>Ga0075163_10001393_pt1 | contig 32522 bp, 17 predicted proteins | sample JI1023141ADNA_FD_71478 | JGI IMG/M metagenome (GOLD analysis project Ga0075163, IMG submission 71478) | Wastewater effluent complex algal communities from Wisconsin, to seasonally profile nutrient transformation and Carbon sequestration -... | ecosystem: Engineered > WWTP > Effluent > Algae...
GGGCCGCGCAGGAGGGTGATGTCCCAGCTCCAGACCTGCAGCGGCCCGGTGGCGAGCAGCTCGGGACGATTGTATTCGGGGTGACGCCGCTGGTCTCGGCGTTCACGGAGTTCGCCGTGCTCCTCGAGCAGGCGGTACATGGTGCGGATGCTGCAGAGGTAGATGCCGGCCTCCAGCAGCTCCGCCCAGATCTCCCGCGGCGCCTTGTCCACGAAGGACTCGGTGTGGAGGGTGTCCATCACTGCAGTGCGCTCCGCCTCGAGGAGCGCCCGTGGTGGTCGTGGACGCGGTTTCTTCTCGGTCAGGGGCTTGGCCTGGCGCCGCCGATAGACCGCGCTTCGAGGCAGGCAGAGCGCGTCGCAGGCGGCGGTCATCCCGGTCGTCTCGGCGAGGAGGACGACCTCGTTCAGGACGAGCTCTCGTCCTCCGGTACCGACGGCAGGCCCAAAAGCATGCAGAGTTTTTTTTGGGCCGCGATCACCTGGTTGGCCACCTCGATCTGCTTCTCAGCGCGTGCCAGCTTGCGCTGCAACTCCTTGACCTCCGCGCGGTGCGGGTCGGGTTTCGGTCCGCGTTTCTTGCTCGCCACGGCCCCGAGCCTACCCTCCTGTCGATCTCCGCGCCACGTGCCCAGGGTCCCGCTATACAGCCCTTCGCGCCGTAGCAGCGCCCCGACCCCACCCGGTGCGGCGCGGTCCACCTCTTCCAAGAACTTCAGCTTGAACTCCTTGGTGAACGTCCGACGCTTGGGTCTCGGGCGGCTCTCAGGATCGGGGACGGCGGTTGGCGTCGGCATCTTGCGTGCAGCCGTCATGCCTGCTCCTTCAGCCGGATCTCCAGTTCGGTGACGTCCCGACGCCGGCGTACCCTCCACGATGCTGTGGGCGGCAGCAGGATCACGATCGTCGTCGCATCTGGAGGCCCGGGTGGCACCAACAGTGCGCCGCGATCTGTAACTTCCAGATCTTTGTCAAATTCTTCAGATTCTTGGTCTCTCGGCGTGTTCATCTCCTCGGTTCGTTCCTCGCCCTGCTCGGTAAACTTTCTCAGCGGGTTGTGTCACCCATCATTGGCACAGTGGGGGCGAGGGCCACGTCGGGATGGTTAGGCCCCCGCGCCTTCTCCTTAATGGCCAGCGATCGCTCGTACAACTTCTTCGCCTCGGGACGATGTCGGGTTTGAAGTCTCGATGCACGAGACCCGCGGCGTGGGCCGCCACGAGCCCGCGTCCGGCCTGTATCAAGACGGCCAGGGCGCCCGACCAAGAGGGCCGCTCGCGGGCGGCCCACGCCGCGAGCGTCACCCCCTCGACCAATTCCATCGCCAGCCAGACGTGCTCGGCGACGGCGCCGACATCGAAGCCCGCGACGATGTTCGTAAGCCCTAGCTTGGCGAGCGCTTGGGCTTCCCGTAGGAGGCGGGTCTGCGCCCCGTGCTCGAATCACCGAGGGAGGCGCGCATCAGCTTAACCGCGACCTTGCGGTCGAGCTTCGGATCATAGCCCTCATAGATGACGCTCATGCCGCCGACACTGAGCCGACGTAGCACGATGAATCGCCCGAGTTTCGGCGCCCCCTCGATGTCCGTGCCGAACAGGGCGGCATGGGCCAGCGCTTGTTCGAGGCGATCGATCAGGGACGACTTGCCTTGCTCCAGCGGGGGTGACCCAGGAGCCCCCTTATCGGTGTCGCCATGGGACACCCACGATGCCGTGCCGCGGCGCCCGGGCCTCGTATCGAAGGGCAAGACAGTCTCGGTCACAGAGCACCTCCGTGCTCGATGAGGAACGCCTCAACTTCTGCGAGCTCCTTCGCCTTGCCCACGCCGGCCGCGCGGTAGGGGTCGGCAGCTTTGCGCGCCTCGGAGAGCGCGCGGGTGCGGTCGCCCTTGGTGATGAGGAGAACTCTGGCGAGGCTAAAGCGGGTCTCGGGCTCAGCCCACTGCATGCCCTCGTGCGCGTCGTAGATAGTGACCGCGCGCTCGAGCAGCGGCAGCGCAGCGGTCGACTGGTGCTGTATGAGTGCGAGGTTGCCGAGGAGGCCGAGGGAGTTGGCCACGTCGGGATGTTCGGGGCCCAGCGCCTTCTCCTTGATGGCCAGCGCTCGCTCGTATAGCACCTTCGCCTCCGCGTACGCGCCCGTGGCCTCGTGAACAAGGGCGAGGTTGCGGAGGGAGTTGGCCACGTCGGGGTGTTCGGAGCCCAGCGCCTTCTCCTTAATCGCCAGCGCTCGCTCGTGCAGCGCCTTCGCGTCTGCGTACGAGCCCGCTTGCTGGTGAACGTTGGCGAGATTGTTGAGGGACTCGGCCACGCGGGGGTGTTCGTGCCCTAGTGCTTTCTCTCGGATGGCCAGAGCTCGCTCATGCAGCGCCACAGCCTCCGCATACACGCCCGTGGCGTAGTACACATTGGCAAGGTCGTTGAGGGAGGAGGCCACGTCGGGGTGTTCGGGGCCCAGCGCCCTCTTCTTGATGGCGAGTGCTCGCTCGTAAAGCACCATCGCCTCCACATACGCGCCCGTGTAGTAGTACACATGGGCAAGGTTGCGGATTGAGTTGGCCACATCGGGGTGTTCGGTACCCAGCGCCTTCTCGTTAATGGCGAGCGCTCGCTCGATCAGCACCTTCGCCTCCGCGTACCCGCCCGTTTTTTGGTGAACGAGGGCGAGGTTGTTGAGGGAAACGGCTACGTATGGGTGTTCGGGGCCTAATGTCCTCTCCCGGATTGCCAGCGCGCGTCCGGCCAGCGCTTTCGCCTCCGCGTACTCGCCCGTGTCGTTGTGAATGAGGGCGAGGTTGCTGAGTCGATTGGCCTCGCCGAGGTCCAGGGGGTCGCCGGCGAACAAGAACGCGACCTCCGTGTGGTCCGCCCAAACCTTGCCCTCGGCATGGCGAGCCTGCTTGTATCCGATGTTGAACTCGAGGTGGAGCGCGGCTCGGGCCGCCACGTCCCACGCCCGCACCTTCGCCGCCGCCATGTACGCTGCGAGGCTTGCGGCCTCGGCATCCACGTAGGCACCTGTCGCCTCGAGCAGGTACCCCTCGAGCTCCCAGGCTGCGGCGGTCAGGGGAGGCCAGTCGATCGCCTTCGCGTCCGCCAGGGCTGCGCGCGTTTGCTTCAGACCGTCGGGGAACTTGCCGGCCAGAAGTAGGGTCCGCGCCCGGGAAAGTGTCGCTCTCACTTCGTTGGTCCGCGCTCGCGCCTCCGTGGGGGGAGGCGGCGGCAGGGCCGCAAGGATCTGCCCGTCATTACACGGCGACACTGGCGGCAGGCCAGCAGCCGCGATGACCGCCTTCTGCACGACGATCGCGTCAGCGCGTGACAGTTCCGTGGCGAGTGCCGAGAGTTCCATCCGCCGCTCGTTGAGGCACCACTCGGCGCGGTCGAGGTGCTCCTCGCTGAGGGTCTCCTCGACCGTGGCGGCGAGGCATGCCCGTGTCCTGTGCTCCCGCCAGGCCTCGGCCTGCGCGTCGAGGAATGGCATGACCTTCTCCGCAGTAACCGGCGCGTAGCTCACGCCGGTTGCGACGATCCCTTCGCGTACGCCGGCACGCGTCGCGTCGTTCCACACCTCGTCGATGCGCGCCCCAGCGTCTTCGCATGCGACGACACGTTGTATGTACTCCTGCCGACGTTCCTCCGCCATCCGGGTTTGGTCCCAATGGTAATATCCGGAAAAGCCAGCGACGACGACGGACAGACCGGCGATCACAGAGGCACCAGTGCGCATCCGTGCCCTCTGTCGACCGCGTTCCATGGCGGCAAGCAACGCAGCCATCGTCGGCCAGCGGCGTGAAGGTTCGCACCCGAGACCACGTTCAATGATCCGCCGGAGCCACGCGGGGATGCCGGGATCCATGTGACGAACCCGGCGTCGCCAGGAGCGGGTCTCACCTTGCTTGTGGTCGAGGAACGGGCGCTCACCGAAGAGCAGTTCCCAGGCAGTGATACTCCATGCGAATTGATCGGCCGCGGGCCCAACGTCGTCGCCACGCCACTGCTCGGGAGCCATGTAGGCGGGGGTGCCCCGGATCGATCCCGTCACTGTCAAGTCGATGGCCAGCGCCTCCACGTCCGGACGCGGTGTGTCGGCGACCATGGCTCGCTCGTTCGCATGCGTGCCGTGGGCAAGGCCGAAGTCGACCACGCGTACTCGTCCATCCAGACCTATCATCACGTTGTCGGGCTTGAAGTCTCGATGGACGAGACCCGCGGCATGGGCTGCCTCGAGTCCGCGTCCGGCCTGCGTAATGACAGCCAGGGCCTCCGACCAGGAAGGCCGACCTTGGGCAGCCCACGCGGCAAGCGTCAGACCATCGACCAATTCCATCGCCAGCCACACGTGCTCGGCGACGGTGCCAACGTCGAAGACCGCGACGACGTTCGTGTGCCCGAGCTTGGCGAGCGCCTGGGCCTCCCGCAGAAGGCGGGTCTGCGTCCCCGCACTCGAATCACCGAGGGCGGCGCGCATCACCTTGACCGCGACCTTGCGGTCGAGTTTCGGATCGAAGGCCTCATAAATGACGCTCATGCCGCCAGCGCCGAGTCGACGCAGCACGATGAACCGCCCGAGTTTTGGCGCTCCCTCGATGTCGGCGCCGAACAGGGCAGCGTGGGCCAGCGCCTGTTCGAGGCGGTCGATCAGGGAAGACGTGTCGTACTCCGGTGAGCAGGCCATCCTCTCGGTGTCCCCGCCGGAGCCCGGCGCAGCATCTTGTTTTCCTCGCAAATCACGATCCATAAAGAGTGAGCAATAGCACAGCGCGGGTAAAAATGTCTATCCGGTGTTTTCTCGGCTGCTGTATTCGCCGATACTCCCCACATGTCGGAGGACGACGACCTTGGGCTACTCTGGGCCTGGCGCAGCGGTGACAATCGTTCCGGCAGCGCCTTTTTTAAACGCCACGCGCCAGCAATCTCCCGGTTCTTCCGCAACAAGCTCACCAGCGTCGACGATGCTGCAGACCTGCTGCAGGAGACATTCCTCGCCCTGCATAGGCGCCTGGAGGGTGCCGACCGCGCCGACTTGGAGATGCGAACGATACGGAGCTATTTGTATGCAATCGCGCGCCATGTACTTTGTGGGTACTTGCGCAAGAAGTACAAGCGGCACAGCGAGGAACTCGACTTCAGCACAGTATGTGTCCGTGAACTTGCACCGATCGGGATGAGCACGTTGATGTTGCAGCGTCGCGATCTTCAGATCTTCGTCGATGCCTTGCGCGCTATTCCTCTCGACGATCAGGTAATACTCGAATCCAAATATTTCGATAGTCTCTCGATCCGCGAGATCGCCGATCTGTTGGAGGTTCCCGAGACCGCGATCCCGGGGCGTCTGCAGCGCGCGAAGGGCCGGCTCCGGCAACAAGTCGAGCGGCTCGCCAAACAGGTGCCGGATATCACGGCCCCCGAACCCAACGACGACGAGCTCGATCGCTGGGCAGGGGAGATCCGGAAACAGATGGGCTGGACGGGCGCCCAGGACCCCTGATAGGGTCGCATTGTCTCTCCATGGCGTCCTCCAACCCGCCACAGTCGCCCTCGTTGCAGTTGCTCGGGTAGGCTGTGACGTTCGTGCGCGTATGCATCCGGATGCACGTGCTCTTCAGCAGTAGAACCACTCAGCGTTCTTCAGGCCCCAGTTGTGCGATGCGCACCACGCCTGGGCCTTACCGTTGCAGTCCGCCGAGATCCACGAGAGCAGGTACCAGGCATCGATCCCGTCGTAGCACTCGGCGTAGCAGCACTTCCCTGCAGGCCCCTCGGAGGCGTTCGGGGCGGCCGCGATATCATATTCCCGTGCGAGGCTCGGATCCTCCGTGTACTCCTCGTCGGGAATCACGATGTTCTGCTCGTTGGGCTCCGGGCTTGCGTCCAGTTCGTGCTCGGCCAGCTCGAGTGCATCACCGTTGTCATCGGGATCGCAGCCGAACGTCACCATGAGGGAGAACAGGAGATGAGCGGAAATGATCTTGTTGTTGATGGGCATGTTCTTGCTCCGCTGGTTGAGTGTGGCTGGACGACGACTTTGATCGCGGCTCGTTGAAGTTTCAGCCACCTTGTCTCCTTGAACTCGTCGGCTGTCTACTGGGTCAGCATCTTTATGTCCTTCGAGTCAGTTGTAGTAGTACAGACCGTGAAGGTTCTCCGCAACCTCGTCGCGCCCGGCACGGGATTCGGCCACTTCGACGAGCTTGCTGAGCTGCACGGCATACCCATGAGGCTGAAGACGGATGTCGATGCCGGCCAGGATCCGCAGCTGATTGCCGACGTGAACAGCGACGACGTGGCCGACCTCGTGCGCATCGGCGGGCATCAGCTCCGCGCGCTCCCGGGCCACTTGCCCGAGCATCGCGCCGAACTCGGCCAGCGCAGCCGCGCCTCAGCTTGACTCAGCCGTTCGTACTCCACGATGAGCTGACCCGCACCGCGGCGATCGGCGCAGCTGGCGGTTCGACCTCACGATGGCCAGGGCGCGAGCACCAGGTCCAGGGGCCAATGCACCGGCCCTTCCGTGCGGTTTAGAAACAAGGTCCTCCTCTTGACCCGCCCCACTTCCGCCATCCGGCCGAATTCTCAGCGATACGGGCGATTCAGGAGGGGACCAACGCCGCGGAGTGCCGCGGAGTGCCGCAGATTTTGGCAACCGAGTGGCAACGCGCCGGGCAAGTCCGCCCAGCATCTCCTTCCTTGGAGGAGGGTCCCGGATGCGTGGGGAGAAAGCCACGCTGAAGTGGCGATCGGACAGGTTGAGGCCACGCCGGACGTAGAAGGGACGGTGGTGGATCGAGCGAGCCCTCGACCGCGTCGCCGACGTCCGCGTCAGCTCGACGGCGCCCGCGTCGTCTACACCCGTCGCACCACCGACCTCGCCGTCGACGGCAGCAGTGCCCCGTGCAGATCACCCGTCACCCCAAGAACGAGGACACCCAACGCTGGCTACCCGAAAGCAAGACGATCCTCCACATCGATAGCCCAAGTCACCAGCCTCCCGTCGCCGTGGGTGTTGGGCTTGGGTCCTGTACTTCGCGCGACGCTCGCTGGCCTTGCTTACAGTTCGCGTGCCGCCGCTGATCCGGGCGCTTATCCTTCGGCTCTGGAACCGTGAGCGACTCGACAAGCTGGTTACGCGTGCTGGATAATCAGCAACTTCTGCGGCACTATTCGATGTAGTAACTTCTGACCGTGGGGCGACCGCCCCGCAGCGAGACAGGTCCTCATGTCCACGAAGCTCTTTCTCGAAGGAAACCCCGGCCGCCGAACCATCGCGTTGCCAGTCGATGCGACGTCCCACCGGTACCGGCTCGCAATCATCGACCCCGCAGTACTCCAGCGAATCGACGCGTTTATTAGCAGCCGAGACTTCGATCCCCCCGACCTCGTGATCACGGTGGAGCTGTTCAAAGACGCGCACCTCGACTGCGTACTGGCGAGAGACTATTCGGCTGCAGATTGCGAGGTGTTCTCCGGCAGAGTGGCTGGAGCCGAGGAGAGCTGCGTCGTCATGACGAAACGTGAAGACATGCTGGCGCTGGACATCTGGTACGACGGCGTCGAATATCAGGTGGTCCCGGTCAGCGATGATGTCTATCTGATCGAGCAGGTCAACCTGGACGCGCCGATCGAATGTGCGAGCGACGAGGCGGGCACTGCCACGGACTACGCGGAACCCGAGGACAGCGAGAGCAGCAGCGACATTTCGGGAGTTGTCTCCGAGATAAGCGTAAACGTGCTGGTGATCTACGAGTCTCAGGTCGAGATCAGCGCAGGCGGTCCGAAGGCCTTGCGCAGTCAGATCGACCTGATGGTCGCCAATCTCAATAAGGCACTGCGCAGGAGCCTGGTCGGTACGGGAACCTCCGTCGTGGTGACGCTATGCGGGCCGCTGAAACATGACTTTCCTAACCTGAGCCCTAACAACAGCATAGCGACCAATGAACTGAGAGACAGCGCACTCGTGCGCGCATGGCGCAACCAGTATGGTGCCGATCTCGTCTCCCTCCTGCGGGCCACGGAGGGGACGAGTGCCGCGGACATCCTGCATCGGTCGAAGGGAGATCCTTCGGAGGCCTTCAGCGCCGTGAAATTCTCTCAAGCTCGCCAACGGCACACTTTCTCTCACGAGATTGGGCACAATTTCGGATGCCCGCACGACAAAGAAAACGCGCGCTTGAACGGTGTCAACACGAACAATGATGGCATATTCTGGGGATACAACTGGCGACACAAAGACCATCGCCACGGTACGCTTATGTCGTATCCAGGCAAACGCATCCTTTATTTCTCAAATCCCAATGTGTCGTTTATGGGTGAGCCGACCGGGAGAGCCAACGCATTCAACGCCGCCGCGATTGCCCAGACTGCGCATGCGGTCGCAAAATATCGACACGAGACACAAACCGCTTCGTAGCAAGACATGCTCCCGGAGCAACCAGAGCCCCTCAATTGCTATTCGCTGATCACCTGCGTTTACCGACGCCGCAGTGCCGAAGCCAGGCCACGGCATCGGAGGATGAGATTGCCCGACAAGCGCGACGGATTACGGACGAGAGGCGAGGAATGGTCCACGCAGCGGTGCCGCGCACGAGGTCTTGACCTTCGACCATCTCATGAACAGCCGGATCGGCCATCGTGAACAGCCGAATCGGCATCGTGAACGCCCGGATCGGCATCATGAACAGCCATCGTGAAGAAGCTGCGTGACGCGCGCCGCACGCGAGAGGAGGACCAGCGCCGAGTGACCGGCGGTCTCGCAGGGAGATGAGATGGCGACTCGGCGACTGTCCATGAGGAACATCCCGAGAAATCAGAGATCTCTGCGCCAGAATTGGGCGAGAGCCTGCCGGTCGAGCTGTTCGAGCGGCCCGGGCCGGGCGACCACGAGCATCGCCACCTCCGATCAGCCGATCCACTCGATCGGCGCGCTGACCTTGACGATGCGGGCGGCCGCGTCGTTGGCGCTGCGGGCGTCCCATGTGTCGGTGTCCGGCCAGAGCGCGGCGAGACCCGCCCCGGTGGCGAGCTCGCCACGCGACTCGATCTCCAACAGCCGGACAATCATCGATCCGCGGTACTTGTCCTCGATCTGTTCCGGCGACCCGACGTCGATCGTACCGACATATCGTTCGACCGCCTGCCCCGCCGCGTCGACGACCGTCCGGGTGACGACCGCCCACAGCCGCCGGTGCAGCTTCAATCCCGACGGTTTATCGCCCGGCTCCGGCTTGGCCGGCTGCTGGTACGGCTCGAGAGACACCTCGCGATCGTCCGCTCGACTCCGGAAACTCAGCCATTTCCGCCTTTCATCGGGCGACACGGTCGTTGTCGCAACCATCTCGCGTGCATTGATCGTCATCGCCGACCCGCCGCTCATGGCCGTGAACCGCGAGAAGTCCGCGGCGAGCTGACACCAGATCGCCGCGCTCGGCTTGCTCGTCAGCGCGGGAGCCTTCACGTCGGTCATGCTCTTCTCGGCGAGCTCTCGCCGGAATTCCAGCTTCACGAAGCTCCAGTCCTTCAGCTCGTTCACCTCCGGTCTGAGCGCGACGATAAAGGAGCTGTGCGCGAATCGCTGGGCCGTCGCACCCTCGTCATACGTGTAGCCGATCGGCCCCGTCGACTCCGGGGCCTTGACCTTGAGCCCCGCTGACTGTTCCAGGGTCCAGCGGATCGGATCGGCCCCCACCTCCGGCACTTCATTCGTCGTACACACTGACGCCGCGAAACGCTCCCCGAGCCCGCCGATGTCGAACCACGGATCGTCGAGCACGACCAGCAGCGGCGGCGGCGCGTGCGCGTCGTCCCTGCTCGCTAGCTGCGTCAGCGGCAGGACCACCCGCACAGACGGCGGCTTGAGCACGGCCGGCGGCACCGCCGGCACGAATGCACGACACCACGGATCGTTCACCACGATCTCTCCACCGCGATTTGTCGTGAATTTGACGCCCGGCTCCGAGACGACGCCTCCACGGCGAAACAGCCCCGCGTAGCGGCTGCGCGCCTCCATGCGGAACCTCCAGTGCTGGGCCCGCCCGTCGCCCTCGAGGTCCTCTCTCCGGAGATCCGTCACCGCGAACGGTCGCAGAACATGGCTCGTGCTCAGGTAATCTCTCGGATCCCGGTCTCCGAAGCCCTCCACCTCCCACTTGAGGATGTCCCTGAGACGCCCGATCTCTTCCTTTCGAAATATTGCGTATTCGTCATCGTTCGGTACGAGCGGCAGATGCTCGAGCTTCGGACGCTCCTGGAACTTCAACCGCGCCATCTCGAAGGGATATTCCTCGAGCGGACGGCCGCTCCAGCGCCAACTCTGACGCGCTAGCGACGCCTCGTACAGGTACGCGAAACGATGGCCGTGCCAGTCCCATTCGAGATCTCCCAGATGCTCGGCGATGACGACCGGCTCGAACGTCATGCGGATCGCTCGCCCTGCGGTCGCCGTCGTCAATGCGGCGCGGATATCCTCGAACCGCGGCAGTGCGTCCGTGACATGCTCCAGCAACACACGGCTGGCAGGGCCCGCCAGCCAATCTCTCCCGTCGTACCGACACCGAACCAGCGCCGCGCTCACCTGTTGGCTCAGGAGCGGCTCCTCGGACGTCGGCAGGAGCGGCCACACCAGCAACTCCCAGACCTCGCCGCCAGGCACCGCCTGCATCGCCACGATATCCTGCGTGTTCGGCGGGTGGATAGCGGACGCCAGCAGATCTCGGATATAATCATCGGTGATCGCCCCGCTGCTGTGCAAGACCCCGACGGCCAAAGGCGTCGTCCGCGGCATCAGTTGGACCACTGAGCGACCGGCCTTGCGGGCGTGAAGAGGGGCGAGCGCGACGAGAAAATGGGTGACGCTCGGGTCATCGAGCCCCAGGTCGATCGGCGGAACAGGGCCCGTTTTTCTCGTCTCGTTCCACTCCAGACCCAGCTGCCAGCCAGCCCGCACTTCGGCCATCTTCTGCGCGATGTCCTCCGCCTTCCGTCCGGAGGCCACCCGGCGCTCCCAATTGTCGATGTCGACCGCCCCCGTGCGGATCGCCAGCTTGAACTCGTGCTCGACCGCGTCGGGCTTCAGCCATGCCTCATCCTTCCGCGAGAGCAGCACGATGGGGGCGTCGTCCGGGTCCGACGCGACGCGCGTCCTTCCGCTCACATCGATCCGCGGGGCACCGAACGCGACGCTCGCCATCGCCATGCCCTCCGCCGCGCCGTCCACCGAGACACTCAGGAAGACCTCGTCGCCGAGGTCCCGCGGGAACGCCGCGGATCTCGTCGCCCTGGTCAGGGTCCTGTCCGGCGGGCCATCCGCGCTCCACAGCGTGACCTCGACCCCAGGCTGCGATTTCTCGTCTTCCGCGGGGACGTAATGCACACGGACACTGAGCGGAGCGCCAATACGGTCGTACGTGGCGAGCTCCTCGTCGTTGAACACGATCTTGTAGCGGTCGGCGGTCCTCTCCACCCGCAAGACCGGGGGAAGCTGACGCAAGACCGACATCCTCTCCAGGGCGACGCTCAGGACCACGGGGTTCGCATCGCTTCGAAACCCGCGTACCTCGATACCCTCGATCGTCAACATCCAGCTCCGATCGCCGAGGTCCAGCTCGCCGTGCCGTCCGTCCCAGAAGAACCTTCGCGGCATCACCTGGTTCAATACGGAGACCCGCGGGAGGTCGCGCGCCAGCGGATGCACGCCCTCGGGAATGTGCGTCCCGAAGTCCGCCCGCAACGTACCGCGGGCATGCGTCACGACGCGGGCCAGCCGCGGCGCCCCGATCGGCGTGGTGCGCGTGTATGTCACCGACGCCGGCTTCCTCCCCGGGTCGCCAGCGATGCGAAGCGACCATGGCGCGTCGGGGTCAGCGATCTCCTTCGGCAGCGCGCCCGTCTGATGGATGAAGAAACCGAGCACCTCGAATCCGCGTCCATAGACGAGCCGCGGGAAACGCGCCCACTCCCGCGGGTTCTTGGGGTCATGCTCGACGATCGCGTAGTCTGCCACCGTGAAGTCCACATCGTCGGCATCGCGCTGCTCGAGCAAGTGCGAGTCCGGATCCGTCATCGGCGGTTGCACCGCGACCGGCGCGCCGTCGTACCGGACCGCGACCATCGCCGTCTTCCCCTTGTCGTAGCCGATCGGGAGCGCCAGGACGTTGCACAGCGCGGTGCCCTTGAGCTTCGCAGCGTTGAGGCACCGCCAGACCTCACCGTTCTTGTTGATACGCAAGAGGACGCCCGCCCCCGCGAGCCGCGCGAGCGGATCGACGGCGGGTTTGGTGTCGTCGTCATAGTCGGGCAAATTTTCGATCGTATCCGCCAGCGAGATCACGAGCGGGACCGTCGACACGGTCATGTCGCTGCGTGACTCCTCGACGCGGGCCCAGTACCGCTTCGCGTATTTCTGCATCGACGAGGCGAACATCCCGGCAAACCTAGCGACCCCGCCCCACAAGGACGCCACGACGCCCGCACCGGCCTTCTTCGTCTCCGTGTCCCACAACGACGCCACCGCGTCCGCATAAGCCTCCCTCGTCCGCTTCCCGCACAGCGTCTTCACGATCTGGTCATCCAGGTTCTCCGCGCGGATCGCCGCGCGGTTCGTGCACCGCTCGAGCTCGACGCGCAACCGACCTACGTCGAACGGACATACACCCTTCAACCACTCGATCAACAAAGATATGTGCGTGGGCCCGTCGACCAGGGCCGTGGCCATCGCTTCGACGGGCCGTCGCGTGCTCGGCTCGCCGATCAATGTAAACCTCGCTACGATCTGCGACGACCCCGCGAACCGACGGACGACCCGGTGACGACCGGTCCAGAGCCCCGTCCTGGCGATCTGCGTGATGTTCAGCGTGATACCGACGGCGCTCGTCGCGGCCATCGCCGGACCGTAATCGACCCACACAGCTTCAGCGCTGTCCCAAAACTCGAGCCCATACTTCGCACCGGCCTGCCCCTCGCCCGGCACCCACAGCACCGCGTCTGTCAGCTTCCACGCGCCCGCGTATTCGTATTTCAGCGAGACCTCCGCGTCCGCCGCGCCCTGATCGTCGGTCCGCCCGAGGAGAGTCCGCGTCTCCGTCCTCGGCCCGCCCTCCGAGGGTGCCTTCCACGCCATCAACGCCTCTCCGACCGCGGCGACGCTCCTGCCGATCCTCGCCGCGAACTCGGCGGAGTCGGCGAGTTCATGGCGAACACTCGTCCAGCGCCTGGCGGCGGCGTCCAGATCCTGCACCCCCGCGGCCGTTAGCGCCCTCCGCAGGGTACTATCGTGTCTCCCGGCCATCTCGCCGGGCACAACGAGCGAGTAGAGCATCTGCGCCGCGACCTCGAGCATGAGCGCCGGCTCCGGCACGACCGCGACGCCGTCGAGCGCGGCGAGCAGCGGATCGACGAGGTCGAACCCGGCCGAGACGTCTCCGTGGGCATGGGCGACCCACTCCTGCTGCGATACCGTGCAGTTCTTTGACCACAACCCGTCGTGGATCGTCGGCTGGGCTGTCTGGGGGATGCTCGTCAACCGGAGCCGAACCACGCAATCGTTCGTGAGCTTGACAGGCAATTCGACCAGGTTGGTCGTCTCGTCCCATGTCACCTTCTCGAGAGCATCCTCGACGTGCTTCCGCGTGAGCTCGATCCCCTGAATCGCCATGAACAGCGGAATGAACACGAATTCCGCGCCCGGGAGGTCCGCGTCAGCGAATTCGACGACATGCGCCAACTGCCCGGCCTGGGGCATCGGTGCCATGACGGACAAGAGATTGCCGAGGAATCCGAGCGCCGTCGCCGGCGTCTCATCCGCTTGCGTGTCGTACAGGGGATCTCCGGCCCGCCCGAACTGGTAGTATGCGCATGCCTCCATCCGGGCGCAGACCCTTTCGTCGATCCGTGTGCACGCCAGAGTCTGGACCGCGACCGGGAGGCGCGCCGCGAACTCGGCCTCCTTCACGGATTTCTTCAGCTCCTCCAGCTTCTCCTTCACGACGTGATATTGCTTCAGCCGCTCGATCAACCGTTGCACGATCGACCGTAGAGCCACCAGCGCCGAGTTCAGTTCGAAGCTCGGATCGTTGCGCAGAGCCCCCAGCCGCTTGCCGAGACCGTCGAGGAGGCCGAGCGCCGCGGCTGCCCCTATCAGCGGCACGACCGCCTCGCGGTCCTTCGGCCAGCGAAGCGACGCCAGTATGTTCAGATCCTTCGAGTGTGCGCTCGCCCAGTAGCGATCGGCTCGCTCATCCAGCCAGTCCCGCGCGTCTCGCTGGGTGGGCGTCTGCGGTACGACCCGACGGGCGCTGCCCATCAGCTCGAGCTCGAGTTGGCCGCCGCTGCGGCTGATCTTGGCGAGGATGAAGTCCTGGCCCCACGTCCAGCGCCACGGCCGCGCGAGGCTGCGGGAGTCGTCCCACAGGAGGCTCAGCTTCACCGCTTCGTCGTCGGGGGTCGGGTCTTGCAGCGGAGAGATCGGATCCAGGACCGGCGTGACCGTGAGGCCGAAGTATGTACGATCCTTCTTATAGCTGGGCAGCCGATCCGCGTCGACATATACGGTGAAGTTGTGCATGTTCGTCCGTCTCCTGCAATTCACACGGCGGCGCCGGCGAGCCGCTTTGCGCCGTCGATCGCGGGGTGGGTCTCGATCTGACGCTTGGTGGTGGTGGTCGTTCGTCCGGATTTGAAGTCGTACTTCACCTCGGTCGAGACTTCGATTTTGATGAACCGAGAGAACCGAATCCTGAGCCGCAGCGAGCCGCTGGCGACGATCGCCCCTCTCGAATAGTTCGCCTCGAGCAACAGAGACAGGTCGATGCTGACGAGCCTCCGCACTTCGACGCGGCCGAGGACCTGGAGGTACAATCCCAGAACGAGGCCCCCTTCTCCCTGCTGGCTCCGGCGGTGATACTCGACCGAGATCCCGAGCAGCACCGCGACCTGACCGCTGACCACGCTGAAACCGAAGGCGAGCGACGCGCTGGCCGCCAGCTTGATCGACACGTCCGCCTTCCACTCGTCATTTTTAAACGGCAGGTAGCTGCCCGACGCCTCGAGATACCCCGAACCGCCGAGGATGAACACCGAAAACACGAACGGCGAGTGTCGCCGGCTGATGTTCGCCTGAAGCGACAACGCGAAATCCGGATACGCCTCGAGACGCAGCCCCGCCCCGAACGCCGCGCCGATGATGCCGGTCGTCCCGTACTGCAGCGGCGGCAGACTGACCGCGAAGGTCGCCTCCGCACCGAATGGGACGCCGTTGCGCTCGAGCAACCGCAGAGTGAACCCGTCCTCGTCGTACGATACCAGCTCGGCGAGGTCGCTGAGGTACCGCAGGGCCGGCGCGAGGTCGATACGATCCGGCGAGAGGTCGAACCTCAGGCGCCCGCCCTCGTCGAACTTCAGCGATGTCTCGGTGAACGTGAGCAACGTCTGTCCACTGAACTTCAGCTCCCAGTCGGCGGTCAGGCTGCCGTGACAACGGCGCTCGATCTTGACGTCGAGCTTGTCGCCGACCACGGCGTCGATGCTGGCGACGGCATTGAACGCCGCCCGGTGCAGCGTCACGGACAGCCCGACCAGGTTGAACAGCTCGGCTTTATCGGGCAACTTGAAGTCGATGTCCGCCTTGACCGACGCGCGCTGGCGCTTCCGGTCGAGCTCGTGCGTGATCCGGACCGCGTCCTTGAGCGCGGCCGGGGCCTTGAGGCCGCGGAACAGCTTGTCGAGCTTGAGCCCCGCGAAGTCCGGCAGCAGCTTCCCGATGTCGAATTCCTTGAGCTCGGCGGGGATCAACCGATCGAGGATCTGGGCGGTCGGCAGCCGGATCCCCAGCGCCTTGAGGTCCTTGTTTGCCTGGTCGAACCAGGCCGTCGCCGGAGTGATGTCGATCGCGTCCTTCGGATCGCCGAACAGGAACGCCGTCGCCGCGCGGTTGAATTCGAGCTGTGGTAGCTTCGGCGGGTCCCCGAACGCCCGCAGCAGGCGGATCGCCGCGTCCGGATTCTGTAGTATCGGCCCGATCGCGCTCGACTCGAGGTCCTCGCGCACCTCCTCGAACGCGCCCGTCGCCTCGCTGAGGACGCGGTTGGTCACTCCCTCGATCTCCGCCTTCAGCGCGTCGATCGTCTGCTCCTTGAGGTTGTCGAGGTCGTGGATGGCATCCGCGAACACCCCGATGATCTTGCTCCCATCCGACAGCCACCCCGTCAGCTCATCCGAGATCGACTTGCAGACCGCCGCCGCGTCCGCGACCACCCGGGCACGCAGCTCCGAACTCTTCTCGCGCCACGCCGCCTTGATGTACCCCTGGGCATTGCGTACATGCGCCGAGGCGAACTCCCCGCCCTTCACTCTGGCGACCACGTCCTTCGCGTCGAGCTCCCCCTCGAGGCCATCGAAGAACTTGCTGCCGCTGACATCGGCCAGCTCGTCGAGCTCGGCCAGCGCGAGGCCGATACCGTCCGTGACGGCAGACACGGTCTTGTCGACCGCGTCGACGTAGTCGTCCAGGAGCTTCAGATCGATCTCATTCCTCAAAATGTCGGTGACCGCTTTACGAGCCTGACTCAGAGCCCTGGCGATCTCAGCCAGCGAGGCCTTGATCGCCGCTTTCACCGCCAAGGCATCCGGACGCCGCTCCAGGATGCTTGCGAAGGCGTCCTCGCCCGTGCGGGTAGCGTTCTGGACGTGGCCTCGCATGCGGGCCAGAAGCTTTCGCAGCGATGCGGACAGCTTGCCGAGCCGGCTGCCGTTGCGGAGAGCCGCCCGTTCGATCTTCTCTATCGTCTCGTTCACGCGCGCCAGCGTCGCCCGCATCGATGCCCGGACCGCCTCGACGTCGCCGAAGAACCTGTGGACGTCGACGTCGATCACGGGAGCGAGACGGTTGAGCTCCCCGACGACGCCGTCGAACGCCATGTCCACATATCCCGGCAAGCCGTCCAATTCACCCTGCAACTGGTCGGCGCTCGTATGCACGTCGCCATGGACCCGGGCGACGCCGTCGGCCACGCTGGCGAGGGTCGACTTCAGCGCCCTTCTCCCGTTGCCGAGGAACTCGGCCATGATACCGCGGTATTTCGCGATCTCCGCCTTGACGGAGTCGTCGCCCTCCTCGATCATCCCGGCGATCTTTCCTTCGACCGGCTCGACGCGGTCGAGGACCGTCTGCACGAGCTCGTCCGTTCCGCGGAGAAATAGATCGCTGCATCGATCGAAACCCTCGTCTGCGGCGGACGTCGCCAGCCCGCACAACTTCCCCTTCTGCGTGTAGTCCTTGAACGATTCCCGCAAGTCCTTCGCCCGCTTGACGAAGCCTCCGCCATCCAGCTTGCAAGACTCGAGGTACTCCTTGGCCTGCTTCTTGACCTTCTCGAACGGACCCACGCTCATCGTCAGTGCCCGCAAATCGTGCTCGATCCGCCGGGTCTCCTGATACAGCAGCGACGCCTTGCGCAGCACCGTTCCCTCAGCCAACATCTGCCCGGGCAGCCGCGGGTTCGCCCGCATCAGCGTCACGTTGCGCAGCGACGCGTTCAACGCGCCGTCCACACGGTCGGCGACGAGGTTGACCGGGCGCTCGAGCGGCGCGATACCGTAGGTGAACGCGTGGAGCCCGGGTGGCACCGCGACCTCGGGTGGCAGCCGCCCCTCGGGGTTCGTCGGCAGGTTCGTTGGGGCCGGCGCCTCGAGCTCGTCGATCCAGCGGGCGTCCGCCGACCCGGCGTCGACCCCGGGGATCGACTCCCACTTGTTCGTGTCGGCCCCCGTGCCGGGCCGCGTGTCCGTGTAAAAGTACAACAATTCAGGCGTGTCACACAGCCCGTAGACGGTCTTGACGTCGGCCTCCGGATCGCCCGCCAGGCCGAACTGCACTTGCGGCCGCGGATACGTCGGGTTGTTCACCTCCTTCGGGTTCCACAGCGGGATCCGCCAGCCGTACTTGGCGACATCCTGCCCCCACTTGCTGTTGACGAGGATCTTCTTGGTCTTGCAGCGGAGGCTCGTCACGCAGCCGCGCAGCGCGTTCGGAGCCTCGGAGTCTGGGAACGCCCGCTCGCACTCGACGAATTCGACGTACTCAGCGACCTTGCGCAGCATCGGCCGTCCCAACTGCGCGTCTTGCTCCTTTACGAATTGTGGGTTCGGCACGACCGCCCGCTCGAACACGATGACGTGCTTCGCCCGGTTCCAGAACACGGCGATACGTCCGACCCGCTCGAGGCTGTAGAAATGGGTCCGCCCCATCGTCGTGTCGGCATGCACCGTTGTCCGGTTCTCGTCGAACGACACCTTCTGCAGTCCCCAACCGCCGAGCGCCGAGAATTTGAGCCCGGTCAGGAGCCCCGATGTCGATTTTGGCTCGCGGAGCACGGCCTCAAGGATGTTGAGCGACGAGAACCCCCACGTCCAGCCGCCGGCGAGACCCTCCGAGTCCTCGAAAATCCTGTTCTCTACGCCCGTGTGCGTCTTCTTGATCTTGTCGTAGTCGGGCAGCGGGAAGCGCAGGCGCGCCTTCCCCTCGGCCCGCGCAGGCGACGAGGATTCTTTGTCCGACCCGCGTTGATACCACGTCAATCCGTCCTGAATGACCAGAGTCTTGCCGTCGAGCGCATAGGTCTCGAGCACGCCGAGGCGGGTCGTCAATTGGCTGCGCGTCTCGCCCCACGCGGTACGAACCCGGTCCCACTCTGCCTTCTGATCGTCGTCGGGCTTCCATGGCAGGTCCGGCTGCTGGCGCCCGGCCGGCCGACCGAGCCGCGACTCGACCTCAGCGATCATGACGTCGTTCAGCTGGCGCGCCTGCCCCGCCAGACCGTACAGGAGCTCGACGTCGAAGCCGAGCAGGCGCGAGCCGGGCATCCGCTGCTCGGCATAACCGAACAGCCGGCGGACGTTCCAGGGCGCCTCGCCGTACCGCTGATCCTGAAACGACGGGTCGATCTGCAGCCGCGCGTGCGGCGTGAACCGAAAGTCGATCGCCTGCCGCGTCGGATCGTTCGGGTGCTCTTCCTCCTTCGCCTTCTCCATCGCCTCGCCGACGCCTTGCGGCGGGAGAAATACCTCCACACCGCCCGGGGGCTGACTGAACCGCCAGTGCGCGCCGCCCTCACCGGCAGTGTCCCAGGTCGCGACCTCGGACGCCTCCGCGCTGGTCAAGTCCGCGAACATCGGCGCGCGCGCCAAATACACGCCGAACGGCGCGCGGTCGATCACCATGATCCGGCGCTGCTCCGTGGCGCCGCTGGTCCCGCGGAACAGCTTGAGCTGCAGGCGGTGGGTTCGCCCGCGATAGACCGCCTCGTCCGCGCCCAGCTCGAGCGCCTCGCCTCGCTCGCCCAGCAGGTCGATCACCACCGGTTCGTCGGTCACGAACCCGCGCTCGATCGCCCGATCGGCGAACGGATCCGGCGAGGTCCAGTTGCGATCGACCTCCGCGAGGATCTCGGCTCGCATGCGGTCCACCGCACCGGCCTTGACCCGCACCGGTATACGCGCCTCGACATCGAACTCGGGAGCGTCGTTCGCGCTGCGGAACCGACCGAAGATATTCCAGCCGAGCCGGCCCCCGGCCTTCGGCGGTGGGGTGTCGTCCGACCGTGGCGGACGCATCTGGATGTCCAGCGCGCCCATCCTTCGCCACGCCCCTTCCGTGCCCAGGGGTGTCTTCGGATCGTCGATGGCAAGCTCCACGGAGTACGCGATCCCCGGCATATCGACGGCGAAACGTACTTGCTCGAACGCCCAGTCCCCGTTCACCGATGCGCCATACTCCGACGGATGAACCCCGAGCACCGGAAAGACGGCCGATCTCTGTCCGTCGTCCGATGAGCCCGGGACCACCGCGAGCAAACGCGGGGCACGCCCTGCCTTTTTCGTCAACGTCGCCGGCTGCAGGAGCGCAGGCGTCGATACGAACGGGGGGTGATCCCGGCGATTCGTCGTGCCGGCCATCGCCTCGTTCGACGCATGGTCACGAACAGCGACCGCCGCCATCCACATGCGCCGCTCGCCGTTGCCGTCGGGGCGAAGCCTGGGCACCAACGACATCGGCGCGCCGTCGTGAACGCGCTCGAGGGCCGTGAACAGTGGATCCGCGACGTTCTCGTTCCACCACGCGGGCAGCACAGGCCCCGAGGTCTCGGGGGTCACGAACAACAGGTGCCATTCGACGTGTCGTCCACGCCGACTCCCGCGCGGGAGGTACGCTCCGCGGTTCTCGTGGACCTGCTCCTGGATCAGGAACGGTTTCAATGAATCGACCGAGAATGCGCCGGTAAGGTTCTCCGTGTCAGTAGAACGTCCGCGGGCGTAGAACCTCAATGTCACGAGATCCGAGTTGCTGCGCTGTACGAGCGCCAATCCTCCCATTTGAAGATCGCCTAGCGCCTTCAGCCTCAATATCGGAAATTTCAACGCATCGAGCGCGACGAATTCCTTCATCCCGAACGACCCAGGATCGCGTTCGCCGACAAAAAAGCGCATGGCCTTGCCGTCCGCGATCTGCGGCTGCGCGGTCCCCAGCATGCTCTTATACAGGTCCAGACTCTTGCCGTTGAGCACGTGCTGGGAGAAGCTCGAGAAGCGGTTATCCGTACGCCACGTGCAACACAAGATGTCGCGCAACTTGAGGTCCCCGTGTTCGTCCCAGATCGCCTTGGGGTCGATCTTCTTCGGAACTCCCAGGGCGACCACGAATTGCCAGGTCATGACCGGGCTCGTGTCGCTGCCCAGGAGGTTCCGCAGGCGGACGTTGGCGATCAAGAACTGCGTGCGGCCGAATTCTGCGAGGAATACGCAGCTTCGGTCCGACTTGTGAAGCACTGCGGTAGAATCGAGTCCGCCACGTTCGGATGGGCGCACGGTGTTGCCATCCAGGCGCCATGTCCAGTACGCCCGCGGCTCGTCCCAGGCCGACTCGTCCGCGATGGCGTCGATGGCCAGACGGGGCGCCGCCACGAACGCGGCCTGTTCGTCCTCGTGTTCCGTCAGACGGAACAGTTCGATACGCTCCCACGGACGCTTGAAGACGCCCGAAGTCGGCTTATTCCGCCTCAGTTCCGTCAGGTCCGTTTTCCACGTCGGTTTCCCGTCGGTCCGCCCGAGGAACCACACGATTTCGTGCTTGCCGGCTGATTCGCGGACGGCAATTATCAAGACTTCGCAATCGCTGATATCTGGATGGACCTTGTCCGCCTTCCCTTCCGCGATACGATATGCACGTGCGACGACTCGGATCATCACCCGGTACCCCCCAGCACAAGGTATCAGTCTGTCGCAAATACAACAAGACGTGTCTGGTCAACGGGGCCCTGCTTGCATGGCCAGAATCGACCAAACGCTCCCGAACGGGTTTTTATCAGTTCTGGCAACCCGTGAGCTCTGGGGCTGATCCCCGAAGACGGATGGGAAAATATCGGATGAGGAGAAGATGTGCGATGCTCGATCGTGGCCCCAACGCTCCGCGCCAACGGGCGAGATCGATCGGGTGGCCACTATTTACTGGCAGGTCGTGCGAACATTACCAGGCTGCGCGCGATACTCGACCGGCAGAACTTCGATCACTTTGTTGAAAACAAAAACAAGCACGGTCCATTGACCAAGAGTCCACTGCTGGCGGGTTGTCAAGAAATCCGCGTGTTAGACGGAATGCAGTGATAATACCCACAAAATGCCGTGTACGGTCCACGGTTGCACGTCTCGGGGTCACTGATCAGATTGCCACCATAGTCCGTATTCTTCGCGGGGTACTGACCAGGCTTGTGCGACCATTTAGCGTTGTTATCGAGTCGATACCAATGAAAATCCGTCGCGGGCCAGACCACCAGAGCAATGTAATGGCCCTGTGCAGGGGTGCTCGACGGGCGCCCCACGGGAGCCTGCTCATCCCGCTGGGCGGCTGCGCCCACATTGCCGCATTCATAGGCAGAGAACACCTTGCCGCCACCACGACCAGGCTGGGCGAACGTATTGGTAATTTTGTCATTGGCATAATTATAGCAATTATTAAGCGTTCGAATATTCACATCATTATTCCACTTGCCCGGATCATAAGGGGGCACAGCAATGATCATGCTGCCGCCCGTCGACACATAGCCCTTGCCACCCCCTGCCAGCTCACCTTCCACATATTTCACCAATGATTGATCCATCGCATTTCCGGCGGTGGCCAAAAGCCACGATTCAAGATCTGCGTTGTCTGCAATCCGATTCGCAGCAAAACGATCCGTGTCGACGATCCCAGCGTGCAGGTATACGTATGGATCCAAGAGTTTCTCACGAACCGACTTTACAGAGAACCCTCGGTAGCCGAGATCGCCGACGATCCCAGGTGGCTTCAACAATGTCTGCTTATGGATGCCGGCGATCCTGTCGGCGAGTTCCTGTATCTGGCTATCGGAGAGTTCCCAAGTGGGGTTAGGGCGCCCAGAGAAGATGTGTAGGGTGACTGTAACGGACATGGAAGTTCTCCGGAGATGAGCGGAACCTGTTCTTACGAACCGAGTTACTGAGGATTCTTGGAGAATCCGCTCTGCACCATGGCATGTCAACCCGAATTGATGGCGGCGACACGCTCGTTTTCACGCATCGCCACCCGATGAAGGCCGGCTAGCAGCGTCCGCAGCGGCTCGTCGTCGCCAGCCCGGACCTGCCGAGATCCGCTCCTCCCACATCGGCGACGCTCCAGCCGAGCCGTAGCTGGCAACCATGGCACCCGGGGCGTGGTCTCCCGCGCGAGCGCGAGCGCCCGCCGGCGGCAGCGTCGGCGTCCAGCTTGTCACGGGCTCGAGGCTCCCGTCCCGAGGACAGTCGACCGATTCAGGGCAGGCAGACGTTCGTCGGAGCGTTCCGGGCGCTGAGCGTCCCGTCGCCGAGCTGGCCGGTCGAGTTGAGCCCGATCGCCTTCACCGTGGTGCCGACGATCATCAACGTGTACCCGTTCCCGGCGGCCAGATGCTGCAAGTAACCGAGGTCCACGTCGCCTTCCCAGCCTTCCTTCACGACGTCCTTCATCGGCGAGAGCGTCTTCGTCGGGCTCGGCGCCGTGTGGAGGAGCTGACGATAATCGTTCCTGCCCACGGATTCGATCTCGAGGCCGGGCTTCGGCGGACCGAATCCGCTGGCGCCGGCGACGAACGTAGCGCCAGCGCCGGCATAGAGCTGTGAGACCCAGAGGAAATTCGTCCCCGTCACCACCGTCGGCAACACCCGCGTGGCGAGGTCACCGGTGTTCAGTTGGCCCCAATTGTTATTCCCCCACGCATACCACTTGGCGGATGGTTGCGGCACATAGACGAATGCGTGCTCCGGGCCCACGACAAAGTCATAGATGCCCGCCACGGGGACGAGTCCCGGAGCGCCCCGGCTGGCGGTCGGGCTCCCGTTGCCGAGCTGTCCCGCGTTGTCGCGGCCCCACACCCACAGCCCATCGCCCTTGAGCGCCCCGGCGAACTCCTTGCCCGCGCCGATCTCGACCGGGCTCGTCAGGCCCGTGACGAGCTGCGGCGTAGCCTTCGTGCCGCCGATCGTCCCGAGCCCAAGCTGCCCGTGGGTATTGTCCCCCCACGCGTGGAGCTTGCCCTGGGCGGTGAGCGCTAGCGAGAACCGACCGCCCGCCGCGATCTGGACGACATCGGCGAGGCCCGCGACTTTCTTCGGACTGGACGAAGCTGGGTTGGCGAGCTGTCCGGCGGAGTTGTCACCCCAGGCCCACACTGTACCATCCTGCGCGAGCCCCAGCGTGTGCTTGTCGCCGCCAGCGACGTCCCAGAACTTCTGGCTCCCGGCGATCTTCTTCGGGGTCGTCTGGGACGTGGACACCGTGCCGATCCCGAGCTGCCCCTTGTCGTTCGCACCCCAGGCATACACATATCCGTCGACATCGATCGCCATCGACTGGCCGCCGAGCCCCGCCCTGATGACGAAATATTCCTTCGTGTTCGGTCCGCACGACCCCTCCGCTGTGACCTCAAGCTTCAGGTCCGACGGACCCGAATCGCCGTCCTGCGGCTCTCCAGTCGTGAAGTCCCCGGTCGCCTCAGACCCCGACGAGGTCGCCTCGGCGGCGTCCGGCCCGTCCCCGGCGACGCACGCGGACGATACAATCGCGGCCAGCGCGACGGACGATACACAAAACATTGAATCGACGATTTGCTTCGATCTTCGCATGATGGAGGAGCCCCTTCTCACTTCTGGTGATGTCGACGGCCGCCGCGCGAGTGCGGCGCTTCTCCAGCCAACTCGCGGCCGCGGAGCCGGACCTAACATTCACCCGACATAATTTTTCAGGGTACCCACAGCCGCAGGCTCTGCCACGTCGCCGGGCTCACCCACTCGCGCAGGGGCCCCAGCATCGCCGCGCGGTAGGCCGCCGCCGGGTCGAACGCCGGCCCCTCCCCCGCGTCGGCGTAGAGCGCCGCGGCGATATGGGGCGCCTCGGCCGCCGGCAGCGGGCTCGTGGTGGCGATCACCGACCGACTTCCGGCGATCAGGAACGCGGTCGCCAGGGCCACGCCATGATCGCGTGGGTCCGCCTCCACGACCCCGCTGGCGCACGACAGCAGAGCCACGGTCCGGGGCACACGGTCGAGCGCGAGGATGTCCGGAATGGACAGCGCGGTGCCCTCGCTCAGGCGCAGCGCCCCGGCCCACCCGAACTCCCCGCCGTGCTCGCTGTGCCCCGCATAATGCAGATGGTCGACCGCCGGGAGCATCGCGCGCAGGGCCGGACCGGTCGCCTCGAGCGTGCCGACGAGCGGATGGACCGCCGCCCCGCGTCCGCGCCAGTGGATGGCCACGGCCTCGGCCTCGACGCGGGCGTCCGCGAGGTTCCCGTGCGGGTCGCCCAGCACGAGCACACCCGACCTCTCTCCGCCTGACTCGCCACGCGCCGGCAGATCGAGGCTGGTCTCCACGCCAGCGTGCAGTAACAACGGCTGGCCGCGCCACGGCAACGCGTGAAACGGCAGCGACTGGCGGCCGAACGACGGGAGCACGCGAATGTGCCGGGCGCCGTCGATCGCCCGCGCGAACGGCCCGAGCAGGGCCTCGCCAGCGACCGCCAGCGTCGCCGCGTCCAGCGCACCGCGCTCCCCCGACGGGATCGCATTCGCCTCGATCTCGGCCGTGAACACGGCATCAGCCGTCGCTGCGAACCCGAGCACGCGATCCCGCGTCAGCGGGAAGTACAGCAGGAGCACCTCGCCTGCCGCCGGCGCGCGCAACGACAGCCCCCGTGAATCGACCGCGATCCCGTCGCCGATCACCCGGCCCTCAAGCAACGCCGCCTCGCGCCGGGCCTCGGCGCACAGCCCCTCGCGCTCAGGACCCATGCGGTCCCAGCGCTCGACCAGCAGCCGCTCGCACGCGTCCCGCCAGCCGAGATACTCCCCGCGCACGGCGGCGCCCCTCGACCCGACATGGCGGGCTGCGAGCAGACGAGCATCGGACGCCGCCGCCTCGCGCGCCACCGCGAACGCCCCGTCGTCGTCTCCACGGTCGAGCATCACCCGCACCAGCCCCTGCGTCGCGGTTAGCCGGTCGTACACGCTGCGCGACATCCCCTGCGTGTGACCGACGACGCCGATGTGGTCGAGCATGCGTCGATGCTCCTCCATGAGCAGCTCTTCGGCCCGCAGCCGGTCACCCTCGGCCTCGGCCAGCGCGGCCCGTGTCATCACGAAGTCGGTCGCCAGCTCCGCCGACAGACCCGCGCCGACGCGACCGATCAATCCACGAGCACCATCCAGGTCGCCCGTGGCGATCGCCGCGCGGGCGCGGAGCATGTGCAGCTCGTCCAGCCATTCGCTGTCGTCCGCCGCGATCTGCGGCTCGACCATGTCGAGCCAGCGCGCCGCGGCCTGCGGAGCTCCGCCCAGCAGCTCGACCCACGCGAGGTTCAGATATGCCGTGCTCGCCGGACACCCGTGCTTCTCCGCCAGCGCCAGCGCCGTGTGCAGCTCGCTTGCGGCCCCGTCGAGCCGCGAGGCCTCACCCGTCCGCGAGGCGGCCCGCAGCAGCGACCACGCCAGGTTGACCCGGAAGTTCACGTGATCGCAGGGGCTCATGTACGGGTGGGCCACTGGATCGAGGGCCGCGTTCGCCGCCTCGATCGCTCCGTCGTAGTCCCCGATGTCCGCCAGCAGCCACGAGCGCCGCATGAGCAGCTCGGCGTGGCTGCTCGTCGCCCCCAGCCGGAGGCTCCGGGTGAGCGCTCGCCCCAGCGGATCGACGATGGCATACAACGCGCCGCGCGCCTCCAGCGTCGAGGCCAGCAGCTCGTCGCGCCGCAGGCCGCGGGCGTCGTCCCCGTCGGGCACCTCCTCGACCTCCGCGAGCCAGCGATCGACCGTCGGCATGTCCCGGTCACGAATGCTGCACTCGATCGCCGTCCGCGCGACGGTCAGCGCCCGCAGCCACCGCCCCGCCCCGCGGGCGCCCGCGAACTCCTTCACCGCCAGCGCCTCGCAGTCGTCCCAGCGCTCCGCCAGATACGCCTCTCCGAGCGTGTTGTCGAACGCCTCATGAGCCCGCCACACCAGCGGCAGGCGCCACTCCGCCACCGGCGGACCCCCTCGACGCACCACCACCCGCGACGCCCCCTCGTCCGGACGCAGCGTCAAGCGCCAGCCGTCGTCGACCGCGAGCACCACCTCCGGCGCCGCACGCACATCGTCGATCCACACCTCCGGCAGCACCCCCGGGACCCACAGGCGCACCTCGACGTCAGCGCCGGCCATCAGCTCGCAGCCGGGCCCGTCCTCGTGGGTGATCACCTCGTCGCACAGGAATTCGCCGCCGCGCAGCGGCGCCGCCTCCGGGACCCTCGCGCATGCACCCAGCACGACGAGCCCCGCCAAGACCCCACGCCTCATGATCCCACGATCCGCAGGTCCCGTCGCTCCGCCGCCCATCCACGGGCCAGCGACGCCCCCGCGTGCAGCGCCTCGGCTTGCGCCAGCGCCTCGCGGTCGGCGCCCTCCGGACCGACGACGAAATACAGCGTCACGTCCCCCGGCCGCAGGCCCAGCGCCCCGACCTCGCCGAGCACGCGAAACGCGTCGTCGCGTCGCTCGCTCGTCGCGCGCAGCAGCGACGGCCCCTCACGCTCCGCGAACGCGATCACGTAGAGCTGCAAGCGCGCGCTCGTCGCCCCTGCGGACAGGCGCACCGTCCAGCCCGGCTCGTTGCGGACGTCGAGCACGGGCCGATCGCCCGCGGTCTCGCCCGGCGTTCGCCCGCGCATCAAGGCCCGCGTTACCGTCGCATCCAGCGTGATCGGCCCGATGTCGGCGGGCTCGCGCAACCCCACGATCGCCGCCGCCGCCGCCGCCGCCAGCGTGGCCGCCAGCAGCGGCCCTCGACGCAGGCGATGGACCCGCGCGCCCGCCCGGTTCACCGGCTCCGCCGCGGCCCGTCGACGCGCGAACGCGCGGGCAATGATCTCCGCCTGCGTCTCCGCCGACAGCGGCTCCGGCTCCGCTGCTGCGTCCGGCGATTCGACGAGCGCGCGGGTCGCCGCCTCCCAGTCGGCATCTCCGTCGGTCTCGCTGGTCTCGTCGCGCATCGCCCTCCTCTCCGTAGTCTACAGGGTCACCCGCGTCACTGGCAGACCGCCGCGAGGATCGCCTTCCGCAAGCGTGACACGGTCATGTGCACCGCCGCGGTCGTGGTGTCCAGCGCCGCGGCGATCTCCGCGGCGCTCTGCTCCTCGAGGAACCACCGCTGAAACACCGCCTGCTGGTATTCGCTGCAGTCTCGCTGCACCCACGCACGGATCCGATCGATCCGCTGCATCACGATCGCCTGCACATCGGGCGTCGGCCCGACCGCGGCCAGCGCCTCGGGCTCCGCGGGCCCGGCGTCGCGGCTACGACGGCGCCGCCAGCTCGCGATATGGTGGACCGCCCGCGCGAAGAACCACCCGTCGAACGAACTCCCGCCCTCCGGCGACCAGCGCCGCAGCGCCGCGTAATCGTCCTTCATCAGCCACACCACGAAGTCCTGGCCGACGTCGGCGTGGTCCGCGGCGGCCAGGTGACGCCTTGCCGCCGCGTCGAACCGCCGCCGGAGCCGGGCGAGTAGCAGCGCCTCGCTCCGCCGCTCGCGCTGGACCGCCACGACATCGATCCACGCGCGATCGACGGCCCGCGGCCCCAGTTCCTGCGCGCGCTCGTCGAGGAACCGCCAGCACCGCCCCGCCGGCGCCGTCGACCACGCCGCCAGCACCGACGGCGAGATCAGGCGCACCACCACGTCCTCGACCGCACGCACACGAACACCCGCCCCGACCTCGCCGGGCAGCCCGGTCCCGGCGACCTGCATCGCCACCGCCTCGTCCACCCCCAGCAGCACCGCCCCCAGCAGCGCCGCGGCCGGATCCTCCGCGCCGCCCGCAGCCTCCGCGACCAGCCGTGCGAGCGCGTCGTCAGAGATCCGGGGAGCCACTTCGACGCGAGCATATTCGCCCCGCGAAACGACGTAAACTGGCGAACTGCAGGTCTCCTGTCCCGTCCGCGAGGACGCTTGAACAGCAGCGGCTTCCCAGTCTTTAAGTCCGACCAGGACCTGCACGTCGTATCCCCAAGATCACAGTCGAGGCCGCTTCACGCATTCGTGCCCTGTTCATGGGGGAATCTCGCAGGGGCTGGAGTCGCACGGCGGTATCCCCGGCTTCGGCGGCGGTGGTGGCGCTGGCGGCGGTGAGCATTTGCAGCGCTCCGGATTCACACAACATTTGCAAATGATTGGATCCTTGCCTGCGGTACCCGACGAGGGTCTGGGTCCCCATTCGTTCGTAGTCGCGTGTGAGCTGCTGGTCCTGAGCGAGCTGATGGTCGTCGGCGTAGGCGTTGACCATGCCCTCGAGGTCGACGGCCTGTCGGCGTACACCCAGCGTGCGGCCACCCAGGTAGCCAGCCACACCCGCCAGTGCGAGGCCCGCACCGAGCGTGACGCCACCCGCGATCACAAGCGTGCGACCGGGGCGTGTCTTACGGACCTCGATCGGCGCCCCCTCGGGCAGGGGAAACGTCGGCGGTCTGGTTCCCGCACGCCCCCCGACCGGCAGGAGGATCGGGGGATCGGCTGGCGTCGGGCCGGCAGACGGAGCCGCCGACGCGTCGCCGGTAGGCCCGGCCGCATGCTCGTGCGGCGCGGCCATGGCGTTGGACGTCATGGACGGTGAGGTGGCTGTTAGACCGGATGCTCGAGGCGCCTGCCAAGCTCCACTGTCGGTGACCAGCGGCCTCTGTTTCTGGGTGCGTCGCTCGTGCTTGGTTTTTGGGTTGGCGCAGCGCGTCTGCGCCTTGCCCTCGCGGGCCGTGAGATCGGCGCGGGTGGCCAGCGTGCTCTCACGCTGCTTGTCCGACTGCCCCTCGATGGCCAGGCTCGCATCGAAGGTCCGCCGCGCCGCGCACAGCTCGGCGTGGTCGCCCGATTTGTCGAAGGCGAAGAGGTAGGACCGATGGGCGAGGTGGAGGTAGTAGGCCCGGTCATCCGACTTGGACGCCGCCGCTGCCCTGCGTTCGTGCCGCCGTGCCTTGCAGTGGTTGTCCTCGAAGTCGCAGGCCGCGGTGGTCGCCGGCTGCGCGAGGAGGACCGCGAGCGCATGGGACAGGACGATCATGGTTCGAACTCCTCGGTGTAGACCCGCGCCTCCTGGGGCTGGAAGCGTATCCCCGCGGTCGCCTCGCCGACGCAGCGATCGAGATTCGAATCCGTCGGACCACTCACGGCCATCGCCGCAAAGCCCATGTCGCCGGGCCGCGTGGTGAACTCGACCACGAACAGACGGCCGGCCATCGCGGCGCAGCCTTGCAGCGCCGGCCTTGCGCGGGCCAGTGCTTCACGCACCGTCGGCAGTGGGGGGGGCTGCGGCGAGGCCCCGCCGAACTGTGTCGAAGCGGCGTGGGAGCTGGCGTTGGCCCCGGTGGACTCGCGGCCAGCGACGGAAGCCTGGTTGTCTGCACAGGCGACGAGCTGGTCGACGGTAGCAGGCTGCTCGCCGCCGAAAAGCCAGACGAGGCCGAGGGCCATGACCCCGCCGAGCACGGCGGCCACGGCCTGCCGGGTCCATGTGCGAGGCCGTGACGGAGCCATGGCTTCCTGGCGTACGGGCACCTGCTCCTGGTGAGCTTCGGCTGCATCGGCCAGCCTCGCCGCGAGCCCCTTCATGTCGAGGCGCTTCTTCGGGTCCTCGTGGAGCGCCGCGAGCAGCGCCGACTCGAGCTCTTGCGGGCAGTCGGGGACGAACTCCCGCGGCGAGACGAGCACGCCGCCCTTGTGGGGCCGCTTGCCCGTCAGCAGCCTGTAGAGCAGGAGCCCGAGCGAGTACACGTCGCACTTCGCCGTCCACTGCCGCGACGCGCGGGCCTCGGGCGCGGTCCACTCGAGCCGCTCGAGGCCGCCGGTGCCGAGCGGGACGCGGGCTTCGGGCGGTGTCAGGTAGCGGAGCTGGGCGCGAGCGTAGTACGCGTCCTCGAAGTGGGCCATGCCTACATCGACGAGCGTCGCGGTCGTCAGCTCGCCGACGTCGACGAGGACATTCCCCGCGTGCACGTCGCGGTGGAGGATGCCGCGCGCGTGCAGGGCGAGGAGAGCGCCCGCGATCTGCCTGCCGACCGCGATCACCTCGGCGGGCCGCAGCCGCTCGTCGCCGATGCAGAACTTGCTCGCACACCTGCCGGGCGCGAGCGTCATGGCGATGTACGGCTTTTCGCGATGCGGGCCAGTCCGGCACTCGATCAGCGACGGAAGGGCCGGGTCGGCGGTCGCTCCGAGCACCAGCGCCTCGCGGACGAAGCGGCGGCGTTCCTCGGAGTCGGCGGCGGACCGGGCGTTTAAGACCTTCAGCGCCACGTAGCGCCCGGCATCACGATGATAGGCGCGGTGGACCTCGGACTTGGCCCCCGCCCCGAGTACCGCGAGCAGCTCGTAGCAGCCGTCGAACAGATGAGGCGTCGCCTCGTCCGCGTGCGCCGCGAGGATCGCCTCGAGCCGGCGCTGAAACTCGGTCGCCGTGGCGAGCCGATCCTCGGGTAACACCGCCAGCGCCTCAGCCACCAGCGCCTCCAGCTCGGGAGGGAACGCGCTGCCAGGACGGACCTCCGCCATCGGTCGAGGCGTGACGAGGTTCGGCATCTCGCCGGTGCACAACAGGTGGATCGTCGCGCCGAGCGAGAACGTGTCGAACGTCGGATCCGGCGGCGAGAGTCCAGCCTCTGGCGCATGGAAGCCGGGCGTCCCGACCACCATCCCGACCCCCGTCGGGTGGCGGGGCGACGGCGTGAACCCCTCGCCTTCGATCCGCTGCCAGTCCTCGACCAGAGCGATCCCGAGGTCGATCAGCTTGACCAGCGGCCGCCCCGTCGCGCCGTGGAGGCGGACGATGTTGCCCGGCTTTACATCGCGGTGGATCACGCCCGCCTGATGCAGCGCCTCCAGAGCACTCGCCACCTGCGCCGCGATCTGCACGACCTCCCGCCACTCGAGCGGCCCTCGCTCCCGCAGCCGCGCCTCAAGGTTCTCGCCCGGCAACAGCTCGAGCACCATGTACGGCGCCCCCGTATCCGTCTCGCCGAGCGCCAGCACATGGACGAGATGTGGATGGCGCAGGTTGGCGAGGATGCGGGCCTCGTGGACGAAGCGCCGCCGCTGGTCGTCGTCGTCGCACGCCTTCAGGACCTTCAGCGCCGCGTGGCGATGAAGCGGCCGCTCCTTGCAGGCGTACACCCGGGACGCGCCGCCTTCGCCGAGCAGTTCGCCGACCTCGAACCGGTCGTCCACCAAGGCCCCGGCCTGGATGACCGGGGTCGGCACCAGGGTCCACTGCATCGTGCGATTTTGGGGCTCGTGCATCCGGCCCTATAAAGGAAGGGCTCCGCGATAAAAGGCAAGCCCGAAGATGGGCCAGCATGTGCCACTGCAACAATGTGCAGGGGACGCCACCGGGCGATCTGCGCACGCTGCTGAGTAGCCCAGGTGCGAGACGCGCTCCGGCGACTCGTGGCCGCTGAAAAAGTCATCCACACCGGGTTGCGGAACAAGTCCCGGCACGAACTGCGAGCAACCTCAACGAGCCCATTGTGTCGGGTCGCTTTATCCCCGTGATCTCGAGTCGCGGTCGTAGCGGGGTTTCGGAGGCGGGATCGAGGGTGGCCTGGGCGGCTCGAGGTGGAGGAGGATGGCGGCGGAGTTGACGACGTTGATGTCGATGGTCGTGAGGCCGCGTTCGTCGGCGAGGGTGAGCGCAATGCGGAGCAGGTGGCTGATGAGGCGGGGGATGCCGCGGGTGGCGCGTTGGATGAGGCTGCGGGCGTCGGCGGGGATGAGCTCGGCAGACGCGGCGGCGGCGGCGAGGCCGTGGTCGAGCATGGCATCGAAGAGCAGCGGATCGGTCTTGGCGAGCAGCGGAGCGTAGATGACGACGCGCTGGGCCAGGGCGGCGTGTTGTTGGAGGCGTAGACGGCGGGCGAGGAGCGGATGGCCGACGAGCCAGATGGTGAGATACTCGCGGCCGTCGAAGTCGAGGCTG
>Ga0075163_10001394_pt1 | contig 32509 bp, 18 predicted proteins | sample JI1023141ADNA_FD_71478 | JGI IMG/M metagenome (GOLD analysis project Ga0075163, IMG submission 71478) | Wastewater effluent complex algal communities from Wisconsin, to seasonally profile nutrient transformation and Carbon sequestration -... | ecosystem: Engineered > WWTP > Effluent > Algae...
TGGTCTTGATCGCGCGGACATGGCGATAGAGCGCGGGCGTATTCACGTCTGCGATGAACGTCGCCTGGAACGGCAGCGACACCCCGTCGCGCTGCCCGACGACCACGTGGTCATGCATGTCCGGGTCGTTGGAGAGCCAGAGCGCGAAGTTGCGGCGCGTGTCGGACTGATCGCCCTCTTGCCGGGTGACCAGCTCGATGCGCGAGATGAGGTGCGGCTGGCCGAGGTCGACCTGCCACCAGTGCTGCTCGGGCTCGCCGCGCGGCGACCAGCCGCCGCTGCCGGGGTGCACGACGGGGTTGGCGCGGCTGGCCGAATGCTCGGCGCTCCACTCCGAGGACGCGACGGCAGGCTTGCCGGCGGCGACGTTGAGCAGCGGGGTCTGCGGCATATCGGCCACGCCCCGGTCCGTATCGAGCCAGGCCGAATCTGCGTTGTCGACCACCCGGGCGACCGTCCGCTCGGGCCGGCCGCGGAACTGACGAATGATGTGCCGCGCCACGATCTGGCCGGTCGGGTCAGAGGGGATGTTAAGGACCGGCAAGGCGTAACTGCCGCTAGACACATAGCCCTCCGCCGGGCCCCACCAGCCGCTGCGCGCTACCGTGCCGTCGGCGTACTCGTAGGCCACCGCGTAGCGTACCTGGAAGCCGGGCTGCCACAGCGGGCTGCCCGCGACGGGCAGGTTCATCGACCAGCAATTGCAAGTCGGGGCCGGCGGCGGCGGCATGTCGGCCGCGCCGCGGTCCGCATCGAGCCAGCGCAGATCCGTGTTGTTGGTGATCCGCGCGACCGTCCGCTCGGGCAGGCCGCGGAACTGACGAATGATGTGCCGCGCCACGATCTGACCGGTCGGATCGCAGGGGATGTTCAGGACCGGCGAGGCGTAGCTGTCGCTCGACACATAGCCCTCCCCCGGGCCCCACCAGCCGCTGCGCGCGACCGTGCCGTCGGCGTACTCGTAGGCCACCGCGTAGCGCACCATGAAGCCGGGCTGCCACAGCGGGCTGCCCGCGACGGGCAGGTTCATCGACCAGCAATTGCACTCCGGGGCCGGCGGCGGCGGCATGTCGGCCGCGCCCTTGTCGGTGTCGAGCCAGGTCGAATCCGTGTTGTTTGCGATCCGCGCCACCATTCGCTCGGGCCGGCCGTCGAACTGACGAATGATGCGCCGCGCGACGACCTGACCGCCCGGGTCGCAGGCGATGTTCAGGACCGGCAAGGCGTCGTCGCGGAACGAATAGCCCTCGCCGTGCCACCACCATCGGCTGCGCAGGACCGTCCCGTCGGCGTACTCGAATTCCAGCGCGTAGCGCACTCCGAGGCCGGGCCTCCAGACCGGGCTGCCGGCGACGGGCACGCTCGCCGTCCAGTGACGGATCGTCGGCGGCGGCGTGGGGATCGGTATGACACGGTGTTGCCACATACCGGACCCGACGAAGAAGAAGTGCAGGCTGCCGTCCTCGCCGGTGACGTGGACCTCGACGTGTCTGCGCTCGGGATTGTAGGTCGCGGCGATCGGACCGTGTACGCGGCCGGCCGCGCGGAAGCTGGCGCCGTCATGGGACCAGATCCCACCGAAGTTGAAGAGATAATGCAGGTGGCCGTCCTCGCCGCGGAAGAACACCTCGCTGTGCTCGCGCTGCTCCGCGTAGACGGCGCAGATCGCACCATCGACCTTGCCCGCGCCCAACTCCGTGCTCTCGTGGCGCCACGCGCCGCCGACGACGCAGTAGCGGTGCAGGCCGCCGTCCTCGGCCCGGAAGAACACCTCCGAGTGGTTCAAGCGCCGCGAGAACACCGCGGAGACGGCGCCACTGACCTTGCCGGCGCCCCTGAAGGCGGTCGAATCGTGCGCCCAGGAGCCGTTCGGTACGAAGAAGCAGTGCAGGTAGCCGTCGGCGCCGACCACGAAGAGCTCGGCGTGCTGGCGCTGCGCGGCGAACACGGCGGACAGCGCCCCGCTCGACTTACCGGCGCCCAGGAAAGCGGTGCTGTCATGATACCACGCGCCATTGACGTACGCGAGGTAATGCACGTTGTCGTCGGTGCCGCGGAAGAACACCTCGCTGTGTCTGCGCTGCACGGCGAACAGGGCGCAGATGGTGTCGCCCACCTCTCCGGCCGGGGTGAAGCTGGCGGACTCGTGCTTCCACGCGCCGTCGAGCGACGAGAAGCCGTGCAGGTAGCCGTCCAGGCCGCGGACGAAGAGCTCGGCGTGGGCGTCGAGCGGGGACACGACGGTCGCGCTCGGTCCGCCTACTGCGCCGGCGGCGGCCAGGCTGGTCAGGTCCCACCGCGGACCGTCGGAGGTATAGGCGTGGCCGAGCGGCTGGTCCTCGTTCACGAACAGGGCCTCGGCGGTCCGGCGCTGCGCGCAATAGAAGGCCGCCAGCAGCGGCTCGTTCAACCCGCGCACGGACTCCACCCACGTCGTGTCCGTATTGTTGGCGATGCGGTCCACCAGCACCTCGGGCTCGCCGCGGAACTGGCGATAGATCCGCCGCGCCACCGCCTTGCCGTTCGGGTCACGGCTGACGTTGCTCAGCATCGGGCAGGCGAAGGACCCGACGGTCACGTAGCCGTCCGGATCCGCGGTCGTTTGGGCGGCAGCGGACCACCAGCCGCTGCGCAGGAGCCTCCCGTCGCCGAGCTCGAACGCGATCGCGTAGCGCACCGCGCGACCGGTGCTCCACAGCTTGCCCTTCCGCTTCACCGCGAGCCCCGCCCATGCGGCGAACTGCGGCGCCGGCAGCTGCCTCGTGAAATCTATCGCCTCGACGATCGCCCCCGATACACCGATCCCGAGGTGCTTCACCATCGCGTCGGTGGTGACCTCGACGCACTGGCCCTGGAAGCGCGCATGCTCGTAGAGCTTGACCCGGTAGCCCGGCAGCACCATCACCGATTGACAGCGGTCGTTGCCGATGGTGAGCGCCTCCAGGTCATAGAAGCCGACGTGCAGGGTTTGCATGTCGCCCGTGAATTCGCGCCCCGAGAACAGCAGCGCGCAAGGGAAGCGGAGCGCGGGCCTGGGCGCTCCGTTCGCTTTCACGTCCCCGAAGCTCAGCGCCGATTCATCGCCCTTGATCAGGCCCTCCTCGTTGCCGGCCAGCGAGGCCCAGTCGATCCGGCCGATGTCCGCCACCCGGAACGGGCGGGTGTCCGCCCCGGACGCGTCGAACGAGACGTTCGCGGCGCCCATGTCCCGGACGGCGACCTTGAACAGCTGCTCCGCCCGCTCGAGCAGGGCCCGCCGCGCCCGCACCATCGGGCCCGCGGGATCGCCGAGGTCGAACATCAGCCCGGGGTTCGCGTGCTGAAGCATCGTGAACGCGTCCCCCATGAGCTGGCGCGCCTTCACCGCTGCGTTGTACGGCTCGACCAGAGCCCGGAGGAATGACAGCATCTCGACCACGTCGCACATGATCGAGAAGCGCTCCATATGCTGCATCGCGTGGTCGCTGAACTCCGCGAGCTCGGACCAGCTCATGTCGAGCAGGAGCTTCTTGTCCAGCGTCTCGCCGAACTCCGGTCCGAGCCGGCCGCGCTCCGCCATCACCTTCGTGTAATCTTGCTCGATCTGTCGATTCTGGGTCTGATGATAGGCCTCGTAGTCGACGAGCTCAATCTGGGTGCGCCGGTCCCACAGGTCCTTCGCCAGCGCGACCGCCGTGCCCGGCAGATCGTCGAGATCCAGCGAGAGTCCGACGCCCAGCGCGACCTTCGGCCTGTCGAACGTGTTCAGCTTGATGTCGGCCCGGGCCTCGAATCGCTTGCCCGCCTGCGCGCTGAGCACTCCCCGGGCGCTGAGCCGCTGGACCTCGAAGGGCAGCCCGCCGTGCGCCTTGACGAAGTCGTTGGCGGCGTGCAGCGCGGCGAGCACCGAACGGGCGCCGTCGAACGCCAGCCTGGCCGCGTCCATCAGGCTGGAGTCGACGGATCGGGCGAACTCGCGGAGCAGCTCGTCCGCCCCCTTCAACAGGAGGTCGTTGAAGTGATCGAGCTGCTTCTTGTGCTCCATCAGCTTCGCCTTGTAGCCCGCCATCGCGTCGAGGAAGCCGTTGCGCAGGCGATCCAGGTGCTGCAACAACGCGTCGGTCTGCTCCGCGATGACCCCGACATCGCTCTCGGCGCGCGCGAGCGCGCCCTCCACGAACGCGAGGATCGCCGGGAGCGCCTCGATCTCGATCAGGAGCTGGAGGCGCTTGCCGATGTAGTACGCCCATTGCCAGAAGCGGTCCCAGCCGCCCAGTCTGCCGTACCATTCATCGTGGCTCCGAAGCTCGCCGCGCTTCGCCTCCAGGTTGCGCCGGACCTCGCGGACGCGGTCCTGAAGCCATTTCAGGCCCGATTGCACGCCCTCCTTGATCTCGCGGATGATCCGCTTGCGCTCGGCGATCTCGCTGGCGTTGACCCGGAGGCTGTCGATCACCGCGTCGACCGCCTTCGAGAGCTCGTCGATCACGTGCTCGAGCTTGGCCTTCGCGTCGAGGATGCCGGCGCGCACCTCATTGTAACCCTGCTCGACCAGCGCCTTGAATTTGGCCCACTCCCGCTGGAACAGCGCCTCCGCGTCGTCCATGATCCGCCTGGCGCCGTCGAGCAGCTCGCCGAACGCCGCGTGCAGCAGATCCGTCAATTGCGCGAACAGATCGCCCTTGAGCTCGGCGGCGAACGAGAACGACGCCGGCTGGTCGAGCGACGCTCCGCTCAGCACGAGCGATGACTCCACGCCGTGAAACCGCGTCGCTAGCCTGCTCTCCACCCGGCCCGCGGAGATCGCCAGCCGACCCCTCGCCGAGACACCGAGCCCTGGCACGCTCACACGGCCGGACAGCGCCACCTCCGCGTCGCGCGGCCCCGCGAGCTCGAACGACGGCCCGCGAGCGTCGTTGTCGGCGTCCAGCAGCGTGATCAGCCCGGGGAGCACCGCCACCGGCCGGTTCGCGCGCGCCGTGAACACGTACTGATCCAGGCGCTTCGTCCCCAGCCGCAGCGTCCAGTCGTTGCCGAGCCAGGACAGGTTCAGCTCGGTGCGTTCATAGGAGATCGAGAGGTCGGCGCTCGCCGCCGGCAACGGCGCGAGGACCACCACCGCGTGACCGTCGATCTTCAGGCTGTCGCGCGAGATCCTGCCCGTCACATCGGCGTCGACCATGAAGCTCGGGTTCGGCGGGAACAGCGAGGCCTTGCCGGAGAACGTGAAATCACCGTTCTCGAGCGCACATTCGGCGAGCAGCGCCGGATGTCTCAGCACCACGAGCCGGAGGTGCCCTGCCAGCGATAGATCCGCCGTCGCCGCCGCGCCCGCGCTCGCCCGCGTGCGCAGCACGGCGATGCGGCCGCCGAGGTCGATCCCCAGCAGCGCCCCGAGCTCGCCCTGGAGCCGGAATTGGGCCAACATTCCCCTGTCCCGGTCGGCGAGCATCCCCGCGAACGCTCGCACCGAACCGTGGACATTGGGGACGCGCAGCGCACCCGTGGCATAGAGGATGACCCCGTCGTGCGCCTCGCCGTCCGCCGCCTCGGACGCGGTCGCCCTGAGCACCTGGACCAGCGCGTTTCCGTCGCTGTCGCCGCCGCTGTAGAGCGATCCGACGAAGCTGTTGGGCCGGGTCTTGCGGTGTTGCACGAGCCCGTCGAACTCACGCGTGGTGCTGAACAGCCACGAAGCCTGCGGCTCGAACGGCCCGATCCGCAGCGGCGCCTCGACCCCGAACGCCCCGTGGCGGAGCGCGAGCGGGATGACCGCCAGCAGCGCGCCGATGTCGGGCTTCTTCAGGAAGTTGACGACCGGGACAAGCAAGCTGTCAATGCCGAGGTTGAACAGCTCCTGCTCGCTGCCCAGCAGCGCCCCGCCGAGGTACTTCGGCAGCTGCACGAAGCCGGGCCTGACGTTCACCCCGAAGTTGATGTTGTTGCGCGAGAACAGCCGCTCCGGCAGCGAGTAGTCCGGGTCGGTGAAGAACCTGCGAAACTCCTTGAACAGGTCGCACAGCCCCTTGAGCAGCTTGCCCATGGTGATGCCGGCGAGGTTGTTGTTCAGCACGAGCTGGCCGCGCATGCCCTCGAGCCCGTGGTGCTTGAAGCCGAGTTCGTCGAACCAGATCGGGATCGGGATCGGCACGGCGGTCTCGTACTCGACGAGGAAGAGCAAGTTCCTGATGATGAACTTGCGCTGGATCGACCTCGTGTCCGTGAACAGGTCGCTCACCGCGGCCGGCAGCGCCAGCGACGCGACGAGCGACAACATATCGAAGCAGTCGTAATCCAGGTCCGCCGCGACGAGCAGCAGGCTGCCGCTCAGGATCTCCCCGAACGAGAGCTGCCGGAGCGTGATGCCGAACACGGCCGCCGCGTTCGGGATCAGGAGGCGCAGCGGCTCGTTCGGCGCGCGGATGTCGAGCTTCACGCCGAGGCCGGTGGCCGGAGTCACCGCGATCGACATCTCCAGCGCCGTCGGGATCGTGACGTCCAGATAGCTCCGGAAGTCCTGCGGCAGCTGGTTGAACTGCCCGGCGATCACCTCGGCGATCTTCGTCAGATCGTCCATACCCGGCAGCTCGGTCTCCATCGCCTCCGCGAGCGTCTTGAGGGTCGACTTGAACCTGGCGATGTCGAAGGTTTTGGTCTGCGGATCGAGGATATGGATGTCGAGCAGCGGGATGTGGGCGGGCAGAAGGTCCGCCAGGTCCTTCATGTCGATCTGGGTGAGCAACCACCCCAGCGGTGCGGTCGGGATTTTCAGCTTGTTGATGACCTCGAAGCTGAACTTGGCGGCGAAGTCGGTGCCGTTGAAGCTGAAGTCCGGGTGCTCGAACCGGATCCTACCGAGGTCGAAGAGATCGACGTGGATCCACGGCGTCCCGGACGCCTTGTCCTTGATGACGCCATAACGAAGCGAGAACACGCCGTCGAGCGTGAAGCGTTTCCACGCCCCTTCCGCGTCCGGCTCCGCCTTGAAGTACTCGTCCACCTCGAGGTTGATCGGCAGCGATTCGACGCGCAGCGACAGGCCCGTGCTCTCCTTGAGGATGACCTCGAACATCCAGACGGGGTTGAAGACCTTTGTCCTCGGCTTGCCGTCGACCTGGCCGAAGATGTTGTTGATCTCCGGCGGCAGTTGCACCCGGAATTTGCCGGTCGCCGACAACGTCTTGCCGAGCTCGAGCTTGAGCTCCGCCAGACCGACCGACCCGGGACGATCCCAGACCAGCTCGTGACCCACCAGCACCGGCACCGGCACCGGCACCTGCGGAAGCCCGGCGACGGCCAGGGAGACACCCGCCGACGTCGCCGCGATCGTCGCTGTCGTCTTCTGCGCGAACATGTCGCCGAGGATCTTCAGCGCCTTGTCGATCGGGTCCTCCGAATCAGGGGCGCTGGGCCGCGGCACGACCCACGTCAGGACGCTCGTGGCGCTCAGCTCCCACCCCTTCAGCTTCAGGAGCGAGAGCTTGTCGACCTTGAACTTGCAACCCACGTCCATGCGGGGGTCGCCCAGCACCAGCGGCACCGTCAGGTTCAGCTCGCCCTGGTTCCTGTCCGCCGTGAAGACGAACCCGCGCTGGTCCGCCTCGAAGTACAGCCCCAGCGTGCCGCTGATCTGCGGCAGCATGGCGAGCTGCAGTCCGCCCGTGCACTCGAACGACCACTCGGTCTGCTTGCTCACCGCGTCGCGCGCCAGCGTCAGCGCCATGCGCTGGAACGATAGCGACAGCACCTCCGGCGCGCCAGGCATCGACCACGCCAGCGGCGGCTTCGACGCGACGGAGAAGCGAAACTCCCCGTTCGAGGCGTCGGCGAGTAGCGTCTGTTTGGGGAGGTCGAACAGCCCCGCGACGACGGAGCCGCCGACGTGCCACTTCCAGGCGGCGTCGACGCGCTTCAGCTCGAGCACGAAGCCGATCGAGTCGACATCGAGCCCCGGGACGAGCTCCGCCCCGAAGGTCGCGTCGAGCTTCACCGTCAAGCTCTCGAGCGTGGCCCCCGTCCCGACGATCTTGATCGAGCCCGTCGCCTTCGAGACGCTCAACGGCCCCAGCTTTAGCATTTTGAGGGTCGCTTCACCCGTGAAGCTGTATTCATTCGTAGCGAAGTCGTAGCTGCAGACGAGCCCCCGGAGTTCGAGATCTCCGAGTCCGATGATCTCCGGCGGCAACGTAATCGTTTCCGTGATAAAGCCGGCAATGACCTCCGTCAGGAGGAGTGGCGCCTCATCCTGCGTCAAGGAGATGCCGCCGCCCCCTTTTCGTAGTGTCAGCGTCCCCGTCAGCTCCGCACCTCCGAGGGCCAGTGTGCCGGCGATGGACACCGACGGCGTGATCCCGTTGCCCTCAGGTCTTGCCGCCAGGGTCAGGCTCAGGTTGCCCAGGGCCAAGCCCTTACCAAAGGGCAGCGGCCATAGGTCTGCTGTCTCGGCGTCGAACGTGAAGGTTCCCTCTCGCAGCTGCGCTCCGAACGAAAGCCGTGAGAGCGTTAACGCACTTGCCGCTTGTGGTAGTGTGATGCCCACGGGCAAGAGGGCCAAGACGTCGACGAGGCCGACCTTCTCGCCCTCGTCTAGCCCCCCCGAGACTTCGCCTTTGATGCAGTCGATAAAAGCGGCGAAGCTCGCTCGCTCGCCGAGTTGCAGGCGGCCGGACAAAGCCAACCACGGCGACTTCTGGCCGAATGGATCGTCCAGGCGAAACAACACTTTCACCTCGTGGAGCACCAACGAACCCGGCTGCCCCGGTGTACCGAGAACCGTAAAAAGGTGTGTGGTGGCGAGTTGAAACCCAACCTCCTTGACGAGCTTGTTGGGGTGTAATGGGTCGACCACCAGCTGCATCGCGGTGAGCCGGCAGTATTCCTCGAGCCGAAAGCCCTCAGGCAGCAGGCTGGCGAGGCCGACTGTGTCACCGAGGGCCTCGAGGGCGTCCATGGCTGCGTCGAACGCCTGGGTCGGTTCGGCCGAAAAAATCAGTTCTCCCGTACTGCCAAATAGAGTGCAATCCAGTGGCAGATCGTGTGTTCGGCCGCGGCCGGGAAGCTCGATCGTGACACCGATACCGAGAAAAGGAACCGAGCCATAGCGGTCATTGAATGCATTGTAAGTCAGGTTGATGCCGACCGACAGACGGAGCTGCTTGCCCTTCGCAATGCCAAGGTCGATCGTTCCCGGCAATTCAACCCCCATGGCGATTTCGCGGAGCAAGTATCCTTGCTCCGCGACTCCGATCTTGCCATTAATCGTGGGTGCTTCGACGCCGAGAAGCACTGCGAGCCCAGGGGTGTGGTCCCGCAGCGCGAGTCTTCCCTCGAAGGCGAAGCTACTCCAGGGGCTCTCCCCGGGTGCTTCAAGGGTCAGGCGCACGGAGTCGAATACCAGTTGCTCCCCCAGGGTCCCGCGGCATGACGGCATGGCGTGCGCAGGCGACCACGGCACCGTCGAGGTTGCCGATACGCCCATCGCTATGGCGTCCCCCTGAGCTGTGAACCGCAATCGCACGAGGAGCCCGTCGAACAGGCCCGAGTCGCCTCGTCCAGTCACGATAACGGTCGGGAGGGCGTCCCGCTCCTCGCTGATACTCGCGTCGAGGAGGCTTAATCTACCGGCCGCGAGACAGTGGCCGGCGAACAGACCTATCCCGGCCGTCTCCACCAAATCGGCATCCAGAACAAACACTCCGTTCTGAACATTCTTCTCTACGACGGATTTGAGATCCTTTAGCAGCATTTGTTCACCCCTTGTAGTCAACCCCATGCGAATCCATCTCATAGATCTGTGTCTTTTGGGACGTCATTGTTATGGCCTTTGAGCACTGATCTCGATACAGTCCATAGGCTTTGTTGACATTGAAATAGTAAGCGATCATGCCTCCTGCGGCTGGGGTCTTGAGGTAATAGAATGATTCGCTGTGCTTGAACCACGACCTTCCATTGGAGGTGACGATCTTCTCGGCTTTTTCCCAGTCGACGGAGTCCCAGTGGTCATAATCGTGGTCTTGAATGTCCCCCCAGATTGATCTCTCCCATGACTTTATGACCGATTTGCGAGGGAAATAATACCTGTGTTCCAAGAATTCAACGCTGACAACGGCATGCTCCGGACACACAGAGCAGAGTAGATTCGGCGACGATCCGTACGCGCTTCCATGATGCGGGATCTGGAGAAGGCGGACCTCTCCCAGGGCTTTGGAATGATGTTTGGCTAGAAATTTTTCGGTACTGAAGGTCGCATCTCCGGTGAGGAGCGCCGCGATCTTGCCGTGCTTGATCAGGGTGATCAAACTGTTTGCGTTTTCCTCGGTTGAGTTGTCTTCTCTGTCGTATCCGCATGGGACGTTCCCGGCGATTACGCTGATGCTCCAATCATTATTAATGTCAGATATCACATCGTGTGTGGTGGAGTTGATCGCCTTGCTCGCTTTTAGGCTGCTCGTCTTATCCCATGTCTTGATCCGATTCTTCCCGCTGTTACCGGTGTTGTTGATCGTGATCTCGTGAATTTTATTGACTTTGATGTTATTGCTCGCGATTATGGAACCGAGAGAGGTCTCTTTATAATAGCCGAGCGGACTATCGTCGCTCATGGCGCTGCTGATGTAAATGTCATCGATGCTTAGCTGTGCCACCTTGGTGTCCAGGATTGACTTTTGGGAAGTTGGGCATATGAAGCCTGGGATTGTATCCTTGCGCGTCAGGTCATAGAGCTTGTTGTAATGATCTTTGTCAGGGTGGGTAAGGATGACGGCTGCAATTTCATTGTTTTTACCGCCGCACCATGACGGATCTCTGAGTGTGACGCATGCTTCCCAGAACCAAGTCGTTAGGCCCAGGCGACCCTGCGACGAGGAACCGCAGTCGACTACCACGACTCTGCCGTCGGGACAGTTGATGAGGCAGCAGTCCCCCTGACCCATTGCAACAAACACAATCTGAAACTTACCATTCATCTAACACTCCTTCGTAGGTGTGATTGCGCGTCTCGCGTGCGCGGATACCAGGGTCGGCCGCGGAGCGTGAAACCGTGTGGTCGCTAGTCGGCGCTCATTTTGACGACAATCGAACCTGGGATGCAATCCTCAGGGTGTCGTATGCTCTGCATCGGCGGCTCCTACGAAGCTCGTAGACAGGGTATAACATCGCTCGCTCGCGCTCTCGGTCCGCGGCGCCCGGTTTCGACGCCGAATTTGCGCATGGGGCGACTGCTGGTCGGCGGTGACAGAAGGGGTCGTCCCGCGGAGGAGGCTGCTCGTACGCGTCAGCGCGCCGCGTCGATCCGCTCCAGGGCCGCGGCGATCCGCTCGACGGGGCCGACGCTGGCGCCGAAGCTGCTCGTGAAGCCGGCCGGCGTGAAGTCGGGGGCGACGCTTCGCAGCGCTCGGGCGTGTTCACCGGCGCGCGCGTGGTCGCCCGACCAAAAGGCGCACGCGGCCGCGAGCGCGAGCGCGTACGGGTAGCGCGGATTCGACGCGAGCACGCCCTCGACGAGCGGGAGCGCCTCCGCGTATTCGCCGCGGGAGAAGTGGAGGGTCGCCAGGCCGGCGACGAACGAGCCCGGGCTGAGCTGCGTGGCGTGCTTCATGCGCGTGAGCGCCTCCTCGGTGCGGCCGCAGAGCTGCAGCGTCTGGGCCAGCAGCGCGTGGGCGGCGGCGAAGCTCGGGTTGTGCCGGATCGCCGACTCGAGCGAGCGCGTCGCCAGCGAATGATCGCCGCGGGTCTGAAAGAAGCGGGCGAACAGGTAGTGGCCCTCGGCGGCGTGCGGCGCGAGGAGCAGGCAGCGCTCGGCGCAGGCCCGCAGCTGGCCGCCGGCGTCGTCGCTGGTGCCCCACTGGTTGAGCACGTCGTCGTAGTGGGTCAGGCCGAGGCCGAAGTGGGCGAGCGTCAGCTCGGGCTCGCGCGCGATGGCGGTGCGGAACAACGACTGCGCCCGGGCGTTCGTGGCGGCCTCGCGGGCCGCGTACAGACGCATGCCCTCGTGGGCCAGCTCCCAGGCCTGGAGGTCGCGCGGGTGGGGGACACGCCGCAGGTTGGCCTCGGCGTGGGCGATCAACATGGGATATGCGGTCGCCACGATCGACTCGCAGATGGCGTCCTGAACGGCGAACAGCTGCTCGTCGGGGAAGTTGTAGCGCTCGGTCCACAGGCAGCGGCCGGTCGCGGCCGCGTCGATGCGAACGGTCAGCCGCCACGACGACGACCTGGAGAGCGTGCCATCGACGATGAAGCTGGCGCCGAGCCGCTCCCCGAGCTCGGAGAGGTTCGCCTCCCCGGGTCGCCGGCGCCCGGTGCCGGCGTGGGTGATCACCGGGAACCAGCACCAGCGGGCGAACAGGTTCGCGAGGTCCTGTCCGATCGAGCAGGCGACCGCAGCGGCGCGGGGGTCGGCGTCGAGGGCGACCAGCGGGAGTACGGCGAGCGAGGGGCGACCGAGCAGGGCGGCGATGCCCGCCGGTCGGGCGCTCCAGGCGATGAACAGGGCCGCGGCTTCGGTGCGGTTGCTGGCCTCGAGCCGCGCCAGGACGGCGGTGACGTGGGTGCGGACGGTCGTAGACGAGATCCTGAGCACGCCCGCGACTTCGTCGTTGGTCAGACCCCTGGCGAGCAGCTCGAGGACCCCGAGTTGGCGGGGCGAAAGTCTTTCGATCGACTCCACTGCCATGGTCGACGGGTGATACGACCCATCGTCGCATGGCATCCGCGGCGCGGGCAACGTCGACGATGTTCGCCGCGCTTTCGCGCTCGATAGCGCGTCGACCTCACCTCCTCTGCGGGCTACGAGCGCACGGGCGACCCGACGTTCGCAACCATGAGGGCCGCCATCGTCGGCGGCGCGCCCCGTCGTGGGCGTCGCGGCGCGGCGGGGGCGGATCCACGCGCGCGGTTCACCGAAACCCGTAGTGCATCGTGGGGTAGGGGTTGTCGTCGAGGGACGTCCAACTGCGGAAGTTCTTCCCGAGGATTGCCGGCCGGATGCTCGTGAGGCCCCCTACGGACGGCGAATCTCCCCGTCTCGCCCATGCGGACCATGACGCCGAGGACCTTCTTGCCCATGTCCTGGCGGTACGTGACCTTGAAGCACCAGGGAGCGGGAGGAAGCAAGTCCTCGAGCATTTAGCTCAGGCGGCTTTTGGGACCCGTCTGCCCATCCCGCCGTGAGTGTCGTGAGGTGCTCGCAGGCGTCAAGGGTGCGCTCGCAAGCTCGCCGGCTACGCCGCCCTTGACCCTCGCTGCGCTCCTCACGCCCGGCGCCGTAGGGGTTGCGCCCAGAGCTCCGCGATCAGATCGCGATCTCTCGGTGGGTCACTCTTCCGTAGCAGGGGGGCACTTCTGGCGAGTGCCGAAGTCAGCTGTCCTTGTGCCCCAGCCAGCCCAGCAGCGTTGCACGATGAAACCGCCAGGTGTTGCCGAGCTTGCGCGCGCCGGGCACTTGGCCAGCCTTGAGCAGGCTGTACAGCGTGTTGCGCGACAGGCCGGTCAGCGGCAGAGCCTGGCTGAAGGAGATCGTCAGCGCCTCGGTCGGCATGGATCCACGAACGCTCGCGTGCACGGAGGTGCGGAGGTCAGGTTGCATCGACCGTCCCTCCCTGGGCCCCGCGGACGAGGCCGAAGATGGCGGCGGCGACGAGCCCGGCGCCCACGAAGCAGGCCAGTTGGCGGCGTGGGTCCTCGAGGTGATGAACTGCGAGACCGATCGTCGCCCCACCGAGGAGCCCGAGGCCTGCGTATGCGGCTCCCCGACCACCGAGGAGCAGCGGCAACATCGAGCCGCCGAACATGGTGGCGCCGAAGGCCCCGGCCTGCTGCCAGCTGGAGCCCTCGGGGCGCGTCGATGACTCGCCGCTGTCCGGCATCGCCGGATCGGCGTCGTCGAGGCGCTTCTCCTTGATGTCCACGATCTCGAGCGGGAAGTCGAGCCCGATGGCGAGCCGCACGACGGTCTCCATGAGCGGTCGCGGATCCGGGTCGGCGAGCAGATCTTGGACATGCCCGCGGGAGACGCCCGATCGTTTCGCCAATTCCTGCTTGGTCATGCCGACGCCGACCCGCACCTGCTCGATCAGCTCGAGCACATCCCGCGGCGTATTACCGCGTGTCCCGCGGATCCTGCAGCCAGCCTCTGCGAGCTTCAGCAGCCACATGTAGAGCGGTTGTCGGAGCACCGTCCTGATCGCTCGCTGATCGATGACATCGAGCTCGATCTCGGCGCCCGTCACGACGCTACGGACATATACCGTCAGTTGTTGCATCTCTCCGTTGCAGTTCATCCCACTCCCTCTCATCATCAGCGTACCAGCGCGGCGCCCGGTTGTCCCGACGGCGGCTCCGACGCAGTTGCCGTTCTCCTCGTCCTCTGCGCGCGCTCTCACCCATTTGCAGCGATCGACGCGCGTCAGCGCTCGAATCAGGGCCCAGGGCGGCCCGATTTCGCCACTTCCGCAAGTCTTGGCCGGGGAGATCTTCCACCTGGAGCTTCGCACATCGGTGTTATGCTGGCCGGACGACGATGCTCGAGGTACAGCGGCGACTTCGTGAACTCCTCGGCCTTCCGAAGGACTTCGACGCCTTCGGCGGGCTCGTCCTGCAGTGGTTCGCGCGCCGCTCGCAGCGGCTCAATTTGGTCTGGGAGAGCCACGGGGGGAGCCACTTTCTGGTCCACGCCCACCATCGTGCGGAGATCGAGCCCGAGGAACCGACCATGGCGCTGCGCTACTTCTGGCGCCGCGGGAGCCGCATCCTCGCGCGGGGGTCGACCGAGAGCCTGAAAGCTCGTCTCGCGCAGGTCCTCGAGTCCGGCGGACCCTACGGGGGTCCGCAGTGCGAGCCGCCGCGACCCGGACGGCGATACGTCATCACGGACTGGGAAGGTCCGACGCTGACCGACAAGGCGTGGACGTACGGCTATGGGGCCGGCTACGAGGCGAGGGTGCGCCCGATCGAGGGACAGCATTGCCTGGTCCTCGTCAGCCCGGAGGGCTCGTTTCGCCTCGAACACTTCGGGCTCCACATGAACCTGGCTGGCTCGACGGACTTCTACCGGAGTGCCGACGATGCCTACGAGCACGACTTCCGCGACGCGAGCCGGCCCTGGCATGTACGGATCCGCGGTGCTCGTCACCGCCTGCTGTACACGGCTTTGCCGGGGCTCGTTGGTTTCCATCAGAGCGAGGTGGGCGAGGTGTACCTGTGCCTCCTCGGCGTGAACGACTTCGCCCTCGTGCTGCTCGCTGCCGATGCCGAGCCGAGGTGCCTGGTGCGCGGCGGGGTCATGGAGGTCAACGGATGGGAGCTGCTCGCGGACGAGACGCGCCATGTCCCCGAGGGGCCCCCGGTCCGCCTCGACCCCGAGAGCATCGCCGATTCGCTCGACGAGTTCGCACAGCTGGCCCCTGCGGTTCGCGAGCACCTGATCGCGCTCTCGCGCGCCGCGTCACGGGTGCCGGGGACCCGCGAGGTCCGGCGACTTTTGTGGGCGCTGGGCCTCGCCCACGAGAAGGGGCGCCGGGAGGACTTTCATGATACCGACGATGCGCTCTTCGAATACCTCGTCGAGGGTCAATTCCTCGACAAGGCGCCTCAGGAGCGCGCGCGAAGGGCCGCTTTCCAGTGGCTGGTCGACCACTCGCCGTTGTTCGGTCAATCCTTCTCCCACCGGCGCCGCATGTGGACGATTCACCTCGCGTGGTTCAGCAAACCGACGAGTGAATGTGTGGCGGCCATGGCGGCCTGTCAGCCGCGACTTGAGGCCCTGGCCGAGTCGCGGTAGCGGTAGCTACGTTTCGTGCACCTTGGCCGCGCGAGTCTTGCGGCGCTGCATTCGCTGCCACTCCGATGTGATCGCCGAGCAGACCACCCGTGTGCGGCTGCAGCCATGCGTGTCTGCGAGCTCGGTGAGGCGCGCCTCGACGTCGCTCGGCAAGCGGAAGTGATTCGAGCGCGCCTTCGGCTTGCTCGCGCCAGGGGGAGGCAAGGCGTAGTTGTCGGTGGGCGGCGGCTTGGTTCGCCGGGAACTCGCTGATGTGCGTCGCGGCGGGCGTGCGGTCGCATCGGCGCTTTGTGGAGCCGTGAGCACCGGCTCGGATTTCGCGGCCGTCACGGGTGCGGGCTTCGGCTCCGGTACGGGCGCCGCAGGGGCAACCACCGGCGGCGGTGCGGGTGTAGGCCGGGCGTCCAGGAGCCCGGCCTCCTGCAGCAACTCGAGCGCTCGCGGCGAGGGACCCTCGGGTTGCCGGGATCCGGCGAAGGAGTTCATCTGATAGACGGGCCCACTGCTGGATTTTCGGGTCGCCACGTCAGATCCTCCCGTCCAGGCCGCAGTCGTTGAGGACCTCCGAGCACAACTTCTGGATCGCCTGATCGCCCTGGGTGCCACGGCCGTAGGGCACGTCCCACACGGGCCTGAAGTACTCGGCCGCCTTGGCGATGGCCGCCGAGGTGGGGATCGGCTCGTCGCGCAACCGGGCCCCGGGGACCAGGCGCGCCGCGGCGCGAAGACCTTCGAGCGCGCGCTTGCCGATGAGGTCGCAGCGGTTGAGCACGAGCAGGATCGATCCGTCGGCCCGGCACAGGCTGTCGTGGATGTTGCCGAGATTCTCCATCGCCAGACGCCCGTCGAGCGGCACGACCCAGAGGTCGGCGGTGACCTTGTCGACCACCTCGACCGCGGGCGGGCAGTCGACGATGAGCAGGTCGATGTTCTTGATGTCGTTCGAGAGTTCCATGGGGCTGTAGAGGACCTGCAGGTAGTCGTTGACCCGGAAGAATAGGCCGTCGTGCACCCGGCAGTCACCCCGGGCCAGCCAGCGACAAACGTCGCCCTGGCGGTCGAGGCAAACGACCATGGTGCGGATGCGCCGCGCAGAAGCGAACAGCGCCAGGTGTACGGAAAGGGTGGTCTTGCCGATACCGCCCTTGTTGTTGAAGAAGACGATCGTGTGCATGCGGCTATCTTGAGACGTAGCCCGCGGGAGCACCACCGAGATGTGGCATTTGTTGGCGCTGCTGGATCTGAGATTTCGGGCGTATTTGCCAGGACGTCCCAATGTATACAACAGCGCAGTGGAGGCGACCGGGCGCTCCATCGCGCACACAGGTCGAGCTGCCGGCCGGCCAGCCGAGCAGGGGGCCGTGGAGCTTGTGGGTGTGACGCCGCGGTCGGCGGGCTCCGCTCGCGCGGCGATGCGGCTCGCGGCGTGGCGCTCCAACATGGGCGCGGGGGATGGATGGCGGGTGCCATCCGCGCGATGGGTCGCGCCCGGCGGGCGGATGCTGCGTCGTCGTCGATGCAGGAGGCCCACCCGCGCGACGTAACCCGGCGCCGCCCGATAGGCGGCCGCGCTGGCGAGCCCCGAGCGGCGAGCGGCGCCGCGGAAAGTGGGGCTCGACGCGCAGCAGCCTGCCCGCTGGATCGGGCCCTCCTGCCCGTCAGACGGCCGGCAGCCGACGCATGGGGGGGCACCAGCGATGGCACCAGCGACGGGCCACCAGGTGGGCTACCCCGCGGGCTACGGCGATGGCAGCCGCCGGGCACCACCTGGCGACCGCCACGGCGCCCAGAAGTCGCCCAGGGATGGGCACCCAAATTAGCCACAGAGCGGGCCACGATGTAGCCCGCGCGTGGGCCCTGAAGCGGGCGCTTTACAGGGCACCGAGGATCGCCAGACCATGGTGGCCGGCTGCCAGGCGCTCCTAATCGACGACGGGTAGCCGCACACGAGGCAGGCCCGCGTAGAGTTCGCTGACTTTGCTGTGGGTCCTACGGACCATGGGGCGGCGTCCTGGTCACCGTGCTCGGGCGCCAGCCGAGACCGCGGCTGCCATCGCCGCGCAGGGCTCCTCGCCGCCCTCGACCCCGCGCGCAGGCGCATGGGTCGCGGTGCTCGGGCCGATCGCTTCGATGGCCATGCCCTGGCGAAGCTGGCCGACGATGAAGCGCACGCGCTCGAGCGCCTCCACCGGTCACACTGCCACGCAGCGGGCCGGTGATTCGTGGTCGCCTGATGCGTGGGCCTCAGCGCAGGCCACGGCCTCGGGCGTGGCGACGACGGGCGGGGTCGGACATGCGAGCTCGCAGTCGGCCTCCCCGCGGCTTGACGCGGGCAGCGCGAGCTGAAAAGCTCGTACGTGATGGCGCGGCAACGCGAGACGACGATGCGCTTCCTCGCCGAGCCGTCGGCGGTCAATTTCGGCGGCAAGGTCCACGGAGGGGCGGTGATGACGTGGATCGACCAGGCGGGCTACGCCTGCGCGGTCGGATGGAGCGGACGCTACTGCGTAACGCTCTACGTCGGCGGGATCCGGTTTCATCGCCCGATCGTCATCGGTCACGTCGTCGAGGTCCGCGCGCGCGTGATCTACACCGGCAACACAAGCATGCACATTGCCGTCGACGTCCGCTCGGCTGACCCGCGCGACGGGCGGTACGCACGGACGACCCACTGTGTGATCATCTTCGTCGCCGTCGACGACGCGGGCGCCCCGACCGCAGTGCCGCCCTGGACCCCGCAGAGCGACGAGGACCGCGACCAGGAGGCCTATGCGCGGCGCCTGACCGCGCTGCGCAAGGGCATCGAGGAGGAGATGGCTGCGCACCGGCCGGACGACGGAGGCACGTGAGCCCGGCGCCGCGGGGGGAGCTCATGCGCGCATCGTATCCCGGCCCGGGCTGGTGTTCGTGCGTCAGCGCGGGCTGTGCGGCGCTGCTGATCTACGCGGCGTGGAGCCGACCGCGACGCGCGACGCCCGGGCGGAGACGGGCTCGGCCGAACCGCGGCGGCGTGCACTCTCGCGTCCGTTAGGGCCCGGGCGCCTTTGGATCGCCGGTGCTCACCAGCACAGGTGAAACAGCAGCGAGCACGCCCCCGAGCAACAGTCTCCGGGACCGAGGCAGCCGCCGCCGGCCTCGTTGCACGGCTGGCACTTGCCCTCGTCGCAGGTGGTGCCGGAACAGCAGACGTGATCCGAGGCGCAGGCGCCGAATTTCTCGACGCAGGGGGCGCACTCGCCTGCCACACACGGGCCGTCGCAGCACCAGCCATCCTCCTCGCAGGCCTCGCCGGTCTGAAAGCAGTTCGAGCAGGTGCCGGCGATGCATAGATCGTTGCAGCAGGCGCCCGCCTCCGCGCAGGCCGCCCCCGTGGCGAAGCAGGGCTGACAGACGCCCTCGATGCAGCGACCCGCGCAGCACTCGCCGTCGTCCGCGCAGGCCTCGCCCTCCGCACGGCACAGCCCGCACTCGCCGGCGAAGCAGGCGTGTCGATCCGTGATGTCGGGCTCGTTGCAGCAGTCGAAATGCGACGCGCAGCCCTCGCCCACGAGGCCGCAGCCGTGGCAGTGGCCCTCGATGCAGCGCAGGCTCGCGCAGCAGTCGCTGTCCGTCGCGCAGGAGGCGTGGGATTCCCGGCAATTGTCGCATTGTCCGGCGATGCAGGCGTCGCCGACGCAGCACACATCCGGGGCCGCGCACTCGCTGCCCCGCTCCGTACAGCCCGCGCACGTCCCGGCGATGCAGGCGCCGCCGCAGCATTCATCCCCGCTTTGACAATTCTCGCCGTCGCGCGTGCACGAATAACAGACGTTCTTTTGAATGTCGCATGCACCCTGGCAACAGTGATCGTCGGCGCTGCAATGGCCGTCGACCGCGCTGCACGTGCATTGTCCGGCCTCACAGACTGCGCCCTCGCAGTCCTCCGGGCCCAGGCACGCGCCATTGAGGGTGGACTGCTCACATAAGCCGTCGTCGCCGCAGCTGCCGGTGCAGCATTGCCAGGCGAATTCACAGGTGGCGCCGGCGCCCTTGCATTGCGCGCAGGTCCCTCCGATGCAGCGGTCGAACGGCTCGCAGCACGCCCCGCAGGCCTGGCCCGGGCCCGCGCACGCCGGGCCGCCTGTCGCCGAAGATTCGGTCACCGAGGATCCGGAGGTGGACGCGACCTCGGTCGCGCTTCCGCCCGCGGGATCGGGCACCCTGCACGCACCGAGTGCCAGGCCGAGCGCGAGAACGTGAGCACGCACGATCGCAGCGTCGCACACCCCCGGTCTCCGGTCTGCGGCGCGCCGCACAGCGCCCGCCATGGCGGCCTGCTGCCAGGCGCTCCTAATCGACCACGGGTAGCCGCATACGAGGTAGGCTCGCGTAGAGTTCGCTGACTTTGCTGTGGGTCCTACGGGCCACGGGGGCGGCGTCATGCTCGCCGTGCTCGGGCCAGCGGACGAGCCCCCGGTCGAGCGCATTGCCGAGCCGGGCGGCGCAGCGACATGAGTTCCTGGGGTCCATGTGCTCACAGCGCGCGCCGAGGTAGCGGTCGAGGTCTCGTCGGCCGCGTCCCTCGGCGGCCATCACGGCACTGACCGTGGTCTCGCAGGCGATCGCGCAGGCCTCGACAGAAAAGCCGAGCACATGCTGGAGGATGAAGACGGCGCGTCGCTCCGGCGTGAGTGCCCGCAGGGTCGCGAGCAAGCAGCTCCGCTGCAGCTCGGCGAGGAGCACACCCATGCGCCTGGCGTCGCCTTTGATCAAGGGGTGGCTGAGGTCGATAGGGATCGTGGAGTTGGTGCGGAGGATGTCGTCGAGCTCGGCAAGACGCTCGAACTGGGTGGTCCTCCGGTTGGCGAGGAACGGCCGCACGAGTGCCGGTAGCCAGCGTCCGGGATCTCCGGGGTGCTGCTGCGTCGCAGCGCAGACCGCCGCGAATGCCTCCTCGCGGGCGCCGAGCATGCATACGGCGAAGACAAACAGCTGCTCGATCTGCTCGGCGTGGGTCATTGCGGTTCCTTGGATGGCGGGCGGTTCAGATCGATCGTCAGCGAGAACGTCGCAGGGCTGCCTGCCGGCGGGAAGGCAAGGCCGCGGAGCTGTTCACGGACGCATGTATGGATCGGGTCGTTTTCGGCGAACGGCATGCCGTTGACGGCGACCAGCGCCGCGCGTCCGCGCCGGATCGTGAGGTCCAGGTCGATCCAAGTCAGCGCGCACTTGGCCTTGAGACGCGGCGCTCGGGTGGCGAGGCGTGCAGCTACCGTAGCTTCGGTGAGGTTGACTGGGAGTGGTCTGCTGGAACGATTCGATGGGGGGAAGATTTGCGAGGGACCAGACGACGGAACGGGGTCACTTCCCGAGGCACCGACGCCCTTCGGCAACGGGGCCGCGGGCGGCGGTGCCATCGCGGGGGGCGCTGCCCGGTGAGTCAGCGAGGCGTGGGGCGCGGTCGTATTGGTCACCGAGATGGGAGCCGCTGCCGCGTGGGTGGCGGGTGCCGCTGGTGGGTCGACAGTCGATGTGATCGCTGGAGGGGAGGGGGACCACGGGTGAAGCGCCAGGGTGATGAGCGCCGCGGTCGACGCGACGCTCGCGGCTGCGGCGAAGGCGAGCCGACGATGTTCACGTGCGCGGAGCAGCTTCGTCCGAAGTATCGCCAGGCAGCGCACCAGATCGGCCATGCTCCACACGCGCTCGTTGGGGTCCGACGCGGTGCCGCGGCGCAGGAGCTCCGCGATCGGCCCGAGGGCGGTCGCAAACTCGCCGCGATCGATCGTGCGGGTCTCGCCGGTCGCGGGATCGACGAGCGGCCGGCCGGTCAACATCTCGTAGAGCACGGCGCACAGGGAGTAGATATCGCTGCGAGGCCCGGATCCGCCCTCCATGCGGAGGATCTCGGGGGCGCTGTAGCCGGGGGTGCCGACGGCCTCGAGCTCGCCGGTCGCGTAGCGCTCCTCGGCCGGTGTCGCGGGGAATAGCAGGTGTCGCTGGTGGAAGCGCGGCGTGAGCAGGCAGGCGCCGAAGTCGATCAGGCGCACCCGGTCGCCGTGGCTGATCAAGATGTTGGCTGGCTTCACGTCGCGGTGGACGACGCCGACCTCGTGGGCAGCTTGCAGGATCTCGCCGAGATCGATCGCCAGGTTCAGGGCCCGTTGTGGATCGATCTTCCCGTGCTTCAGCGTGGCTGCGAGGGTGACACCTTCCACGATCTCCATGGTGAAGTACGGCTCCGGGACGGTGCCGCTTTCGAAGAGCCGGGGCGTGCCGCTGTGTTCGATGGCCGCGAGCGCCCGGCCTTCGCGGCGAAACCTGTGCTCGAGGTTCTTCATGCCGGCGCAGCGCGGATGGATTGTCTTGAGCGCGACCCGCCGACGGGTCTCGGTGTCGAACGCGACCCGCACGAGACCCATACCGCCCTGACCGAGTGCCTCGCACAGGATGTAACGGCTTGCGAACTTCTCGGGCGGGGTCTCGGCCGGCGGCTTGTCGGGCTGGTTCTTCGGCTCGCTGGCGAATGCCCGGGCGGCGTAGCGCCGACGTTCGACCTCGGCATCGGCCTCGGGCTGGACGTCGGCCTCGCGCAGCGCCGCATGCAAGCCGTTCATGCTCGCGAGATCGTCGGAGTGCAGCGCGGTCATGAGGACCTGCGCGAGGGCCTCGGGGATGGCGGTGGTGGACAGGTCGGCGGCGACCTCGGGGGGACGGCCGGTGAGGAGCTCGGCCAGCGTGAGCGCCAGGGCGTACACGTCGCGCCGCGGGCCGTCGTGGCCGCGATAGTAGGGCGGCGTGCCGAGGACGACGTCGCCGAGGGTCGCCCTGCGCGCGCCCGGCGGGGCGTTCTCGGGCGCCGCGATGTCCGCCCCGCGCTCGAGCTTTGCGATCCCGAAGTCGATGATCTTGACGAAGATGTCGCCGCTCGGGTGACGGACCAGCATCAGGTTCGCGGGGTTGATGTCGCGGTGGATCACGCCCTCCGCGTGGACGACGGCCAGGGCGGCCGAGACCTGTAAGGCGATCTGATGGACCACGGCCGCCGGCAGCGGCCCGCGGTGCCGCAGCCGGCCGAGGTCGACGCCGTCGATGTATTCGGTGACCAGGAATCGCGGGCCATCTTCGGGGTCCTGCCGGTCGAGGATGCGCGCGATGTGCTCGTGGGCCAGTTGGGCGAGGACGTGCGCCTCGCGGCGGAATCGGTCGACCGGGTCGCTCGGCAGGTCGCTGCGCATGATCTTGACGGCCACGCGGATCCCGAGGGTCGTGTCGAGGGCCTCGTGGATCGTCGACATTCCGCCGCCGCCGATCCGACGGCGCATGAGATAGCGGCCGGCGAACAGCTTGCCGGCGTGGTCCTGTGCGGCCGCGGCGGGGAGCGGCTGAGGGGTCCATCGCGCCGGTCTGGCGGACGCAGGGGCTGGGCTCACGGGGGCGGTCGCCATGGCGTCGAGCGTGCCGATGAGGGGTGGGCGCGTCAACTGGCGCGGCGGAGACACGGTAATCGCGTGCGTCCCAGCTATATAGTGGTAGGAGATAAAGTGCTCCTCGACGTTGGGGGGTGAGGATCGTTTGGGGCGGGTGGGTGTATGCTCAAGCCGATGGCTCTCCGATCCCTGATCGTGGTCGCGGCGGCGTTCGGCGTGCTGATGCCGGGTCTCGCGCGCGGTGAGGATGCTCCCGACGATGCGCTGGCGGTCGCCAGGCAAGTGCGCAGGCTGAAGGGGGAGGGCAAGCACGCCAGCGCGGCGAGGCTCGCGGCGGAAGGGGCGACGCGCGAGGACTTCGCGAGCACGGACCGTGTGCAGCTCGGGGGGCTCGCGCGGCAGAACTTCGACCTGTCCTATGAGGCAGGTCGGTCGCTCGCCGATCTGTGTGGCCTCGCGGCGGTGATGCGGCTCGTCGCACCGCTCGACACCGCGGAGGGGCGCGCGTTGAAGCTGGCCGCTGCCGCGGAGGCGGAGGCGCGGATCGAAGGGGTCGCGGGAACGGGGTGGCGGTCGGTCTGCGAGCCCGGGGAGCCGCGGGACGGCTCGGCCGACGCGCAGGAGCGGCGACGCGAGGGGCCGTCGCTCCGGGCGACCGAGACGAGGCGGGATGCCCAGCGGCCACCGGAGGTCGACGCGGCTCCGCCTGCCACGCGGCGCCGCGTGCGGGCCGGGGTCGCGACGCTGGTCCCCGGGCTGGTGTTGTTCGCGCCGATGGCCGCGTTGCTGGCCTATCGGGAGGGCGGCGAGCGCGAGCTGAGGGAGCTCCATGCGGACGCGGCCGGGCGCCGGCTGACGGGTCTGGAGAGCGAGCAGGCCGGGGCGCTCAATCAGCGCTATCGGGCCACCACGGCCGGTGCGGCGGTCCTCGGCGCCGCCGGGGCCGCGCTGGCCGTCACGGGGGTCGTCCTGCTGGTGACCGGCGGGCGGCCTGCTCGGGTGGCGGTCGCCCCGTGGGGCGCGAGGGGGGTCGGCGGCCTCGTCCTGGAGACGAAATTCTGACATGCGCGATTTTAACCAGTCCGGTAAGCTCCGCGGCGTGCGACCGGTCCCCGCGTCGATTCTCGCCCTCGCAATGGGCTGTAACTCGCCGACCTACCTCGCCATCACGGCCGAGCAGGACGCGCTGAGCGACTCGAGCGGCTCGGTCCCTGGCACCACGGAGGGGACGAGTGGCGCGACGCCCATGGGCACGTCGAGCAGCGCAGGTGAGGGGACCGAGGGCGTCGGCGACGTGAGCGGCGCGGGCGGTACATCCACCGGGGCGGGCCTCACGAGCGACGGCGCCGCGAGTACGTCGTCGGGCGACGGGGACGGCGACAGCAGCAGCGGTGCCGCCCTCCCGCCGCCGACCATCGTGGACGTCGACATGCCCGACCCTGTCGAGCTCGCCGGTCCTGCGCCGTTCACCGCGGTCACGGAGTACGCGACGTCTGCGCGCGCCCGGCTGGACGGCGTCGACATCGGCGAGCTGCAGGACGAGGGCGGCGGCGTCTTCTCGGGCGTGGTGGCGATCTTCGGTGCAGTCGACAACGGCGCCCATGTGCTCGAGATCGTCGCCGAGCGTGAGGAGCTGGCCGACCAGCGCTCCGTCCCCTTCGAGGTCTCCACGCCTGCGCCGGGTACTGCCGCGTGGGCGATGGCCGGTCCGGTGGGTTCGAGCACGCGGCGGATCTCGCTGACACCCGAGGGCGATGTCATCGAGGTCGGCACGCTCGTGATTGGGGGCACCCAGAGACCGGTGATCCGTAGGCGTTCGGGTGTCACCGGCGCCGAGCAGTGGGCCGAGGGGACGATCGTGCTCGACGACCGCGAGGGCTGGGCGGCCGACGTCGCAGTGGCCCCGGACGGCGGGCTGTGGGTGGCGATGAACGTGCGCGAGGCCGCGAACAAGTGGCGCCCGCGGATCGTGCTGCTCGACGCGGCGGGACATTTCACCGGCGTCGAGGTCCCGACGGAGGCCGGGCAGACGGTCACTGGCATCGAAAACGACGGTACGGGCGGATGCGTCGCGGCGGGCTTCGCCGGCACCGGCCTGGGCGACACGGACGCTCTGATCTGGCGCATGAACGGCGACCACGTGCCGGTGCTGAGCGGCAAGACCTGGGACTACCAGCCGGTGGACAAGCCTCCGCACGACTTCACCGACATAGCGACCGACGTCGTCGTGCAGGACGGCGTCGTGTGGATCGTCGGCATGAGCATCGGCCAGCACGATGAGGTCGAGAATCTGTTCAGCCGCGGGTTCATCATGCGCATGGACCTCGCCACGGCTGGCGTGCTCGGGCCCATCATCATCGCGGCGCCGTCCGGTATCTGGAAGCAGAGCAAGTTCTTCGGGGCCGCCGCTCACCCGGAGGGGATCGTCGTGACCGGCACCGCTTGCGACGACAACTGCGACACCCAACGCGTCGAGACCGCACTGTACACCGCGGCGGGCGCCCGTCCCTGGTTCAAGCCTGAACTGCCGGCGCTGGTAGCCTTCGGCAGCGCAGTCGCCCTCGATGCCCACGGAGGTGTCGCCGTCGCAGTGACGATGCGCGACGGGGCCGCGCTGCGCGGCTTCCTGCTCGGGCGGGTCGTCCACGACCAGGCGACGCCGTTCAGCGTGCCGTTCCCCCCGAGCAAGGAGGACTCGGAGGCGAGCGGCGTCGCCATCGACAGCTTCGATCAGCTGTTCGGGGCCGGCTATCGCACGTTTGGCGGCCTCACCGAGGCACGGGTCGTGCGCGCGCACAAGTAGACATCAACTCTCGGACCGCCGTCTCACTTCACTGTGGGATGAATCTCTCGCACGCCTCGGCGACGCGCCCCACGGCAGTCTCGAAGAACGGGACGTAGCTGTCCGCGCAACAGTCGCCCTCGGCGTGGAAGGGGAACATCTCGATGAGATCACGGAGCCGGAGCGTCCCGTCGCTGTTGTAGGTGCATCCCGGCTTTGCCTCGCCGACCTGGGCCTGCGGCTGAATCGCCAGCATCACGACCGCGCCCGGGTTGCCCTTCGCCGCCACGACAGCCTCATACCAGTCCGCGGGTCCGCCCTTCGATTTCTGGTCGTCGTGATCGATGACCATCGTGACGACGAGCAGCGCATCGGGCCGCAAGAACCCGGCGTTGCAGCCGTCATCCACGTTGAGCGCCGGCGAGACCGCAGCGACGAGCGTCTCGCCGATCCGCGGGTACCTACCGTAGGTCCCCACCCGCGCGATGCAGTCGAACGCGGTCTCGGGCTCGGGCTCGCCCGGCAGGACGATATAGCGGCGGCCGTTGGCCAGCGAACACGGGTGATTGGTTGCGTACGGGCCCGCGTTGAACAGGATGCCAGCACCGAGCACCTCGTCGCACGGCTTGATGAGCTCCCACGTGTCAGGGCCGCACTGGAAACCCGGCGCGTTCGGGCCGCAAGTATACGGTTTGGTGCCGCAGAGCTCCGGAACCTCACAGTTCCAGCCGGGCCAGGTCCCGTCCGGGTTGGCGACCATGACGTGCGTGTCGAAGTCGGGGAAGGTCGCCTCGATTGTGGCAAGGAAGCCGGGAACGCTGGCGAGGAGCTGGTCCTGCTCGGTCGTCATCGTGCCGCCGCGGGAAATCAGGAACAAGAAGTCGATCTTCCCCTTGCAGCCGAGCGGCTGCACCGGCCCGAAGTCGGGCACCACACCCATGTCGAGCGCGCCGGTCGAGCTGCTGACAGCGACGCTCGACGAGCTGTCTTCCGCGCCGGTTGTGGATGACGAGGTCGACGACGCACCGGTCGAGCTCGGGTCCGACACCGAGCTCACGGCCGTGTCGGGTCCGGTCGAAAATCCCGGGACCGGCGGGTCCGAGCAGGCGGACAGGGCGAGGACGGCGAGGACCGGCGTGCGCATGACCGCGCCAGGGTAGCGCTCGTCGCCTGGGCTGTCAGCCACCATCCCTCGTGGCCAGGCCCTGGCCGTTGGATATGAGGGCCAGCCCGCTGCCGTCACCGGGGGCCGCGCATAGCGGTATTCTTCGGCGACGGCATGCGGATTCGTGGCGGAGCAGATCGTCAGCGCCGCGGTGCTCGGGCGCGGCGGGAGCGACCTCGACAATTTCCCCGATATCGTGGCCCCGAACGCGGACCAGGAGAACCTGCTGCAGAGCTTCGGCGGCGGCGGCGCGCGGCCCGGGCACCTCGGGGATGCCGGCACACACAGGCCGTCGCTGAGCTGCGATAGGCTCGCAGCGCGCTCCCGCGGGTCCCGGCCGCTGGCGGGCGGCCTCCTGGGGCCCGGCGCATCAGCACCTTCTCGGCGATGTAGGAGACCCCGCCGCTCGCCGCGGGCCCGGCGTAGATGCTTTCTCACCGGCGAGTGTTGGGACATACTCGACGCGCCCATGCGCATCGCTCCCATTCGCCTGTCGCGGACGGACCCCGACGCCCGCAGCGACGCCCTTCACGAGATCGCCGCGTCTCACGGCGGCCGCTGTCTGTCGCCCGAATACTGCGGCCTCGACGTCCCGATCGAGCTCGAGTGCACGGAGGGGCATCGTTTCCGGTTGCCCCCCAGGCTGGTCTTCGGCGGCACATGGTGCCAGACCTGCCGGTACCACGGATCGGCGAAGCTCGCGAAGATACAGGCGGCGGCTGTGGCCCTCGGCGGCGAGTGCCTCGCCGAGACATTCCGCCCGGACCCGGAGACGATGCCGTTCCGTTGCGCCGAGGGGCACGTGTGGGAGAGCACCTCCGAGCGGATCAAGCGCGGCAAGTGGTGCCCGCGATGCGCCGGCAAGGGCGTGACGATCGCCGACATGAACGCCCTCGCCGCGAGGTACGGCGGGCGCTGCGTGTCAGAACATTACCGGGGCTACGACGGGCAGCTCGAGTGGGAGTGTCGCGAGGGGCACCGGTTCCGGCTGCAACCGCAGAACGTCAAGATCGGAGCATGGTGCCGGACCTGCCGGGTCGAGGCCGCCATCATCGAGCGCGCGATTCGCCGCGTCGAGAGCAAGGGCGGTGCGCTGGTGTCGACGATCGGTGTCCGAGTCGACGCGAAGCTGACGTGGCGCTGCGCCCTCCTCCACGAGTGGACCGACAGACCGCGGTCGCTCTCGTACCGCGGATGGTGCCGGATATGCCAGCCGCCCGCCCAGCGAAATTTGACGATCGAGGACATGCAGGAGCTCGCGCGTATCAATAGCGGCCGGTGCCTTTCGACGGAGTACATAGACACCGCGACCAAGCTGCGGTGGGAGTGCGCCAAGGGCCACCGCTGGTGGACGACCCCGGCGACTGTCAAGTATCAGGAATCCTGGTGCCCGGACTGCGGGATCGAGCGGCAGAAGGAGGCCTTCCGCGCGAACCGCAAGGACCGCTGCTGATCGCCTTCCCCGAGGGTGATGTCGAGCTCTGGCGCGCATCTGCCGCGTATACGGCCTCTCCGAAGCTGGCTGCGAGAAGGCGGCCTTGGTCGCCCGCCTGCTCGGCGAGCCCACCGAGCCCGAGCCCGACGACCCCCCCACGGCCGTGCCACAAAAAGCCCGCTCCGAGCACCCAGGTCACCCTCCTTTTCCAACGACGAGTGACACTCGACGCCATGCCAATACCTCCGGACATCGACCCATTCCGCGCCCTGGCGCTCTGCTTCGGCCTCACGCTCCCCTCCGACAAGAAGCGTGACCGCGAAGCCGCGTTGGAACGACTCTACGCCTTCCTCGAGATCACTCCGAATCAGCGGACAGAGTTCAGCAAGACTGCTTCGCCTATTCTGCGAGACCTCGTCAAGCTTACGACCCATAAGGGTGAAGGCTGGCTCGAACTGCCCGAGCGCGTCGCTCGCATGATCGAGAAAATAGCAGCGTTGAATCCGCTTCTGAAATCCGCGTTCACGCCGCAGGTCGAGGTGAAGCTCAACACTCTACTCGATAACCCTCGCATCCCGCTGCGTACGTTCAACACCCTCTTCGGTGTGCTCTTGGCACGAGAAACACGCACAACCGAGGATATGGCGGCTGCCCCACGGGGATTCTGCCATTTGCTCCTGGAGCGCCACCCCGCGGCCTTTGAACGCGCCTTACAGGCTTACACGACACTATTTCATGCGGCCCCGAGCGATGGTGCAACGGATCCCCCGGACCGTGGACCCCTACAACAGATATCCCGTGTCTTCGCTCGCCTAGAGCGAGCCGGAAACTACGGCAAACGCCCCCGGGAGGCGATCGAAGCGGCTTTGCATGCCTGGGCAGGAGCCTTCGAAAGCATCATCCCCAGGGCCTTGGTCTTCATCTGGTTGGTATCCCAACCGCTCGACAAGCCGCCGGAGAGGCTCATCCCGCCACAAGGGGCCGCGGGAAGAGGGCGCGGCGCCGGCAGGCACGAGTTCAAGAAGGGTCAAATCTTTAAGGACGCGCGTGATTGGTGCGATGCTCAGGGCATTGAATTCCCCTTCTACTCGAAGCTCGACAAACTGCGCCATTCGCAGGCACACGAGGACTACTCCCTTTCAGCGAAATCGGTCGAGCTCCGCGGCCACGACGGCGTCCTCGACACGATGAGCGTCAGGGCTCTCATATCCCGTGTCCACCAAGACGTTCGATTTGCCTTCGCATTCGATCAAGGCCTGATCGACGCCGTGACCCAGCGAAGAGAACACTCTTCGGAGATCGAGGCCGCCTGGAAGACGGCCACAGACCTCATCCCCGAGATCGCTCAAGCGGTCAAGCCTGCCGCCCCTCGTCGCGGCCGACAAATACGAGCGAAGGCAAAGACGAAGACGAAGGCCGCAGCGAAGGCCAAAGCTAAAAGCACGACGAAGGTGGCCGCGAAGCAAAAGGCCACGTCGACGACGAAGTCCAAGCCAGCCGCGATGGCCAAGGCCAAGGCTGCCGCGACCGCCAAGGCAAGCCGGACCGTGAAGTCGAAGGCCAAGTCGTCGGCCAAGAAAAAGGTGGTCTCGCGGCGTTCTTGAAAGGCTGGTCGCTCCATGCAACCCGCCTCGAGGAGTACGACCAGGCCCTGGCGTGCTTCCGCCAGAGCCTGGCGATCCGCGAGTCCGCGAGAAGGCGCTGGGCCCCGTCGCATGGCCGACTTATCGCCTGTCGCATCGGCTGCGCACTCCCCAGCGAATATGTGAGAGAGCGCGAGCGCGCCCGCCTGCAGATCGGAGGCGAAGGCGGCCGTCACGAAGTCACTGCGGGATCGTGCAGGCGCAGGCGTCCTTGTCCCCACCCTCGGGCGCGTAGTCGTGGCAGTGCGTGCCATACTCGTCGCACAGCCACGCGTGGCCGTTGCCGCAAACCGTCAAGCTGGCGTCGGGGTTGACGATGTCGCCGCCCTGAAACGGCGGGAAGTTCTGCCCGACCACACCCGGCGCCACGATGATGGCCCCCTTGGGCGACAGGATCGCCGCCTGCTTCTTCGCCGAGCTCAGGACCAGGAAGTTCTCGCTGCCGGCGATCAGGCTGATGCCATCGGGCCGACTGAGGTCGAGCGCCGCCAGGTCGACGCGAGCGTGCTCGGTCTGCCCATCGCGGCTCATCTGCACCATCTCCTCGGTCAGCCAGCTGATGACGTACATGTCGCCGTCGACGCCGACGGCGACCCCGGCACACACGCCGATCTTAAACTTGACCTCGTCGAGCTGGGTCGCCTTGATGAACTGCAGCGTCACCGGATCGGCCTCGACCAGCCGGCAATCCTGCGTGATCAGCATCGCCACCCCGTTGACCTGATCATAGCTCGCGCCATCGAGCTTGGGCAGCGCCTCCGCGGGCGCCATCACGTCACCCAGCGGCTGGCCGTCGATCGAGAACCGGCGGCCCTTGCCGAAGTACGAGAAGAACACGATCTCCTTGGCGTCGATGTTGTAGTACGATGCCTGGATCGTGTTGATGTCAACCAGGTCGATCGACTTGACGTACACGAAGTTCAGCGTGTCCTCGACATCGGCGATGAAGCACATGTCAGCGCCTGTGGTCGTCCCGCCGCTCGAGTCGCCGCCCGAATCGCCGCTGCTGCCACTCTCGCTCGCGCTGAGCTCCCCGGTACTGCCGCTGCCGGTGGTGCCCGACACGCCCGTGCTGTTCGTGCCCGCCTCGCTGCTGCTCTCGCCATCAACGGTCGCGCTGGGGTCGGGGTCGCTGCCGGTCGTCACGTCTCCGCCGGTCGTCCTACCCCCGCTCGCCCCGGAGGTCGAGGTCCCGGGCGGATCGTCACCGGTCGTCGGTACGCCGCTCGAGCTGGTCGTGGACCCGCCACCACTCTCCGTCGCGCCACTGCTGCCGGTGCCGCCCCCGTTGTCACCGCAGGCGGCCAGCGCGAGCCCCGTCACCACCAAGATCCAAAACTTCATCCCATCAGTGCGCCGGATCCTGTTGGCCGCGTCAACCGACGAGTCCGCGCCACTTGCCTTCGCAGCATCAGCGCGAATTTGCCGAGGCGCCGGCCCCAGGCACCCGACGTCCCCGCGTCGATTCTCGCCCTCGCAATGGGATGTAACTCGCCGACCTACCTCGCCATCACGGCTGAGCAGGATGCGCTGAGCGACTTGAGCGGCTCGGGCCCCGGCGCCACGGAGGGGACGACGCAGGAGGTCATCGCCGAGCGCGAGGAGCTGGCCGACCAGCGCTCCGTCCCCTTCGAAATGTCCACGCCTGCGCCAGGCACCACCGCGTGGGCGATGGCCGGTCCGGTGGGCTCGAGCACGCGGCGGATCTCGCTGACACCCGAGGGCGACGTCATCGAGGTCGGCACGCTCGAGATCGCGGGCGCCTAGCGACCGGTGATCCGCAAGCGTTCGGGTGTCACCGGAGCCGAGCAGTGGGCCGAGGGGACGATCGTGCTCGACGACCGCGAGGGCTGGGCGGCCGACGTCGCAGTGGCCCCGGACGGGGGGCTTTGGGTGGCGATGAACGTGCGCGAGGCCGCGAACAAGTGGCGCCCGCGGATCGTGCTGCTCGACGCGGCGGGACACGTCACCGGGGTCGAGGCCCCGACGGAGGCCGGGCAGACGGTCACGGGCATCGACAATGACGGCACGGGTGGATGCGTCGCTGCGGGCTTCGCGGGCACCGGCCTGGGCGACACGGACGTTCTGGTCTGGCGCATGAACGGCGACCACGTGCCGGTGCTGAGCGGCAAGACCTGGGATTACCAGCCAGTAACGGCGGCAGAGCATGCGGCACGAGGGTCGCGTCCAGGGAGCGCCGTGTCACCGGTCGCTCTGCTGCACGCGCAAAACCGGCAGCTTGTCCATTCGATTTTTTTGCGCTCGCATGTGCCGGTGCCGGACCGCTTCCAGTTGCAGGTCACCACGTCCCCCGGGAC
>Ga0075163_10001395_pt1 | contig 32505 bp, 27 predicted proteins | sample JI1023141ADNA_FD_71478 | JGI IMG/M metagenome (GOLD analysis project Ga0075163, IMG submission 71478) | Wastewater effluent complex algal communities from Wisconsin, to seasonally profile nutrient transformation and Carbon sequestration -... | ecosystem: Engineered > WWTP > Effluent > Algae...
ATAACGTGCAATTACAATTTTCCCTTTAACACTAACCCCCATATCAGCAAGCCTACGATAATCTGCAGGTAATCCATAATTTACATAAACTAATTGTCCTGTTACATCTCCATTAGCTGAATAAGCATTAAAAACAGGGGTTACTGCACCATCAAAAGAGTCTTTATCTTCCATAACCGCATCTTCTTTTAACGCAGCTTTATAGGGAGTTGGCCTTAGCATTTCTAAAGAATTTTCTTTTGGGTAGGGTAAAAATACTTCATATTCAACTATTTCAGCAGTAATTCCATATTCACGCAATCTATCACGAGTATAAACAGCAGTTTGATAGTCTTCCATCGTGCCTGCCATATGTGGTTCTTCTGTATAAACTCGCAAATGTCGCCTAATATTTTCTGGATTAGGTGTTGCTAAATAAATCTTTTCCCATTCACGAGAGTCTTTAGAGTCTTTAGAGTCTTTATTAGCATTATTATCAGGCTGCTGTTGCTGTAAAGTACTATTATTAGCACTACTTGCTATTTGCGATATAAATAATACAAGGCAAAGCATTACTAGCAATATTGTCCAAAATCTTTGATTTGTTTGATTTGTTGTTTGATTAATTTTAGTTTTTTTATAAATTTGCGACATTTTTAAACCTTATTAAATTAATAATCAAAAAATTTTACTGTAGTGGCAAAACTGTTCGCCTTTTTTTAAGGATTAGCCCGTAAAGTTGCAACTAGGCGAAAACCAAGCCCATTATCATAGCCCTCTACTGTTTGTTTACCACGATAAGATGAACGATTATTAATAGCCCCGTAGTACCATGACCCACCACGTAACACCCGTAAATTATTATCCCCTCCATCATTCCAAACATTTGCGGTTATTGGGGCATCTTGATAATTTGGATGCCAAGGATCTTCACACCATTCATAAACATTGCCATGCATATCATATAAGCCAAAAGCATTTGGTTGTTTTTGCCCTACAGGGTGTGTTTTACGTTCTGAGTTAGCACCATACCATGCCATTAGATCTAAATTTCCTGAGTGATCTCCTGTTGTTGTTGCGCGAGCGGCATATTCCCATTCTGCTTCACTAGGCAATCTATAACTATATTTCTCGCTTTTCTTATTTAGTATTTCTAAGAATTTCTTTATATCATTCCAGCTTACTTGCTCCACAGGTAAATTTAAGTCGCCTTTAAAATAACTAGGGTTACTCCCCATTATGGCTTGCCATTGAGTTTGTGTTACCTCATATTTGCCAATATAAAATTCTTCTTTTATTTCTACTTTGTGGGCTGGCTTTTCGCTAGGGTAACTATCACTTCCCATTATAAAGCTTCCTAAAGGCACTTTTATAAGTTTTATATCTATAGCTGGATCTTGTTCTGCCTCTTCTACTTTAAGTTCTAGAGGTTTAATAGTTTCTTGTAGTTTTTCTAGCTTTGGTTTTTCATCGCTAGATGCACAGCTTGCTAAACCTGTTGCTATTAGCAACATTATGCCAAATATTATTACTTTGTAGTTTGTTAACAAACTGCCCCCTTAAGTATATTATTTTAGAAAAAAATAGCTCAACACAATTGTTGAGCTATTTTAATAATTTAACTTAAAACTACTTAAAGCTAACTGTCTTTACTAACGTACCCCTTCTAAAAAGGCTCTTAGCTTACGGCTACGACTAGGATGACGTAGTTTTCTTAGTGCTTTAGCTTCAATTTGGCGGATACGTTCACGAGTAACAGCAAAATGTTGTCCTACTTCTTCTAAGGTATGTTCAGAGCTATTATTACCTAGCCCAAAACGCATCTTAATAACTTTTTCTTCCCTTGGAGTAAGAGTTTTTAATACTTCTTCAGTAATTTCTCGTAAGTTAGTGTTAATTACTGCTTCAGCAGGATTAACAATAGTCTTATCTTCAATAAAATCACCTAAATGTGAGTCTTCTTCTTCTCCAATTGGAGTTTCTAAAGAAATAGGTTCTTGAGCTATTTTCAACACTTTACGTACTTTTGAGACAGGAATATCCATACGTTTAGCAATTTCTTCTGAGGTAGGTTCTCTGCCAATTTCCTGTACTAGAGCGCGAGAAGTACGAATTAGTTTATTAATTGTCTCAATCATATGGACAGGAATTCTAATAGTACGAGCTTGATCAGCAATAGCACGGGTAATAGCTTGACGGATCCACCAAGTAGCATATGTAGAAAATTTATAACCACGACGGTATTCAAATTTATCTACAGCTTTCATTAACCCAATATTGCCTTCTTGAATTAGATCTAAAAATTGTAGTCCACGATTAGTATATTTTTTAGCAATAGAAACTACTAGACGAAGGTTTGCTTCTACTAGCTCACGTTTTGCCTGATTAGCTTCTTTTTCTCCAGCTAAAATTGCAGAAAGTGAACGTTCAAGCTCTAAGGTAGAAGTACTATGACGAGATTCTAAAGTAGATAATTTTTTCTCAGAATCCTTTAATTTACGTTTTAGTTCTCGTTCATCATAAGTTTGATTATTTTCTAGTGCACGTTTGATATATTGGAGACTATCTTTAGAACTACGAATTTGACTGACATTCTCCCTAATTTGATTAACAAATCTATCATGTACAACAGAGGTAAAATCCATTAATTGTAGTAACTTAGATATTTCAATTCGTAAACGAGCTAGTAAAGTACGATTTTTGTTTACTTTAACAGTGCGTTTTTGTTCTACTTTAGTTTTTTCTTGCGCCTTCACCATTTTTTGATGTAAGCGTTTTACTTCATAAAAAGCGCCTAAAATATGAGCTAAGCTATCTTCAATTTTGTCTTCAGTTAACCCTTCAGCATCAGACAAAGTTACTATTTCGCGAACAGAAAGAGTGCCGTTCTTTAGTTCATCACCTACTTTTAAAAACTCTTCTACTACAATTAAAGAACGAGAGAGCGTTTTTATTGCTCGTCTTTGTCCTCGCTCAATACGTTTTGCAATAGATACTTCTCCATCGCGAGTTAGTAGCGGTACTATCGCCATTTCCCTTAAATACATTCTTACTGGATCATTAGTTTTATCCAGCATTCCTGGAGAAAGATCTAGTTCTATGTCTTCTTCCTCTAAACCATCTTTTTTATCTAAGTCAGCAATATCGCCATTATCATCATTATCCCCAAAATGTATTCCTTCTGAGTTAAGTACATCATAAATTGCTTCGATGTCATCAGCAGAATTTACTTCTGGTGGTAATAACCGATTTATATCATCATAAGTGAGATAATCTTTTTCTTTACCAACCTCTAAGAGTTTATCTACATCTTCCTGATACTTCTGGATTGCCATATCAAATCCCCTGTCCCCCTTCGCCGAAATTGCATATGAAATAACAAAATTAGTGGTCAGCCTTTTGTTATCCTAGTTAAAACTAGAGTATTTCATAGTAAAAATTTTTTAGCTATTTACCTAGCAAATGTCTCATTTGATGAGCTAATTCTATTTTTTTTAGTGAAAGCTCTGTAGCGCCTGTCATATTACCATCACGTTGGGCTTGGTTTATTTCACCCTGTAAAGCCGCTATATGTTGTTCTAACTGTAAACGTTTTAGTGCAGAAAAGGCTTCTATAGCTTCTACTTCTAATGCATCGCTGTCTAAATTTGCTAGGGTTTCAGAGCCAATCATTACACTAGTTAATATTTTTTCACATTGTGCAACCCTAGCAGGCTCAATTATTGCTAGTAAGTTAGTAAAATTAACCGTTTCTTTTGTATTAACTAATGAGATAAGCGCAAGAAAAATTGGTGCTGTAGCTAAATCCTTAAATAAATCTGCGCTTAACTGTGGTACCAGTGTTTGTTGTAAAGACTCACTAACTAATAAAATCTCTAGGAGTCTGCTTTCTGCTGGTAAAACTCTGATACTTGAGGCTACTTTTACTAAGTCAAGCTGTGGCAATCTATTAGTTGCAGCACGTTTTAATTCTTCTCTAACAACTCGTCCTTCTATTTTTAGTCGGTCAGCAATTTGGTCTGCATATAAAGAACGTTCAACACGATCTCGCATTTTACTTAAAAACGGTAGTATAGCATTAAGTGTTTCTACTTTGCCCGCAGGCCGAGAAATATCATGCTCCCGCATAGCTTGAGTTAAAATATAATCAATGTAAGGCTGAGATTTTTTGAGTAGTTGCCGATATTCGATTGCACCATGTTTCCTAATGAATGTATCAGGATCCTCGCCATCCGGCAAGGTCAGAACATTAACTTTATAGCCTTGTTCTAATAATATTTCCAAACTACGCTTAGTTGCCGCAACCCCTGCATTATCAGGATCAAAATTAACCACAATCTGTGGTGTTTCTAAATAACGCCCTAGTAGCTTTACTTGCTGTTCTGTTAATGCTGTACCTAAACTAGCTACAATATTTTGTACCCCTTCTTGAAATGGAAGCACAAAATCTAGATAGCCTTCTACTAAAATAGCAAAGCGTTGCTTACGAATAGCGTCTTTGGCATAACTTAGACCAAATAAATTACGTCCTTTGCTATAAAGCGGGGTTTCAGGAGAGTTTAAGTATTTAGGTTCACCCTCGCCTAAAATTCGCCCTCCAAAAGCGATCACCCGCCCTTGTGCATCAGTAATAGGAAACATACAGCGACCACGAAACCGATCATAATACCCGCCTTGGTCTTTTAAGCTTACAAGCCCGCTACGCTCTATTTGACTATTAGTTGCACCTTTTGCACGTAAAAAACTACTTAATGCATCCCATTTATCAGGGGCATAGCCTAAGCGTAATAAGTTACGGGTTTCCTCAGTAATGCCACGTTTTTCAAAGTAATCTAAAGCTTTTTTGCCTTCACTGCCTTCAAAGAGCTGTGCTTGGAAAAATTCCATTGCCCAAGTATTTATTTCTAATAATTCTTCTCGTCTTTCTGTTAACTCGCCAGTATCAAGCTTAGTATCAAGTTGTGGAATAGGGATTCCAGCTTTTTCTGCTAATAGTTTTACAGCTTGGATAAAATCACAACGTTCTATTTGCATGATAAAGCCAAAGACATCACCACCAACAGAACATCCAAAGCAATGAAAAACTTGCATTATTGGGTTTACACTAAAGCTAGGCGTTTTTTCTGTATGAAAAGGGCAGTTTGCTACATAATTTTTGCCCCTTTTTCTTAAAGGCACATAGTCAGAAATAACCTTAACAATATCTGTTTGGTTTTTAACTTCATTAGTAAAGTCTCTGCCAAAACCCATTTTTTCTCCCCTAGCGCCTAGAACCCCTAGAGCACCGGGCTTACTATTGCCTTATTGCCTTATTGCCTTAATTCAACAATTGTTGCGCCTGCTCCTCCCTCAGAAGATGTAGCTGGATAAAAAGTAGCTACATGAGGATGAGTCTTTAACATTGTGCTAATAGCACTACGCAACTTACCTAGTCCTGTTCCATGTACAATCCGAATACGATCAAAGTTTTCTAAAAAAGCTCTATCTAAGAATGCATCTACACGATCACAAGCAACATCTGTAGTACAGCCAATTACATTAAGCTCACTATGAATTTCCGTCTCTGATTGATGACGAGTTAAATTTACTCCTACTGGTAATTTGTAAGAAGGTTTTTTCTTTTCAGCTTGTCCAAGTAGTTTTAGTGTTGCATGAGAAGCCTTAAAGCGCATTGCCCCAACTCGGACAAAAATATCATCACCTTTAATTTCTTCTATTACCCCTTGTTGGCCTAGTTCAGTTTCAACTCTAGATCCAACAGAAAGATTAGGAGCAAAAACGCCCTCACTTGCTTTACTAGCTTGTGTTTGAGCTTTATTTCCTGCTGTTTGTGTAACAGAACCTGGTTTTTGAACAGATTTTGCGACAGCATTTTGAGCAGTTGATTTTAGCTGAAAAACACGCTTTTGCTGTTCTTTAACAAGCTTATTTGTTAAAGATTTATCTTCAAGCTCAGCAATAAATTGTTCTGATTGTTTAGTAAAGTCTTTTATTACGCTGGCTAACTGTTTTTCAAATTCTTTTTGGCGTGATTGCTCTTGGAGAGAAAAATTTTCGTTTAGGCGTTGATATTTTTCTGCTGTTGCCTGACGTTCACTTTCCAGAGCAATATTTAAGTCTTGCCAACGTTGTGCTTCTGTTTTAATAGTTCGCAGGAAGTTTGCTTGATGATGATCCCTTTGGTCAAGTCTTTTTCTTGCTAAAGCTAAAATTTCTTCCTGTAACCCTAACCGATGAGCTATATCTATACCACTAGAAGTACCTGCAATATCAAGAAGTAAGCGGTAAGTAGGTTGTAAAGTTGTTTCATTAAACTCAACCGACGCATTTACTACTCCAGGGGTTTCTGTAGCATAAAATTTTAGTGGGTTATAGTGAGTAGAAACCAGTACAATAGCCCCTTTTTGCTTAAAGTAATCTACTATTGCAACGCCTAAGGCTGCACCTTCTTCTGGATCTGTTCCTGTACCAACTTCATCAAGCATTACTAAAGCAGGACTCTCAACAGTTGAAGCCATTTGGCTAATATTACGAATATGTGAAGAAAAGGTAGAAAGATTAGCAGCAATTGATTGATGATCGCCAATATCGGCTAGTACATGCTTAAATATTGGTAACTTTGCACTATGAGCAGGAACATGCATTCCAGCTTGTGCCATTAATGCTAGTAACCCTACTGTTTTTAGCACTACAGTTTTACCACCAGCATTAGGGCCACTTATTACCATTGCATTACGACTATTACTAAGCTCTAAGGAAATTGGAACTACTTTGTTAGGTGTAGAGCGCAGGTTATACTCAAGTAGTGGATGGCGAGCAGAAACTAGTTTTAATTCCCCTTTAGTATTCATTTCTGGACGAATACAATTATAAGCATCAGCAAAATTAGCTTTGGCTACTACTACATCTAGTTCAGAAAGTGCTTTAACTAAAGACTTTAAGCCAGGAAGTTCTTTACGTAACTGTTCAGAAAGACTAAAAAGAATCTTTGTAATTTCGGCTTCTTCTAGTTCTTTTAGCCTTACCATTTCATTATTTTCTTCAATAGTTGCAATTGGTTCAACAAAGGCTGTAGCACCACTAGAAGACATTGCATGAACTACTCCAGGAACTCGGCTACGGGTATCATTACGTACAGGAATAACAAAACGTCCATTACGTACAGTAACAAAATCATCTTGAGCAGCATGTTCTTGTCCTGCTTGCTCTAAAACACTAGTTAAGTGTTTATAAATACGGCTTCTAAGTATATTTATTTCTCTACGTAGTCGTTTAAGTTCTGGGCTAGCATCTTCATTTATTTCCCCAGAAGGAAGCAAAGTATTACGCAGGCGTTGATGTAGAGCAGATAAATTAGGGATTTGATTAATAATGAATGCTAGAGTAGGGAATTTTCCTTCTACTTCACGAAACTCTAAGCGTAGTCCATTACCTGTACTAATAATGCTTTGAAGTTCTAGCATTTCTTCAGCAGAAAGATAAGTATTAGCAATTGCTAAGCGTTCAAGCAAAGGAGCAGGATCAGCCATTTCAGAAATTCTAATACGTCCAATTTCTCGTTGATAATCTGAACATTCTTTTACTTCTAGATGGCTACGCTCGATAATAGCTAGGTTTTCTTCAGGTATAAGTTCTAATAGTTGTTTATGTCCGATGGGTGTTTGAGCGTAAGTTGATAGGAGATTACGCAACTCATTAAACTCTAATGGTTCAAAAGCTTGTTGGTTCATAAAACTAAAGTGGCCTATATCTTGCCTTTGGGCAAAAAGAATAAACTCTGATAATAGAAGTTAGGCGCTAATTTCGTCAAGAGCTTTGCTGCACATATATGACAAAAACGCATTGCAAAGCTCTACTTGGTCATCTAAAATTTTCTGTTCATCGCCTAATTTATAAATCTAAACATTTTTCCTATTGTTACTTGATAACTAATAAGTAACAAATTATAGGAAATCAACATAGGTGAAGCATTTAGTGGCGATCTGGTCTAATTAATAATGGGGGTATTTTTCTTAAGATGTTAAGACTTTTAAATAAAAGTAAACGATCCCAAAAAGCTATTTGGTTAGTGGCTTCAATAGTGGTAGTGGCTGGTATGGTAGTTTTCTATGCACCAATGGGTAAAATGCCTATGATTGCCGCTGATGGTAGACCATTGCCCGTCAGTGAAACAGATTTAATTGCTAAAGTGGATAAAGAAGAAATTACAGCACGCGACTATATGAATGGTCTTGATACCATGATGCAGATGTATAAACAGTTTATGAGCCAAGGTGGTAAGGAAATGGATCTAAACCAAGTTAAAAGCATGGGTTTAGATAAAAACTTACTTCAAAGCTTGATTCGTAAAAAAATTATTGACCTAGAAGTTAAACGCCTTAATTTAGAAGCATCTGACGCAGAAGTAAAAGCCCGTATTAGAGAACAATTTACCGTTGATGGTAAATGGGTAGGCTATGATAAATACCAACGTTATATAGAAAGATCTGGTCAAACTGTAGGGCAATTTGAACAATCCCTTCGTGAACAAATTGCAGATGAAAAATTGCGTAGTCTTATCACTAGTGCTATCCAAATTTCACCTCAAGAAGTACAAGAACAATTTAATCGTGAAAATACTGCTTTTAGTCTAGTTTATAGTGTAGTTGATTCTAGTAAACTAACTGATAAAATTACAGCTACTGATGCTGAGTTACAAGCTTACTTTGACGCACATAAAAGCGAATTTCGTATTGAAAAAACACAACGTAAAGCTGAATATATTTTTATTAGCCAAGATGCTGTATCAAAAAACTTACAAGTAACAGATGAAGAACTAAAGAAAGATTATGATCCTGAAAAGTTTGTTTCTGAAGTTAGAGTCCAACAAATTTTGTTAAAAGTTTTAGCAGAAAAAGACAAGCCTGAAGTTCAGAAAAAAGTTGCTGAGCTTATAACCCGCGCTAAAGGCGATGGAGGAGCTAAAGCAGAAGATTTTGGTACTTTGGCTAGAGGTAATTCTCAAGATACCGCAACAAAAGATAAAGATGGTGATTTAGGGTTTATCAAAAAAGATACACTTAAAACCGGTAGCTATTTACAACGTGCATTTACAATGCAAGTTGGTGAAATTAGTGATGCTGTTGTTGATGGTAATAATATTTATATTTTGAAAGTTACTGAGCGTAAAAATAAAACCTTTGAAGAAGCTAAAGAGTCTCTCTTAGCCTCTGCCCGTAACAGGCTTTCTTATAAAAAAGCCTCTGAACTAGCTGATGATGCAGTAAAACAACTTGGTGAAAAGAAAGATATCAAAGCAGTAGCGGCTGATATTGCTCAAAAACAAGGATCAAAACCAGAAGATACCTTAAAACAAACTCCTTTGTTTGCTCCTGGTGATGATGTTCCAAATATTGGTAGCAATCCTTCTTTTGAAGAAGCTGTTAGTAATCTAAAGGCTGTTGGTGATGTTGGAGTTAAAACAGGTATTCGAGGCGGGTTTGCTGTTCCTAAACTACTAGAACTTAAAGAACCTCATGATGCCACTTTAGAAGAAGTCAAAGACAAAGTAGCAGAAAAATACAAAAAAGATAAAGTTAAAGATGTTGCAGCAGAACAAGCTAAATCTCTTTTAGCCGGAGCTAATAACACTACAGAGGGTCTTAAAGCAGCAATAGAAAAAGCTGGCCTTAAAGCAGAAACCCGTGATGATTTCCGTGATGGCCAATCTTTAGAAAACTTTAATGATATTAGTAAAGTTATTCCTGTAGCCTTAAAGCTTAAAGATGGTGAAGTTATTAAAGAACCTATTTTTGGCAATGATAAATACTTAGTCTTTGGTGTTACTAAACGTACTGATCCTGATATTAATAAATACAATAAAGAATCAAGTACAGTAAAAGAAAGACTACTCGAAGAACGTCGTACTATGGTTTATGATGCTTATCTAGATAGTATCAAAAACAAAATGAAAGCTGCTGGCAAAATTACTGTCAAAAAAGATGTTATAGACAAACTATTCCAAGAAATGTCTGCGCCTCCTCAAGGACAATAGAACCTAATATAATTATTTTAATCTATAGGCTTGCTAATATGGCAAGCCTATTTTTATTAAGGAAATTTATATGCTAGCTAAACGAATTATTCCTTGCCTTGATGTTGACCGTGGCCGGGTTGTAAAAGGAATTAATTTTATTTCTTTATCAGATGCAGGAGATCCAGTAACTCAAGCATGTCGTTATGATAATGAAGGTGCAGATGAGTTAATTTTTTTAGATATTACAGCTTCATCAGATAATAGAAATATTATGTTACAAATGGTAAGAGATGTAGCAGATAGTGTTTTTATCCCCTTTACAGTTGGTGGAGGGATTCGCACTTTAGAAGATATTCGCCAAATATTACTAGCTGGCGCAGACAAAATATCTATTAACACAGCAGCAATTAATAACCCTAGTTTAATTTCTCAAGCAGCTACTCGTTTTGGTAGTCAATGTGTTGTAGTAGCAATTGATGCTAAGGCGGCTAAAGATGGAAATAACAACGCTTGGGAGGTTTATACACATGGTGGGCGTAAAGCTACGGGGTTAGACGTTATAGCTTGGGCAAAGCAAGCAGAAAGCCTAGGAGCAGGGGAAATCTTGCTTACTAGTATGGACAGAGACGGTACAAAAAATGGTTATGATATAGCCTTAACTAAAGCGGTTTCAGATGCAGTAAAGATTCCTGTAATTGCCTCTGGTGGTGCTGGGACATTAGAGCATCTTTACCAAGCTTTAAGCCAAGGTCATGCCTCAGCAGTTTTAGCAGCCTCTATATTTCACTTTGGTGAATTTACTATTATGGAAGCAAAAAAATATTTAGCTTCCCAGGGTATAGAAGTGCGTTAGATAAAATCTAGCCTCTCTATTGCTAGAAAGCATCTATTGAGCATATTTTTTAACAATTAAATTCTGCTAAAATGACATCAAATTAATAAAAAACATTTTGCTAGGAGTAATAATTAAGATTTATGTCTCGGGATATATTTATTCAAAGTTTGAAGTTTGATGAACAAGGTTTAATTCCTGTTGTAGTGCAAAATTCTCATACCAATGAAATATTAACCCTTGCTTATATGAATCTTGAAAGCCTTTCTCGTACACTAGAAACAAGGCAAACCTGGTTTTGGAGTCGCTCACGGAAAGAATTATGGCATAAGGGAGAAACTTCTGGTAACTTCCAGAATGTTGTTGATATCCGTATAGATTGTGATGGTGATGCTTTAGTAGTGCTTGTTGACCCAGAAGGTCCCGCCTGTCACTTAGGTGAAAACACTTGCTTCCATCGTCAATTACAAGAAACAGAATATCAGCTTTTGCATAAAAGTGTTTCCTTAGTAAATCAAAGTTCGCTAGAATTGGGTATTCTCCTAGATGAACTTTATAGGCTAATTGAAGACAGAAAACTAAAACGTCCTGAGGGGTCTTATACTACCTATTTGTTTAACGCTGGGTTAGACAAAATCTTAAAAAAAGTTGGGGAAGAGTCAGCAGAAACTATTATTGCAGCTAAAAACCATTCTACCCAACAAATGGCCTCAGAAATTTCTGATCTTCTCTACCATTTACTAGTTTTAATGAGTGAGCGAGATGTTCGGCTAGAAGATATTTTTAATGAATTAAAACAACGTGCTGGCAAAGCTGCTGAACGGAAGTATTCATAAATCATGTTTTTTACCCCAAAAACTTTTCAAGAATTTGCCCAACTAGCTGAACAAGGAAATGTTATCCCTGTAGCTAAAAAAATTCCTGCGGATTTACTTACCCCTGTAGCAGCTTATTTACGGCTACAACAAGATAATCCTTACACCTTCCTTCTTGAATCCATCGAAGGCGGAGAACAAGTTGCTCGCTATTCCTTTCTAGGTGTTAAACCCCATTTAATAATGCGTTTACGTGGTCGTACAGTAGAATCAATTACTAATGGCCAAGTTGAACGTCTACCAGGCACATTACTAGATGCACTACGCCAATATCTAGGTCAATTAATCCCTGTTAAATTACCTGGATTACCCCCATTTACAGGTGGTGGTGTAGGTTATTTAAATTATGATATGGTGCGTTGGTTTGAACGTATACCAAACAAAAACCCAGATGAATTAAAAATAGATGATGCATTGATAATGTTTTTTTCTTCTATCTTGGCATTTGATCAAGTAAAACAACAACTTATTATTATTGTTAATGTTTTTACTCAAAAGAATAATCAAGACCTAGAGACAAAATATCAAAATGCATTACAAGAAATTGCTGAAATAGAAAAACTATTACAACAGCCTATAAATTTACCTTCACATCAAAAACAATCCCAAGCTCTAAAGGTACGTTCTAATTTTACTAAAGAGCAATTTGAAGACGCTGTAATAAGAGCTAAAGAGTACATTAAAGCAGGAGATATTTTTCAAGTAGTTCTTTCACAACGTTTTGAGGCTAATATTACTAGCCCCCCTTTCCAAACTTACCGTGCTTTGCGTATGATTAACCCTTCTCCCTATATGTTTTACTTAGGCGTAGGGGAAATGTCATTAATTGGTGCTTCACCAGAAATGTTAGTACGTTGTAAAGATCGTAAGCTTGATTATCGGCCAATTGCAGGAACACGAGCTAGAGGAGCAGATGATATTGAAGATGCACTTTTAGGTGAAGAACTACGCGCAGATGAAAAAGAAGTAGCCGAACATATTATGCTAGTAGACTTAGGACGTAATGATTTAGGGCGAGTGTCTGAAATTGGTTCAGTAGAGGTTTTAGACCTAATGACTATTGAGCGTTATTCTCATGTAATGCATATGGTTTCAAAATTACGTAGCGATTTACGAGTAGGAAGTGATTGTTTTGATGCTCTAATGGCTTGTTTTCCCACCGGAACAGTTTCAGGAGCACCAAAAGTCCGTGCACTAGAAATTATTGATGAACTTGAGCCTAGTCGCCGTGGCCCATATGCTGGTGCAGTAATGTATTTAGATTATTCAGGAAATCTTGATTCTTGTATTGCTATTCGTACAATTTTAGTAAAAGATAACAAAGCTCATATTCAGGCTGGGGCAGGAATTGTTGCTGATTCTGTGCCAGAAAAAGAATATATTGAGACTGTAAATAAAGCTCGTGCTTTGCTTAAAGCTGTAGAAATCGCAGAAAAAGAACTGTAATCAAAATTAATAACTTACTAGCCTTTTATCAAAAGGCTAAAGACTTTTTATGAAACGCTGCCCAAATTGCCACCAAGAATATAGCGATGGAGTGACTATGTGTCCTCATGATGGCCAGGCATTAATGCTTAGCCCTGATCCTATGCTAGGAAAGTTACTAGAAGGAAAATATCGCTTGGAAAACTGTATTGGTGTTGGAGGTATGGCAACTGTCTACCTTGCCACTAGAATGCAGATTGGCGACAATGTAGCCGTTAAAATTCTTAATGAAGAGTCTTTAAAAAACCCCTTAGCAGTTGCACGCTTCCGCCGTGAAGCACAAGCCGCAGCCCGTATTCATCATAATTCAGTTGTAACTATTCATGATATGGGAAACTTACCAGAAGGTAATACTTTCTTGGTAATGGAATATATTAGAGGACATAGCCTAAGAGATGAGTTGAAAGAACATAAAACCCTATCTGTTGCACGAGCTATTTCTTTAATGAGTGCAGTTTGTAATGCTGTTCATGCTGCACATGAAGCAGGAATTATTCATCGCGACCTTAAACCAGAAAATATAATGGTACAAAAGTTTTCTGATGGTAGTGAGTCAGTTAAAGTAGTAGATTTTGGTGTAGCAGAACTACGTGAACATGTAATTAGTGATGCTTTAACTAAATTAACCGAAGCAGGAATGATGGTAGGAACACCCTACTATATTTCTCCTGAACAATGTAGAGGCGAGCCACTAGACCCTAGAGCAGATATTTATAGTTTAGGGATTATTCTTTATGAACTATTGGCTGGAAATGTACCTTTCCGTGGTAGAACCCTTTCTGCTGTCATTATTCAACATGCAACAGAACCTCCACCATTAATTCGTAAGACTCGCCCAGATGTTAGCGAACCTGTAGAAGCGGCTGTACTACGAGCGCTAGCAAAAGATCGTAATAATCGACCTCATACAGCCCGTGAAATGGGACAGGAATTAGAGCAAGCTCTAGCAGGCATTACCCTTTCTGAACCTGTAGATGTTGTGCTTGAACCTATTTCTCTTACTCCAGAAGCATCACTACAAACACCACAAAACAAGCTTTCTTCCCCTGCTCGTACTGGGGCAAATCCTGCAGCGCGTAAAAGTGGACTATTAAACTATGATAGTTTAACTGGTCTACATTCTCATGCTTACTTTATGCGTAATTTGGAAGAAACTATGCTGAGGTGTTCTCAACTTAATGAACCTTTAGGGGTAATAATCTTTGGTGTAGATAAATTTAAGCGTATTAATAACACTTATGGTTATTTATTAGGTGATTTACTACTTAGAGAAGTTGGGCATTTACTTTGCCAAAACATCCCAGAACAAATGATTTTATGTCGTGCGCCTGGAGATGGTTTTACTACTATGGCAGTGACTAAACAGCCTGAACTAGTAACCCAATTAGCAAGCAAACTAATTAAATTAATAGGTGAAACTCGTTTTCTTACTAAAGAATTACCTGAAGGACTAGAGATTACTTTATCGGCTGGAATAGCCTTTTATCCTGAAGATAGTCTTGATGCAATAGATCTTTTTGAACTAGCAAAACATTCTTTAGCTACAGCTAAAACTATTGGTGCTGGGCAAGTTGCCCGTAAAGGCTCAAGCGGTCAATTAAGCCATTTGGTTAGCCAAACCGAAAGACAGATTCAGTTTGAAAGCTTTGTTGGACGTAACTCTGAGCTAGAAAAATTACAACGTGGTTTTGAGCAAAGTGTAGCTGGCCGTGGTCGATTTGTTTTAATTACCGGGGATGCAGGACTAGGCAAAACTAGGCTAGTAGAAGAGTTCCGCCGTCAGCTAGCTGGTAAAGATGTGCTTTTTCTACAAAGCCGCTTTTATGAATCTGGTGGAGCAATTCCTTATAAAGCCTTTTGTGATTCTCTACGTGGCTCACTCCATTATTTGATGGAATACAACCCAGAAGATACACAACTAGTCTTTGGTTCAATGGCAGACAAAGTAATTACTGATTTTAGTAGTAATGACCCTCTTTCTTTATTACTAAGTAGCGAACCAAATTACAGTGCTAATGCAGAACAAGAAAAATACCGTATTTTTGATTACTTAGTACGTATTTACTTAAACCTATCTAAATTACGCCCAGTTATTTTATTTCTAGATGATTTACAGTGGGCTGATGAGCTTACTTTAGATTTTCTGGCTTATTTGATGCGTAATACTGCTGGAGAAAGAATATTCTTTCTAGCGACTTCTAGGGAATGGGAACTTACTAATGAAAGTAACCCTGTTCGCGGTTGGCTAAGGCAGATGAGCCGCTATGGTAATCAAGATCAAATTAAATTAGCCCCTCTAACAGAAACAGAAATTGCTAAAGTTATGGAATCTATGTTTGGGGTTATTGATATCTCTCAAGAAATGCTTAGCCGGCTTTGCCAAGAAACTAAAGGTAACCCTTTTTATTTCAACGAAATAGTACGTTTATTGTTAGAAGAAAAAGCTATTGAATGGTTTGAAGAGCGCTGGCATTGTAAAGATGTAGGTGAAATTCGTCTACCTACGTCTGTAGTAGATTTAGTAGAAGCTCATTTAGTTAAACTAGCTACTCAAGACTTAGAGGTTTTTACTCAAGCAGCTATCTTAGGAGATGAATTTACTTTTGATGTGTTGCAAGCAGTAACGGAAATAGATGAAGACCAATTATTAGCAATTATTGAAGCAGGTTTAAGAGAACATATCTTAAGAGAAGAGCCTAATGCACGAGAAGACCGTTATTCTTTCTATCATAGTACAGTTAGAAAAGTACTTTATGAGCGTACTAGTCGCCGTCGTCGTAAGCGATTACACCAACAAATTGGTAACAAATTAGAAGGGCTTTATGCTGATCGTGCTAATAAAATCGCTGCTGAACTGGTCTATCATTACTATAATGCAGAAGATTATGAACATGCGTTAAGTTATGCAGTAGAAGCAGGTAATCTAGCTTGGAGAGCAATGGCTTTTTCTGAAGCAGCAAAATATTATGCTTGGGCAGAAAAATCTATTCAAAACCTTACAGCATCACTTAAAGAGGAAGGCCGTACAACAGGCAGTAATCAAGTATTACAACTAGCAGCTTGTGGCTTACAAATTGAGTCTGACAGAATGGCTCAATATCATCTAAATTATGGCCAACTCTTTATGCAGCTTGGTACTCATCAACGAGCAGAATCACAGTTAAGACAAACTCTAGATTTAGCTAGACAAGTCCGGTCATTAAAGCTAGTTGGACGTGCTTTTACTGCTCTAGGTGAACTTTACCGCCAATATGGTCAACTCTCTCGCGGCCTAGAATATGGTGAACAAGGCTTAGCCGTACTAACCTCAATAGAAGATTCTGAATGGGAAGTTCAATCTTTAATGGTAATAGCTGCTTCTCATGAAGGCTTAGGACATTTTTCTCAAGCATTAGAACAGTATGAAGGTGCTTTAGCTTTAGCACGAAAGATTAAAGATCGTTTTCAAGAAAGCACTGCGCTTTGTGGTATGGGAATAATCCATTTCCGAATGGGACAATATGAAAAAGCTAGTGAAGCAGCCAAAAGAGCCTTAGAAATCAGTATAATGACTGGTGATAGGTTAAGCCAAGAGCGTAGCCATAATCTAATAGGTGTAATTTTACTAGAAATAGGGCAATTTAATGAGGCATTTAAAAACTTTGAAAAAGCTTTGAAAATTGCTCGTGATATGGGCTATAGACTACGTGAAACTTCTACTTTAAATAATATTGGTGAGCATTATCGTAGACAGATGCGTTACCAAGAAGCTTATGAGTATTATCAGCAGGCTTTAGCAATTACTAAAGAGACTTCTGACAGGCCAACACAGGCATCTATATTGCTTAATATTGGATTACTTTACCAAGGGCAAGGTAATCATGAAACAGCACTAGCAGAATTTATTAAGGCACAAAAAATAATTCAAGAGCTTGGCCTAAGACCTACAGAACTAGAAACTTTAGTTTCTATAGGTGATTCTTTAGCAGCAATAAACAATGTTAAAGATGCTCAAAGCTATTATCAATATGGCCTAGATTTATCCCGTCAATCAGGTAGTCCTGTTTTTGAATGGCGTGCTTTATATGGTCTAGCACGTTGTGAAATAGCTAAAAATCATAAAAACACTGCTCTAAAACTTTTAACCAAAACTGTAGAAGTAATAGACTTAATGTCATCAGAACTAACTACTTATGCTAACCGAGTAAGTTTTCTAAAAAATAAACAACTTGTTTATAATGACTTAGCAGAACTCACCCAAGAGTTAACCAAAGATGGAGATGTGTAGTTATGCTAAAAAATAAGTTAAAAAATATTTATCAACTAAGTCTTTCTTTATTAATCTTAACTTTATTATTTTCTTTTCCAGCTTTAGCACAAAAACGTAAACCTAAACCTACTACATCAACTACTGAAAAGACTACTCCTGTAAAAACTCCTGAGCCTGTTAAAACTCCTGAACCTGTTAAACCGGCAGAACCTGAAATAGTTCGACCACCAGAAACTCAACTATCTGTAGAAGAAATGGAAAAATTAGTAGCTGTGATTGAAACTGGTATGGGTGATATTACACTAGAGTTTTATCCAAAAGTTGCTCCAAATCATGTAAGGCAATTTGTTTGGTTAGCACGTGTTGGTTATTTTGATGGGATGTCAGTAAGTAGAGTTTTGTCTAAATATATTATTCAAAGTGGTAATTTTGGTTCTTGGGAAGATACAAATCCAAATAGAAAAAAGCGTTTTGAGATCCCTAAATTAAAAGCTGAATATGATATTAACATTAGGCATATGCGTGGGGCGCTTTCTATGGCGCGACCAAATGATGATCCTGATGGAGGCACTTCACATTTTTTTATCTGTGTACAAAAAGCTTCATCATTAGATGGAAAATATAGTATTTTTGGGCAGGTAATAAAAGGAATTGAAATAGTTGATACTATATCAGCAGTCGCTTTAGTAGAAGGAACAGATAAACCTGTTGATAGGATTGAAATTAAACATATTATAATTAAAGAAAAAGAGCTTGAAAAACCTGTAGAAACAGAGCCAAATAAACAATGATTTTAGTAATTGATAATTATGACTCATTTACTTATAACATAGTGCAATACTTGGGTGAGTATAACCCTAATATTTATGTCTACCGTAATGATCAAATTACTGTAGATCAGATTAAACAGCTTAAACCTACACATATTGTAATTTCCCCTGGGCCAGGCCGCCCAGAAGCAGCAGGAATTACTATGGCTGTAATTCAAGAGCTTGCTGGTAAAATTCCGATTTTAGGTATTTGTTTAGGACATCAAGCAATAGGTTTAGTTTTTGGTGGTAATGTGATTGCTGCTCCTTACTTAATGCATGGCAAAACTAGCGAAATTTGTCATGATGGATTAACTATTTTTCGTGGTTTAGAATATCGTTTTTCTGCTACTCGTTATCATTCACTAATAGTAGATCGTAATACTGTCCCTCCAGACCTAGAAGTTTCTGCCACCACTCCAGACGGCATAGTGATGGGTTTGCGTCACCGTCGTTATCTTTGCGAAGGTGTTCAGTTTCACCCTGAATCAATTATGACTAATAATGGTAAACAACTACTAAAAAATTTCCTTACGTTATAGAAGCTATCAAAGAATAGATAAACAAAATATTATTTGAGGCAGGTTTAATGATCAAAGATATTCTTAAGCATGTGATGGTAGGTGGCCATTTATCCCAAACCCAAGCAAGTAATGTATTAAGTGAAATTATTGATGGGGAAGTTACAGATGCACAAATTTCTGCATTATTAATTGCTTTAGCAATCAAGGGTGAAACTATTGATGAATTGGCAGGTTTTGCATCTGTTATGCGAGATCGAGCAGCATATTTTCCTACCAAGCATAAGCTTTTTGTTGACACTTCTGGTACAGGAGGAGATTCAAAAGGAACTTTTAATATTTCTACTTCAGCAGCATTTATAATTGCTGGTGCTGGTGTACCGGTAGCTAAACATGGTAATAGAGCAGTATCAAGTCGCTCTGGTAGTGCAGATATATTAAATGAATTAGGGATAAAAATTACTCTTAGCCCAGAGTCAGCAGGCCGTTGTTTAGATGAAATAGGGATTTGTTTTATGTTTGCCCCTGCTTTTCATACTGCTACCAAAAGAGTAGCAGAAATCCGCCGTCAATTAGGTGTCCGTACAGCTTTTAACTTGCTTGGCCCATTAACTAACCCTGCTAGAACACCTCGTCAATTAGTAGGAGTTTTTTCTTATGCAGGGATGGAAAAATGTGCTCATGTACTGGCTCAACTGGGAACTGAACGTGCTTGGGTAGTTTGGGGATCAGATGGTTTAGATGAAATTACCCTATCAGGAACTACTCATGTAGCAGAAGTTGATAGAGGTAAAGTAAGGCTATTTGAGCTTTCACCAGAGGACTTTGGATTTAGCCCTATTAAAACAGAATCAATTGCTGGTGGTACTCCAACAGAAAACGCTCAAATCTTACGGGAAATTCTTTCTAATAATCGTAGTGATGAGATCAAATCTATTGTGTTAGCAAATGCAGCAGCAGTACTTTATTTATGTGATCGCGCTAGTAGCCTTAAAGAAGCTGTTAAACTGGCTTCTGAAACCATTAGCCAGGGTAAAGCATTAGAAAAACTTGAACAATTAAGTAACTTGAGTAACTTATTAAACGGGTAAATAAGTGTTTAAATTTTTTATTTGTTCAACATATTTGGATGGATGTGCTATAAAGTCTTATAGAGATCTTAGGCAACAGTTAGGAAAGACAGAGGAGGTTTAAGCAACCTGGTTTATTTTAGATTGCATCTTATGAGGTGTACAAAACATTTAGTTAATGAGAATTACTAATAAATTTCGAGAGAGAGGAGATACAACCATGGCAAGTTTCAAAGACCCAGAACAGCGGTTTGCTCCGATCGAGGTAGTAGAAAGATTACTTCAAATTTGTGATTTATATGGTGAGCGTCAAGCTCTTTACCTTTGTTCTACATTGGATCTAACTACTTATCTAGATTCTTTTGGTTTTGATATTTATAGTCTAACCTCTGATACAAATACCGCTTTTGAGATCAACCAAGCAACTGTTAATGTTTTACCAAGCGGTGATAAATGCCGCAGTCATGAATTAGCACATTAGCATATTAAGTAAAGTTTTCACTCCATTGTTTTTCTCCAAATTCGTTTAATCTAATGATTTCTAATAATATAAAATCTCCTAGTCTCTGTTAGGAGATTTTTTTTTCTAACTTGTTGTTTTGGTTTCTGCTTACTTGGCAATCAAGAAATTATTTTGCTAAAATCCCTCTGATTAAACTCCAACTTTCTATTAGGATAAAAATTATGAGAATTAGTAAGTTTATTCTCTCTTTATGTATTGTATTTGCATTATTTACTAACAATACTTTTGCCGAAGAGCCTGTAAAAGCCCAAGAAAGCACTTCAGAAGAAGAAAAAGTGCTTAACCCTATTAATACAGTAAAAGAATTTTATAGATTGCTTAGAGAAAAAAAATATTTAGAAGGCTTTCGTATGTCTGTCTATCGCGAGGCAATCGAACCGCTTACTCCTGAAGAGTTAAAAGAATTAGAGCCAGACTTTGAGCTAACTTTTGCACGTATCCCAGAAACAGTAAAAGCTGTTGGTAGTCAAAGCAATGGCCAAACTGCAACTGTTTTTATTAAATCTACTGATAATCCAAGTGATCCTACAGCAGAAGAAGTTTTACTAGTTCAAATAAATGATCGCTGGGTAGTAGGTGATGCAGAAACTTTAGAGCTAGTAAAAAGCTTAGGACGTAAATTTTTTCCTGAAATTCGTATGCGTGCACATGAAGAAGCTGCCCAAGTTTATATGGAACGTTATATTGGAGCACAAAAGCTTTATTCAGATGCAAACAAAGGGCTTTATGGTTCAATTGAAGATCTAGTAACTGCTAACTTTTGGCCACCTAGCCTTAAAAGTGGTGAAATAGAAGGTTATAAATTTACTATTGAACTAGGTAAAGATAAACGTGATTTTTGGGTTCATGGTGAACCTCTTAGCTATAATAAATCTGGACGAGCTTCTTTCTATGCTGACTTACGCGGAGTTTATCGGCTTGATACTGGTGGGCAAGTCTTTCGTGGCCCGCAAAACTTAGGTAATAATAAGTAAAATTAACAGCAAACTAACACCAGCCCCTTCAAGGGCTGGGTTAAATTTTTATACCTTAGGTGTTACTTCTTTAAGTAATTCTCCAACATTGTTTTCTATAACATTAATTGCTGTTAGTACTTCATCAATTAAAGGAAAAAGAATTTCTACATTTTTTACAAACCCAACTTCTTTTACAATCATATAAGCATCAGTTATATCAATACGGCGACCTTTACCATTACAAATAATAAATAATTGGGTTAATTGCTCTTGAATAGTTGGGTTTAGTTGTTTTTGTACATCCTGTTGTGACCCTTTATTTGGAGGCATTGTAAGAAGAAAAGGCTGGCGAGAACTTCTTGTTGGGCTAACAAGCTTAGATAATCCTCGTCCAATACGTCCTAAAGTCCCATCAGGATAAAGTCTTAAGCTATCCATTAATCCTTTAGGATAGTTTATAGAGATATGTGTTTCTGCTCCTAGAGAGCGGCTACCAGTGATAGAAACCAAACAAGTACGATAATAACCTTTAAGCCGAAAGACTTTTACCTCTCTATCCCCTCTTGTTTCTACACCTTCACTAAAATTAAGTCGATATTTTTGGCCAATAGTTTGCCAAGTACGTTTATCCTTTCCCATATTACCAGTAACTAAACGGATAATAACTACGGCTAAAATAAAGACTATTACATACTGGATTTTGTCTCCCATGGCATCTATCCTTTATAAAGTTGTTTTATGGAAGCAAGCAGATAATATTGAAATTTAGGTATTTTTATTTTTATCTGAATTACTGCAAATAATACATGAACTTAGGCAAATAATAGAAGACAAAATAACGGAGGGAGCATGAAACTAGCCCGTAATCAACAACTAGGCGGACTTATTATCTTACTTTTACTAGCAATAATAGTGTTTTATCGTTTAACTATAGAGTAGTTAAATATTTTTAGTCAGGTAATTTAGATTTTCTTTTAGGGCTTCTTCTACCTTTAGCACCTGCATTAATTAACAGTTCCTTCACATCTGGAAAATGAGCAAACTTTATAACTGTTTTACCTTTATTATCTTGGGCATTAACATCTGCTCCTGCTTTTATAAGCATTTCTACTATTTTTTCTTGACCAAAATCTGCTGCTATCATTAAAGGAGTTTGTCCCTGTTCATTTCTAAAATTAACATCTGCCCCTAAACTAATTAATAATTCTGTGGCTCTAAGACTTCCATGCATTGCTGCATTACTTAAAGCAGGGTAAAAAATATTTGCTCTTGCTCCATTAATATTAGCTCCCGCAGCTAATAACATTTTTATTGCTACCCCTTGATTAAATCCAGCAGCTTGGCTTAAAGCTATATCTAGTTCTACTCCTCTATCTTTGTCTGTCTTAGCATCTAAGAGTTGTTTTATTATTCTACTATTACCCTTTGAAGCAGCAATTGATAAAGCACATTCTCGATATTGGTTAAGCCAAGTAAAGTCAACTCTGTTTTCTAAAAGTAGTTCAACTATCTCTAAATAACCTTTTTCTACTGCTAGCATTAAAACAGAAGATGAATTAAACCTTTCAGCATTAATATCTGCTTTGGCCTCTACTAGTAATTTAACTATTTCTAAATTACCACTCATAGCTCCATACATTAATGCTGTACATTGCTGATCATCTTTAACATTAGGGTTTATCTGTTTAGCCAATAAGCTTTTAACTTCTTCTAGTTTACCTGCTTTTGTTGCTTGAATTAGCTTTAAGCTATGTTGTTGGAATAATTCTTCTTTGCTATATTCCTCTGTCATAAAGTTCCTCTTAAGTTTTTAGCTTAGAGCAACATTATAAAACTAATTTTCTAAATTTTGGATTACTAAACTATGACTCAACCCCTAGAACCCGTCGCTATAGGACGACCTATTATTACCATTGTAGGCCCAACTGCTTCTGGAAAAAGCGCTTTAGGCATTGCTTTAGCAAAACACTTAGATGGTGAAATAATTAACCTTGACTCTGTACAAGTTTACCGAGGTCTTTATGTTGCAACAGCCAAAGTCTCTAAAGAAGAAATGCAAGGGATTGCCCATCACTTAATTGATATTGTAGACCCTACAGAAAACTTTACTGCTGGAGATTATGCCAGACAAGCAACAACAACTATTGCTGAAATTGAAGCACGTAACCGCTATGCAATGTTAGTAGGAGGATCAGGTTTTTATCTACGTGCCTTACAAGGAGCATTATTTGATGAAAAACAACCAACAAACCTAGAGTTACGAGATCGCTTAAAAGCTATTCGCCTGCGACGTGGAGCACCCTATTTACACCGAATGCTTACAAGGTTAGATAAGACAGCAGCATCTAAAATAGCTCCTAATGACTGGTCAAGAACAATTCGTGCAATAGAAGTTTATTTCCAAACAGGCCGCTCTATAACAGATTGGCAACAAAAAAAAATGCCTTCTCCACCTGCCTTTACAGCAAGAATTTCTCTTTTTGCCCTTAATCCCCCAAGGGAAAAGCTTTATAAACGTATTAATACAAGAGTTGACCAAATGTTTGAACAAGGATTAATTGCTGAAGTACAAGGTTTATTAGACCAAGGAATTCCCCCTAATGCCAAGGCATTTGGTGCACATGGTTATCGTAGAGTAATTGAATACTTACAAGGTGAGAGGTCACTTGAAAGCTGTATAGAGCAAACTAAATTAGACACTCGACATTATGCTAAACGCCAACTTACTTGGTGGAGACATACTCAAGACGTAGCTTGGTTAAATGACTTTGGTCAAGAAGAACAATTAGTAGAAGAAGTATTAAAGGTTTTAGAACAAAAAGGTTATTAAACTGAACTTACTGTTTTATAAGTACGTCGATTTTTTAGGAAATCAAATAATTTTACTCCTGTTTTAACCAGGGCTATTACTAGCACAACTGCAACTCCCATAGCGATTATAGCTAGACCAAAAGCTACAACGGGTATAAACACTACTAGAACTAATACTGCACCAGCACTAAGATCTTCTCCAATTGATAAAGCTGCATTAGCTAGTCCTCCATGAAAAACAGCCAACATACTACTTTTAGCCCTTACTACAGACTTACCAGCATGAATAGTTAAGGAGGTTCCACCGCCAGCTACAACGCCTAAAATTAAAGCAGTAAAGGGATCCATCCCTATTAATACAGAAGATGTAAGCACCGTTCCAGCTATAGGGCGAAGAAATGTTCCTGCTGCATCTAAAAAATGATCTACTGCAATAATTTTATCCCCAACACATTCAAGTACAGTAGCAATACTAAAAACAATTAATGCATCTGTTCGTGCTAAGAATGAAAAGGAATCATTTAGGTTAATATGCCCTGTTTTTGCTAGTAATCCAATTACTAACATTGGTAGCCATGCTCGCAGTCCTGCACAAGCAGCAAGACTAACTCCCATCATTACTTGAATTATTAATTCCATAACTTAGCCTCTAATGTGTTTTTAAGTTATTAAATTTCATAATAATACTTACTTTAGCATATTTTGAAAACAGTCTGAACAGCCATCATTAGGAGCAGGGTCTAAGTTTAAGACTTTACTAACCAAATTATAAACACCTGTATTATGAAAAGGTGGGACAACTAAATTTTTCTGAAAAGCAGAACCATGAGCAATAAAAATCCCTTGCATTGAAGGTAAATCTGGGTCATATCCATGTGTGCCACCACCAGCAAAAGCACGCTTTAGTGCCCTAGTCAGCCCATGAGTAGTTACACACCAACCTTCATCAGCAAGAACAGTAATAGGTGGGATACGGACATTATTTCGAAAATGATATTTTTCAGGAATCTCTTCTTTAAGATAAACTTTAAGATGAGGATGTTTATTAACAAGTTTTTGATAAATCTCTGTAACATCGCCTTCTTTTGGCCAAACCCAAGCTAAAGAGGTTTCTTCTAGTAAACGTACTTTTGATAAATCTATATAGTCATCTATGTAGATAACCCTGTCTTCAGAAAGACTTGTCATTCCATGATCAGAAGTAATCACTAAATTTACTTGTTCAAAAATACCCCTTGCTTTTAATCCATCAATTAAATCTTGGAAAACTTTATCTACTGATTGTAAAGCCTGTTTTACTTGTGATGAATTAGTGCCATATGTATGCCCTGCTATATCGATTTCTTCAATATATAAAGTAATCAAAGTAGGCCGTTTATCAACTGGGAGTTCTAGCCAAGTTAAAATCCTATTAACTCTATCTATATAAGCCATTCCCTTATCATAAGGTATCCAGTAAGTAGGCCGTTTTCCTTTTATTTCAGCCTCTGAACCTGGCCAAAACAAAGTAGCACTATTTTGACCTTGAAGTTGTGAAGTAACCCAAATTGGCTCACCTCCCCACCAAACACTATTTTTAGCTTCTATTTTACCTTCTCCAGGAAACTCATTTTTTGTTTCTGGGTCATACATTTTATTTGAGATCATATTATGATGCTCTGGATATAAACCTGTAACAATAGTGTAATGATTAGGAAAAGTTTTAGTAGGAAAAACAGGGATTAAAGCCTCACTTCTTACCCCATTACTAGCTAATGAATATAAATTTGGCGTTATAGTTTTATCTAAATAATCATTACGAAATCCATCTAAGGAAATCATTATCACTGTAGGTTTTAGATCTAGAATTTTACCTGTTGTAGGCTTAACTTTAGAAGGTTCACTACAAGCAAAAGTAATAAATAGAGTTAAGAGAAGGATAAAGAAAAAACTTTTTGTTGATAGGTTTGATAGTAAACGAAAAGACACTTTTTATTTTAAACCTTAAAAGAGTTTCTATAGTTTTTATTTTCAAAGAATAACATTGGTTAGTTATTCTTAACTAGCTTGTTTGGCTTGTAATTATTACGCCTCTAGCAATTACACTAATAAAAGTTACTAGTAATATAAAGTTATCAAGAATCTCGACAAAGCATATTTTCTTTTCTATTACTTCTATGTCAATATTTAAGCCATTATTTTTCGCAAATAAACTTAAGTTTTTCGGAGGAATATTTGATGCGTCAATTAGAAATTCGTTATTGTGTAATGTGAAATTATAGGCCTTATGCTGCCAGTATGGCGGAAAGTATCAAAACTCACTTCGGTTTAGACACTACTCTTACTCCTGGAGGTCGCGGAGAATTTACAGTCTGGGTTGATGGTAAAACTGTAATACAAAAAATCGGCGATGACTTCCCCCTAGAAGACGAAATCATTTCAGCAGTAGAACAATCTGTAAAACAATAAATTAAGCTAAATATTATCAGGAATAATAACCTGTAGGGGCGAATTGTTCGCCCTCTTTAACTCTTATCTAAGAAGGGCGAATAGTCACTGGTGTCAACTTAAGGATAACCCTTTGATAGTAATAGGCTTAAATCTTAAGCCGCGTAGCGGCGAAATATCTGAGCACCAGTGCGTAAGCGCTGGGATTAGGTATTATCTTATAAGAGAGTCGCGTAGCGACGAAAGAATAAAATAGAAAATGTTTGTTTTATTGATTTAATCTTTCGCCGCTACGCGGCTCTAGCTGTAACTTATTCAAAACCCAGGGCTTACGCACTGGGCTACAAATCTATCGCCACTTCGTGGCTTAAGAGATTGCTATTTAACTCATTACAATGCTCTTATTGCTTAAATTGGTACCAAGGGCAAACAGTTCGCCCCTACTCCATCTATTTAACTCTATTTGGATTTGTTTTTGTACTTCAGGGTTTTGCTCTGTTGATAAAGCTTTTAATAGAACCTTTCTAGCTTCTTGACTATTAATTATCCCTAAAGCACGAACAGCATTAATTCTAATAACCCAATTTTTATGCTCAAACACTGCTTTTGTTAATTTAACTATTGAACCCTGACTAATCTTAGCTACTACTTCAATAACTGGATAATAATTTAGAAAAATATCTTTTTTATCTACTGTATAATCTAGGTGATTTATTAATAAGTCTAATGCCTCTACTGCATGTAATTCACCTAATAAATTTGCTGCATCATACCAAGTTTGATAACGAAATTCTTTTTGGTAAGTTAAAAGCCTCTTATCATTTAATACTCTTATTAAGGCTTCAATTACTGCTTTTCTAGACAAATAGGATTCTTGAGCAATTCTTAGTAAATTATTCTTACCAATAATACGGATTTTTTTGTCTTGATAATAAAGATCATCAATAAAAGGATCTATTTCCTCATAAGTACTATTTTTTATAACGTTTTCTATAATAATAGGTTTATCAGTAATATAAATAGGTTTATTAATTTGGGGTTGAGTAAAAACTAAAAGTAAAAATAGGTTGGTTAATAACATAAATGCATCTCCTAAAAAATAAAGCTTATATATTTTGGTAGATGCATTTATGGAAGATTTTCTTTCTTAACTACTGCTAAAACTTAAAGGTTGTTTTCTAATAACTCTCTAATAAAATCACTATATTTATCTTTCATTGGCAGGTCTAGTTCTATATGAATAGCTCGACGTTTGGCTATAGTTTCTTCTTGAGTAACTGGATTTTTAGCCTTTTTTTCATAAGCTTTCCAAAATAGTCCAACACCTCGCTTTTGCCAATTAGGAACTTCATTAAAGTTAACTCCTCTGGCAAAAAGCATTTCATTTTTTTCAGCTACAGATATTTTTTCTAGCGCTTTTGTTGCTTGTGTAAATGTCTTACCTTCTTCTCTTAACTTCCAATAACAATAGCCATTAAGAGCATTTCGGTGAGCATCTTCATTACGCCAACGAAAGTAGTCTATAACTAAATTAACATTTGGTAACTCACAAATCCTACAATCAAAGGCCCCAAGACTCCCTAATAAAAGAGAAAACTTTGCACTTGCTTCTCCAGCCAAAATAGAAACATATTTTCTTACTTTACGACCAAAAACATTTTCTTGAGGATGAAAAAGCAAAGAGATTTCATCACTTTCTGTATAGCCATAAATAATATTAAAGCCACAGTCCATTAAATGCTTAGTAGTTGCTACCATATAATCTCGGAACTGTTCATCAAATGGAGCTTTAAACTTATGAATATCGCGGGTTAACCGAGTAAATGATCGCCCATCGATTCTAGCAACCATATATATTTCTGGTAAAACTACATTGTCATGCGTAGTTTCAAAAACTCGCATTTTTTTATCAAGATCATCAAATTTCATAGTTATTACCTAAATATTATTTTAAGGCTGATAATTATTGTTTACCTTCTGTTTCCTCTTTAGGAAAGAGTTTCCAACTAATTAACATATCTAAAGAAAGTCTTCCTGGCCCACAAGTCATAACAATTACTAAAGCATAAAGAAATAAAAATGGTGCTTCAGCAAAAACTTTACTTGGATCACTAAAAAGCTCTTTTAATGCTTCATTATGTGCAGTTAAAAAAGCTACTACCATAGTAACTGCTAAAGGTATACTAATTAAGCGAGAGGCTAAGCCTAAGATAAGTAACCATCCACCAAAACATTCTAAAGACCCAACTACAATAGCATTAAGTTTTGGGGCTGGAACATTAATACCAGCAAAAAATTCTGCTGTACGATCTAAGTTAAGTAGCTTTCCTCGACCAGCTAAATAAAACTCATATCCCCAATAAAGTCTTATAAGTAACAAAAAAGGATCTCTTAAATAATCTAGTAATTTAACTAGCCCATCATGGCCTTTTTTGATTTTAGAAATTACGCTATTTTGCTCCATAGCTCCTCCTAATTAACAGTACTAGTAAAATAATTTTACTTTTTCTGGAATAAAATTTTATACAAAGTAGATTACACATGTACCGTGCATTAAATTTGGCTAAATATTATAACTTAGTTGATCAGCTATATATCATGCATTTGTTAGTTAGTAAAAGCTATTAGCCCAATTAAGAAAGGCTTTAAAGCTAGTTCAAATTTATAGCTTGACATATGGCAACCATTAGAGTATACACAATGCTTTAGTTCCGATTTAAGCCCGCGATTTCATACTATCATAGGGAGCAATAAATAATTAAAGGAGAATTTTAATAATGGATCGTAGAGATTTTACTAAAGCCGTATTGGGTTTTGCAATTGCTGGAATGATGGCTGGTTGTGGTGAAGCAGAAAAACCTGCTGATACTACCCCTACACCTGCTGAAAGCCCTAAACCAGTAGAAAGCCCCAAACCTGCTGAGACACCTGCTGATACCGCTAGTTCCACTCCAGACAAAGATGCTGGTCACGAATGCAAAGGCAAGAATGAATGCAAAGGCAAAGGCGGTTGCAAGACCGGCGACGGCGGTTGCAAAGGCAAAAATTCTTGTAAAGGCAAAGGTGGTTGTAAAGTAGAAGCTGGTGCTAGTTCTACTCCAGATAAAGGCGCTGGCCACGAATGCAAAGGCAAGAATGAATGCAAAGGCAAAGGCGGTTGCAAGACCGGCGACGGCGGTTGCAAAGGCAAAAATTCTTGTAAAGGCAAAGGTGGTTGTAAAGTAGCTGCTGAAAGCGGCGCTAGTGCTAGCCCAGACAAAGCTGCTGGCCACGAATGCAAAGGCAAGAATGAATGCAAAGGCAAAGGCGGTTGCAAGACCGGCGACGGCGGTTGCAAAGGCAAAAACTCTTGTAAAGGTAAAGGCGGTTGTAAAGTAGCTGCTGATAAGAGCAAGAGTAGCTGCGCTGGCAAAGATGGTTGTGGCGCAAAAACTGAAAAGAAATAAATAGTTTTATTTTCAGACATCTCTAAAAGACTCAGGCTTAAGTAATTACTCTTAAGTCTGAGTCTTTTTTCATTAAAAATTTATTGTTTTATTGTCTCTATTTCATGCTATTATTAGCCCATCCATTCATATTGTTTTGTATTATCTGCATCACCCAACCCTTAATTGGGTGATCTTTTTTTGTCAAAAATTTTAAGAGATTAGCTTTTTACCATTAGGAGACCCTTATGCCTCTAGATGACTTGGATGATTTTTTAGCCATGGAACTAGGCGCACCTCACCTTCAAACCTCTAAAAAAGTAAACTCTCTTGAAGCCCTAGTGCTAAGCAGAGTACAAGAAACTTGCCCTCCAGAAAATCGTTCTTATGAACTAGAACCCCTTCCTGATTCACCCAAATCTAATACTGATCCACTCCTAGAACTACTAGACCTACTTATCCCTTTAATAAACTCTCTTAAAATGTTTCTAGATAAGCCAGAAATCCTTATTGATAAGCAAATGTTATCAGATCAACGTAGCCTATTAGCTGAGCAGCTATTAGCCTTACCAGAAATAAATTCTATTGATAAACCTGGAATTTTTGCAGCTATTGCTTCTTGTATAGATGCAGTTAATTCAACAAAACTAGAAAAACGTCTTATGGCACAAACAAGGCTAGAAACCCTTTCTCAGGCTTTGATTAGAGCCAAACAAGAAGCACAACAAGAACAATTACAAGCCCTAGATAGCTTTCTACAACAATTTACTTAAATAACTACCTAAAAATCATTGTTTTTATCTTAGGTAATACTAGTCAATTATCAAGCTTATCTATAGAACTAGACCAAATTAGTCTATACTTTCTGTTCACCGCCAACATTTAATCTAAAAATCTTAGAAGGTTTATTATGAAAAGATCTAAATTTTTACTTACTTTAGTAATTATTTCTTTGCTTTTACCACTATCTATAGTGGCACATCAGCCAATAACCACAACTTATTCTACTAATACCCCTACAGAACTAGAACAAAATGCAGCAAAAATTGCTGGTAGCATTCTAGTTAATGGGCAATCAATGAAGTATCTACAAACTTTAACTGATAAGTTTGGTGCACGTTTAACCACTACAAAAGCTTATCAACGCTCAGCAGAATGGGCAGCAGAAGAATTTCGAGCTATGGGACTTAAAAATGTCCGTCTAGAAAAATTTACTATGGATGGATGGGAACGTGCTGTTTCTGCTCGTGCAAAAATGATTAGCCCAATAGAACACCCTATTATCCTACATTCAATGGGCTGGACACCTTCTACACCAGCAAATGGTGTTAAAGGTGATGTAGTATTATTAAAAGATTTTTCTGTAGAAAAAATTAAAGCTAATGCAGACAATTACAAAGGAAAAATCTTACTAATAGATCCTGCAACTGTCTTTGCTGAAGGACGACTTAATGCATTAATGAAAGCCTTCGACGCATATACCGCACTTAAAGAAATCGGCGCTCAAGCAGTACTTGTTCCTGATCAATATGAAAACAACATTGTAAAAGCCCGTAAAGCCTCTTTTGGTACTAAGATTGTAGCTTTACCTGTAGCTGCATTAGGCTCAGAAGATAACCAATTAATTAGACGTTCTTTAGAAAAAGGCGCTGTTACAATAGAATTTCATTATGAAAACCGTACTCCTGGCGAAGTTCAAGTAGACAATGTAATTGCAGAAATTCCTGGTAGAGAAAAGTCTGATGAATGGATTTTAATTGGTGCTCACCTAGATTCTTGGGACTTTGGCACAGGCGCACAAGATAATGGTAGCGGCTCTGCTACTATATTAGAGGCTGCTAGAGCAATGGCTTCTCTTGGTATAGCTCCTCGTCGTACTATTCGTTTTGCTCTTTGGGGAGGAGAAGAACAAGGTCTGTTAGGCTCAAAAGCTTATATTGACGCTCATAAATCAGAAATGGATAAATGTGTTGCCGTTCTTAATACAGATAATGGTGCAGGTCATCCAAATGGTTGGAAAGTTCAAGGCCGTAGTGATGTTTATGAAGCAATGAAACCTATTAGTAATATGCTAACTAGCTTAAATGGTAACACTTTATCTTATGAAGTTAGCTTTAACACTGATCATGCCTATTTTATTCTAGAGGGTGTACCCACATTAGATTTATTAGTGGATATGGCTCACTATGATGATGTTCACCATAAATCTAGTGACACAATTGATAAAGTAAACCCTCATAGTCTAGCAACTGCCACTGCAATTGTTGCAATTACTGGCTATAACTTGGCTGAACAGCCTAAAACGTTAGCTCCCCGTTTAGGGCATGATGCTATTGAAGAAATTTTGAAAAAAGCCGATTTGTTAGACTTTTTGAAAAAGTCTGGCGATTGGAAATAATTACTTAATTTTCATCTATTAAGATGAAGAGGGCGAACACACAGGTCACTGGTGTCAACTTAAGTAAACAATTGAAAATAGTGGAGTTATTTCTTAAGCCCTGGAAGGGCGTAATATCTGTAGCGTAGGA
>Ga0075163_10001396_pt1 | contig 32505 bp, 31 predicted proteins | sample JI1023141ADNA_FD_71478 | JGI IMG/M metagenome (GOLD analysis project Ga0075163, IMG submission 71478) | Wastewater effluent complex algal communities from Wisconsin, to seasonally profile nutrient transformation and Carbon sequestration -... | ecosystem: Engineered > WWTP > Effluent > Algae...
TACCGGCTCAAGGAGAAGCTGAAAGCGGGGCTCGTGCGAATGGACGACGCGACGACGACGTAATCCGGGTGGGGAATTTTCGATGCCCCGAACTGAGGACATTTGGGTGACCCTTGACAGATGCCTCTATCCTTTCCTGCTTTTCTTGCCACGGTGGCTCTCCTTTCGCTCCCCGGTCTTCTGGGCCTCGCGCCACTTTCTCGCTGCGACTCGGTTTTGGCAGCGCGGCTGACAGTATAGCTGGTCGCGTCGGATCGCGAAAAAGATCGTGGCGCATTCCGGACAGCGTCGAATGTAGTCCCCCGTTTGGGCCAGGAGGTGGACAAATCGGTATTCAAACTCCTTCGCCTTGCGTTTCGCGCTCACGATGACCGTCCCGGCCTCGTCAGACCCCTCACCCGGCGACACCGCTACCAGCGTCATCTGCGGAAACGTGAAGGTGGTGTAGCCTTCATGCCAATAGAGCTCTAACTGCTCCAGGACGGTAGCTTGAATGTCCAGGGCTTCTTTGCGACTCGGTATCGTCTGATAGTTCTTCGCATGAGGCACGCCCTCCACGCTCCAGCCACTTTCCGGGGCCATCATCCCGCCATACCGCTCCCCCGTCTCATCGACAAAGGCCGCGACCTCAAACGCCACCAGCGTCCATTCCGTGGGCGTCAAGGCCTCCAGGTCGGTCTGTAAAAACCGGAGCATCCAACCCACGGCGCCATCTGGCATCGTCTGGATACGCTCCATCGCCTTCTCATACTCCAATTGAAAGTCCTGCTCTGCATGTCCCTGTGCGCTCATGCCTTCGGCTCCTTTTTCACGTGGACCCCTCCCTCAGTTCTTAATCCCAACACCACCGAAAAATGTGTCGTGCGAAAGGGCCGTCTCCACCGGAATGTGTTTGGCAAGTGTACCTCCGCCTTGCTAATGGGTGTCAAGAAGAATCACGGCTCAATAATATCAGCCGTGATCATTTTTGAACCATTCTGTAAGGAGGTGTCCGATGGTCCCCAGTACAAAATTGATCACCATTCGAGAAGCGGCGAACCGGTTAGGGCTCAAAGAAAGCACGATTAGGAAAGCCATCCTGAAACGGCAGATCGCCTATGTGAAGCCGTCGGTGCGCGCCGTGCGGATTCCCATTGAGGAATTGGAACGGATTCTGGCTGCCGGCCTGAGGCCGGTGATTCCTCAAGCGGAGGCTGCCCGATGAGCCGCTGGAAGGAGTTTCGGCGGGAACCAGTGGCGGGGGAATGGACGCGAAAGCAGAAACGAGGCTATCACCGGGTGCGGTCGCTCCTCTGGTTCTGGGAATGCCACCAGTTCCAAGTGCTGTGGGTCACGCTGTCCACGGCGGAAGGCGGGGATGCGGAGAAGCTGACGTATCATCACAAGCAACTGCGTCAACGGATCGAACGTCAACTCGGCTTTCAGGGCTTGGAGTATTACCAGGTCAGGACGGAAGAAGGGCATGGCGTGCTGCACATCTTTTGGGCTTGGCGGGTGCCGGATGGGGAGCGTGCTCGCCGCTTCTGGATCTCTCAGGAATGGCTCTCCACGCAATGGCAGGCCCTCCACGGGGCTCCAGTCGTCTGGATCAAGGCCTATCAGCCCAGCCATCGGTCCCGGAACCGGCTGAGCCGCTACGTCATCAGCCAATACGTCCAAGATCAATGCGGCTACGTGAATATGTGTTGGTCCTGGAAACGGTCCCTCGGCTTTCCCATCAGCCGACTCTGGGAAGAAATGCGCCACCAGTGGTCCACCCGGAACGCCTATCGCCGGATCAGGGGCGAGATCGAAATCCCTCGAATCGTGTTCATTAAGACCTGGGAGGATCTGCTCTCTGGGCATCCCATTTGGTTTAGCGGCACCATTCTGCAACTCGTGCTGGGGAAGGGGCTGGTCTACCAGGAGGTGTGAGGATGATCTGGCATCGATGCGATCTAAAGCTGCCGAGTCTGTTCGGCCCGGCCTGTTGCGGACGGGAAGCGACCACCTATGACCGGGCGCGGAAAGCCTGGCTTTGTCCTGAACATACCAAGGAACGGCTCTGTGAGTTCTGCCAAATTGAACGAGCGTGGGTGCGGTTCTGTTATGCGGAGAACGACGTGATGTGCGAAGTCTGGCTTTGTGTGGAGTGTGCAGGGCTGACGGGGCGACGGTGATACGTTCTAATCCATTTCTCCCTGTCACCCGTCCACTATCCCTCACGGGTGAGAGGGAAGGATGCTCCAACCTTTTGAAAGGCGGCGATGCGTCAGCTTGGCCGCCGCCCTGTTTGAATGTTGGTTGCAATCGTATAGAAGAGAATAGGGGTACTAAAACCATGGGGAGATTGGTCGCGCATAGATTCCGACCAACGAGGCCGCCCGGCCGATCCGGACCATTGGACCGGACGGCCGGGGGGATCGGGGGCGCAGCCCCCGCTTCACTTGATCTATATGGTTAAAGTAGAATCACGAGGCTGGACTCGCGGGGACAGGGGCGGGGTTCCCAATAGACACACTCTTCTTACTGCTGAGTGATCTATCATGGAAATGTCGGAATTACGTTTGCAAATGAACGAATATCTCGCCTTGGAGTTCAGTACCGATGGAACACCTAGCGAAAATGTCCCGTTCGTTCTTACTCTCGCGCATCAAGACTCAGACCTAGTTATTTTCGAGTTCGATGAGGATGAGCCATTCTTTGCTATTTCATCAAACAATTGCCTCGAATACATACCCAAATCCGGTATGACCGTTCAGGATCTCCTAATCGAATACACCGGATCTGGATGGATCGCTGACCGCGAGCCAGTATCTGACGACACTGTTGTCATAGGTGATCCCCAAGTACCCCCTCTTAGCGAGCGAAGAGCGGCCTTTGCCTCGTTTGCTGCAAAGGAAGGTCGTGCTCATGCTGAAAGCTGGAAAGTTATCGAATGTGTGTTTCTCCGTACCGAGACGAAGTACCTGGGACTCGTCGGTCAGCCCGGATTAGATCATGCTTGGATAATCGGAAATGACCTTGCTCCTATTAAGGTAGAGTTTCCGCAAGCGTTGGCATCGCGGCGGATTGCCTTCGGGATCGGCAAAGCACTTCAGACTGGCAAACTGGTGTGAAGTTGCTTTTAGCCATAAGCCGACCATCTATGGCTTCGAAACCAAAATCGCTGTTCAAGGGAGCTCGATGTAACTCACGCAGTGCTAGGATTGCCGTTGCATGATGAACTCAAGGGTTCGATAGATAATAGATAAAGGGCGTGGAGCCATTCCATCCTGTGAGCTAGAAGGTGTCTTCCTGATCTAAGTAGTTTCTTGGTCACGGTTTTGGTCACGGTTCCAGGTCGAATTTGGTCATAAATGGTCCTAACCGAGTTGGCGCGGCTATGACCACTTTCTCTTTATATTTCATAGACTAGCGCGATAAATCGCAATCAGTCGCACTTTGGGCCTTTCGAATAAGTACATCGCCCGCGATGCGACGGTCTTGTCGCAGAAGGTCAAACAATAGATCTGCTATAGAACCATGCCAAAGAACGGAATACGATTACAATAAAATGCCTCCTTCCAAGGGCCCAGAATTAATCTGCATTTATTGTAGTGCGACAAATTTAATACCTACGAGAGATCACGTCCCGCCTAAATGTCTTTTCCCTAAGCCCAGACCTCTAAATCTCGTAACGGTGCCAGCCTGCCCGACCTGCAATCAATCATTCAAATTGGATGACGAATATTTTCGTCTCATGGTCGCGGGTGAGGCCGCATACAGAGATCCAGTCGCAACCAGACTCTGGGCGGAACGAGTCATGCCAAACACAGGGCTTGGTTTGCGCAGAGCGGTACTGAGCCAAGCCAGACTTTGTGAAGTAAGGACACCAGGGGGCCTTTACGTGGGAAGGGCGGCACAAATCGGCTTTAACTCGCTCCGGATACGGCGAGTCGTTGAACGCATAGCGGTGGGCCTAATGTGGCATCACTACCGGCAAAGATTGACTCCAGGAGTGACGGTTGAGACGCACTATAGACCCGATCTCGCACCACTCACTGAAATCCTGACGTCATCAAATTTAGTGAACATAGGCGACACGGTGTTCAAATACCGCTATTGCAGAGCGTGGGACGCTCCAGATTCATCTTTGTGGGGATTTCAGTTCTACGGTAGAGCACACTTTATCGTGACAATGCAGGGCCCACGTCCTAGCCAGATAGAACCTGATAGTTCTTCAGAAATTCCTCCGAATTCCACTCCCGGTTTTACTCCCGGTTCGCTCCCAGTTTCACTCCCGAATGCCAGTCCAACCTAATCCTACTTGATCCCACCTGTAAGGAAGATTTTCGCTTGGTTTAGCATTCGTTTAGGCGATACAATCACACTAAATCTTTATTAATATCATTGGCTTCTGGTGGGCCTTCTAAGCTGAGGGTCGTTGGTTCGATTCCAACCGGGCGCACCACCTCCTCAACGTGTTCCTGACATGACGCTCTTGTCGCGGTATCGAACAGCCCTCATTGTGCTCTGTGGCATCGTCGCGCTCTATGCGCTGCTCGGTTTTGTCGTCGCGCCCTATGCCGTCAAGACCTACGCGATTCCTGCCTTGGCCGAACGTCTTCGGCACCCTGTCGTGCTCGGTGACGTCCGGATCAATCCATTTACCTTTTCGCTGATGTTGACGGCCTTCGAGATTCGGGAGCCGGATCAGACGCCCATGCTGGGGTTCGAAGAACTCTTCGTGGACTTCGAAGGGACCTCGTTGGTGCGGTCGGCCTATCTGTTCGACGAAATCCGATTGACCCTCCCCTTTGGCCTTGTCCACATCCGGGCCGATGGCACGTTGAATCTGCTGGGGCTGGTGCCGCCGTCTCAAGACTCACCGGCCGATCTTGCCCCACCAGCCGATACCAAGGCGGAGAACGCCCCTGTGCCGCCGGTCGAGATCCGTCTTCTGAGCATCCGGCAGGGGGTCATCGAGTACCGGGACGATTCGAAACGCAAACCGGTGACGATCGATGTGGTGCCGATTGAGATCACGCTGCGCAATTTCGGCACCCGGCGCGGGGGTGAAAACGCCTATGCCTTCTCGGCCGAGTTCGGCGAGGGCGAAACGCTGGCCTGGGAAGGGACGGTCCACCTCGATCCGCTGGAATCCGACGGGCATGTCTCTCTGTCAAACGTCAAACTCAACACGTTCTGGCCGAGTCTGCGCGATCGATTTCGATTCGACATCCTGAGCGGGGCCGTCCTCGTCGATGCCCGGTATCACTTTGATACTTCGGCTGCTCCGGTCAACCTGCAGGTGAACGAGGGAAAATTCCTACTGTCCGATTTCCGGCTGTCTGCGGCGGGGGAGCGTGATCCGGTCATGACGGTGCCGGCGTTGGCGTTCGAAGGCATTCGCATGGACCTTCCAAAGCGGGAGGCGGGAGTCGGGACGATTGCGCTGAGCGGTGCAGAGATCCGTGCCTGGCTTGCCGAGGACGGCGTCGTGAATTTTAAACCACTCTTTACTCCGGTTGCGGCTTCCCGGGAGGACCCGGTTGAGCCGCAGCGGCCTGCGACGGATTCCGGGCAGTCCTGGTCGGTGGACGTGCAGGCGATTGAGGTAACCAAGGCGCAGGTGGCGTTCGAAGATCGGAGTCTAAAGACGCCGGCGCAGTTGGCAATCGATGACCTGCATGTGACGGTGAACGGGATCCATGTGCCGTTGAAGGGCTCGTGGCCGGTGTCAGCCGGTTTTCGGCTCAATCAACAGGGCACCGTTGAGAGCAAGGGCACGCTGCAACTGGAACCCCTGCAAACTGCGCTCACCCTCAAATTGGCGCATATCGGTCTGCGGCCCTTTCAGCCCTATCTCGACCGTCGCATGCAGGTTGAAATCAGAGACGGCGAATTGGAATTGGACGGGGAGCTGGTGTATCGCAGCCAACATGACCCGGAACCGATGATCCAGTACACGGGACAGCTGGGGCTGAATAGTCTGCATGTGGCCGACGGAGTGTCTGCCCATGAGTTCCTTGGCTGGACGGCACTGGGGCTGAACAAGGTCGCGCTGGAGGTGGCCCCGACGAGGGTGAAGATCGGGGAGATTGCGTGGCGCGATCCGGCGATCCGGTTTGTGACGGCCAAAGACGGAACCACGAATCTTTCGCGTGTGATGAAGGCTCCTGCTCAAGGTCCGGCACAGCCGCCGGTATCGAAGCCGGTTGAGGCGACAGTTGTCAAGAAGGCGACGGCTCCGATTCCCATCGACGTGAATGTCGTCCGATTGTCCAAATTGTCGGCCACGTTCATCGACGAGTCGATCGAACCGGTTATCACAACCGGGATTCAAAATCTGAGCGGTACGATCAAGGGCCTGTCCTCCAAGCAGATCGCGAAAGCGGAGGTGGCCCTGACCGGGACAGTCGACGAAGTGGCACCGCTCAAGATTCAGGGGCAGATCAATCCCCTGAGCGAGGATACGTATACGCATCTGACCTTCCTGTTCAAGGGCGTCGACCTGACGGCGGTGTCGCCCTACGCGGGCAAGTATGTCGGCTATCCGATCACCAAGGGCAAGCTCTCGCTCGACCTCATGTATCAGGTGTCGAAGCAGCAACTTGTGGGGGAAAACAAGGTCCTGGTCGATCAGCTGACCTTCGGGGAGAAAACCGACAGCCCGGATGCTACGAGCCTGCCGGTTCGTCTGGCCGTGGGGTTGTTGAAAGACCGACGGGGGCGGATCGATATCGATATGCCGGTGCGCGGTGATCTGAATGAACCGGACTTTCGCTACGGCCGAGTGGTGCTGAATGCGTTGGTCAATCTGATCACCAAAGTGGCCACCTCTCCGTTTTCGGCGCTGGGGGGCCTTGTCGGCGGCAGCGGTGAAGACTTGCAGTTCATCGAATTCATGGCCGGAAGCGAAGTCCTGGAGAGTGTGGAGCAGCGAAAGGTCGAGTCGATTGCCAAGGCACTCCAGGAACGACCGGCGTTACGGGTGGATGTGGCGGGTGCGGCCGATCCTGCGCGAGACCGCGAAGCCCTGGCGTTGCAGAAAATTGTGACCGAGGTGCAGCGACGATTTACTCAGGGGGGAACCAAAAATCTGCAAGCTGTGCCCTCGCCCTCGCGGGAGTTTGAACTCCTGAGTGATCTCTATGCGGAGAAGTTGGGAAAGCAACCGATGAAGCGTGAAGAGCTCCCGGGGGGGAAATTCGTCGAACGGGTGTTGACGGCCGACGAACTGCGACAACAGCTCTTTCCGGCAATGACGGTTGAGGAGTCGGAGTTGCGCCTATTGGCACAAGGGCGCGCCAGGGCCATTCGTGAGCGGCTGATCGAGCAGGGCGGGTTGCCCGAGGATCGCGTCTTCCTGATCGACGCGGAACTGGCGCCTTCAGAGGGAAAACAGGTTCGGGTCAGGCTGAATCTGACGGGAAGTTGAGCGGTCTGGGTAGGGTCAGGGCTTGGGCTGGTACCGCATTCGTGTCCCGTGCAGCAGTGAGAGCTCGATTTCACTCGCGCTCAATTCGGTGGGAAAGTAGGCTCCGGAAATCTTGGCCGCATTGATGCTGGCTCCTTCGAGCTTCGCGTTGCGGAAATCGATACCTCGAAGATCGGCTTGCCGAAAGTAACACTCGCTGAAGTCCAATCCATCCGTCTCCAGCCCACGCAGGTCGAGGCCCCGCAAGTCGCAGCGGGTCAGGTCCACCGGTTCGCCTCCCGCCCGTTTGACGTTGAACTCCTTGATGCACCCCTCTCGAAGCAAGCGGTACATGGGATCGTCGGAGATTCGGAGTCCGGTGGCGGGTGGTTTCGTGTTCTCCATACGCTCTCCTGTGGCACCTGAGTTTCTTATCGGATACGCGAGTGAAAACTTGAGTGGCGGCAGGCGGTTCGTCCCGCCACCGGTCTTGCGGCATTCTTCGCGCAAGCTTCCGCTTGCGCCGGACTGACGAGAAACGGTACTCTAATCTCGTCTTTCTGCTCCCGTACGCAGTGCCATCACCAGGTCAGACCGGATATTGAAGGAGGAAATCATGGGACTACGATTGGGCGACGATGCCCCAAACTTTACAGCTGAGACGACGGAAGGGACGATCAACTTTCACGAGTGGCTGGGCGGCGGGTGGGGGATTCTGTTTTCACATCCGAAGGACTATACCCCCGTCTGTACGACAGAATTGGGTTATATGGCGAGGATCAAAGGGGAGTTCGATAAGCGTGGCGTGAAGGTTCTCGCCATCAGCGTGGACCCCTTGGATTCGCATCGCGGCTGGACCAAGGACATCAACGAAACCCAGAATTGTACGGTCAGTTACCCGATCATTGCCGACCCGGAGAAGAAGGTCGCCGATCTGTATGACATGATCCACCCGAACTCGCTGGATAGCATGACGGTGCGTTCGGTGTTCGTGATCGGGCCGGATAAGAAGATCAAGTTGATGCTGACCTATCCGGCCTCCTGCGGGAGGAATTTCGACGAATTGCTGCGCGTGGTGGATTCCCTGCAGCTGACGGCGAAATACAAGGTGGCGACCCCGGTGAACTGGAAGGACGGGCAGGATTGCATCATCACCCCGGCGGTGAACGATGCCGAAGCCAAGACGCTGTTTCCGAAGGGCTTCAAATCGATCAAGCCCTATCTTCGGCTGACTCCGCAGCCCAATAAGTAGCGCGAGCTTCGACGATGGTCGAGATGAGAGGAGCCTGCCAATAGGTCGGCTCCTCTTTTCGTTTCAGTAAGAGCCGTAATCTGCAGGACGTTTAGTCACCGATTGAGCTGTTCCCTCCTTGCCGCCTGGTTCTATATCCAGTCCCCGTCAATCCACAAGGCGTGGATCTGCGGCTGTCGTCTGCGTCGTAAGGGTGTCGATCGCGATCCAGAATAGCGCGCTTAGGTAACGTGGCCTGAAGCAAGATACGAGGTGGCGAAGCAAGAGATCGATAGGCTTAGGAAACGACGCGTAGAACGCACAAGGGGGAAGTCAGCTTCAGGCCGACTCCCCCTTGCCATTGGAAAGGTGCAAACCCTGGTTAATCGGGAAGGAGAGACTTCCGCCGCGCCCACACCAGGACAGCCAAGCCGCTTCCGAGGAGAAGGACGGCGGCCGGAGCCGGGACTGCTTGCGGTTCGCCGTAGATGAAATCATCCATGGCGACAAAGTCGAATCCGTCCAGCGCCGAGAGGGCGGCGTTTCCTGCGGTAATCCTGACGCGGTTAATGATGGCCTGCTCCAAAGAGACACCCAGAAAGGAAAGACTGGTCACACCCGGCGTGTTGAGGACAGTTTGTTTGCCCAGGCTGTTGTTGTGAAAGTCAAAAAACTCAATCGTGGTAGGACCGGCCAAATCGACGTCGGTGAAGAGCGACCCGAACCCGCGCACGGCTCCCGGTTGATTGGTGCCGGGTACAAAGAATCTTACATCCACGATGTTACTGTCGATGGCGGTAAAGAGTTTCTGGGAACTGAACACGGAAAAACTGCTTGGAAAAGAGGGATTGATGCTGCCAAAGCGAACCGGCGTAGCCGAGCCAGAGTTTGCACTGACCCTGAATGCGGATCCAGGCGTTTCAAATACGGCGCCGCGAGCCGAATTGGAATTGAAGAAGTTTCCCGGCAGATTGTTAGGGTCGGAGAATCCGGCAGGCACCCCGTCCCAATTGATTTCCCGGCGACCGCCTGTGAACGAGCCACCCACGCCGTTGTTCGTTCCGAGATCGTTTCTGAAGCCATCGACGGAACCTTGAATCGATGCGGCGTTCGGACCGGAGGACGAATAGACGGCGATAGCTAAGGCCGAAAGCGGCGCCGACAAGAGAATGCCGGTAGCCAGCAATGGGGTTAGCAATCGTGTGATGAGCATAGTGCATCTCCTCTGTAAAGTGAGCTCATAAGTAGGCCCCACATGTAGTGTAAGTACGCAGAGATGTCAACACGCTGCGCATGATTTTTTCGTCATTTACAACAAAATGCTAATAAGTACTACAAGTCACATTTTCGAATGCTTCATGAATGAACAAATGTCTTAAGTTGATACATTCGATGTACGGAAAACCATGCAGTCGTGTGTGGATAGATGCGCGTGACTATTGGGGAGGTACGGGTGGTGGAAACGCGCGAAGTCTTACACCAGGAGGAGGCCCGCTTGGCGGATCGATTGCCAGGCGGAGCCCCTGCTGAATCGATCGAATCCGCGCGCGCCGGCGGCCGGAAATCGATCGCGGACTTCGGCGAGGCGGGGGTATGCGTGATTTCTCCGGCTAGGCGAAGGAGTCGATTCGTGCAGGAAGCGGAGCAGCCATTCAGCGTGCGGAGACGCCAGGCTGATCGTAAAATCCTCTGTGCGTGTCGGAAGAATGACCTTGGTGCGCGTACGTCCGGTTGCCGCGACCACAGGCCTGCCGCCGATCCAGACGCAACGTCGTTCGGCAGTCAGTGGCACGGCAGAGGAAGCCGCCAGCGCCTGCGTGAGCCAGGTCTTCGTTACCCGTGGCGGTTTGACCCGATGTGAGAACCAGCGTTGTGACGGGATATCGAATCCGGCCTGTTCCATGTAGTTGAGCAACGCGGCGCGCAGGCCTTCGCCGAGCCAGGGTGGGCAGGTCGCGTTGGGGTCGGCGTGGCGGAGATCGTTTTCGGCAAACCCTCCGAATGTCGGGCCGAGGATCGTGAGGCCTTCCGCAGCCGGATTGAGCCCGATGGGACTGTGGGCCGTGGCTGTAAATTTGTGCCAGAAGGCGGACTGCAGGAGATGGTTCGCAAACAGTTGCCGCACACGTTCCAGTGAATCTACCGTGTCGGCGATAGTCTCACCGGGACACCCGTACATGAGATAAGCATGCACCAGGATGCCGGCCTGGCGAAAGGCCGCCGCCACCCGCGCCGTTTGGTCTACCGTAATCCCTTTCTTCATCCGTTCCAACAAGCGATCAGACGCGGCTTCGAGCCCGGCGGTAAGAGCGATGCAGCCGGATGCCGCCAGCAGCCGTGCCAAATCGGGGGAGAACGCCTCTTCGAATCGAATGTTCCCCCACCAGGAAATGGTCAGGCCGGTTTCGAGCAGGCGAAGGGCCAGGGCTTTGAGCGCGGCCGGCGGTGCGGCTTCATCGACGAAATGGAAGCCCCGTTGCCCGGTCTCTTGAATCAACGCCTCGATCTGGTCGATCAGGACGTCGGTCGGAGTTACCTCATAGCGCGAAATATAGTTCAGCCCGACATCGCAGAACGTGCATTGCTTCCAATAACAGCCGTGCGCCACGGTCAACTTGTTCCAATGGCCTTCCGACCAGAGTCGATGCATGGGGTTCAGGCTGTCGAGGATTGAGAGGTAGTCGGTCAGTGGGAGTCCGGCATAGGTCGGTCGGCCGAGCTCATGCATCGGAATGTCCGGTTCATGACTGCCGTCTCGAAATATGACGCGGTCGTCTCTGCAGAGAAACGTCCGTCGGAGCAGGAGCTCGGGCCGCCCGCCTGCCAGGTGTTCCAAGAGGCAGAGGAAGGGGCGTTCCCCGTCATCCAGCGTCACATAATCCACGTACTGGAACAGTCGTGGGTCTTCGAGTCGTCTCAGCTCGGTGTTCACATATCCGCCACCCAAGACGATGACGGTAGGTGGTGATTGTGCCTTGATCGCCTGCGCAATCCTCAAGGCGCCGAACAGATTGCCGGGAAAGGGAATCGTGAGGCCCACGACATCGGGTACGGTCCGGTGGAGATGAGGCCGGAGCGCCTCGAGCAGCAATTCGTCCGTGAGGCTGAGCGGTCGAGTCAGAGCGTCCTCGATCCGGTCGAATGACGAGGTGGCCTGCATGATTTGTTCGGCGTAACGATTGAGAAACAGGTGGGGAGCAACGGTACTCTGGAGGAGGTCCGTGAGGTCCTCAATGTACAGCGTGGCGCGGTGCCGGGCGGTGTCCGTCGGCGAGGCTGCGAGCGATCCTTCTCCGGGCCGACGATCAGCGGCAAAACGGGGGCCCTCCGGAAGAAATCCCGGGCGTGCGAGGTGGGGAGCTAACATCGGGTCTTTCCCTTGGAGAAACGCGATCACGGGCTCGATGGTTTCGAGATAAGCGTCTTCAAGGGCCAGGATTTGTTGGACTTCCCCTCGCCACGGCCGATCCGTCTGCTTGATGCGGGAAAACGCCCGTTCCAGCCCCGATCGAGAGAAGAGGCGCAACACCATTTCAAGGCCGAGGTCGGCTTGCGCGGTCTCATATCCCCGTGAATGCAGGAATCCCGTCAGGTAGGCGGTCGCAGGATAGGGCGTATTCAGTTGGGTCAACGGAGGAATAAGCAGGAGGACGCGTGGCTTGGCCATGCGAGGGAGATACCATACTGCAGGGTAGCGCTGCCAGTTGTGCGCTCGGGGCGAGCCGCCCGGTTTGTCTAGGCTGCGCGCATGGACGATTGGATAAAGTACCCGGTCCATCGCTTGATGCGAAAGTACTCGACCACATTCCCTGGCAACTCGTCACGCGGCATGGCCCGAAGAATGCTGAGCTCCGACTCTGTTTGGAGATCGACGGTGCGGGGCTGGTCGGCCGGGGCGGCCTGGTCGTGCAGCAGCACGAGGGGCTTGAGACGGTATTTGAAATTGATATTGAGCACCTGCCCGAAAGAGCCGTCGGTCAGTGTCACGACGGTTCCGGGCGGAAACACGCCCAGCGTTTGGATCATCGCGATCAGGACTTCCGAGGAAAAGAGTCGGTGTTGATGCTTGTACATCGTTGCCAACGCTTCCGCCGGGGAAAGGGCGTCTTCAGGATGAAAGCTATTGACGAGTGCGTCGTAGTGGTCCACGGCGCTGACGATTCTGGTAGGGAGCGAGATTTGGTCTCCCTTGAGTTTCTCGGGGTAGCCGGACCCGTCCAGCCGTTCATGATGGCTGCGGATGACGTCCAGCACTTCCTCGGGAAACCCCGGGAATCGTCTGAGCATCTCCACGCCAAGATAGGGATGCAGTTGATATTTCACATTCTCGACTTCTGAACGGCGGGCACGGGTCTGCAAGATGTGACGCGGAATGCGCTGTTCCCCCACGTCGAGAAGCAGTCCGGCCATGCCGATCAATTGGAGCGCCTCCTGATCGATGTCGAATTGCTGCGCCACGATCATGGAAAGCGTCGCCACATTGAGGGCGTGCAGTTGGTTGGCGTTGGCGACATCTTCCGAGTCGAAGGCACTTGCGACCGTGCCGGCGGCTTCCGTGTTGGTCAAGAGCGTGCTGAGCCCGCCGATCATGGACTGCGCGTGCCGCAAGCCCTCCTCTGAACCGCTCACGAGGTTTTTCATCATCTGCGAACTCTGATCGAGCATCTGCCGATAGGCGGTGGAGGCGAGTTCTACTGCCTGATGGTAGTCGCCATGGGTCGGCTGCTCTTCTTCGGCCGGGGTCGGAGCCTCCGGTTCGACGATGGCCTCGGCTGCGCTGGTCTGTGCAGTCGTTTCCGAAACGCCGGTCGAAGGCGGAGGCGGCAGGATAGCGTTGCCCTCTTCATCCGTCTCCGGGTCCGATTCCCGCGGGTAGACCAACACGGTGGCCAATCCGAGTCCTTTGATTGTCGTGATCTGGTTTTGGGAGGTGAGTTTGAACGACCGGCGCGGGAAGGGATGCTTGAACCAGGAGCAATTCAGGTCGACATACATGCCCAGACGGAGATGCTCCGGACGGAGCACCAACGTATCGGACGTGTCGAGTTTAGATATCTCGTCTGAGGTTCGAAGCAGCGCCATGGGTGTTTCTTTTGCACGGGAACGGGCGGTCGATACGTAAGCACTTCAGGCTATGGGCTATATCGGACAGGGGGAGAGGAAACTTGATAAAGAAAGGGGATAGCTGATGTCTCTCCACGTATTGCGAGTCGTCCTGTTTTCGGCGAAGGTCGGATCCGGTTCCTGGATCTGCATCGTATTTAGATGGGGATGACTCAATTTTGCCAGTAATATCAATAGCATAAGATAGATATTGCCTTCAGCATGAGAAGCAGTATCAAGGGGATGGGGATGTCTCTGCTTGGACAAGACGAAGAAAATCCAAACAGGCAGAGCGGAGGTGTGTCGGCTCTCGTCGTAGGTCGCTGCCAAGAATAAAGACGAGGTCCGAACCGTAGAGGGTGACCATCTCGCGAATGCGCGCCGCGGTCATTCGTCCTGCGGCGGTCGGGAGGATGGGTGGGCAGCTGCCGAGCGTTCGTCGGCACGCCGTGGCAATCTGACGACAATCCTGTTCCGATATCGGATAGTTCAGGCCATAGGTTGGGTAAATGGTGATATCGGCGCCGGCCAGTCTCGGGAGAAGGCCGAAGAGAAGCGCGGGAGCGATGCCGCTGTCCGACGTCACATAGTGGCTCCCGAGAAAGTCCGGATGTGCGATGAGGGGTAGCGACAATGAGGAAAGCTGAGCCAGGGACGTCATGGCGTCAAAGCCTGTCAGGCCGGGACAGAGCAGGAGTGCGCCCGCGCCCGCTTGCGTTGCCTTGGCGGCCTGTTCCATGAGAGAGGGCCAGGGGCCTGAGACATGCGGCGCATAGAGACACCGTTTTCCGGTCTGGCGCGAGGCTTTGGCGACGGCTTCGGCGCAACGTGCGACCCGCTCTTCGAATCGACAGAAGGGGTGATCGCGCAGACTCTGGTCGTCCTTGATCAGATCAACCTCGCCCAGGGCAAATTCGTGGGCCAGTTCAGCCAGCTGTTGCGGAGAATACCCGAGCGGCTTCAGCACCGCGCAGATTAACGGCCGTCGGGGGACCCGCAGCAGGTCGCGGAGGCCTCGCGAGCCGAATCGAGGGCCAGTCAGTCGGGAGACGACCGTATCGGGCAATGAGAGATCCGTGACGCGGATCTGTCCTTGCAGTCCGGCCATGCCGATGATCATGTGAAGGAGAGCGCTCATGGTTCCGTCGAGGAGTTCAACGGGGAAACTGACCACTGCGCGGTGAGATTCGGGGGTGAGCGCCTCGAGCTGAATCACTCGGCCCAGAAGCTGATCTCGAATCGCTCCGGAGGGAATGACATGATCGGCGGCTTCAACGGTCTGGTCGATACAGAGCAGGTCTGCCCGCCTGCGCGCATCGGAGGCCGATCCATGAAGACGATACTCCACTGAAAAGCGCTCTTCTGAAAACTGGAGGTCGATACTCCGGCTTGAACCGTTGGGCATGTCCGCTCTCTTCTTGGTTGCACTGTTCGAGGAGGAGAGGGTACCGTATTTCCGTTTGATCCGATAGGTGGGGCGTTCTGAGCAGGTTCTCGTACGAGGCCGATTGTTGGAGCGTGGATGATGGTGCCGAAGCAACAAGGCAAGCAGTGGATGATGCGAGTTCCGGTTGCGGGCCGGGTGGTCCTAGTGATGGTGTTGAGTTGCTGGAGTGCCGCCGACGCGGCGCAACGATTCGTGGACCTGACCTACACGTTCGATGAGACCACGCAAGTCTGGCCCGCCAATCCTCCCTTTCATCGTGACTCGACCGAACAGGGAGGTACGCCGACGGAAAAATGGTATGCCACAGGGCAGGTGGCGCTGTCGGAGCATGCCGGAACGCACATGGATGCGCCCGTTCATTTTGCGCAGGGGCAAGCGGGAATCGATGGCATTCCGGTCGACCGCCTGATCGGCCCTGCGGTGGTCATCGATGTGCGCGTTGCGGTGAAGGAAGATCGCGACTATCGCGCCTCCTTGTCGGATATACATCGATGGGAGTCTGCGCACAGGACGATTCCAGCGGGAGCGATCGTGATGCTGCTGACGGGCTGGGGTGTCTACTGGACGGATCGTGAACGGTATTTCGGCAGCGCCACGCCGGATGTGCCGACGACGCTGCATTTTCCGGGCTTCTCACAAGAAGTCGCGGAGTTTCTGGTGGCGGAACGACACATCTCCGGAATCGGAATCGATACAGCCAGCATCGACTATGGTCCTTCCCGGGATTTTGTGGTGCACCGGATTGTGAACGGAGCCGGCCTCTATGGACTCGAGAATGTGGCGCGACTGGATGAGGTGCCGGCGTCCGGTGCCACGGTCATGGCTCTCCCGATGAAAATTGCCGGTGGGACAGGGGCTCCGGTTCGTATCATCGCGATTCTGCCTTAGCCCGGACTATTCATGGATACCTGCTCCGTCGTCCGATCCTATTGCCCGGCGAAGCTTTTCTCGTTCGGCCTCCTCGACGGACTGCACGTACGCCTGCGTCGGCCTTACGTGCGAGAAGCCTCGGCGGGCTTCCGTCTCGAACGCCTCGCGACGGCATTCATGAATAATCCGGGCTGACAGGATGGTGAAAAGGCCGCCGGCTTCGTTCTCGCATCGCTCCGAGGCTCAACGTACCGCAAGGGTACGTTGAGCCTCCTCACATTGCTGCGGCCTCGCTGGACGACCTTTTTGACCATCCTGACTTCCTTGGTTTTCATTCATCTTGTGGAATTGAAATGAATACGTATCGGCTCTACAGCGATTTCAACTGTCCCTTTTGTTACGCGATGCACGAACGCCTTCATACATTGGGCGTCATGGATCGCATCTCCTGGCATGGGGTTCAGCATGCACCGCATCTGCCGGTCCCGATGGCTGGGTGGGCAGGGCACCTTGCAGCTGAATTGAAGCAGGAGGTGCAGATGGTCCGCCGGCTCGCGCCCGAGTTGCCGATTGCTGTGCCGCCGGGAAAACCCAATACCGGGCGGGCGATTGCCGCGTCTGCGCGCGCGCTTCACATGGACCCGCTTCGGGGCGGGGAGTTTGTGCGATCGTTGTATCGATCGTTCTGGGTGGACGGGCAGGATCTCTCCGATGAGACGGTGCTACAGCGGGAGGCCGAACGTCAGGGGTTTGCCTCCGCGCAGATTGTCGGCACAGAGGCCACCACCGTAGATGCGATTCTTCGAGCCTGGAATGATCAGTGGGCTGAGGCGGATCATCAAGGCGTGCCGCTCCTGCAACGCCCGGACGGAACGTTGCTCGTCGGCCTGATGCCGGCGGATGTCCTCGAAGAATTTCTCTCCGGGAAATAGCGCCTGGTTCGATCCGTCTTCCGCCGATCATCGAGTTTATCCCGGTACGTAACCGGTTGGCTCACGCGTTCCCACCTCGCTGCAGAAACTGCCGAATCAGTTTGTCGTCAAGAGTCCCCGTGGTATGAGTGGCCTATTGCAGAGCTGAGTAGTTCTGCTAGGCCGTTTAGCCCACAGGAGTGACCCATGAAATCAGCGCAATGGTTCCTCGCCGCGTTCATATTGAGCTGTTCGTTGTTCGAGACACATCATTCCGTTGCGTCGGCAGCGGAACCGGCTCCCAGCGCAGCCAAGGCTCCGTCAACATCTCCCGAGGCCAAACAGGACGGGGAGAAAACCGAGTTCTATGTCAGTGTCTATCTCCAGGGAAGCCGGCCCCTGAATCGTCCGGTGAGGCTGCAGGAGGATCCCTTCGCGAATACCGACGTGCAGGGCGGGTTGGGAGGCGGGTTGAAAGTCGGGATTTTTCCGGCGTTCGCCGGCCGGTTCGTCGGATTGGAGGCGGACCTGTCCGGACTCGATGGCAAGGTCAATGCGCCTTCGGCCACGACAGGCGGTGTGACGAGGAGCGCGAATTTCCGTCTCCAGTCCATCAACGTCATGGCGAATGTATTGCTGCGCTACCCCGGCGAGACGATTCAACCGTATATCGGCATCGGTGCAGGGTTGTCCGGAGGGTTTGCACGGGACTTGAATCTCCAGCACAGCACCATCGGCACGGTGCATGAGAATGCCGCCGACGGCGCCTTCGCCTATCAGTTTCTCGGCGGGGTGCGCGCCAACGTCACTGAGCGCATGTTCCTCTTCACGGAATACAAATATTTTGTGGCGAATTATCAGTGGGAGAGTGAAGTCGCGAACGGTGCGCGTGGTCCGTCATTCACCATGAACTATCGGGCTCATATTATCTCCGGCGGCATCGGCTTCACCTTCTAGCAGGCTGTTGACCTGGTCTGCCGCCGGCATTCTCGACATCCGTGAAGCGTGCATCGTGGATGCGTATCTCATCAGGCACCGAGCTGATAGCTGATGGCGGGAAAGAAGAGCGTATGGCTTCTGGATGAAGGCAGAACGCCGCGGGTTGCTGTCTTTCTCAACCATACGCCAGAAGCAATATGCATTTTGCTCCTGTTCTGCATCGAGAGACGAGCGACGGGTCACGAACGACGGACGATGACGACGGCCTTAGGTCCACCGATTTTGCCATACAGCGGAGTTGTCACCTGCTTGACGCGGGCTAAATGATGTCGCCGCTTGGCTGAGGCGTCGACGGGCGTTTGGAGGATTTGAAACGAAGGGAGAACTCCTGTTGTCCGTGGTCGGGCGAGAGGCGGAACGATCCCTCGGCGCTCAGATGTTCCTGCGAACGGGATTTCCCCTGAGGAAAGACTTTGAGTCGAAACTCTCCCACTCGTGTCTGTGTCTCACCATCTTGCGGTAGGCTTCCATCGACCTCGATGTATTCCTGTAAGGCGCCGAGAGCTTGGTTATAGAGGCTGCGGAGAGCGTCTGGAGTAGGCGGATCGAATGATTCGATCGAGTCGGGAGTCTGTGCTGTGTCGCCGGGCGCTGCCTGGCTCTGCACGGCCTGGAGCAGCGGCGCAGTACAGAGCAGGGTCACCATGAGCCAACGGGTCATGCCAACAGTCTATCGAGCAAAAAAAAATGGGTCAAGCCGGGGGAGCGACGTCGCTGGTGAGGTCAAGCGGTCGGTTAACAGCGCGTCAGTAGTTTCTCATTCCGGTTCCATTGAGAAACCGTGCCGCTGTTGTCGGTCAGCTCCAGCTTGTCCTGTGCCAACACCCGTACAAACAGGGGAGGAGTTTTGCTTTGGGGGACGATCAAGCGAAACCGATCCTGCTCCTTCTCGATGCGACCTGACTGCGAGGTTGCCCTGTAGAACTCCGAGACGTTTGCCGGCGTGATGGTCCAGACGAATTCTTCCTGTCGATCGACGAACTTGGCGGAACCTTCCCACGTGCCCACGAGGGAGGGCTCGACCGGTGGCAACCGTTTGACGGTGACCTTGCGCGGGACAGCCGCAAATGATTGCCAGAGCAGCGGGTCGAACTTGTTCGGCCCCTGATTCTTGGCGAGTTTGTCCCAGGTGACACTCAGAATGCCGGTGGTTGAGAAGCGGTCGTTCCCGGCCACTTGATAGGTTCCGTGCAGGATCTCTTGATAGGATTCCGCCTGCCAGCGTCCCCGGTCTGCGGTCACGGTGCCCGGCATCAATACGGCAGTCGTCAGGGACCAGGTGCCGCCCTCGCTCAGCGCAAGATGGCCTTTCCCATACATTAATCCGACCGGCGGGCAACCATACCAATCACCGGCCCATTGGGAGGGCGTGGCGGTCAGCCCCGGTTCGGTTGCCGCCGCAGGACCGCTGCGGAGAGGGCCGCCGAGTCTGGTCGCGGCGACCTTGGCGAGGTTGGTCACGGCTGTCTGCGGGTTGGGTTGTTTCGAGGACGAGAGTGACAGAGTGACGAGCGCATCGTCCTTCAGAAACGTCAGCTGAATCCCGCCGATAGGCGACCGCAGGGTGAAGGCGCCGTCGCCGACCCCGGGAACCGGCTGGTGACCGGCCTTTGAACGCTGATCGTGAAACAGACTTTTTGTGTCTCCGTCAGGACCGGGGTTCAGTTCCACCGTCACGGTTTCCTGGGGATTACGCTTCGCCTGGTACAGGCATTGGCGACCATTCTGGCGCAGGCCCGGCGTCACGGGGGTTCCGATGGCCAATTCGACCTCGGCCTCTGTGACGATCAAGCAGGCGTTGAGATTGGAGGAGATCACGTCGGAGGATTGTGAACAAGCGAGCATTGCAGTCCCGGCCAGGAAGAGGCCCAGGAGCGGTCGTATCAGGGAGAAGTACGCCATGGCATGCGCAGTCTAGGAGGGTTCGGCGACAAATTGCAAGGTGCGCTGCCAGGCTCCGGCGGTGAAGCTGTGTTTGCTGCAGCGTCCGGCCTGCGGCATGCGTCGGCAGGCGCATGTCCCCGCGACTAGGCTGGAACAAACTTCAAGGAGACGCCGTTGATGCAGTAGCGGAGGCCGGTGGGTCGCGGGCCGTCATCGAAGACATGTCCTTGATGGCCGCCACACCGGGCGCAGTGGACTTCCACCCGCGTCATGAAAAATCTGGAGTCCGTACGTTTCTCCACCACCTTGGGGTCGATCGGTTGCCAAAAGCTTGGCCAACCGGTGCCGCTATCGAACTTATGTTCCGAGGAATAGGCGGGCAGGTCACAGCCCGCACAATAATAGGTACCCGCCTGGTGATTTTCGTGGAGCGGACTCGTAAAGGCCCGTTCGGTATCTTCATGCCGCAGGACCTGATAGACCGCGGGCGAGAGCAGTTTCTTCCATTCGTCGTCGGTCTTGGTCACTTTTATGATGTCCCCGATTTCAACTTTCGGTGGCATGGCAATCTCCTTCACGTCTTCGCCTGACGTGCGTGTGGGCCGAACAACACTTTGATCCTGACATAAGAGATTACCGAAGGGCAAGACAAGCGGATGTGTGGGCGCCCGGAACCGCGGGCCCCGGCTGTTCAGCCGGGGCCCCTGGATCTTACGAGGCGGTCGCGCTCGCCAGCGGTTCGCCCCGTTCGGATGAGGGCGCGGCATCCTGATTGAACGCAGCCGGGAGCACTTCCTCGATCCGTTCCACTGGAATGACCGTGAGTTCATCGCGCACTTCCTGCGGGACTTCTTTCAAGTCCTTCTCGTTGGCCTTCGGCAGAATGATCCGCCGGATGCCGGCGCGATGCGCGGCCAGGACTTTCTCCTTGATGCCGCCGACCGGCAGCACCAACCCGGTCAGGCTGATCTCTCCCGTCATCGCCGTATCGCTGCGCACCGGCTTGCCGACATAGGCCGAAGCCAGCGCGGTCGCCATGGTGATTCCGGCCGAGGGGCCGTCTTTGGGGATGGCGCCCGACGGAACATGGATGTGCACTCCGTTGCGTTTGAAGCGCGAGATATCCAGCCCCATGCTCTCGGCATGCGACCAGAGATAGCTGCGCGCCGCGCGTGCCGATTCCTGCATGACATCGCCCAACTGTCCCGTCAGGGTCAACTCGTGACTGCCGGGCAGCAGGGTCGTCTCGATATAGAGCACGTCACCGCCTGTCGGAGTCCAGGCCAGACCGGTGGCGACTCCGGCCGGCAGATTCTTTCGCGCCTCTTCCGGCTGGAATCGTTCCTGTCCGAGCCACTCGTCCAGGAGCGGTTGCGTGATGTCCACGGGGCTCGCCGGAGCATCGGCCGGCCGATCCGCGAAGGTCACGGCGACCTTTCTCGTAATGCGGCCCAACATCTGTTCCAGCTGCCGTACGCCCGATTCCCTGGTATAGCGGCCGATGATATGGTCCAGCACCGCTTCGGGAAGATTCACTTCCTCGGCTCGCAGACCGGCTTCCTTCAACCGTCTCGGCCAGAGGTACCGCAGGGCGATTTCGCGTTTCTCCCGCTCGCTGTATCCATTCAACCGGATGATTTCCATACGGTCGAGCAGGGGTTGCGAGAGCGTCTCCAGCGTATTCGCCGTTGTGATGAAAAACACTTTCGACAGATCGAACGGCAAATCCAGATAGTGGTCCCGGAACGTATGGTTCTGCGCCGGGTCCAGAATCTCCAATAACGCCGCCGCGGGATCGCCGCGGAAATCGCGTCCGAGTTTATCCACTTCGTCCAGCATGACCACCGGATTGTTCACGCCGGCTCGTCGCACCGCTTGGATGATCCGGCCGGGAAGGGCCCCGACATAGGTGCGGCGGTGGCCGCGCAATTCGCCTTCGTCATGCAACCCGCCGAGGCTGAAGCGCTCGAACGTGCGCCCCATGGACTTGGCGATGGACTGCCCCAGGCTGGTCTTGCCCACGCCGGGAGGGCCGACGAGGCAGAGGATCGGCGCCTTGGCGGACGGGTTCAGTTTCAAGACCGCCAGGTGCTCCACAATGCGTTCTTTCACTTCCTTGATACCGTAGTGATCCTCGTTCAACACCTGACGGACATGAGCGAGATCGAGTCCTTCTTCCGAGGACTTGTTCCACGGCAGTTCGAGCACCAGCTCCAAATAGCTCCGGATCACCTGATGCTCGGGCGACGCGCTCGGCGTCTTGGCGAGGCGCGCCAGTTCACGGTCCGTCTCTTTCCGGACATGTTCAGGGAGATCGGCTTCGTGAATCTTGGATCTCAGCACGCCGACTTCATCCTCTTCCCCGTTCCCCTCGCCCAGCTCCTGCTGAATCGTCTTGAGCTGCTCGCGGAGGAGATATTCCCGCTGTGTCTTGCCCAGTTTCTCCCTGGCTTCGCTGGTGATCTTGTCGCGTAACTGGAGAATCTGGACTTCCCGCGACAGCGCCGCATAGAGTCCGCGCAACAGATCGGCCCGGGTAGGGGCCGCCAACAACTGCTGCTCGCCGTCCAAGGTGAGATTCAACAAGGACGCGATGCGATAGGCCAGGACCACGGGATCTTCTTCCGTGCCCAGGGCGGCGACCGCTTCATGCACGCCGGGAGTCTGGATCAGTTTCGGCAGTTCGGTGATGATGTCCAGAATGGCCCGATGCAGTGCTTCGACTTCCGTGCTCTGCTCACTCGGAGGAGCGAGCTGTTTCACACGGGCCTGGAGATACGGATCCATCTGGTCGAGCTTCAGCAGCACGAACCGCTCCAGCCCCTGGATCAAAATGTTGTAGTGCCCTTCAGGCGTTCGAGCCGTCTGTTTGATCACGGCCTTGGTGCCGATGGGATAGAGATCTTCCAGCGTGGGCTGATCGGTTTGCGCATCCCGCTGGGCCACGACGAGGAGCGTTTTATCTTCAGTCTTCAGCGCCGCCTCGACCGCGGCTATGGAACGGTCCCGGCCGACGGTCAAGGGCATCATCGTGCCGGGGAACAACACCGTCCGCTTTAAGGGCAACACGGGCAGATGCGTGAGTATCGGGGCATTCGATTCGTTCATTTTATCCTCCGCTGTGCTCGGATGGTCATCCGGTGAGAGCGGCATGACGGGTACAGAAGGCACGGTCACGCTCGTTCTTACCGGTTAAGATAGCCATAAGAGAGGGGGAGTCAAGCGCAGGGCAGGAAAGGGGAGAGCGCGGGAGTTGGAGACAACGCGGAGCGAGCATGCAGGATGGTCAAAAAGGCCGTCCAGCGAGGCCGCAGCGAGCAAAGAGGCGAAGCGTACCCTTGCGATACGTTGAGCTTCTGCGCGATGCGAGAACAAAGCTGATGGACTTTTTCACCATCCTGCTATCGGTCGATGAAGAGGCTGCCAGGGTTTTCAATAAACGTTTTCCCATTAAGCCGTTCGGGACGCGCCCCTTTGGCGGGCGGGGAAACGGAGGAATAATCGTCTCTTCCCTCCAGGTCGAAAAATGCGCCGAGGCTGTGCTCAGCCCCTTGCCCGAGCCCCCGGCTCACCGCATATTGATCCGCACCGCCTTCTTCAATGAACAGCCCCCATCCCCCGAGGTCGCCCATTCCCAAGCCAGTCGAGACGGGGAGATCGTAAAAATCGCTGTCCGGACCGCCGTCCACGGCGAGGGCGACACTGCCGTCCCAGGCTGCGCCGCCGTTATAGAAGGGACCTTTGGAGCCATAGCGGTCCTTGCCCTGGTAATCGATGTTCAGGCCCACGCCGAAGTGTGCGGCGGTGCCATGACCATAACGTGCGGCCTGGTGTTCGTCGTCACCGTTCAGATCCAGCTTCACGCCGAGACCGAAAAAATACCCGTGCCCTTGAGAGAAGTTCGCACTGCGATAACGGTCGCGACCATCGAGATCGACAAAGAGTCCCCACCCCCCGGCCAGACTGAGCGCGCGGTGGGCCGGTTGTTTGCTGAAGACCCGAAGCCCGGATCCGGTTCCAAGCCCGAAACAATCGTATTGAAACGCAGGGTCCTGCGGATGCGCATTCGGGGCGTCGGTTTCGTTATACGCACTGGGGTAACGCCCGCCGCATTCGTAGAAATCGTTCCCCGATACGTCGATCAACGCGCCGACACCCAACGGCGCTCCGAAGCCCAGCGCGTAGCCGAAGCTGGTATATCGGTCGTCTCCGGCGCGATCCACCAGTAAGCCGACCCCGCCGAAGGCCGCCCCCTGGGTGAACCGGTTTCCTTCGTAGATGTCTTGTCCTTCTCCATCATACAGGATGCCGAGGCCTGCGAGGCCGACCCCGCCGGAGCCGGGTGCCAGCCGATAGGTATCGTCGCCGCTATGATCGATCACGATGCCGATTCCTGCGCGTCCGGCGGCCAGGCCCAGCGGGGCCGGCTGATAGGTATCGTTGCCGCTCAAGTCGATGACGACACTGTTGCCCAGATCGCTGTTCGGGCTCGCCCCGATCGTTCCACGATACGTGTCGTTGCCGCCCAGGTCGATGATCAGCGCGGCGCCCTTTTCGAGGTCATAGGTGTTCGGGCCGTGGCCTCCCACTACTACTAGTCCGTACGACGTCTGTTGAGCCAGGAGCAGATCTCCGGTGATGCCGGGCACGGTCTGGCCGATCGGTTTGCGGTTGTGCAACGCGATATCGAGTTGCTGTAGGAATTTCCGGTTGCCGAGCCGCGCCAGCCGTTGCGCGGCGCTGATGAGCGAGGCGTAGTCCACCTGCTGCATGAGCAGGGTCGCGTACCTGGCTGCGGCTTCGGCCTCTGAAAGTTGCGCGGGCGGGGCGACCTGAGGAGTGAAATGTTCCATCAGCGGGCGAGCCTGCGTGAACAAGAAATCCCGGTCCTGTGGCGAGAGATGGCGGAGCGCATGTTCGCGGTCCTGGTAGGCCTGTTCGAGTACGTCGGTGAGAAAGGTCAGGAGATCCTCAGTGGCGAGCGTGACCGGAAAGGTCAGCGGCGCAAAGGAGGCGCCGGTACGATCCATGCCGCCTTCGAGGATGTCGATCACGGCCGGCAGTCCTTCAACGCCCGATTCGGCCGCAGTCGCCGCTAATAGACCGGCCTGTTCGGCGGCTGCCAGGCCGTCCCAGGGATCGGCCAGCGTCCGCAGGAGCAGGTTGCGTTTGAACTTCGCAATCTTGTTGGTCTGATCAGCCAGGCTCTTCCGAACCGCCGGGAGCGCCGTATTGAGATTGTCCTGGAGGTCAGGCTCGACCAGGGCTTTCAGGCGCGTCACGATTGCCTGTTGTTGTCGATCCACCGGTTGGTCTGAGGGTTGAGTGACGGCAAACAGATGCGCGATTTGAGCACAGCCGCCGAAAGCAAGACAGAGGCTCATGGTGACAACCAGGGAAAGTAATCGGCCCAGGATATGGAAGCGGTGGGTGTTTGTACGATGCCGATCCAGACGTCGTGGGCGGACGGGCGATGATGTGATGTCGTGTGGCGACGAGGCAGTATCGATCACGGGCCTGCTCCACAGGCGCGTTGATGTGGGCGTCGGCTATTCAAGCGTGGGGCTATCATCGGGTGGGAGGATTCCTGCATCGCGCAAGCACTCGTCCGACCAGGCCCGGATGTCATGCGTTGCGAGGTAGGTCCGCATGCGATGCATACGCTCCCGGCGTTCCTCCAAGGGCATTTCGATGGCCTGGCGAATGGCATCGGCGACACCCTCAAGGTCGTAGGGATTGATGACCAGGGCATCGGTCAGTTCCTCGGCTGCGCCGGCCATGTGGCTCACCAGCAGCACGCCCTTCTCGTCGACCTGGCTGGCGACATACTCTTTGGCGACCAGGTTCATCCCGTCGTATACAGAACTCACCAGCGCCAGGTCTGCCATCCGGTAGTAGGCCGCGAGGGTGTCCATGCCGATGCGGCCTTCCCGGAACTCGATCGGTCGCCAACGAGAGGCCTGGGGACTGCCGGCGTTGGAGATGCTGCCATACCGCATATTGATGTCATTCACGGTTTCGCGGATGAGTTCCCGATAACTGCGATAGGCTTCGACATCGCCCCTGGTCGGCACGGCCACCTGCACAAAGGTGAACCGGCCGCGATACTGAGGGTACTGCTCGAAGAAGGCATCGATGGCCCAGAATCGTTTGAGGAGACCTTTGGTGTAGTCGAGCCGGTCGACGCCGAGACCGATGCGGACCTCGGGCTGAAAAACATGCAGATTACGCAACACGTCCATGGCGCGCGTGACCTGCGACGTTCGGGCGCGTTCCGACCAGGCTTGGAAACTCACACTGATCGGGCGGGCGACGAGTCGCGTCGTATGGCCGTTATATTCGATGTGATGGTCATCGCTCCGGACCTCGACGCCCAGGAATTCCTTCACGCATTCGGCAAAGCAATGGAGAAAGTTGTGGGTCTGGAACATCAGCAAGTCGCTCGCCAACAGGGATTCGAGCAGTTCGCGACGTTCCGGGAGAATGCGAAACGCGTCAGGGCCTGGCCAGGGCGTATGCCAGAAGACTGCGACCGGCTGGGCCGGCAACGCGGCCTTGATGAGGCCGGGTACCAGGGCCAGGTGAAAGTCATGCACCCACACAAAACCGGACTTCCCGCGTAATTCACCGAGGACAGCTGCCGCGAAGCGCGCATTCATGGCCTGGTACGCATGCCAGAAGGCTTTGCGATAGGCCACGCGATCCAGCGTGAGGTGGCACAGGGGCCAGAGCACCTGATTGGCATAGCCCTGATAACCGCCCTTGATCTCAGTTGGCTCAAGCCACACGCGGCGCAAATGGTAGGTGGGGGCGTCGGGGGGCACTTCCACGATCATGTCTTGGTCCACTACCTCGCGATCCGCCTTGCCGCTGCCCCAGGCAATCCAGGTGCCGCCGAGCCGCCGCATGACCGGATCGAGTGCCGAGATGAGACCGCCGGAGGTGCGTTCCCAGATCAGATGATTTTTGACCAGCCGGTGTTCGTATGGCTCGCGATTCGAGACGACGATCAGGCGCGAAAGGGAGAGATCCTGCTCCGGCTTCAGCTCTTCGAGGGGCGCGTGAGACGCGTTCATATGCTGAAAATAGGAGTCTTTCGCGACGCTGTCAAGCGGCGAGGTTCCAGGAGCCAACAAGAGCTGATGGCGTAGAGTGTATGGCGGAAAGAGAAGAGCGTATGGCCGAAACGAGAGCCTAGCCCGCATTATTCATGACGGTTCGTCGCGAAATGGCGGAGTCGCGAAGCGAGACGGGCGCGTGGAGCCGTAAGGAAGGGAGGCATCCTTGAACAGGATGTCGACCGACCGAGCGGCGAGCCCGCCCGCCGACAGGCCTGTCGCAGCCGCGAATCCGCGATTGCAGCAGAAGCGCTCATGAACAATGCGGGCTAGAGCTGATGGCTTAGTGCCTATGGCTGGGAGCAGGAATGAGAGATGTGGCGGCGGACCAGGGACGCTTCACTACTTGCCCTCTTGCCATAAGCTATTAGCCATAAGCCATGTGCTCTGAGCCCGGACTATTCATGAATGCCTGCTCCGGCGTCCGATTCTCTCGCCCGGCGAGGCTGTTCTCGCTCGGCCTCCTCGACGGACTGCCAGTACGCCTGCGTCGGCCTCGCGTGCGAGCAGCCTCGGCGGGCTTCCGTCTCGAACGCCTCGCGACGGCATTCATGAATAATCCGGGTTAGAGGCTATTCGCTATCGGCTCTCTTCTTGCGGAGGCTGCCGGCGACCATGCGAAACTCGAAGAGGCGGCATTCGATCGCCCCGTTAAAGAGAGGGACCCGGCGGGAAGGGGCCAGCCGCAATTGCCCGGGGAGTTTTAAGTCGGCGGTGAAAATCTGCACGGTCCAGCCGCAAAAATGTTTCTTCAGGTGATCGCCGAATTGCGGATAAAACGTGCGCAGGCTTTCCGCCTCTCCCATGCGGTGCCCGTAGGGCGGGTTCGTGACAAGCAGGCCGGATTCGGCCGGGGCGGGGAGTTGCAGGACATCGCCCTGTTGAAGGGTGACCGCATCGCCGCTCCCGGCGATGGTGAGGTTGGCCTTGATCGATGTCATCGCGTGCGCATTGTCATCGGCCGCGTGGATCAGGCCCGGCTTGATGGGGATTTCCATAGCCTTGAGTTCTGTGCGCAGGTCGTTCAATCGTTGGGCATCGAATGACAGCAGTTTTTCGAAGGCGAAATGCCGGCCGATTCCCGGCGCGACGCGCCGGGCCATCAAGGCGGCCTCGATGACGAAAGTGCCGCTTCCGCACATGGGATCGTAGAGCACCGTGTCCGCAGTCCATTTCGAAAGCCGCAGGATGCCGGCGGCGAGATTTTCCCTGATCGGTGCTTCGCCCGCCGACTTCCTCCAGCCCCGTTTGAACAGTGGCTCGCCCGAGGTATCCACATAGAAGGTGCAGGTCGACGCATCCAAATACACCGCGATCAAGATGTCCGGCGCATGGGTATCCACCGTCGGGCGTTTGCCCCTCGCAAATTGAAAGCGATCGCAGACGGCATCCTTCACCCGCAGGGTGACAAAATCCAGGCTCTTCAGCGGGCAGTGGTGCGCGCTCACCTTCACCTTGATGCGCTGTTGCGGCGTGAACCAATCCTGCCAGCGGATGGCGTTCGCCGCGTCATACACATCGTGTTCGTCGCGATAGGAGCCCTCGGCAATACGTAAGAGAATGCGGCTGGCGATGCGGCTCTGCAGATTCACTCGATAGCAGAGGGCAAGGGGGCCGTGAAAGGCGACTCCACCGGCCGTGGGCTTCACGTCGGCGGCGCCGAGGTCGGTGAGTTCGTCGGCGAGGACCGCTTCGAGTCCGCGGGGGCAGGGTGCAAAGAAGGCGTGGTTTGTGCTATCCATTTCTGTCTTTCTGTTGTCGTGATCGGGGGCCGCAATGAAGTTCTGCAGCGAGTGCGGGGCCGGGCTGTCGAAAAAAATTCCTCCCGGCGATAACCTGCCGCGGTTTGTGTGCGATACCTGTCAGGTCGTCCATTACATCAATCCGAAAATCGTCGCGGGCTGCATTCCCGAGTGGGAAGATAAAATTCTGCTGTGCCGCCGGGCGATCGAACCGCGCACCGGCCATTGGACGTTTCCCGCCGGCTTCATGGAGATCGGGGAGAGCACCGAGCAGGCGGCCATCCGCGAAACGTTTGAAGAGGCGCATGCCGACGTCGAGATTACGTCCCTGTATGCCGTCTTGAGTCTGCCCCGAATCAGCCAGGTCCACATGGTCTTTCGCGGCTCCATGCGTACCCCGGAGTTCAAACCGGGTACGGAGAGCCTGGATGTGCAACTGTTCTCGCTGGAGGATATTCCCTGGGATGATCTGGCCTTTCCCGTGATCACCGAAGCCCTCGAACGCTACGTCGCCGATGTGGCCCGTGGCACCTTCCCCATGCATTTCGGCAGCGTCTTTCCCCGGATGAAATCGTAAGCGGGCGTGAAACGTGAAATGTGAAACGTAAAACGGTCACCCGGGACCGTGACGCGGGGCTCATCACGTTCGTTGGTGATCCTGTTGCGCAGTTCGTGATCATCTCCGCACGCGATACGTTTCACTTTTTACGTTCACCGGGCTTCAGTTGCTGCTGGGCATGATGAGCCCTAATTCCTCTGCCGGCGGATGCACGAAGGTGAATCCCTTGTCTGCCTGATAATCCACCGTCATTCCGTTCGTACGGTGCACGCTCGAACGCTCCAGCGCAATCGTTAATCCTTTGATGTGCTGCACTTCGTCTTCTTCCTGGATAGCCGGTTCCAGCGTGATCGCCAAGGAGAGGCGCTGGTCATCGAGGTCGCGCAGCGTGATGCGCACGACGGGATCTTCCGGATGCTCCTCGATCAGCTTGCGCAACCGTTCGATGGCGGTCCAGGTGAGATTCAGCATGGTCAGGCCGGTCTTGTCGGCTGTGTCGGCGCTGCGTGGTGGATGTGGTGAATGTCCACGAGTTGTTCGGTCCGGTCGATCGAATAAAAAATCCGCCAGTCGCCGACGGCGTACTTATGGATCCCGGGCAGGTCGGCAGCGACCGGTTCATGACGCAGATTGTCCACGTTGGAGGCCAGCCATTTCGTCTTGTCGAACAGCCGCTGAGCCATGGCGGGATCCGCCACGCGTAGGTCGGTGATCACATCGGGCCGGAAGGCTAAGCGAAACCAGGGCATGTCACCACCGTAGGCCGAGCTTGTCGGCCACTTCGTCACCAGTGATGCGTTCCGTCGAAGTCAGCGATTGCTTGAGGCGCTCGCGAACCGACTCGCCGAGGGGCGCGCCGAGATCCGGGTCACCCAGCAGCGTGCGCAACCGGTCATCGACGATGCCTTCGACCAGGTTCTTCAATTCGGCCAGGCTCAGATTGGAAACGGTCGTTGTGGGTTCTGTCATCGTGTCACCAAAATCATGCTGGGAGCATACGGGGCTGGTCTCTGGAATTGCAAGACAGGGGTGGAATCGTGAGGCGTATTTCGGCCGACGTGTGTAGCCGGACCACGTGATTTCTCACTCAGAACAAGGTATTCTGCGCCCGCGTAAGCGGGCGATCAATCAAAGGCAACGTCGCATGTCTCTTCACCCAGATTTCCCAAGCTCGCCCTACGAACCACTCATCCCCGACCAGCGCTGGTTCCCAGCCGACGAAGCACTGAGAAGCACGGCCTATGAGAAATTGCTGCCGCCGTTGGTCGCCAAGGTGCGGGAGGAAGTCTTTGTCTGGCGAGCCAAAGGATATGCCAGTGCGTCTGCCACTTCGGCAGCGTTGCTCCGGCACTGGTTCGAGAGCGATCACCTGGTCGAAAACGCCGATGGTTCTCTCTCCCCCTTCCGTTACTACTTTGCTCAGCGCGAGGCGGTGGAGACGGTCATCTGGCTGTTTGAGGTCCGTCGCGCGCGCGACAAGTACGATCTGCTCCGATTCGACGCGTCCGGCGCGGTCTCGTCCGACGGCGACCTCTCCACCTATACGTCGGACTTTATCGTCCGCACCATCGACGGCACAGTCTGGGTCGTCGAGACCAAGGGACGAGAGGAGTTGGATCTGCCGCAGAAAATGGCGCGGCTCAAGCTGTGGTGTGCCGACGCGACGGCTGCCGAATCGAACGGACGGCGGTACGACTTCGTCTTCGTGGATCAACTAGGAATTGAAAAACATACGCCGGGCACGTTTGCCTCGCTCGCATCGAGCTTTACGGAGTACAAACACAAATCATGATGACGCTCCGCCAACTCGCTGCCGAACCGCCCGCGTTGCCCACGCAGACGACCTGGTATTTGACCGATCTCGCCGAGGCCAGAGGCAAGCAGGAATTGTTCACCCGCCAGTCGTCGCAGAAGAAACCACGGCCGTGTACTGGCTTGTTCCACCCTCTCCTTCACCGACTCATGACCGCGTCGAATCGCGTCCACGATCCGGATCTGTCATTCATCCAACAGGATGCCCGAGCATCATGACCTCATTGACACAGGCCTATCTGGCCAAGCTGGTCGTTCCGCAGCGGATCATTACGATGATTCGCAAGCTGGGCGAACACAAGGGCAAACAGGAGCTCTATAAGAAGCAGGCGCCGGAGATGCTGGAGAATCTCCGGCAGGTGGCCTTGATTCAGAGTACCGAGTCCTCCAACCGTATTGAAGGCATTGTCGCGGACGACAAGCGGCTGCGGGCCATTGTCGAAGAGAAAGTGAAACCTGCCAACCGTTCCGAATCAGAGATCGCCGGCTATCGGGATGTGCTCAATACGATCCACCAGAGTCATGCGGATATTCCCTTTACCGAGCGTGTGGTCCTCCAGCTCCACCGCGACTTGATGAAATATGCCGGTGGTCATGGTGGCGTATGGAAGGCCACGCAGAACGAAATTACCGAGACGTTGCCGGGAGGGAACACGCGTGTCCGGTTTACACCGGTCGCCCCGCATCTGACCGAGGAGTTCATGCGGACGTTGCATGGGCAATTCGCTAATGTGGAACGGGTGCGAGAATTGGATTCGCTGCTCCTCATTCCCTTCTACGTGTTGGATTTTCTCTGCATCCATCCCTTTCTGGATGGCAATGGGCGGATGGCTCGCCTGCTTGCGTTGCTGCTGCTCTACCAACAGGGCTATGAGGTTGGACGGTATGTGAGTCTTGAGCGGATCATCGAGCAGTCGAAGCAGTCCTACTACGACACTCTGTATCAGTCATCACAGGGATGGCACGAGGGCCAGCATGACGTTCTCCCCTGGACGGAATACTTTCTCGGGACCCTTCTGGCGGCCTACGACGAATTCGAAAGCCGGTTCGGCACGATCAGCAAGGGGCACGGCAGCAAGACCGATATGATCCGCAATGCGATAGACGGTTTTATCGCCGACTTCAGTATTACTGAGGTTGAAAAGGCCTGCCCTAAAGTCAGCCGGGACATGATTCGCCATGTGCTCGGCCAACTCCGGGAGGCCGGCGTCATTATTCCGGTCGGGAAAGGCCGCGGGGCGAAATGGCGTAATGCGCAGCCGAAATGGGGTAATAAGTGAGGGATTATTGCCCTGTTTCTAACGGTTCTTACCGCATGTATGCCCGAGGCATGGCGGTGGAAATGGGTAGTACCCGATCAAATGGGTGCTGAATTGGGTACTACCCTTAAAAGAGGGTAAGAGAGAGGGTAATAGCTGAGACATGGCGCGACCGCACGATTCTGAAAA
>Ga0075163_10001397_pt1 | contig 32504 bp, 30 predicted proteins | sample JI1023141ADNA_FD_71478 | JGI IMG/M metagenome (GOLD analysis project Ga0075163, IMG submission 71478) | Wastewater effluent complex algal communities from Wisconsin, to seasonally profile nutrient transformation and Carbon sequestration -... | ecosystem: Engineered > WWTP > Effluent > Algae...
GGCGACACCCTCGGGGTCTTCCAGCTCGACGGCGGCCCCATGCGGGCGCTGCTCCGGTCGATGCAGCCGGACAACTTCGAGGACATCTCGGCCGTGCTGGCGCTCTACCGCCCCGGCCCGATGGGGGCGAACGCGCACAACGACTACGCCGACCGCAAGAACGGGCGCAAGCCCGTGGTGCCGATCCACCCCGAGCTCGAGGAGCCCCTGTCCGAGATCCTCGGCGACACCTACGGCCTGATCGTGTACCAGGAGCAGGTCATGGCCATCGCCCAGAAGTTGGCGGGTTACTCGCTCGGGGCTGCCGACCTGCTGCGCCGGGCCATGGGCAAGAAGAAGAAGGAGATCCTCGACCAGGAGTACGTGCCGTTCCGCGACGGCATGCGCGCGAACGGCTACAGCGACAGCGCCATCGCCACCCTCTGGGAGATCCTCGTCCCGTTCTCCGACTACGCCTTCAACAAGGCGCACACCGCCGGATACGGACTCGTCTCCTACTGGACCGGGTACCTCAAGGCGAACTACCCGGCCGAGTACATGGCGGCGCTGCTCACCTCGGTCAAGGACGAGAAGGACCGGTCGGCGGTCTACCTCAACGAATGCCGCAAGATGGGCATCAAGGTCCTGCCTCCCGACGTGAACGACTCCGACTTCGACTTCACCCCGCGCGGAACCGACATCCGGTTCGGGCTCTCGGCCATCCGCAACGTCGGGGCCAACGTGGTGGCCTCGATCATCGCGACTCGCCGGCGCGTCGGCCGGTTCGCCGACTTCCACGACTTCATCGCCAAGGTGGACGCATCCGTGTGCAACAAGCGCGTGGTCGAGTCCCTGATCAAGGCCGGGGCGTTCGACTCGCTGGGGCACACGCGCAAGGGCCTCGTGACGATCCATGAGCAGGTGGTCGACTCGGCCGTCGACATCAAGCGCGCCGAGTCCCACGGCCAGTTCGACCTGTTCGGCGGGCTCGAGGCCACCGAGGGGGATGCAGGCGTCCCTCGCGGTGACATCCCCCTGGGCGAGTGGGAGAAGTCGACGCTCCTCGCCCACGAGCGGGAGATGCTGGGGCTGTACGTCTCCGACCACCCCCTCACGGGTGCCGAGCGGGTGCTCGCGACGCTGACCGACCGCACGATCGCGGCGGTGCTCATGGACGACCGCATCGACGGCATCGTCGTCACCATCGGCGGCCTCGTCACCGGTGTCCAGCGCAAGACCACGAAGGGCACGGGCTCGCCGTGGGCGATCGTGACCCTGGAGGACTTCGAGGGAGCCGTCGACATCCTCGTGTGGCCGAAGATCTACGAGTCGGTCAGCACCATGCTCGTCGACGACTCGGTGCTCGTCGTCCGTGCCCGCGTCGAGCGCACCGACGACGACGGCGTCCGGGTGACCGCCGTGGAGGTGACCCAGCCCGACCTGAGCGAGGCGGGCACCGGACCCGTGCGGCTCACGATGGCGGGATCGCGGTGCATCCCGCCCCTGGTCGACAAGCTCAAGGAGGTCCTCGCCGCGCACCCGGGCACGACGGAGGTCCACCTCCACCTGGTGGGCGGCCCGTCCACGACGGTGCTGCGCCTCGACGACCGGCTCCGGGTCACCCCCTCACCAGCCCTCTACGGCGACCTGAAGGCCCTTCTCGGCCCGAGCTGCCTCGCATGAGCGAGCCGGATCGCGGACGGCGGGTCACCGCGAGGCGGGCCTCGGCCGTCGTCGTCGCCGGCCTGGTGGTCGGACTGTTCAGCGGCCTCGCGCTCGGCGTCGTGTGGTGGCAGCTGGCACCCAGCGTGCCGGTCATCGTGCGGCCCGGCGACTCCTTCCCGCAGGGGTTCCAGCCGGAGGGCTATCTCGCCGCGGACGCGACCTTCGGACTCCTCGGCGTCATCGCCGGGATCGCCATCACGATCGGCCTGGCGAACATGCGGCGCGACCGACTCCTCAGCGTGCTCATCGCCGGGCTCCTGTCGGGCGTCGTCGGCACGGCGGCGATGTGGTTCGTCGGCACGCGCCTCGGCTCCGTCGACATCGAGGGGCTGAGTGCGACGACGGACACCGACCTGGTCATCGAGGCGCCCCTCCAGGTGGCGATGCCCGGCATGTTCCTCATGTGGCCGCTGGCAGCCGCCCTCGTCGTGACCGTGCTGGCCCTCGGCGACTGGATCGTCGAGGTCAGGAGCGCTCGGCGCGCCCGATAGCCGCGTACGCCCCACAGGTCACGGCCAGGAGGTCGTCGGGAGCCAGGCCGATGTCGAGCCCGCGCCGGCCGCCGCTCACGTAGACGGTCGCGAGCAGGATGGCGCTCTCGTCGAGCAGGGTGGGCAGGGGTCGCCGCTGCCCGATGGGCGAGATGCCGCCGACGACGTACCCGGTCAGCCGCTGCGCGGTCGCGGCCTCCGCCAGGTCGGCTCGACGGCCTCCGCAGGCGGCGGCGAGCGCCTTGAGGTCGAGAGTCCCGCTCACGGGCACGATCGCGACCACGGGAGAGCCGTCGACCTCGGCGACGAGCGTCTTGAACACGGCCGCCGGATCAAGGCCCAGCGCGGCGGCGGCCTCGAGGCCGTACGACGAGCTGCGCGGGTCGTGGTCGTAGGCGTGGGTTGTGAAGGGGATGCCGGCCCGGGTGAGTGCCAGGGTCGCGGGAGTGCCGGCGTCGCGAGGAGCCACGGCTAGTTGGGGGACGGCTCGACGGATGCCAGGTCGATCGCCGGCACTGCCCCGAGCGCCTGGATCAGACCGGTCTCGCGCCGCAGGAGGCCACGGGCGAGGGCAAGCCGCTCCGACGTGGTGCCCGCGGCCAGCAGGAGCTGACGCTCGTCGGCGGGAAGCACCATCGCGGCCGTCACGAGGTAGCCGATCACCGTGGGGTCGTCGGGCAGCTCCTCTGCGGCGTCGGTGGGGATGTCGTCATCGACCTGGCCGCTCAGCGCCGCACGGTAGGCGACGAACAGCCGTGCCACCTGCGCGGCGACGACGGCATCGGCCGGATCGTCGACGTCGTCGAGGAACTCCACCTCGCCCCGCAGCAGGGGCTCGGACACGTCGAGGCCGACGAGGCGGAAGCGCCGGCTCCCGGTCGCGACGATGTCGAAGCGGCCGTCATCCAGGCGCTCCACCTGGCGCAGCACGGCCGTCGTTCCGACGGGGTAGAGGGCGGGCAGCCCGTCCTGCTCGATGTCGCAGCCATCACGAACGGCGATGATGCCGAACTCGCGACCGTCCTCGTCAGGGTGGGCGAGCAGCTCCTCGACCATGGCCCGGTAGCGCGGCTCGAAGATGTGCAGGGGCAGCACCAGTCCCGGCACCAGCGCGACGTTGAGCGGGAAGAGCGGAAGGGGTGAGGGCACCACGGCAGCGTAAGGTAGGGGAGTGATTCGTCGCATCGACCTCCGCGGTTCGCAGGCCGACCCGCGTGACGCTGTGCCCCGCGCGGCCATGGACGTCGCCGACGCCGGCGAGCGCATCCGCCCGATCCTCGAGGACGTGCGCGCGGGCGGAGCCGAGGCCGTCCAGCGGTGGTCGGCCGAGCTCGACGGCGTGCGCCCCGCCTCGCTGCGGGTGCCAGCCGAGGTGCTCGCCGGCGCGGCCGCCGCCCTCGACCCGGATGTGCGCGCGGCCCTCGACGAGTCGATCCGGCGGGCACGGCTCGTCCACACCGACCAGCGCCGCGTCGATGTCTCGACCGTGGTGGTTCCGGGCGGGACCGTCACCGAGCGCTGGCTCCCGGTCGACCGGGTAGGCCTCTACGTTCCGGGCGGACGCGCCGTGTACCCGAGCAGCGTGGTCATGAACGTGGTGCCCGCCCAGGTGGCGGGCGTCGCCTCGATCGCGGTCGTGTCGCCTCCGCAGCGCGACTTCGGGGGCTGGCCGCACCCGACGATCCTCGCGGCCTGTGCCCTGCTCGGCATCGACGAGGTCTATGCGGTCGGCGGTGCCCAGGCCGTGGCGATGCTGGCCTACGGCGTCGACCTGCCCGACGGCGGCCGCTGCGCGCCCGTCGACCTCGTCACCGGGCCGGGCAACATCTACGTGACGGCCGCCAAGCGGGCCCTGCAGGGGGTCATCGGCATCGACTCGGAGGCCGGCCCCACCGAGATCCTCGTCCTCGCCGACGACACGGGCGACGCCGCGCACATCGCCTCAGACCTCATCAGCCAGGCCGAGCACGACGTGCTGGCGGCGGCGGTGCTCGTGACCACCTCTCCCGAGCTGGCCGATGCCGTCGAGAGCGAGGTCGTCCGTCAGGTGGGCACGACCAGGCACGCTCAGCGCATCACCGAGGCGCTGTCCGGGCAGCAGAGCGCGGTCATCATCGTCGACGATCTCGACGCCGGCCTTGCCCTCGTCAACACCTATGCGGCGGAGCACCTCGAGATCCACACGCGGGAGGCCCGCGACGTCGCCATGCGCGTGCGCAACGCCGGCGCCGTGTTCGTCGGCACCTGGGCCCCGGTGTCGCTGGGCGACTATGCGGCGGGCTCCAACCACGTCCTGCCGACGGCCGGCTCGGCTCGGCACTCCTCCGGGCTGTCGGTCCAGTCGTTCCTGCGCGGGATCCACATCGTCGAGTACGACGAGAGCGCGCTGCGCGACATCGCCCCCCACGTCATCGCCCTGGCCAACGCCGAGGACCTCCCCGGCCACGGCGATGCCATCACGGCCCGCGTCGGCCCGACCGGCTGACATGGACCCGGTCTTCACTCCGCCGGTCCGCGACGACCTGGCCGGGACGGTCGCCTACGGCGCTCCCCAGCTCGACGTGCCCGCGCGGCTCAACGTCAACGAGAACCCCTTCCCGCTGCCGCCGCACGTCGCCGAAGCCATGGGCGCGGCCGTGGCCGACGCCGCAGCAGGCCTGAACCGCTACCCGGATCGGGACGCGGACGCCCTCCGGGCGGCGCTCGCCGACTACGTCGCGCGGGAGTCGGGGGTGCGTGTGCCCATCGAGCAGGTGTGGGCCGCGAACGGCTCGAACGAGGTCATGCACCACCTGTTCCTCGCGTTCGGGGGTCCCGGCCGGCTGGCCATCACCTTCGACCCCACGTACTCGATGTACCCGGAGTACGCGCGCGACACCTTCACCGGCTACGAGGCATTCCCACGGCTGCCCGACCACGGGATCGACGTCGCGCGCGCGATCGAGGTCATCGGCTCCCGGCGGCCGTCGATCGTCGTCCTCACGTCCCCCAACAACCCGACGGGCACGGCGCTGCCCGCGCCCGACCTGCGGGCCATCGCCTCGGCGGCGCTGGCGGTCGGGGCCATGGTGATCGTCGACGAGGCCTATGCGGAGTTCCGGCACGATGGCGTGCCCAGCGCCTGCGAGCTCCTCGACGAGTACCCGAACCTGGTCGTCACCCGCACGATGAGCAAGGCGTTCTCCCTCGCCGGTGCCCGGCTGGGGTATGCCGTTGCGGCGGATCCGAGGGTCGTTGACGCGCTGCGCGTGGTGCGGCTGCCGTACCACCTCTCGGCCGTCACGCAGGCGGTGGCGCTGACGGCGCTCCAGTACGCCGACGACCTCCAGGCCCAGGTGGCACTCCTGCGGATCGAGCGGGATGCGCTGGCGGCGTGGCTCGTCGAGCGGGGTTTCGACGTCGCAGCCAGCGATGCCAACTTCATCCTCTTCGGCACGTTCGACGATCGCTCCGCCGTCTGGCAGTCGCTGCTCGATGACGGCGTCCTCGTGCGCGAGACCGGGCCCCCGGGGTGGCTCCGCGTGAGCATCGGCACGCCGGAGGAGAACGCTATGTTTAGGCGGGCGCTCGACGGGGCCACGCGTCCGACTCGGGAAGAGGACTGACATGGGGCGCACCGCGCGCATCGAACGCACCACCAAGGAGAGCAGCGTCCTGGTCGAGCTCGACCTCGACGGCAGCGGCACGAGCACGATCGAGACCGGCGTGCCGTTCTTCGACCACATGCTGGCGCAGCTGGCCAAGCACGGTGGCCTCGACCTCGTCGTGCGCACGACCGGGGATCTCGAGGTCGATGCCCACCACACGGTCGAGGACACGTCGCTCGCCGTCGGCCAGGCCATCAACGACGCCCTCGGGGACCGTTCCGGCCTGCGTCGCTACGGCGATGCCCTCGTGCCGCTCGACGAGTGCCTGGTGCAGTCGGCCGTCGATCTCTCCGGGCGTCCGTACCTCGTGCACGAGGAGCCCGACCTCGTCGAGCTCATCGGCAGCTACGACACCACGCTCACCCGCCACATCTGGGAGTCGATCGTCGCGACGTCCCAGATCACGCTGCACGTGAGGGTCCTGTCCGGACGCAACGCCCACCATGTGGTCGAGGCGCAGTTCAAGTCGGTGGCGCGCTCCCTGCGCGAGGCCGTGGCACGGGATCCCCGGGTCGTCGGCGTGCCGTCGACCAAGGGCACCCTCACGGGCGAGTGAGGCGACGTGGCCGCTCCTGACGTCGTCGTCCTCGACTACGGGTCCGGCAACCTGAGGTCCGCGCAGCGGGCGCTCGAGCGGGTCGGTGCGACCGTCACCGTCACCAGCGATGCCGACGCGGCCATGGAGGCCGACGGCCTCGTCGTGCCCGGCGTCGGCGCCTTCGCCGCCTGCATGGCCGGGATCGAGGCGGTCCGTGGCGGCATGATCATCGATCGCCGGCTCGCGGGCGGCCGTCCCGTGCTGGGCATCTGCGTGGGGATGCAGGTCCTGTTCGAGCGGGGCGTCGAGCATGGCACCGCGACCGAGGGCCTGGGGGAGTGGCCCGGCGTCGTCGAGGAGCTGCAGGCCGACGTCCTGCCGCACATCGGCTGGAACACGGTGTCCGCCCCGGACGACTCGCTCCTGTTCGCGGACGTGCGCGACGAGCGGTTCTACTTCGTGCACTCCTATGCGGTCACGACGTGGGCGATGGGCGACTCCGACCCGCTGCTGGCGCCGCCGAGGGTCACGTGGTCGCATCACGGCCAGGACTTCGTCGCCGCCGTCGAGAACGGCCCGCTCTGCGCGACGCAGTTCCACCCGGAGAAGTCCGGGGACGCCGGCGCCGCCCTGCTCCGCGCCTGGGTCACCTCGCTCGCCTGAGCCCGCTGCCCCGCGAGCGGAGAGGGCCCACGTGTGCGCGGGATAGGCTGACGCCGTGATGACTCCACGACCTCGCCAGCTCGTCCTCCTGCCCGCCGTCGACGTCGCCTCCGGCCAGGCCGTGCGCCTCGTGCAGGGCAAGGAGGGCACGGAGACGGCCTACGGGTCACCGATCGAGGCGGCCCACACCTGGGTGAACCAGGGGGCCGAGTGGATCCATCTCGTCGACCTCGATGCCGCGTTCGGACGGGGCAGCAATGCCGGCCTTCTCGCCGAGGTGGTGCGCGAGGTGCACGGCCGCGTGCACGTCGAGCTCTCCGGCGGGATCCGCGACGACGAGTCGCTCGCCAAGGCACTCGCCACCGGCTGCGACCGGGTGAACCTCGGCACGGCCGCACTCGAGGATCCCGAGTGGACCGCGACGGTCATCAAGAAGCACGGCGAGCGCATCGCCGTCGGCCTCGACGTGCGCGGCACGACGCTGTCGGCACGGGGCTGGACCCAGGACGGCGGTGACCTCTGGGAGACGCTGGGCCGGCTCGACGAGGCGGGCTGCGCGCGCTACGTCGTCACCGACGTCACCAAGGACGGCACCATGCACGGGCCGAACTTCCACCTGCTCAAGCAGGTGTGCGACGCGACCAACCGGCCGATCGTCGCGTCGGGCGGCATCGCCCGGCTCGAGGACCTCCACAAGCTCGCCGACATGGTTCCGCATGGCATCGAGGGCGCGATCGTGGGACGCGCGCTCTACGACGGCGCCTTCACGCTGCCCGAGGCGATCGCAGCGATCGAGCCGCGGTACGACCCCTACGAGTGGGGACCTGCACGTCCGTGAGCGTCGCCGTTCGCGTGATCCCGTGTCTTGACGTCGACAACGGCCGGGTGGTCAAGGGCGTGAACTTCGTCGAGCTGCGCGATGCCGGCGATCCCGTCCAGCTCGCGCGGGCCTATGACGCCGCCGGCGCCGACGAGCTCGTGTTCCTCGACATAACGGCGTCCAGCGGCGATCGTGAGACGACGTACGACGTCGTGAGGCGCACTGCCGAGACCGTGTTCATCCCGCTCACCGTGGGCGGTGGCGTGCGCGAGGCCGAGGACTTCAACCGGCTCCTGCGTGCGGGAGCGGACAAGGTCAGTGTGAACACCGCGGCCCTGCTCGACCCGCGGCTGCTCAGCGAGGCCGCCGAGCGGTTCGGATCGCAGTGCGTCGTGCTGAGCGTGGACGCCCGTCGCTGTCCGGACGGAGTCACCACCGACAGCGGCTTCGAGGTCACGACGCACGGCGGACGTCGCAGCACCGGCATCGACGCCATCGCGTGGGCCGTCGAGGGCGCCCGCCTCGGGGCGGGCGAGATCCTCCTGAACTCCATGGATGCCGACGGCACGGAGTCGGGCTACGACGTCACGCTGATCGAGCAGGTGCGCAGGGCGGTGTCGGTGCCGCTGATCGCGAGCGGGGGAGCCGGGCAGGCCTCCGACTTCGTCACGGCCGTGCGCTCGGGAGCCGACGCTGTGCTCGCGGCCAGCGTGTTCCACTTCGGGACCCTGTCCATCGGTGCGGTCAAGGACGAACTGGCCCGCAGCGGCTTCCAGGTTCGCTAGCAGCGGGTACGTGCCGCGATCATCAGGCCCGCGTGGCCGGGGGGACGAGGTAGGCCGACTCGAAGGCGGCCACGGCGTCAGGGTCGCCGTCGACCGTGACATCGACGGCGCGTCGTCCGAAGGCCAGCATCAGGAGCTCCAGAGCTGATCCCCGGACCGTCACCATGGGCTCGCCGGACCTCACCACGCCGAGTCCGCCGCGGCCGTCGGTGCGTTCGAGGGTGACGCCGGTGACGGCATGCCGGAAGGCCCCGCGAGCGGGCACCCGGAGCCGGCGCCACAGCTCGTCGGACAGGTCGTCGGGAAGCTCGCGCGCCGTCCACCCCGGCTGGGCGCGGATGACGTCCTCATGGTGGACCACGTACTCGATGAGGTTCATCAGGGATGCGGCTCCGGGCAGCGAGAAGACTGAGAGCAGGGGAGGCCCCGTGCGCACCTTGTCGACCAGGACCTCGTAGTCGTTCTGCGCCTCGCGGTTCTGCACCTTCTCCGTCCACCCGGCCGTCGGCCCCCCGACGACCCCGATCGCCGCATCGGGCCGTGCCTCGCGAACGATCAGGTGGGCGGCGAGGTCGCGAGTCGTCCAGCCCTCGCAGAGCGTCGGTGCGTCAGGACCCACGGCCTCCAGGAGATCGGAGAGCTCGGCTCGTTCGCGATGCGCGTGGTCTGAGGCACTCATGGACCGATCATCGCCTATGGGCACAATGGGCGCATGTCCACCGACGCCTTCGTCGCCCGCACCCGATTCGACTCCGCCGGACTGGTGCCGGCTATCGCCCAGCAGTGGGACTCGCGCGAGGTCCTGATGATGGCGTGGATGGACGCCGACGCCCTCCGCGAGACCCTCGACACCGGTCGCGGGGTGTACTTCTCGCGAAGCCGCGGTGGCCGGTGGGTCAAGGGCGAGACATCCGGTCACGTCCAGGCCGTCCGCGAGGTGCGCCTCGACTGCGACGGAGACACGGTCCTGCTCCTGGTCGACCAGACCGGCGGCGCCTGCCACACGGGCGATCGCACGTGCTTCGACGCCGACGGCGTCGTCGTGTCCGGTGCCGGCGGCACGTCATGACCGACTTCTCGGGCGCATCCGAGCCGGACCTCGCCGGCTTCCGTGAGTTCGCCCGCCATCGGCGCGTCATCCCTGTCGTGCGGCGCCTTCTGGCCGACGGGGTCACGGCCGTGGGCCTGTTCGAGGTGCTCTGCCAGGACCGGGCCGGGACCTTCCTCCTCGAGTCCGCCGAGCAGGGGCGCAACTGGTCGCGCTACTCCTTCATCGGCGTGAGATGCGCCGCGATGCTGACCCAGCGAGACGGCGAGGCGGTCTGGCTGGGCCGTGCCCCGCGGGGCGTGCCCGAGGGCGGCAGCGCCGTCGAGGCCTTGCGCGACACCGTCGACCTGCTGCGCACCGACCCGCTCCCCGGCCTGCCACCGCTGACCGGCGGCCTCGTCGGGTACCTCACCTACGACGCCGTGCGCTCGTGGGAGCGGGTGCCGGACGACAACCCCGACGAACTGGGCATCCCCGATGTCGGCTTCCTGCTCGCCACCGACCTGGCGGTGCTCGACCACGCCGACGGCTCCGTTCTGCTCGTGGCCAATGCCATCAACTACGACGCCTCCGACGACGGAGTCGACGAGGCCTGGCGCGATGCGGTGGCCAGGCTCGACCGGATGGAGTCCGAGCTCACCGCGCCGCACACCATCGGGATAGCCACCTACGACGCGAGCGCCCCGATCGAGGTCCGGTCGTCGACCTCGCGGGACGACTACCTGCAGCAGGTCGAGCAGGCCAAGGAGTACATCCGCAGCGGCGACGCGTTCCAGGTGGTGCTCTCGCAGCGGTTCTCGACCCCGTGCAGCGCGAGCGCCTTCGACGTCTACCGGATCCTGCGCGCAACCAACCCGAGTCCCTACATGTACCTCATCCGCGTGCCCGAGGACGACGGCGGCGATCCGGACCAGTACGGCGGGGCACTGCCCGAGCGGGTCGCCTTCGACATCGTGGGCTCCTCGCCCGAGGCGCTCGTCACGGTCACCAGCGGCCACTGCGTCCTGCACCCCATCGCGGGCACCCGGCCCAGGGGCTCCTCGGCCGAGGAGGACGCGGCGCTCGCCGAGGAGCTCAGCAAGGACGTCAAGGAGCGGGCCGAGCACGTCATGCTGGTCGACCTCGCCCGCAACGACCTCGGCCGCGTGAGCGAGCCGGGATCGGTGTCCGTGGTGGACTTCATGAGCGTCGAGCGCTACTCGCATGTCATGCACCTCGTCTCGACGGTGACCGGCACCCTCGCCGACGGACGGACCGCCTACGACGTGCTGGCGGCGACCTTCCCCGCCGGCACGCTGTCCGGGGCTCCGAAGCCGCGCGCCATGGCGATCATCGACGAGCTCGAGCCGCTGCGGCGGGGCCTGTACGGAGGCTGCGTCGGGTACTTCGACTTCGCCGGCAATCTCGATGCCGCGATCGCCATCCGCACCGCACTGATCAAGGACGGCACGGCATACGTGCAGGCGGGCGCCGGGCTCGTCGCCGACTCCGTCCCTGCGACGGAGGCGGATGAGTGCAGCAACAAGGCCGCCGCGGTCCTCCGTGCCATCGCCGCCGCGCACACGCTCGCGGAGGCGCGGTCGGGCGGGACGGGCGGCCGTGGCTGACCGGTCCGACGGACGGTCGTATCGGATGGCCCTGTCGGTCCTGGGTGTCGGCGCCGTCCTCCTCCTCGTGGGCTTCGCCCTTCCCTGGGCCACGGCTCAGGTGCCCCTGGCCACCGGCGTCGACACCGCGACCCGCGCGCAGGACTTCACGGGTCGCGACCTCTTCCCGGCTGCCGCGACATCCGGATGGGTGTGCCTGGCGGGACTCGCGGGGATCCTGGCCACGCGGTCGTGGGGCCGGATCGCGGTCGGCCTGATCGTGGCCGTCGCGGGACTGGCCGGAGCCGCCGTCGCGGTGGCCTTCGCCGCGGTGCCCGCGACGTACGTGGACTCCGCCGCACGGGAGATGCTGGGCGCGGAGTCCCCGCTGGTGAGCTCGGCGACCGGCTGGTGGGCGCTGTGCCTGCTCGGCGGCCTGCTGAGCGTCTACGCCGGCGCCTGGACCGTGCTGCGTGGGCGACGCTGGCCGACCCTGGGCAGCAGGTACGAGCGCACACCGCGTGCCGCAGCCGCCGTGAGCCCGTGGGATGCGCTGGACAAGGGCGAGGATCCGACGGCCGATCTGGTTGAATGACGGCATGTCGCAGCAGCAGGCCTCCCCGGTCCACCACGAAGACCACGGATCCACGCCTGCCGCGTGGACTGTCGTCGTCCTGGTCACGATCGCGTTCATCGTCGGAACCCTCGCGATCATCCTCGCCAACTGGCCCATGTTCTGGGTCGGCGTGGGGATCCTCGTCCTAGGCGCGATCGCCGGCAAGGTGCTCGCCATGATGGGCTTCGGCAAGAAGCGGTAGCCCTGGCAGGGCCCTCGGCGGGCCCGGCTTCGCCGGGTGCACGGACCCGGTCCGTCCCCTTTACAGAGAATTGACGGAAGGCTGACCGCGCTCGCACCGGTGTGAGCCGAAGCAGCCGCGGCGTCTGACAGGCTGGGCACGTGACTTCCGATGGCACCCGCGGCCTGATCCTCGTCGTCGAGGACGAGCGGGCGATCTCCGACCTCCTCCGCCTCTACATCGCGCGCGAGGGCTTCGGCGTGCACGTGGCCACCGACGGCCAGTCTGCGCTGTCGGCGGCGCGCACCCTCCACCCGGCGGCCATCGTCCTCGACGTGGGCCTGCCCGTGATGGACGGCACCGAGGTCTGCCGGCAGCTCCGGTCGGAAGGCAACTGGGTCCCCATCCTCTTCTGCACCGCCCGCGACGACGAGGTCGATCGCGTGCTGGGCCTCGAGCTCGGAGCCGACGACTACATCACCAAGCCGTTCAGCCCCCGCGAGGTCGTGGCCCGCATCAAGTCCGTCGTCCGCAGGGCCGCGCTCGTGTCGGTCGACGACCGCCCGCTGGAGGTCGGAAGCGTGGTCCTGGACCCGGTCACCCGCCGCGTGACCGCCGGAGGCGAGCCGGTCTCCCTCACGGCGACCGAGTTCGACCTCCTGGCCCACCTCATGTCGAACCCCGGTCGGGTCTACTCGCGCGAGCAGCTGCTCTCCGAGGTCTGGGGCTATGCGGCGATCGTCGGCACCCGCACCGTCGACGTTCACGTCGCCCAGGTGCGCAGCAAGCTCGGCGACAGCTGCCCCATCCGCACCGTGCGGGGTGTCGGCTACTCGGCTGAGGCGTCAGAGTCGTCGTGACCCCCAGCACCACGCCTGCGGCCCCCGCCCAGCGGATGAGCATCGTCACGCGGACGGTCCTGCTCACCGCGGGCATCGCCGCCATCGCCGTGCTGGTCGCCGGGCTCATCTCCTTCCCGCTGGCGCGTTCCGCAGCCGACTCCCAGGCCCGGGCCGAGCTGAGCTCGCTGGCCGACCTGACCGCAGCCGCACTCGACCGCGGAGTGACCGACAGCCGCGGCGGCGAGCCGCTGCCGCGCCGCCTCATCGAGACGCTGGAGTACAAGCAGATCACCGGCTACATCGTGGTCGACGGGAGCGTGCCACCACCGGGCGTCTCGCAGCGCGAGCTCGAGCGCGCGCTGAGGGGCGAGAACGTGTCGGCACGTGGCATGACCTCGGAGGGCGACGTGCTCATCGAGACCAGGCCGCTCGCCGCGGGCGGGGCCGTCATCCTCGAGCAGCCCTACACCGTGGTCGGCGTGGAGGCCGGCGACGCGGTCAAGCGCATCGCGGCATCCCTGCTCATCGGCCTCCTCATCGCGGTGCCGATCGGGTTCGTCGCCTCGCGGCGACTGACGCGACCCCTGCGCGCCGCCCGCGACGCGGCCAACGAGATGGCCGACGGCTCGCGCGACGTGACCCTCCGCCCCGAGGGACCGGTGGAGATCGCCGACATCGCCGTCTCCCTGAACCGGCTCAACTCGGCCCTCGTGATGTCCGAGGCCCGGCAGCGCGAGTTCCTGCTCTCCGTGTCGCACGAGCTGCGCACGCCGCTGACGGCTGTCAAGGGCTATGCCGAGGCCCTCTCGGACGGGGTGATCCCCACCGACGACGTCGCCCGCACCGGTGCGACGGTCGCTGCGGAGGCGGCGCGGCTGGACCGGCTCGTCAGCGACCTCCTCGACCTTGCCCGGCTGGGGGCCGTCGACTTCCACGTGTCGCCCGTCGACGTCGACCTCGCCGAGATCGCCGAGGATGCCGCCGAGGTGTGGCGCGACCGGGCGACCCCGGAGGGCGTGACCTTCGTCCTCGACGTCCCGTCGGCACCGGTCGCGGTCCGCACGGATCCGATCCGCGTCCGCCAGATCATCGACAATCTCGCCGAGAACGCCCTGCGGGTGTCGCCGCCGGACTCGGTCATCGTCCTGGCCGTCCGGTCCGAGGGGCCGTGGGGCGTCGTCGAGGTGCGCGACTCGGGCCCGGGGCTCACCGCGGACGACGTGGCGGTGGCCTTCGAGCCCGGTGTCCTCCACGAGCGCTACCGCGGCGTCCGCCCGGTCGGAACGGGCCTGGGACTCGCGCTGGTGGGCCGCCTGTCCATCGGTCTGGGCGGCTCGGCCGAGGCGGGCACGGCGGCCGAGGGCGGGGCCCGGTTCACCGTGCGCATTCCCGCCTGAGATCGGCACGGGACAGCCTCGCGCGCTCGGTCGCGCGGGTATCGTCACCCTGTGACCGCTTTCGCAGACGAGGACGTCGTCGAGCAGGCGCATGTCGACGGCCGCACCCGAGCACGGCGGCTCGCCGGGCCGCTGGCGGCACTGGCCGGCACCGTCGCGGCACTGGCCTACCTGGCGGCCGTCGATCCGAACCAGCCGGGCCACTACCCCGTCTGCCCCACGCAGGCCATCCTCGGCATCGACTGCCCCGGCTGCGGCCTCATGCGCGGCTGCCACGACCTCGTGACCGGCAACGTGGCCGGGGCACTGGACCACAACGCCCTGCTGGTCGTGATCGTGCCCCTGCTGGCGGTGCTGTGGTTCCGCTGGCTGGCGCGGTCCTGGCGAGGTGAGCGGCCCGCCGTCACCTACGAGCAGTTCCGGCGCCGCAACGTGATCATGATCGTGGCGATGGTCGGCGTGCTGGCCTTCGGCGTCGTGCGCAACCTCGTGCCGTATCTGGGGTCGGGCATCGGCTGAGGGGTCGGGCCGCGTGCTGGCGGCTCACCCTGCGAGGGCGGGTCCGCGCTTGCTCGTTAGTCTTGGCGCGTGACCGTGCTGGACGACATCGTCGACGGCGTCCGCGAGGACGTCGCGGTGCGCATGGCCGCCGTGCCCCTCGACGAGCTCAAGGCTCGCGCCCAGCAGGTGCCTCCCGCGCGCGACGTCGCGGCGGTGCTGTCGGACGAGGATGTCAGCGTCATCGCGGAGGTCAAGAGGTCGAGCCCCAGCCGCGGGCGCCTGGCGGACATCGCCGACCCCGCAGCGCTGGCGGTCGAGTACGAACTGGGCGGAGCCCACTGCATCAGCGTGCTCACCGAGCAGCGACGGTTCGGCGGCTCGCTCGACGACCTGGCTGCCGTGCGTGCTGCCGTCGACATCCCTGTGCTGCGCAAGGACTTCATCGTCACGAGCTACCAGATCTGGGAGGCGAAGGCCTACGGCGCCGACATGATCCTGCTCATCGTCGCGGCCCTCGAGCAGCCTGCACTGGTCAGCCTCGTCGAGCGCACGCAGAGCCTGGGACTGTCCGTCCTGGTCGAGGTCCACGACGAGGACGAGATCAGTCGGGCACTCGACGCGGGGGCGACCATCCTGGGTGTCAACGCACGGAACCTGAAGACGCTGGAGGTCGATCGCGGGGTCTTCCCGCGCGTGGCCCACCTCATCCCCGACTCGTGCATCAAGGTGGCCGAATCCGGCGTGCGCGACCCGCACGACCTCATCGTCTACGCCGAGGCCGGGGCCGATGCCGTCCTGGTCGGCGAGAGCCTCGTCACCGGCAAGGACCCGCGCACGGCCGTGCACGACCTCGTCACGGCCGGGGCGCACCCCGCACTCCGGCACGGGCGGGACTGACCATGGCGATCGACAGCGCTGCGGCCGGGCGGACGCTGCTCGACGGCCACTTCGGCCCCTATGGCGGACGCTTCGTGCCCGAGGCCCTGACGGCGGCGCTCGACGAGCTCGACGATGCCTTCCAGACCGCCATCACCGATCCGGCGTTCGCCCTCGAGCTGCAGGCGCTCGAACGCGACTACACCGGCCGTCCGAGCCCGCTGACCCCGGCAGCGCGGTTCTCCGAGGCCTGCGGCGGCGCGCGCGTCTACCTCAAGCGCGAGGACCTCAATCACACGGGCTCGCACAAGATCAACAACGTGCTCGGCCAGGCGCTCCTGACGAAGCGCATGGGGAAGACCCGGGTCATCGCCGAGACGGGAGCCGGTCAGCATGGCGTGGCGGCGGCGACCGCCGCCGCCCTGATGGGCCTCGAGTGCACGGTCTACATGGGCGAGGAGGACACCCGCCGCCAGGCGCTCAATGTGGCGCGCATGAAGCTGCTCGGCGCCGAGGTCATCCCGGTGACCATCGGCAGCCGCACGCTCAAGGACGCCATCAACGAGGCCATGCGCGACTGGGTGTCGTCGGTCGAGCGCACGCACTACCTGCTCGGCACGGTCACCGGGCCGTCGCCGTTCCCGACCATGGTCCGCTACTTCCACTCGGTCATCGGGCGCGAGGCCCGCGAGCAGGTGCTCGACGCGACGGGGCGGCTGCCCGACGCCGTGGCCGCATGCGTGGGTGGCGGCTCGAACGCGATCGGCCTCTTCAGCGGCTTCATGGACGACCCCGGAGTTCAGCTGCGCGGCTACGAGGCCGGCGGCCATGGGATCGAGACCGGACGGCATGCCTCGCGGTTCAGCACCGGCGCTCCGGGCGTCCTCCACGGCGCCCGCACCTACGTCATGCAGGACGAGTGGGGGCAGACGCTGCCGTCGCACTCCATCAGCGCGGGCATGGACTACCCGGGCGTCGGCCCCGAGCACGCCTGGCTGCACGACACGGGGCGTGCCGTGTACGAGCCGGTGAACGACGACGAGGCGATGGAGGCCTTCGCGGTGCTGTGCCGCACCGAGGGCATCATCCCGGCGATCGAGAGCGCCCATGCGCTGGCCGGCGCGATGCGCCTGGGCCGCGAGCTCGGCCCCGACGGGCTGATCGTCGTCAACCTCTCCGGTCGCGGCGACAAGGACGTCGAGACGGCCGCGCGCTGGTTCGGCATCGAGCTCGGCACGGCCGAGGGCCGATGAGCCGCACCCTGTCCGAGGTGTTCGACGACACCCGGTCCCATGACCGCGCCGCCCTCATCGGCTACCTCCCGGCCGGCTTCCCTGATGCACGGCGCGCGGTCGAGCTCATCACCGACATGGTGGCCGCCGGCGTGGACATCGTCGAGGTCGGCCTGCCGTACTCGGATCCGCTCATGGACGGTCCTGACATCCAGGCGGCGGTCGACCAGGCCCTCACGTCGGGCGCGACCCCCGACGTCGTGCTCGACACGGTGGCCCAGGTCGTCGCGGCGGGGGCGACCGCCCTGGTGATGTCGTACTGGAACCCGATCGAGCGCTACGGCACCGACCGCTTCGCCGATCGCATGGCATCGGCCGGGGGCGCGGGCGTGATCACGCCCGACCTGACCCCCGAGGAGGCGGGCGCCTGGATCTCGGCCACCGACCGCACCGGCCTCGATCGCGTGTTCCTCGTTGCGCCGTCCTCCACCGACCAGCGGATCGAGACCGTCGCGGCCGTGACGTCCGGCTTCCTCTATGCGGCGTCGACCATGGGGGTGACGGGCGCCCGCACGCAGGTCAGCTCTGCGGCCCCCGGGCTCGTGCGGCGCGCCAGGGCCCTCACCGACCTGCCCATCGCCGTGGGGCTGGGCGTGAGCACGGGTGACCAGGCCAGCGAGGTGGCGGCCTATGCCGACGGCGTCATCGTGGGCTCGGCATTCGTCCGGCGCATCCTCCAGGCCCCCGACCACGAGTCGGCCCGCGCCGGCGTCCGCGAGCTCGCCGCCGAGCTGGCGGAGGGGGTCCGCAGGCACCCCTGAGGGGAACCCGGAGAGCCGTTGATCCGTCAACAACGGTGACCACGTACGGTGTACGGACGACCACGACGACCGCGCGGCCGAGCCGATCCGGTCGCCAGGACCTGGGAGACAGCGCATGAGTGAGTCCGGCAAGAATCGACGTGATCGCGCGGCTGCGGCCCGCGACGCCGCCAACGCGGGGGAGAAGCGCCGCGAGCGCATCGTCCGCATCGTGGGTGCCGTGACCGTCCTCGTGGTCGTCGTGGGCATCATCGGGGTGGCCGTCGTCGTGAAGAACCAGTCCACGAGCGACACCGCGTCGGGCACCTCGACCACGGCGCCGGACGAGAATGCGCCGCTGCCGACGGGAGTGCTCCCGCTGGACGACGCGCGTGCCTTCGGCGTTCCGTACGGCACCGCCACGGGCGTTCCCGTCCTCGAGATCTGGGAGGACTTCCAGTGCCCGGCGTGCGGGTCCGTCGAGCAGGCCAACGGCGCGGGCATCGAGGCGCTGGCGGACGCGGGCAAGATCCAGCTGATCTGGCGCCCGACCACCTTCCTCGATCGGAACCTCGGCAACGACGCGTCCGAGCGCGCCGTGGCGGCGTGGGGCTGCGCGATCGACGCCGGCAAGGCGAAGGAGTACCACAACGTGGTCTTCGCCAACCAGCCCGAGGTCGAGGGCACCGGCTACACCGACGAGCAGCTGGTCCAGTTCGCGGGGGAGGCCGGGCTGTCGTCCACCGAGCTCGCCACGTTCTCCACGTGCTTCGCCGACCGCACCTACCTGCCGTGGTCGGCCAACAGCAGCGCGATCTTCTACGCGTCCAACATCCCCGGCACCCCCTTCGCACTGCTGAACGGCGCCGAGGTCCCGACCGAGGTGCTGGCCAACGGCCCGGCGCTGGAGGCGCTCGTCGCCGAGGCGACCGCGGCGGGGACGGCGTCGCCGTCGCCGGCCGCCTCCTGATCGGGACTCCGTGATCCCTGCCTTCATCCCGAGCCCCGACCAGGGGGTCTGGAACATCGGCCCTCTGCCGATCCGGGCGTATGCGCTGCTCATCGTCGCGGGCATCGTGGTGGCGGTGTGGTGGGGCAATCGCCGCTACCTGGCGCGCGGAGGGAATCCCGGCACGATCACCGACATCGCCATCTGGGCGGTGCCGTTCGGCATCATCGGCGGCCGGCTCTACCACGTCATCACCGACAACCAGCTCTACTTCGGCCCCGGCAAGAACCCCATGGACGCCTTCCTCATCTGGGAGGGCGGCCTGGGCATCTGGGGAGCGGTGGCGCTCGGTGCCCTCGGCGCGTGGATCGGCGCGCGGCGCAGCGGCGTCCTGCTGCCCCCGGTGGCCGACGCGATCGCCCCGGGGATCGTCGCGGCCCAGGCCATCGGCCGGCTCGGCAACTACTTCAACCAGGAGCTGTTCGGCGCCCCCACGACGGTGCCGTGGGGGCTCGAGATCGACCTCGCCAACCGGCCGGCCGGCTACGAGGAGTTCAGCACCTTCCACCCCACCTTCCTCTACGAGTCGCTGTGGCTCGTAGCCCTCGCCATCCTGCTCGTGTGGGCCGACCGCCGCTTCACGATGGGGCACGGCCGGGTCTTCGCCCTCTACGTCCTCGGCTACTGCACGGGTCGCCTCTGGATCGAGCTGCTGCGCGTGGACTCGGCGAACACGATCCTGGGCCTGCGCGTCAACGTGTGGACCTCGATCCTCGTCGGCATCGGTGCGCTGGTCTACCTCGTCGTCTCGGCGCGCACGCGACCCGGTCGGGAGACCGTCCTGACCCGATCGCCCGAGCCGGGGGCGGAGCCGGGAGCCGACCCGCGGCCGGAGCACGGCGAGGAGTCGGCGTCGGCCTCGGCGCCCGAGTCGGAGCGGGGCCCGGATCCCGGGCCGGATGACCGCGCGGAGCCGGTCGTCGGGTAGAGTCCCGCGCAACGGGCCAACGTCGTCCCGCAGGCCGTACCCCGGCCGGATCGTGTGCCTCGCCAAGCGAGGGCCACACGGATGCCCGACGACGAATGGACAGCGATGTTCTCCTCAGCTGCGCAGCCCCATCCCCAGGGCCTGTACGACGGACTCGACGAGCACGACGCCTGCGGCGTCGCCTTCGTGGCCACGCTGACCGGCCACGCCTCGCACGACATCGTCGACAAGGCGCTGACCGCGCTGCGCAACCTCGAGCACCGCGGCGCCTCGGGCGCCGAGCCCGACAGCGGCGACGGTGCCGGCATCCTCATCCAGGTCCCCGACGCCTACCTTCGTGACGTCGTCCCCTTCCCCCTTCCGACGGCCGGGCACTACGCGGTCGGCGTCGGATTCCTGCCGCCCGATCCGGACGAGGCAGCGGCGGTCCGCGACGCGATCGGGGCCATCGCCGCCCAGGAGGGGGTCGAGGTCCTCGGCTGGCGCGAGGTGCCGACCGATCCCTCGCTCGTCGGCGTCACCGCGCGGAGCGTGATGCCGTCCTTCTGGCAGCTGTTCGCCGGGGCCTCCGGGGGCGACGAGTCGGGACTGGCGCTCGACCGTCGCGTCTACCCGCTGCGCAAGCGCGTCGAGCACGAGCTCGGGGTGTACTTCGCCTCCCTGTCGTCGCGCACCCTCGTCTACAAGGGGATGCTCACCACCGGCCAGCTCGAGCCGTTCTACCCGGAGCTGTCGGACCCGCGCCTCGCCTCGGCGCTGGCCCTCGTCCATTCGCGCTTCTCCACCAACACGTTCCCGTCCTGGCCGCTGGCGCACCCGTACCGCTACGTGTCGCACAACGGCGAGATCAACACGGTGCGCGGCAACCGCAACTGGATGCAGGCACGTGAGGCGATGATCACGTCGAACGCCATCCACGGCGATGTCACACGGCTCTTCCCGATCTGCAGCCCGGGCGGGAGTGACTCGGCCTCCTTCGACGAGGTGCTCGAACTCCTGCACCTCGGCGGGCGATCGCTTCCTCATGCCGTCCTCATGATGATCCCCGAGGCGTGGGAGAACAACCCGGGCATGGACCCCGCCCGCCGCGCGTTCTACGAGTTCCACGCCACGTTCATGGAGCCCTGGGACGGTCCCGCGAACATCTGCTTCAGCGACGGCACCCGGATCGGGGCCGTGCTCGACCGCAACGGCCTGCGTCCCGGCCGCTTCTGGGTGACCGACGAGGGTCTCGTCGTGCTGGCCTCGGAGGCCGGGGTGCTCGACATCCACCCGGCGTCGATCGTGCGCAAGGGCCGGCTGCAGCCGGGCCTGATGTTCCTCGTCGACACGGCTGAGGGCCGGATCATCGAGGACGACGAGGTCAAGGCCGAGCTCGCGGCCCAGGCGCCCTACGCCGAGTGGCTGCACGCCGGGCTCATCCACCTCGATGCCCTGCCCGAGCGCGAGCACATCGTCCACACCCCGCAGTCCGTGGCGCGTCGCCAGCAGACGTTCGGGTACACCGAGGAGGAGCTCCGGATCATCCTCGAGCCGATGGCCCGCACGGGCGGCGAGGCGCTGGGCTCGATGGGCACCGACACGCCCATCGCGGTCCTGTCGACGCGCCCCCGGATGGTGTTCGACTACTTCTCGCAGCTCTTCGCGCAGGTGACGAACCCGCCCCTCGACTCGATCCGCGAGGAGATCGTGACGTCGCTGTCGAGCATCATCGGACCCGAGGGCAACGTCCTCGAGGCCGGTCCGGCGCACTGCCGCCAGGTCGTGCTGCCCTTCCCCGTCATCGACAACGACGAGCTTGCGAAGGTCCTGCACATCAACCACGACGGTGACCAGCCGGGCTTCGCCGGCGTGCGGCTGTCGGGCCTCTACCCGGTCGCGGGGGGCGGCGCCGCCCTCGAGCACCGGCTGACGGAGCTGTTCCACGAGGTCGACGCGGTGATCCGGCAGGGCAAGCGGTTCATCGTGCTGTCCGATCGCGACAGCGACGCCCAGAACGCGCCGATCCCGTCGCTGCTCCTGTGCGCTGCGGTGCACCACCACCTGGTGCGCACGAAGAGCCGCACCATGGTCGGCCTCCTCGTCGAGGCCGGTGACGTGCGCGAGGTGCACCACGTCGCGCTGCTCATCGGCTACGGCGCCGCAGCGGTCAACCCCTACCTCGCGCTCGAGTCGGTGGAGGACCTCGTGCGTCGGGGCGTCATCACCGACGTCTCGCCGGAGAAGGCCATGCGCAACGTGGTCAAGGCGCTCGGCAAGGGCGTGCTCAAGGTCATGTCCAAGATGGGCGTCTCGACGGTCGCCTCCTACCGGGGCGCGCAGATCTTCGAGGCCGTCGGGCTCTCGCAGGGACTCATCGACGCGTACTTCACCGGCACGGCGTCCAAGCTGGGCGGCGTCGGGCTCGACGTCCTCGCCGAGGAGGTGGCCCTGCGCCATCGGCTCGCCTACCCGCCGTCCGGCATCCCGCTCGCGCACCGCACCCTGAACGTGGGCGGCGAGTACCAGTGGCGCCGGGAGGGGGAGCCGCACCTGTTCGATCCCGAGACGGTGTTCCGGCTGCAGCATGCGACGCGCAGCAAGCGCTTCGACGTCTTCCGCCAGTACACGGCCCGGGTCGACGAGCAGTCCGAGCGGCTGATGACGCTGCGTGGGCTGTTCGGCTTCAAGGAGGGCCTGCGTCAGCCGGTCCCCCTGGACGAGGTCGAGTCCGTGGCATCCCTGGTGCGCCGCTTCTCCACCGGGGCGATGTCGTACGGGTCCATCTCGCAGGAGGCGCACGAGACCCTGGCGATCGCCATGAACAGGCTGGGAGCCAAGTCGAACACGGGGGAGGGCGGCGAGGACCCGGAGCGGTTCATCCCGCTGCCCAACGGCGACTCGCGCCGATCGGCGATCAAGCAGGTCGCGTCCGGGCGCTTCGGCGTCACGAGCGAGTACCTCGTCAACGCCGACGACATCCAGATCAAGATGGCCCAGGGGGCCAAGCCGGGCGAGGGCGGCCAGCTGCCCGGGCACAAGGTCTACCCGTGGATCGCCCGCACCCGGCACTCCACGCCCGGCGTCGGGCTCATCTCGCCCCCGCCGCACCATGACATCTACTCGATCGAGGACCTCGCCCAGCTGATCCACGATCTCAAGAACGCCAACCCGCAGGCCCGCATCCACGTGAAGCTGGTGTCCGAGGTCGGAGTCGGCACCGTCGCGGCGGGCGTGGCCAAGGCGCACGCCGACGTCATCCTCATCTCGGGGCACGACGGCGGCACGGGCGCATCGCCGCTCACGTCGCTCAAGCACGCGGGGGCACCCTGGGAGCTCGGCCTGGCGGAGACCCAGCAGACCCTCATCCTCAACGACCTCCGCGATCGGGTCGTCGTGCAGGCTGACGGCCAGCTGAAGACGGGGCGCGACGTCGTCATCGCCGCGCTGCTCGGCGCCGAGGAGTTCGGCTTCGCCACGGCGCCGCTCGTCGTCATGGGCTGCGTGATGATGCGGGTCTGCCACCTCGACACCTGCCCGGTGGGCGTGGCGACGCAGAACCCCGTCCTGCGCGAGCGCTTCACCGGCCAGCCGGAGTTCGTCGAGACGTTCTTCGAGTTCATCGCCGAGGAGGTGCGCGAGCACCTCGCGGAGCTGGGCTTCCGCACGCTGGACGAGGCCATCGGCCATGCCGAGGTCATCGACGCGACGCGGGCGGTCGACCACTGGAAGGCGTCGGGGCTCGACCTCACGCCGATCCTCCACGTGCCCGTCCGCGACGAGTCGACGCCCCGCCGTCGGATGATCGCCCAGGAGCACGGACTGGAGAGGGCGCTGGACCAGCAGCTCATCGCGCTCTGCGCCCCTGCTCTGGAGTCGGGGGAACTGGTGCGGGCCAGCATGCCGATCCGCAACGTCAACCGGACCGTCGGCACCATGCTGGGCTCGGAGGTCACCCGCCTGCACGGGGGCGACGGCCTGCCCGACGACACCATCGACCTCACGTTCGTCGGGTCCGCGGGACAGTCGTTCGGCGCGTTCCTGCCGAGGGGCATCACGCTGCGCCTCGAGGGGGATGCGAACGACTACGTCGGGAAGGGGCTGTCGGGCGGGCGACTGGTCATCCGGCCTCATCGTGACGCCACCATCGCGGCCCACGACAACATCATCGCCGGGAACGTCATCGGGTACGGGGCGACCTCCGGCGACATCTTCCTGCGAGGGCGGGTGGGCGAGCGGTTCTGCGTCCGCAACTCCGGCGCCACCGCGGTGGTCGAGGGAGTGGGCGACCACGCGCTGGAGTACATGACCGGCGGCCTCGTCGTGATCCTGGGCGAGACCGGCCGCAACCTGGGCGCCGGCATGTCCGGCGGGATCGCCTACGTGCTCGACCTCGACCTGGGCCGGGTCAACCCCGAGATGGTCGATCTCGACCCGCTCAGCGCGACCGACGTGGCCGAGCTCCGTGAGGTCGTAGCGCGGCACGCGGAGGAGACGGGATCGGTCCACGCGGCCGACCTGCTCGCCGACTGGCCGCAGGCGGTGCAGCGGTTCACCAAGGTGATGCCGAAGGACTTCAAGCGCGTGCTGAGACTGCGCGCCGAGGCAGAGGAGAAGGGCATGGATCCGATGGTCGCGGTCATGGGAGGACTCCATGGCTGATCCGAGGGGCTTCCTGACCACGGGCCGCGAGCTGCCCACCCGGCGTCCCGTGGACGTCCGGATCCGCGACTGGCGCGAGGTGTACGAGGAGTTCGAGGCGGGCCGCATCGAGAAGCAGGCCGGACGCTGCATGGACTGCGGCATCCCGTTCTGCCACAACGGCTGCCCCCTCGGGAACCTCATCCCCGAGTGGAACAGCCTCGTGTGGCAGGACGACTGGCGCGACGCCGCCGAGCGCCTGCACGCGACCAACAACTTCCCCGAGTTCACGGGGCGGCTGTGCCCGGCGCCCTGCGAGGCAGCGTGCGTGCTCGGCATCAACGCCGACCCCGTGACCATCAAGCAGGTCGAGGTGTCCATCATCGACCGGGCCTGGGACGAGGGCTGGGTCACGCCGCAGCAGCCGGCCCGCCTGACCGGCAAGACGGTGGCCGTGATCGGCTCCGGACCCGCGGGCCTGGCAGCCGCCCAGCAGCTCGCCCGGGCCGGGCACACGGTGGCCGTGTTCGAGCGGGCCGACCGGATCGGCGGGCTCCTGCGCTACGGAATCCCCGAGTTCAAGATGGAGAAGTCGCACCTCGACCGCCGCATCGCTCAGATGGAGGCCGAGGGCGTCAAGTTCCGCACCGGCATCGACGTCGGCATCGACGAGGCGGGGCACGACCTGCGGGGCCGCTACGACGCGGTCGTCGTGGCGATCGGGGCGACCGCGTGGCGCGACCTTCCGGTGCCCGGCCGCAACCTGGCCGGTGTGTACCAGGCGATGGAGTACCTGCCCCTCGCGAACCGCGTGCAGCAGGGCGACCTGGCGGTGTCGCCCATCGACGTGTCGGGGGCGCATGTGGTCATCATCGGCGGCGGTGACACGGGGGCCGACTGCCTCGGCACCGCCCACCGTCAGGGCGCCGCCTCGGTGACCCAGCTCGAGATCCTGCCGACCCCGCCGGCGACCCGGCCGGACTCGCAGCCCTGGCCCACGTACCCGATGACGTATCGCGTGTCGAGCGCTCACGAGGAGGGCGGCGAGCGGATGTTCGCCGTCTCGACGGAGGAGTTCATCGACGACGGGACCGGCTCGGTGTCGGCACTGCGGCTGGTCGAGGTGGAGCCCCACGAGGGCGGCTTCCGTCCGGTCGAGGGCTCCCAGCGCGAGATCCCCGCGGACTTCGTGTTCCTGGCCATGGGCTTCGTCGGGCCCGAGCGCGGCGGCATGGTCGACCAGCTCGGCCTCACCCTCGACGCCCGCGGGGCCATCGTGCGGGATGCCGAGTACCGATCCGTCGCCGACGGGGTGTTCGTGGCGGGGGACGCGGGCCGCGGCCAGTCGCTCATCGTGTGGGCGATCGCCGAGGGGCGGGCGGCTGCCGCATCGGTGGACCAGTACCTCATGGGAAGCACCAACCTGCCGTCGCCGATCCCGGCCACGGCCCGTCAGCTCCTCGTGTGACCCTCCTCACTCCTGCAACCGCTTACGGATAGGCTTCCCCTCATGCGTCGCGCGAAGATCGTTGCCACACTCGGGCCCGCCACCAGCTCGCTCGAGGCGATTCGCGGCCTCGTCGATGCCGGCATGGACGTGGCCCGGCTGAACCTGTCCCACGGCGATCACGCCGTGCACCTGCAGGTCTACAACAACGTGCGCGCCGCGGCCGACGCGGCGGGGCGCGGCGTGGGGATCCTCGTCGACCTCCAGGGGCCGAAGATCCGTCTGGGCCGGTTCGCCGACGGTCCGGTGCTGCTGCAGAACGGGGCGGAGTTCATCGTCACGACCGAGGACGTGCCCGGCGACGTGCACATGGTCGGGACCACGTACGACGGGCTGCCGCAGGACGTCACCCCCGGCGACCTGGTCCTCGTCGACGACGGGCGCATCGAGCTCAGGGTGACCCGGGTCGACGGCCCCCGCGTGCACACGACCGTCATCGAGGGCGGCCGGGTGTCCGACAACAAGGGCTTCAACCTGCCCGGCGTCGCGGTGAGCGTCCCCGCCATGTCCGACAAGGACCGCGACGATCTCCGGTGGGCTCTACGCGCCGGCGCCGACCTCATCGCGCTCTCGTTCGTGCGCAGCGCTGCCGACATCGCCGAGGTGCACGAGATCATGGATCAGGAGGGCGTCAGGCTGCCCGTCCTCGCCAAGGTCGAGAAGCCGCAGGCCGTCGAGAACCTCGAGGAGATCATCGCGGCGTTCGACGGCGTCATGGTCGCCCGCGGCGACCTCGGCGTCGAGCTGCCGCTCGAGGCGGTGCCGCTCGTGCAGAAGCGGGCCATCCACCTGTGCCGCGAGGCCGGCAAGCCGGTCATCGTGGCGACCCAGATGCTCGACAGCATGGCGGTCTCGAACCGCCCGACCCGCGCGGAGGCCAGCGACGTCGCCAATGCCGTGCTCGACGGGGCGGACGCGCTCATGCTCTCCGGCGAGACCAGCGTCGGCGACCACCCGAACCTCGTCGTCGAGACCATGAGCCGGATCATCGAGCACGTCGAGACCGAGGCCCTGCATCAGCTTCCCAGTCTCAGCGACCCCTGGACCGGGTCGACGGCCCGGGCGCTCACGCACGCGGCGGTCGACGTGGCCGCCGGAGTCGGCGCCACGCACCTCATCGCCTTCACCGAGACCGGGTCGTCGGCCCGGCTCATCTCCCGGTGGCGGGCCGAGCCGCCGCTGCTGGCCTTCACCCCGAACCCGCGCGTCCGCAGCCAGCTCTCCCTCGTGTGGGGCGTCGAGACGTTCCTCGTGCCGCAGGTCGAGCACACCGATGACATGGTGGTGCAGGTCGACAAGGCCCTGCTCGACATCGGGCGCGCGACGTTCGGCGACCGCGTCGTCATCGTTGCCGGGGTCCCGCCGGGCGTGCCCGGCACGACCAACGGGATGCGCGTGCACAAGATGGGCAGCGCCAAGCGCGGCGGCGGCGTCTAGCCCGATCCGGACCGACCCGGGGGCCCGACCGCGCCCGATCCGGGCCCGCTAGAGTGACGCTGGCAGACATCCTTTAAGGCCCGTCCAGAGAGGCGGGGAAGGAGGTCCGGTTGACGAACGTCATCCTGGATGGCTCGGACATGGGGCGCGCGATCACGCGCATCGCCCACGAGATCGTCGAACGCAACAAGGGCGCCAGCCACCTCCTCCTGCTCGGCATCCCCACGCGCGGACACCCGCTTGCCGTGCGCATCGCCGCGGCCATCGAGCGCATCGAGGGGGTCGCCCCGCAGGTCGGCTCGCTCGACATCACGCTCTACCGCGACGACCTGAGGCTGCGGCCGGCGCGGGCGCTCGAGTCCACCTCCATCCCGGCCAGCGGCGTCGACGACCAGGTGGTGGTCCTCGTCGACGATGTCCTCTTCTCCGGACGCTCCATCCGCGCCGCTCTCGACGCCATCAGCGACCTCGGCCGGCCGCGCGCCGTGCAGCTCGCGGTCATGGTCGACCGCGGGCACCGTCAGCTGCCGATCCGTCCCGACTTCGTGGGCAAGAACCTCCCCACGTCGCTTGAGGAGCAGGTCCGGGTCGCGCTCGTCGAGACCGACGGCGTCGACGAGGTCACGCTCACGGGCTCGGGCGAGGACGGTGCCGCATGAGGCACCTGCTCTCCGCCGGCGACCTCGACGCGGCGACGGCGTGCCTCATCCTCGACACCGCGGCAGAGCTGGCCACGGTCACCGACCGCTCCGTGAAGAAGCTGCCGACCCTGCGCGGGCGCACGGTGGTCAACCTCTTCTACGAGGACTCCACGCGCACGCGCATCTCCTTCGAGATGGCCGCGAAGCGACTGTCCGCCGACGTCATCAACTTCGCGGCCAAGGGATCCAGCGTGTCGAAGGGCGAGAGCCTGAAGGACACCGCGCTCACCCTCGAGGCGATGGGCGCGGACGCCGTCATCATCAGGCACGGCTCCTCGGGGGCACCTCACCGCCTGGCGAACGCGGGCTGGATCGGCGGGACGGTCATCAACGCCGGCGACGGCACCCACGAGCACCCGACTCAGGCGCTGCTTGACGCCTACACGCTGCGGCGCCATCTGCGGGGCGGTCGCGGCGACCTCGACGGACTGCGCGTGACGATCGTGGGCGACGTGCTCCACAGCCGCGTCGCGCGCTCGAACGTGCTGCTGCTGAGCACCCTCGGGGCCGACGTCACGCTCGTCGCTCCGCCGACGCTGCTGCCGACGGGAGTCGGCACGTGGCCGTGCCGGGTCTCCTACGACATCGACGAGGTCCTCCCGCACAGCGACGCGATCATGATGCTGCGGGTCCAGGCCGAGCGCATGCAGGCTGCGTTCTTCCCGTCGGCGCGCGAGTACAGCCGGGCCTACGGGCTCGACCGGGCCCGGATGGCCGCCCTGCCGGACGACGCGATCGTGCTCCATCCCGGCCCGATGAACCGCGGCATGGAGATCAGCGCGGAGGTCGCGGACAGCGACCGGGCCGTCATGGTCGAGCAGGTGGCGAACGGCGTCAGCGTGCGCATGGCAGTGCTCTACCTGCTCCTGGGCGGATCAGGCGATCTCACGGACGGAGCGGCATGAGCGAGACCATCGTCCTGCGCGGGGTGCACCCCTACGGCGAGGCTGCGGCCGACATCGTCGTGCGCGACGGCGTCATCTCCGAGGTCACCGGGGCAGGCGCCGGCGGCGGCGACAGGGTGATCGACGGCACCGGCCTGATCGCCCTGCCCGGGCTGGTCGACCTCCACACGCACCTGCGCGAGCCCGGTCGCGAGGATGCCGAGACGGTCGACACCGGATCCCAGGCCGCAGCACTCGGCGGCTTCACCGCGGTCTTCGCCATGGCGAACACGTTCCCCGTCGCCGACACCGCGGGCGTGGTCGAGCAGGTGTGGCGGCTGGGCCAGGAGTCCGGACTCGTCGATGTCTTCCCGGTCGGCGCCGTGACGGTCGGGCTCGGCGGCTCGCAGCTGGCCGAGCTCGGGGCGATGGCGGCCTCGGCGGCCCACGTGCGGGTGTTCAGCGACGATGGGCACTGCGTGTCCGATGCCGTGCTCATGCGCCGGGCCCTGGAGTACGTGAAGGCGTTCGACGGCGTCATCGCCCAGCACGCGCAGGAGCCCCGGCTCACGGAGAACGCCCAGATGAACGAGGGCGCCCTCTCGGGCGTGCTCGGCCTCACCGGGTGGCCCGCCGTGGCGGAGGAGTCGATCATCGCGCGCGACGTCCTGCTCGCGCACCATGTCGGGTCGCGGCTCCACGTGTGCCACGTGTCGACGGCCGGCTCCGTCGACATCATCCGGTGGGCCAAGGCCCGGGGCATCGACGTGACGGCCGAGGTGACACCGCACCACCTCATGCTCACCGAGGATCTCGTCCGCAGCTATGACCCGGTCTACAAGGTCAACCCGCCCCTGCGCACCGCTGACGACGTCGCCGCGCTCTGGGACGGGCTCGCCGACGGGACCATCGACATCGTCGCGACCGACCACGCACCCCACGCGCTGGAGGACAAGGACTGCGAGTGGGGCGCTGCCTCCTTCGGCATGCTCGGCCTGCAGACGGCGCTCAGCGTCGTGGTCGAGACGATGCATCGCACGGGACGGCTCGACTGGCGGGGAGTGGCCGACCGCATGAGCGTGAGGCCGGCGCGCATCGGACGGGCCCTGCAGCACGGACGCGACCTGGCAGTCGGTGAGCCGGCCAACGTGGCGCTGGTCGACGCCGACGCCACGTGGATCGTCGAGCCCGCGCTCCTCGCGTCGAAGAGCCACAACAGCCCGTATGCCGGGCTCGAGCTGCCGGCCCGGGTCGAGCACGTGCTGAAGGCAGGCGTGCCCACGGTGGCCAACGGCATGGTGGTGCGATGAACACGTCTCCCTGGGGAGCCTTTACCGCCGACTACACGCAGCAGGCCACGGTGACCGACTGGCCCGTTCGCATCGCACTCGTCGCCGTCGTGCTGGGCCTCATCGCCCTCGCCCTGTGGGGCATGCGCCGGGGCTGGCGTCGTCGCCAGCAGTCCCAGTCATGGATCGCCGAGCCGATGGAGGCGCCGCCGGATGCGGGAGCGCTCGGTGCCCCGGTGCCCGGGCTCTTCGTGGGCACCGCGATCCACGGCGACTGGATGAACCGTGTGGTGGTGTTCGACCTCGGCGTCCGCAGCCGCGCGGACGCCTCCTGGGGGCAGGACGGCCTGTGGTTCGAGCGAGAGGGCGCCCGCGACCTGTTCGTGCCGGCGGCGGCTGTCGAGTCGATCCGCACCGACCGGGGTGTCGCCGGCACCGTGCGCGCCCGGGACAGCGTCATCGTCGTGACGTGGCGGCTGGGCGAGGCCGTGCTCGATACGGGCTTCCGGGCGGACGACACCGACGGGCACGGGACTGTGTTGGATGGCCTCACCGCGACGTTCGCGGCGAGCGCACACGAGGCGGGGGAGAAGTGACCACGGATCGGCTCGACCAGCCCGCAGTGCTCGTGCTCGAGGACGGCCGGACGTCGCACGGGCGGGCCTACGGCGCGCTCGGCACGACCTTCGGGGAGGCCGTGTTCTCGACGGGCATGAGCGGCTATCAGGAGACGCTCACCGATCCCTCGTACCACCGGCAGGTCGTCATCATGACGGCGCCGCACATCGGCAACACCGGCATGAACGACGAGGACGGCGAGTCCTCCCGCATCTGGGTGTCGGGCTACGTCGTGCGCGACCCGTCGCGCATCTCGTCCAACTGGCGGGCGACGCGCGGACTCGAGGACCAGTTGCGCGACCAGGGGATCGTGGGGATCAGCGGAGTCGACACGCGCGCACTGACCCGCCACCTGCGCGAGCGGGGCGCGATGAGGGTCGGGATCTTCAGCGGAGCCGCGGCCCTGCGCACGCCGGCCGAGCTGCTCGCCGAGGTGCAGGCGAGCCCCGAGATGGCAGGGGCCGACCTCACGGGCGACGTGTCGACGGCGCGGGCGTATGTCGTGCCGGCGGTCGGCGAGCGACGCTTCACGGTGGCCGCGATCGACCTCGGCATCAAGTCGATGACCCCGCACCAGATGGCGCTGCGCGGCATCGAGGTGCACGTCATGCCGGCCCGGTCCACGACCGAGGAGATCATGGCGGTGCGCCCGGACGGGGTCTTCTTCTCCAACGGGCCGGGCGATCCGGCCACGGCCGATCACGCCGTCTCGGTCATGACCGACCTGCTCGCCGCCCGCATCCCGGTCTTCGGCATCTGCTTCGGGAACCAGGTCCTCGGCCGTGCACTGGGACTGGGCACCTACAAGCTCCGGTACGGGCACCGCGGCATCAACCAGCCGGTCCAGGACCTCGCCACGGGCCGGGTGGCCGTCACCGCCCACAATCACGGCTTCGCTGTCGACGCCCCGAGGACGGGTGACTTCGACACGCCCTTCGGCCGTGCGCGGGTGAGCCACGTCTGCCTCAACGACGACGTCGTCGAGGGGCTGCGCTGCCTCGACGTGCCGGCCTTCAGCGTGCAGTACCACCCGGAGGCGGCGGCCGGGCCGCATGACGCCGACTACCTCTTCGACGAGTTCACCCAGCTCATGGCAGAACGGCAGGTCGGCTGATGCCGAAGCGCGACGACATCCGCTCGGTCATGGTCATCGGCTCGGGGCCGATCGTGATCGGGCAGGCGTGCGAGTTCGACTACTCGGGAACGCAGGCGTGCCGGGTCCTCCGTGATGAGGGCCTTCGCGTGGTGCTGGTGAACTCCAACCCCGCGACCATCATGACGGACCCCGAGTTCTCTGACGCCACCTACGTCGAGCCGATCACGCCCGCGTTCATCGAGCGCATCATCGCCAAGGAGCGGCCCGACGCGCTGCTCCCGACCCTCGGCGGCCAGACGGCCCTCAACGCCGCCATGGCGCTGCACCGCAACGGCGTCCTGGAGCGCTACGGCGTCGAGCTGATCGGCGCCGACGTCGACGCCATCGAGCGCGGGGAGAACCGCGAGCTGTTCCGCCAGATCGTCGCCGACGTCGGGGCCGAGAGCGCGCGCTCGGCGGTGTGCCACACCCTCCAGGAGTGCCTCGCAGCCGTCGGCGACCTCGGCTACCCGGTGGTCGTCCGGCCGTCGTTCACCATGGGCGGATCGGGCTCCGGCATCGCCTACGACGAGGCCGACCTGCACCGCATCGCCGGTCTCGGCCTGCAGGCGAGCCCCACGTCCGAGGTCCTCCTCGAGGAGTCGATCATCGGCTGGAAGGAGTACGAGCTCGAGCTGATGCGCGACCG
>Ga0075163_10001398_pt1 | contig 32502 bp, 21 predicted proteins | sample JI1023141ADNA_FD_71478 | JGI IMG/M metagenome (GOLD analysis project Ga0075163, IMG submission 71478) | Wastewater effluent complex algal communities from Wisconsin, to seasonally profile nutrient transformation and Carbon sequestration -... | ecosystem: Engineered > WWTP > Effluent > Algae...
GCGCAGGATCGGCTGCGCGCTCTCGCTCGGGTAGACCTGCACGAGCGAGAGCCCCAGGTTCTGCCCCGAGAGCTCCATGCGCGGCAGCGCCTCGACCAGCAGCGGCAGCGCCTCGGGCGGCCGCTCGCGCAGCAACGTCGCGTAGGCCTCGTTGCGCGTGCGCGCGTCGGAGGCGCCCAGCGCCTCGACGAGTTGCGCGACGCGCGTGTCGCCGCTCGAGCCGGCGCGCGCGATCGCGGGTGACGCGACGACGCCCGTCGCGAGCACGCCCAGCGCGCACACGACGACGAGCCCGAGTCGTACTGCGTGCGCGAACGAGCGGAGGATCCTCGTCCAGCGCGCGGGCGCGGACGGGATCGAGCGCGATCGAGCCGTCATCCCCCGCCTCCCGTCGCCGGTCCCGTGGAACCGCCGCTGCCGCCGCTGGACCGAGGCGGACGCGCGCCGCCCGTCGCGGGGCCGAGTTCGGGCCCCGACTTCGACTTGGGCCTTGCGCGATCGGCTTGCGCCGGCGTGAACGTCGGTTGGAACACAGCCAGCCCTTGGCGATGGATCGCCACCGCGTAGGGCGTGTTCGCGTACGACTCGAGGTACGCGGTGATCTCGCGGTCGAGCCGCGCGAGTTCCTCGCGCAACGCGGGACCTCCGGGCAACTCCAACTCGAGGAACGGCTTCGCGCCGTGGCACAGGCACACGTTGTGGAACCCGATCTGCAGGTTGCGCGCCTCGCCGTTGATCACGGGCACTTCGGGCGGCGTCACCTTGGACGGAGTCTTGTCGAACAACCCCGGCGCGATCTCGTCGCACCATCCGGCGTAGGTCAACAGGTTCGCCTTCGTCAGGATCAGCATCAGGCGCGTGAAGCGCGCGACGGCGCGCGCGCGCGGACTGCCCTTCTGCGCGTCGACGCGACCGAGGTCCGAGTCGAACGCCGCGAGGATCCGCTCGCACTCCTTGGCCGACGCGCGCGCGCGGTCGACGTTGCGATCGAATCCCGGAGAGGAGAATTGCGTCGCGCGACCGGCCGCGCCCGGGTCGACTCCGGTCTCGCGTCCCGTGCGCGGCGGTTCGCCGCGCAGGAGTCCGGCTTGCAACGCGGCGCGCCACGCCTCGGCCGTGGCGCGCGCCACCGGATCGTCGGTCCACGCCGACATCACGTCGGCGCGCGACGCGAGCGACGGAGCCAACGGCACGAGCCGCGCCTTCGCGTAGAGCTCGTTCTCGGGCGCGTGGTCCCCCGTGCAGAACGCGCAGATGCCGTACACGGAACAGCGGTGCGCGCTGTCCGTGGGCGAGGAGTACAGGTGCACGCGACCGCCGCTCTGCGCCGCGAGCCGCGACAACGCGTAGCCACCGAAGCCGCTGGGCGTCACCTCGTTGGCCACCGTGAACTGGAACAGCCAACCGAAGGGAACGTCGATCCACGCGGAGTCGCCGCCGGTGAGCTGCGTGCCGCGCGGTTTGGCCTGGAACGCGCGTTCGGCCCAGTAGCTGTCGGCCACGTAGCTCTCGCTCGTCAGGACGTCGACGCGCACGCCCACGCCGCTCACGCGGGCCACGGTCGCCTCCAGGTCGCTCTCGGCGTCGCCGTTCTCGAGCGCGCACAGGAAGATCGCCCTCTCGCCCGCGCGCGCCGACAACGACGTCGCGATCTCGCGCACGTCCGCGTACACGTCGAGCACGCGCTCGTCGGGCTTCTCGAGCGCGGCGCGCACCGCGGCCACGATCGCCTTCGGGTCGTCGCTGGGCGCGAGCAGCGGTTTCGGCGCGCCCACGCGCGCGACGCCGACCTTCGTGCGTGCGAGCCAAGCCGGCGATCCGTCCAACGCGGCGCTCCACGCGGCCAAGAAGCCCGTCGACGCGAGCGCACTCGTGGGCTCGATCAAGAGCACGATCGTGCGCGGCTCTCCGCTCGCCGCGGCACTCGCGACGGGATCGGCGAAGACGCGCTCGAACACGCGCGCGAACCCGCGCCACTCCTCGGTGACGTCCGCCGAGGTGCGCGCGTCGCCCCCCGTCGTCGTCCCCGACGCGGCCCTGGGCCCGAGCGCCACGAACAGGATCACGTGCAGCGTCACGACGAGCGCCGCCGTCGCGAACGACGGGACGCACCACCACGGCCGACGAGCGAGCCTCCGCATGGGAAGCAGAGCGTAGCAGCTCGCCGAGAATTGTCGCGACCCGGGGCCGACGTCGACCGTGTCGAGGTCCGTTCCAGCCCGCTTACTTCGCGGCCGGGATCGTGTAGGAGAACGCGACGTCGCCGCTGGTCACGCCTTCGGGTTCGTCGCCCGGGAGGTAGCAACGCACGTAGTCGACCCGCACCTTCTCGGGGGCCACGGTCACGCGCAGGTAGCCCGCATTCGGGAGCACGTCGCCGGATCGGTACGCGTCGCGGTTGAAGGCTTGGTACGTGGAGTCCGCGGGGTTGGGCGTCTCCTGGTACACGACGCCGTCCTTCTCCTGGCGCGCGAACAGGTGATCGTGCCCCTGGAAGAAGACCGTGACGCCGTGCTTCGCCATCAAGGCGTGGATCGGCAATTCCCATCCCGGACGCTTCGCCGCGAAGGCGTCGCCGCCGCGCGGATCGCGACCGCCCCATTCGTACAGGTCCGCGACCTCGACGCCACCGCGACCCGTGCCGAGCACGTGGTGCGCGAACACGAACTTGTGTCGCGCGTGGCTCTCGGAGAGCGTCTTCGCGAACCAACGATACTGGGCCTCGCCCAGCGTGATGCCCCACATGTCGCGCCGACCACCGGCCTTGCCTCCGCGCGCCTCGCCCTTGCCGCCACCGCCGGCGTCGGCGTCGACCTGCACGCGACTGTGCCAGTACGGATCGATCACCACGAACAGCGCGTCGCCCCACGTCCACGCGTAGTAGTCGGACAGGAGGCCCACGTGCTCGATCTCCTCGGCGTCTCCCGTGTAGAACGGACTCGGCGTGGGCAACGGGAAATGTCGCGTGCGAGCGCGACCGGCGTAGACCGCGGCGTTGTCGGCCGTGCCGTCCAACAGATACCCCGCGGCCTCCTCGTGATTGCCGTTCACGAGGAACAGCGGCGACGAGCGCCCCACGATCCCCAGGAAGCCGCGTTGGTGCGCGTACACGCGATCCACGGATTCCTGGCTCAGCGTGTCGCGTTCGATCAAGCGCTCGATGCTGAAGTCGTCGCCCAAGGTCACGTAGAAGTCGAGCGCGTCGGAAGCCGCTTGCTTCAGCGTGCGTTCGTACAGCTCGGGCGCGTACATCTTGCCGGAGCGCTCGGGGTGCGAATCGCCTTGGACACCGAAGGTGAAGGTGCGACCGGCGGCACGAGCGGTGACGAACGATGCCGGCTCGTCGGCCACGAACGCCGTCGCGCCCGGTGCGCGAACGTGGAGCCGATACTCGTAGCGCGTGTCGGATTTCAGGCCGGTGAGCTCGATCACCGTCGGCGTGCCCGCCGGACACGCGACGATCGGAGACTTGGAACCGCGGACGTCCGACTTCGTGTCCGCGTGCATGGCGTACTCGACGAAGGCCTCGACGGCCGTCGACGATCGGACGCTCACGGCGACGGAGTCCGCGGTCGGACGCCCCAGGATCACGGAACGATCGGCCAACGGCCCCTCCACGCCTTCGCGCGCGCGATCCCGTCGGCCACCACGAGCTTCGTCGTCCGTCGCACGACGCTTGCGGGGCGAGGTGGGTTCCTCCGGAGTCCGCGGCGACGTGGCGCCCGGAGTCTCGCGCGGTGCGCTCGCCCCGCGTGTCGTGGGGTTCGCCGTGCGCGGTTCGAGCGTGTAGCTCTCCACCACGTTGCGCTTGGACGGATCGTCGTCGAGCGACTGCACGTAGTCGACGCGAGCACGCTCGGGCGTGACGCGCACGCGCACGTAGCCCGGGCTCGCGAGGAACTTTCCGCTCACGTAGCCCCCTTCGGCGGCGGTCTTGCCCACTTCGCCGTCGGGGTGGCTCGGTTGCGGCACGAGCTGGTACACGATCCCGTCGAGTTCCTGACGGGCGTAGAAGTGATCGTGACCGTGGAACACGGCTTGGACGCCGGCGCGCAACAAGAGGTCGTGGATCGGTGCCTCGAAGCCCGGTCGTCGAGCCGCGAAGCCCGAGGTCCCGTCTGCTTCGCGTCCGCCCCATTCGTACAGGCGTGCGGCTTCGGATCCCCCGCGCGCGTTGCGGTCGTTGCCGCCGATCAGGTGATGCGTGAACACGAACTTGTAAGGCGCGCGACTCCCGGCGAGCGTGCGCGCGAGCCAACCGTACTGTTCGGCGCCCAAGGTCCAGCGCCACGGATCGTCACCGCCTCCGCCCCCGCGCACCGTCGAGCTCAGGTAGGGATCGAGCACGACGAACAACGCGTCGCCCCACTCCCACGCGTAGTAGTCCCCTAGCAAGCCGTTCCAACGATCCTCGCGCGCGTTGCCCGAGTAGAAGTCGTTGGGCTCGGGGTTCGGGAAGTACCGCGCGCGCATGGCGTTCGACCAGTGCGGCATGTCGTCGGCTTCGCCCGGATCGCGCCAGCGACTCTCGCCGTCGTGGTTGCCCAACACGAGGAACAACGGCGACGACTTCGCCACCAGGCCCAGCCAATAACGTTGCGCGACGTACTGCGACGCGGCGTCGCGGAAGTCGCCACGGAACTTGTCCGTCATGAACGTGTCGCCCAGGTCGATCACGAAGTCGGGCGCGTCGGCCGCTTGGGCCTCCAGCGATCGACGGTACACCGCGGTCTCCGTGCCTTCGTCGAGGTGCGAGTCGGCTTGGATGGTGAAGGTGAACTCGCTCTTTTGGGCACGCGCCGTCGTGAACGAGCACGCGGGTTCGGACGCGAACGACGCACTGCCCTTCGTGCGGTGCAGCAGGCGATAGGCGTAGCGCGTGTCCGCGGCGAGCCCCGTGAGGAGGAACTCACACGGCTCGCCCGCCGCCAGCGCGCGCACGTCGGTGCGCGTGCGCGCGGCACCGGCCTCGGGACCGTACTCGATGCACGCCTCGCCGGCGGACGCGGGGAGCACGCTCACGGTGACGGAGTCGCGCGTCGGTCGACCGAGGATCACGTCGAAGTCGTGCGGCGGTACCTCGCCGTGGAACGTGCCTTCGGGCCCGCCGCCGCCTCGCTCCGGGCGTCCTGTACTCCCTCCGGTGTTCCCGCCCGTGTTCCCACCGGCGCCGGGCTCACCGCGCCGCCGACCGGTGCCGTCGCCTCCGCGTCGACGTCCCTCGCCGCGCGGTTCCTGTCCCGCGCCCTCGATCTCCGCGGCGGTGATCGTCGAGTCCCCGTCGCGATCGGACTTGCCGAACATCGAACGCGCGAGGCCACCGAGTTCCGCGGCGGTCACCGCTCCGTCCGCGTCCGCGTCGATTTCGTTCCAGTGTTCCTGGACGAATCCGCCCATCGCGGACTTCACGCTGCCCGCGCGTCGCTCGGCGTCGCCGATGCGACCGTCGTCGTCGCGATCGTAGGCGCGGAAGGCCTTGTCCGACTCGGCCACCATCTCCTCGAGCGAGAGCGCGCCGTCGTGGTTCGTGTCGATCTCGCCGAGGTGCTCGACCAACCACGGGCGACGAGCGGGATCGTTCGGATCGGGACCTCGTCGCGGATTCTTGGGACGGTCCTCGCCGCGCGGCGACTCGGGCGTCGACTTCGCGCCGCGGGCGGGACCGGGACGGTACACCTCCTCGCGCTGCGAACCGTCGGGCTCGCGGAACACGAATCGGTACGAGCCGTCGTCCTGGATCGTGTAGCGCACGCTGCCCGACTTGCCGCGCAAGTCGTACGTCACGGTGTAGGTCTTGTGATCCGGCTCCACGCGGAACGCCGTGATGCGCGCACCGGGCAAGGGCGAGGTGGCTTCGCGAACCGGATGCGCGTGCGGCTGCGGATCGACCTGGCCGTCCTTCTCGACCACGCGACCGTGGAAGCCACCGTTCAGGTACGGGTACGTCTTCGTCGCGTGGTAGTGGTAGCCGAGCTTCTCGTCGTCGTGCCCGTTGAACGCGTCGAGCTTGCGCGCCGGAGTTCCGTCGGGTTCGGTGAACCCGTAGATCGGATATCCGTCGAGCGCGAAGGCGACGGGACGCTGGGCGTCGCCGCCGTTCAAGAACACGGGCGCGACGTGGTAGTGGTAGTCGTCGGCGCGCCCCGAGTGTCCTCCGAACGCGTCGAGTTCCCCCGCCAGGAACGTGTCCGTCTTCCCGTCGTTCTTGATCGGGTTGAAGATCGGAACACCGTTCACCGCGATGGCGATCGCGCCACGGAAGAAGTCCGTCTTGGCCGACAGGGGACTCGTCGCGGGTACGGGCGCGAGCGGGATCTGCCACGCGTTGTCGCCGGTGTAGGGCTGCGGCAGCGGCACCTGCTGCTGCCACGCGACGATGCCGACCATGAGCTCGTGATCGGGCATGCCGTCGGACTCGACGAACAGGTGTTCCGCGTCGAAGCGCGTGCGCACGGCCGGCGCGAAACGGTCGAACGCGGCGGCGATCGCCGGGCGCTGCGTCCGGGCGGCGCCCGGTGTTCCCGTGCGTGCCTCCTGCGCGGCGGAGGCACCGATCACCACGGCGAGCGGGAGGACGAGGACCCAGATCGCGTGTCGGATCGAGGCACGGATGCGGAGGTTCATGAGGAGTCGGGGGGCTTTCGAGGAGGTCGCGGAGCGAGCGCCGGTCGCGGGCGCCCGTGAGAGGCGACGCGCGGGGATCCCGCCGGAACCGGCGACTCCGGGCCGGGTTGCGCTCGTTCCGACGTGCACCACGAGGACGTGATCGCTGCACGTCCCGCCCCGCTCGCGATTCCGATCCGAGCGCGTGGGGTCGGTTCGAGGTCGCGAACCTCCCGGGAGCGTGCAGTCCGCATCCCCGATTCACGAGCGCCCCCTCTCGACGATGGGGAAAATCCCGCCGGCGCGAGCTATTCTGCGGGTGAGGTTTTGACGAGAGGCGCGGCACTTCGCGAGCGGTGTCGTGCCCGGGAAGCTCGGCAAGGCCTCACCCTCGGGCCGGTGGTGTCAAAGCCACCGGCCCCCTCTCCATCCGGGCGAGCGGAGTTCATCGAGGCGAACTGAGTTCACCTGGGCGGGCCGAGTTCACCTGGGCGAGCCGAGTTCATCTGGGCGGGCAGAGTCCATCCGGCGACCGGAGGACACCGGAAGGTCCGTGGAGGTCGATCCGCCGGACGACGCCACGAGCCCAGCGCCCGTCGAGAGCCTCAGGACCTCCGCGCGAGCGCGGCGCGATCCGTGCCGGCCGCGCGCAGGGCGGCCGACGCCACGACCCGCTCGAAGAACGCGTGGAGCACGTCCGGGTCGGCGCCGTCGGGCGCACGATCGGTCCGCAGGCGCGCGGCGCCCAGCATCGCCTCGTAGGCGGCGTCGTCGCGGTCCAGTTCGGCCACGCGTTCGATCAAGGCGTCGAAGGTGGGGTAGTCGCGCGCGTGGACGAAGCAGCGCGGGTCGAAGTCGAGGTGGACGGTGGGATCGCCCCAGTAGATGGGCACGCATCCCGAGAGCAGCGCGTCGGGCATCTTCTCGCTCGTGTACCCCACGGCGGCTTCGTTCTCGAACGTGACGGCGAACTTGCTCTCGCGGTAGAGCTCGTACTTGCGCGCGCGGTCGGCGACGAAGCCCGTGTTGTTCAACGAGGGACCGGCGCAGTCGACGCGCGCGTAGCGCGACAACGCGCGCACGAAGTCCTCGCGGAACGGCACCGGGTTGCCTTGGACGTACGTGCAGAAGCGCGTCTTCGCGCGACGAGCCTCCGCGGGATCGGCGACGCGACGGCGCAAGGCCTCGGGCGCGAAGCCGTACGCCGCTTGGGTGCAGACGTAGTTCGGCACGCGCAGGTGACGATCGTCGACGAGATCGCGCGCGAACGAGATCGCGTAGTCGCACGTGGCGAAGTCGGGGCGCACGTTCTCGGCCGTGTAGAAGAGCCTCGTACCGCGAGCGCCGGCGTGGTCCCGCGGGTCGCGCGGACGCGTCGTGCGTCGACCGTTCGGGAAACACGAGAACACCACGAGTTCCGCCTCGCGCGGATCCTCGACGTGTCGCAGGTCGGTCACCGCGGCGAGCGCCGGGAACCGAGCCGGGAAGTGCTCGGGACGGAATCGAGGCCAGAAGTCCACGTAGGCGATGCGCACGTCGTCGTCCTTTCGATGTCGTTCCGTCGGGCGTCGTCGCGACCCTCGCAGCTGGCCGCGACCTCGGGATCAGGCGGCCGCCGCGAGCGCGTCCACTTCGAGGCGCACCATCTCGGCCAGCATGTCCGGCAAGCGACGCGTGAGGGACCAACGCGGATGATCCGCGCGGAAACGGCGCATGTCGCTGACGTAGCACACGTGGTCGCCGGCTCGCGCCTGCGGATCGTGGTGGTAGGGCACCGCGCGGCCCAAGAGCTCCCCGATCGTGGCGATGCACTCGAGCACCGAACCGTGACTCTCGCGACCACCGCCCAGGTTGTAGACGCAGGCGGGACGCGGGTTCTCGAGCCAAGCCGAGATCGCAGTGCACACGTCGTGCGCGTGAATCTGGTCGCGCACCTGCTTTCCGCCGTGCCCGATGACGCGGTACGCGCGGCCGGACACGGCCGTCTTGACCAGATAGGAGAGGAAGCCGTGCAGTTCGACGCCCGCGTGCTGCGGTCCGGTCATGCACCCGGCGCGGAAGCACACGGTGGGCATGCCGAAGTACCGACCGTACTCCTGCACCATCAAGTCGGCCGAGGCCTTCGAGACGCCGAACAGGCTGTGCATCGAAGCGTCGACGCGACACAACTCGGACACGCCGTGCGCGTCCTCGGGCCGCGCGTAGTCGTAGCGCGTGGCGTGCTCGACGAGCGACAGCTCGTTGGGAGCGTCGCCGTAGACCTTGTTCGTCGAGAGGAACACGAACGGAGCGTCGGGTGCGCCGTGGCGCACGGCTTCGAGCAGGTTCAGTGTGCCCACCGCGTTCGTGTCGAAGTCGTCGAACGGCCGTGACTTGGCCAGGTCGTGCGACGGCTGCGCCGCGCAGTGGATCACGGCGCCCGGCTTCACGCGCGCGACGAGCCGCGCGAGACGCGAACGGTGACGCACGTCGAGGTCGACGTGTTCGAAGTGCTCGACCTCCGCCAGGAGGGAGCTCAGGGTCGACGTCGTGTCGCCCCCCGGACCGAAGAAGTCGCGTCGGCCGTTGTTGTCCACGCCCACGACGCGGTGCCCCAAACCGGCGAAGTGTCGCACCGCTTCGGAACCGACGAGACCCGAGGAACCCGTGACGAGGATCGTGTGCTTCATGAGAAGAACCGTTCGTTGACGTAGAGCGCGTCGCCCGACGTGATCTGACCGTCCGGATGACTCCAGACGTCGTAGAGATGGAACAAGCGGAAGCCCGCGCGCCGCAGGAACACGTCGACGTCCCCGAAGAGCGGCTGGCCTTCGTACAACGGCGCGAACTCGACTTCCGTCAGGAGCACGCGCACTTCGGCGAGGCGTTCGCCCAGGCCGCGCAACGCCTCGATCTCGAAACCCTGCAGGTCGAGCTTGAGGACGTCGATGGGCTCGGCCACGGCTTCGCGCAGCGGCAGGACGACGACTTCGACGTCCTCCACAGGATCGACGTTGTCGCCTTGGTAGCGGCGCTTCAGCGCACTGGGCGTCAACACCGAGGAGGTCACGTCCGAGCGATTGCGGTGGAAGCGGATCGAGCCGCCCTCCGCACCCAGAGCGGCCGCGTGAACGACGAGGCGCGCGTCGTCGGCGAAGCGCTCGCGGATCGAGCGCGCCAAGTCGGGCAGTGCTTCGAACGCGTGGATCGTCGACTCGGGGAACGACTGACGCAGACGCGCCACCGTGTGACCGCGATTCGATCCGCCGTCCACCACGACGGGAGCCGCGAGCCCCGCGGACGCGCACAACTCGCGCAAGTCCTCGTACGGATCGCGCGCGACCATGCGCCCCCACGGCCCCGGCGCGATCGGCAGCGGTCGGTTCTCGTCCCCGTGCAGGGCCTGCCACACGACGGAGAAGTTCGCGCGCGCGGCACCGTGGCGAGGGTCCCGTCGCAAGGCTTCGGCGAACGCTTCCACGGCGCCCGCGCCGTCCCCGGCGTGCACCAGGCAGGTGCCGAGGTCGGTCCACGTCTCGGCCGACGCGCCGTCCCGCGCCAACTCGGCGCGCAAGAGCGCGATGGTGAGCGGCAGGTCGCCCTCCTCGAACGCCGCTCGCGGCGTCGTGGGCGCATCGACCGCGACCACGTTCGAGTCGGCGTGCAAGCACACGTCCGACAACTCGAGATCGAGTCGTGGCAGCTCGACGCCGCGCGGACCGAATTGGATCAGGCCCCACCCGCGCAACGGATGCCAGGGCGACGTGTGCTTCGAGTACGAGGGGTAGTAGAGACGCCAATCGACGGAGGGCGAGAGCGCGCCGGCCACGTGCTCGAACGAGCAGCGCTGCTCCCCGTACGCGTCGAAGCCGAAGCGCGCGTCGTGCGGCACCTCGAAGTCGTCGATCAAGAGGAACCCGCTCGCGAAGCGGCGGGTCAGGAACGCGACTTCCTCGCGCAGGGGCCATGCGTAGCCGTAGTCGTGCGCGTCGAGCCACGCGAGGACGGGACGCGCGAAGAGCGCGGCGTGTTCGCGCTCGAGACGCTTCAAGAATTCCTGCGACGTCTCACGGTGCACGACGACGCCCGTGCGCACGCACGAGTGTCGCGACGCGACGGCGTGGGCCTCGGCGTCGGGTTCGCACGACAAGCACTCGAGCTCGGGATACCGTCGCGCGACGTAGCCGAGCGTCGTCCCCACGTTCGATCCGGTCTCGAGGAAGGTCGGCACGCGCCGCGCCAACGCGTCGACGAGTCGCAACAGGTAGCGATCGCCGTGGAAGCCCTTGTTCACCGGGATCAACGAGCGTGTGGTCATGGACGTGAGGACGCTCGTGAGAGCGCGATGCGGCGAGTCGGGAACGAGGGCGGGGTCGGATTCGAGGCCGTCGGGGCCGCTCGCCCCGCGAGTCGACCGACGTGCCTCGTCGACCTCGTCGTCGCGACCCGACGATCCCTTGAGGTCGAGCCCCCGTTGGGACCGCGCGTTCCCGCGGCGAGGACGCCCGGGTCGCTCCGTCACCACGGGCGCGGGCCGGACGACCGATTCGGACGCCCGGGACCCGCCCGGCAGTGCTCCGCGGGGGTCCGAGGGTGCCCCTGGCAACGGACGATTGCCCCCTGCGACACTCGCTCCTAGATTGCTCCGGATCGACGAGTCCGGACCCGTGCGACGACGCGCGTGGACGGACTCGCCCCACCCTGGAACTCGGAGCTCCCATGAAGTCCTTCTCGCTCGTCACGTCCGCTCGCGCTTGGATGCCCGCGACCCTCGCGATCGCCGTCCTCGCCACCGGCTGCGCCACCACTACGAACAACGAGGTCCGCGCCGACGACAAGGCCCACGCGGCCGGCGCGCAAGACCAAGATCACGGCGCGATGCCGCTGCCTCCCGGCTGGACCGAGGCCGACATGCAAGCCTGCATGGTCGCCGGCATGCCGGGCCCGATGCACCAGCACCTGGCCAAGAACGTGGGCACGTGGACTTGCACGAGCCAGATGTGGATGGCGCCCGGCATGGCGCCGTTGACCAGCACGAACACGCAGACGGTCCAGATGGTCATGGACGGCCGCTACGCCAAGTGCGAGTTCGAGGGCACCATCCCCGGCATGGGTGCGTTCCACGGTATCGCCTACAACGGTTTCGACAACGTCTCGCAGAAGTTCGTCGGCACGTGGCTCGACAACCACAGCTCCGGGATCATGACCGGCACCGGCGAGTTGTCGGCCGACGGCAAGACGATGACCTGGTCGTTCACCTACAACTGCCCGATCCTGAAGCGTCCGGCCGTCATGCGCGAAGTCGACACGTACACGAGCGACGACACGATGACGATGGAGATGTTCGGCACCGATCCCAAGACGGGCGTCGAGTACAAGATGATGAAGATCGACATGAAGCGCACGTCGAAGAGCGTGCCCGGCACCTGATCGATCGATCGCCGCGACGCGCGGCGCAATCGGATCGAGGCGACGCACGGCGTGCCTCACAGCGCCCTCCACGCGAGCGGGGGTCGTCCCACGGGGCGACCCCCGTTCGCGTGGAGGGCGCTGCGTCTCACGACGTCGGCGACGGGGCACCAGACTCCCACGTTCGCCCGAGGAAATCGCGGCTTGACGCCCTGTCGGCGCCCTGATACTTTGCACTACAGAGTGCTTTTCCAACTGCAATTCCTCTGGCGTCGCGCCCGCCGCATCCTGGCGGACGACCCCGCCACGGCCTTGACCGTCGTGCGCGGCGGCCGCGGGATCCACACGTGGGCTCCGCTCGTGTTCCTGATCGCGGGCGCCTCGGCCTACGGCGCCGCGATGGGCGCGTGGCGCGATCCGAAGCTCGCGGGCTACGTCGCGATCAAGCTGCCGATGCTGCTCGTGGCCACGGCGCTGGTCGACGCGGTGGCCAACGGTCTGTGGGCGCGACGCCTGGGTTCGCGCATCGGGCTGGGTGAATCGTGCCGCGCCGTGCTGATGGCCTTCGCGCTGGCCGCGGTTGTCCTCGGGTCGTTCGCGCCGGTGCTCTTCTTCCTGGCGCGGTCGCTGCCGGGCCCCGAGGTGGCCGAAGCCCGCACGGCTCACGACGCGCTCGGACTGGCGCACGTCGCGGTGATCGCGTTGGCCGGTTGCCTGGCCGTCGCGCGTCAGTCGCATTGGCTCGCGACGCTCGACGGTCGCGCGAGCACGGCCACGCGCGTCGTCGCGACGTGGCTCGGACTCAACTTGGTGGTCGGCGCGCAGATCTCGTGGAACCTGCGGCCGTGGTTCGGCACGCCCGGACTGCCCGTCACCTTCCTGCGCGCCGATCCGTTCGACGGCACGTTCTACGAATCGGTGTTCCGGATGCTCGGCAACACCTGAAGCCTCCATCCCTTCACGCATCCGGCGCGGGCCGGTTCCTGCCTTCACGAGACACGACATGGACGAACCCCAAGCACCCGAATCCTGGTCCTCGCAACCGACGCCGCGCGATCCCCGCGGCGTTCCCCCGCCGCACGCGACCGTGCCTCCGCACTCGGTTCCGCACGCGCCGGCGCCGACGGCTCCGCGTCCCCCGCTCGACGATCCCGAGGACCTCGAGCGCCCGGCGTTCGATCAGTTGCTGCGGAGCCCCTACGCGCTGCTCGCGCGGATCGACGGACCGAACGGAACCGCGGTGCTGACGTGGCTGGCCGTGATCGCGATCGCGGGACACGCGGTCTACGGGCTCGTCGTGGGCAGCTTCTCGGGCGGCGATCAATGGTGGGCCGCGCCGACGAAGATCGCGATCGGCGCCGCCTTGTGCGGCGCGATCTGCTTCCCGAGCCTCTACATCCTCGTGTCGCAGAGCGGTGCTCGCACGCGCGCGCGGCACGTCCTGGGCATGCTGCTCACGATGTCGGCCTCGACCGCCGTGCTGTTGGCGGGCTTCGCCCCGGTCGCGTGGATCTTCTCGCAGTCGTCGAACACGATCTCGTGGCTCGCGCCGTTGCACTACCTCGTGTGGTTCGTCTCGGTGCTCGCGAGCAAGCGCGTGTTCGAAGCGGGACTGCGGCGTTGGCACGCACGTCGCGGCGCGCTGGTGGGGCTGTGGCTCACCGTGTTCGTCGTGACGTGCCTCCAGATGACGACCACGCTGCGCCCGATCCTGGGCACGGCGCCGCGAGCGCTCGACGGTGAGCGCAAGTTCTTCTTGGCGCACTGGGGCGAGACGATCGCGACGGAAGCGCGCGCGGCGCGGCGGGACTGATCTCCGATCCCACCGCGTCGCGCGCGCGCGGCCGCCGGGTCAACGCGCCCGCGACGAGGTCACGGTCACGTCGGTCACGGCACCGGTCGTCACGACGTCCGACACGGCCGGTCGCCGCAGCCGATGGAGCGCCGCGACGCGCACGTCGAGCCCGGGCGGCAGCCCCCGCAGGACGAATCGCCCGTCGGCCCCCGTCTCGACCAGGTCGTGGTTCCACGTGCGGGGACGTCCGTCGGTTTCCACGACGTCGGCGTCGATCTCCGCGATCGCCTCGTCCGTGGCGGGTCCACGCCCGACCACGGCGACCCAAGCGTTCGTGATCGGTCGGCCCTCGGCGTCGACGACGCGCCCCGACAACGCCACGGGACGCCGCAACTCGACTACGACGTCCGAGCGCACGTCGTGGGCTGCCAACCGAATCGGGCCGACGATCGCGGGCGCGTAGCCGTCGACGCGCACGGCCAGGGCATAGGTGCCCGCGTCGAGGTTCGTCACGTGCAGTCGATCCGACGTCGGTGGCGCGACGCCCGAGAACTCGCGCTGCACGGGCCTCTCCCACAGGTTCAGGGGCACGACGTCCTCGCGGAAGAGTACGTCCGTCGTGTCCGCCGGGATCGCCACGACCTCGGCGACGTCGAACGGCGCGGCCACCGGCCGGCGCGTGACGGCGTCGACGAGCGTCGGATGGATCTCGGCGGCGTGATCGCCCACCGCGCGCAGGTCCTCGACGTGCTTCAGGCGCAGCACGACGTCGGTGCTGCCGGCGGGGACGTCGTCGCGTCGGATCGACGACCAAGGACCGCCCGCGATGCGCAACGGATAGCGACCCGGATCGAGCCCGCGCAGCACGAACGACCCGTCGTCTTCGAGGTCTCCCAGGTGCCACTCGCCGTCGGCCCCGAGCAACGTGTACACGCGCAGCACGTCGCCGAATCGCGATTCCCCGCTCGCGCGCCGGACGGGCGCGCCGTCGGCGTCCACGAGGCGCCCGCGGATCTCGAGCGCCTGTTCGAGCACGATCGTCTCGCGCCACGCGCCGGATTCGATCACGAGATCGCGCACGACCTTGCGGTAGCCCGCGTCGCGCGCGTCGACGACGACGCGCTTGTCGCCCACGTGCGTGCCCCGCAACGTCACCAGACCCGAGGCGTCGACGCGCCCGCCCGCTTCCCAAGTCGTCGCGCCGAACGAGCCCTTCGTGCGCACCCGACGCGACAGCACCACGACGGCGGACGGCACGGGACGTCCCTGCGCGTCGACGATCTTCACGTCCCACGTGAACGCACCGGGTTCGTCGCGAGCCACCGGCGCGAGCTTCAGGACGCCGGCGTCGACGACGACGTCGGCCACGGCCCGCACCGGGACGGAGGTCTCGACGTCCGCGGCCGCATCCGAGCTCGACGAGCCGCTCGACGGCGTGCTCGGCGCGAGCCGGGCACCGTCCGCGAGCCCGACGCGGTAGTTCGTCGCGCCGTTCGCGCCGATCGGCACCTCGAGCGCGAACGTCCCGTCGATCCGCGTGCGCGCCGCGGCACTCCAACGCGAGAACTTGCCCGCGCGCTCCACCGACGACGCATTCACCTCGCGGCCCTCGGCCGGCGTGCCGCTCGCGTCGACCACGAGTCCCCGGATCGTGCCGCGACGCTCCGTCTCCTCGTTCCCGGCGACCACGCCGGTCGATCCTGCGACGGAGGTGGTCGAGTTGGACTCGGGCGACGCGGGGTCGACGGGCACGCGCTCGCCGGCGCGGGGCGCGGAGCCGAACGAATGCACATCGGCGACGCCGACCGCAGCGTTCGCGACGATCGACCCGTCGCCGTCCGCGGTCGCACTCGTCGCCACGTCGGTGCCTCGACTCGGCGAAGCGAGCCCGATCCACAGGACCGCCGTCGCCGCGAGCGCCAACAAGGACGCGAGGGCCAAGGGCACCGAGGACACGATCGCCATGGATCCGGCGTGCAGCGCGAGGAGGCGCGGAGCCAGGTGCGCCGGCACGGCGGGCTCCGACGCGGACGCGTGCGGCCAACCGACGGGCGGACGGGCCGCAGCCGCCGACGACGTCGACGCGACCGATGGCGACAAGACGCCGGTCGACGCCGAGCCGATCGAGGTGTCGATCATGCGCTGTTCGATCGCCAAGGCCAGCGCGCCACGTCCGCTCCTCGTGAACACGTCGCGCAGTCGTTCCAAGGCGCGGCGCACGCGTTCGTGAGCCGACGGTTCGCTGATGGCCAGCGCGTCGCCGATCGACGCGTACGTGCAGCCTTCGTCGAAGCGCAGGCGCAACGGCACGCGCAGTTCGTCGGGCAAGCGCTCGATCGCGCGCTGCAAGTGGAGCGCCTCGTCGCGCGCCTCCACTTCGTCGAGCGGCCGCGCGTCGTGCGCGCCCGCGGCGTGGGATCCGGATTCGTCGTGTCGCATGGCGTAGTCCTCCTCGCGTCGACGCCGATTCGCATTCGCGCGCAGCTCGCTCAAGCTCGTGCGCACCGCGTACCATCGCAGAGCGCGTTCGACTTCGTCCGTCGCGCGCGGAGACGCGGGCACCACGAAGCGCCCTTCGAGCAGCGCGACGTAGACCTGTTGCACGACGTCGGCCGCGAGCGCGGGGTCGCGCACGAGGCGCAGGCTCGAGGCGTACACGGCCGCGTGGTGATCGCGGACGAGTCGCTCGAAGAGCGCACGAGGGAGTGCGGGATGGGATTTCGGCATCGGAGTCTCTCGGTTCGAGGCCCCACCGCGGGGTCTCGCCCGTTCCATGCAGCCACGGCCCTGATCTTAGGAACGTTCCGGGAAAAACCCGCGCTCCGACGGGATCCGCGCGGAAAGACGGCTCGGCCCGCTCGAGTGGCGCACGGATCTTGAATCCCGCCGACGGTCGGCCTCGTTCCCTTCGCGACCGCCCCGGTTCCGGAGACACAATGGACGCGATGAGCCCGAAGGACCTCGATCGATTGCTGACGGACACGGCCTTCGTGCGTCGCTTGGCGAGCGCGCTGGTGCGCGATCCGGACCAAGCCGACGACCTGGCCCAGGATGCGCTGGTCGTGGCGCTGGAGCGACCGCCGCGCGCGGGCACGAGTCCGCGAGGCTGGATCGCGACGGTGATGCGTCGCCTCGCGATCGATCGCGCGCGGGAAGCGGAAGCGCGCGCGCGACGCGAAGCCGCGGCGGCACGCGCGGAGTCGAGTGATCAGGCAGGAGAGACCGAGCGACGCCTCGAGCTCTCGCGACGTGTGTCCGACGCGCTGCGCGAGTTGGAGGAGCCGTACCGCACGGCGCTCTACTTGCGCTACCTCGAGGAGTTGCCGCCCGAAGAGTTGGCGCGGCGCCTCGACGTTCCGGTCGCCACGGCCAAGACACGGCTGCGTCGCGGGCTCGAGATGCTGCGTGCGCGCTTCGATCGCGAATGGAACGGACGCGACGCGTGGAGTGCGCTGCTCGCACCGCTCGCGTCCCCTACGTCGGAGACGGGATTGCGAACGGGAGTCCTCCTCATGAGCACGCTGTCGAAGGTCGTCGCCGTCCTGTGCCTGTGCGGAGCCGCCACGTGGGCCCTGTGGCCAACGACCCAGACGGCGGCGCCGCTGGTCGCGCCTGCGACGGCATCGACGGGCCACGGTGATCCGCTCGAAGCAGGAGGCACCGACCGCGCGCGCCTGGCCCTCGCCGGGGCGGGCGGCAGCGCGCCCGACACCGACACGCGCCCGATCGTGCCCGAATCGGATCGACCGTACGCGCGCGTACTCGACGAGCGCCGCTTCCCGGTCGCCGGCGCGCGCGTCACGTTGCACGTCGACGGTCTCGACGCTGGGGACGAGGACGATTTCGCGGTCACGGACGCGGACGGAATCGCGCGGTTTTCGCACACGCGCGTCGACGACGTACCTCGGCGGGCAGGACTCTGGGCCACGGACGATCGCGGCCGTGCGGCCGCCGCGAGTTGCAGCCTCCTCCGGCGCCCGGAGCTTGCCTCGAACGATCCACGCCCGCTCGCACTGGGCGATCTGATCCTGAGGCCGGGTGCCTCCCTCGTGGTGAACGTGACCGACGCGGGGCGGCGAGTCGCCACGGGTTGGGTGAGCCTCGAATGCGGCCCCCATCGCGCGCCCGTGACTCGACGACGCGTCGATGCGACCGGACAAGCGACGTTCGACGGCGTCCCGGCCTCTTCGGTGGTCATCTGGGCCGAGTCCGACGATCGCGCGGGTCGCGCCGAGCGAGTCTTGGGTCCCGGAGGACCTGAGATCACGTTCGTCGCGCTCGAACCGATGCGCACGATCGAGGTGTCCGTCGTGGATCGAGCGACGCGTGCTCCGATCCCGAGCGCGCGCGTGACGCTGCGCGAGTCCTACACGTACGTCGAGGACGACGTGTCCCGAGGCCCCGTTCGTCAGTCGGTCGGAAGCTACGTGACGGTCCCGCGGTCCATCGCCCCGACCGACGCACGCGGTCGCACGCGCATCGATCGCGTCGGACCGTTTCCGCGACTCGAAATCGGAGCGGAAGCGGACCTGTACGTCGGTCCGACACCTCCGGGGCACTTCCCCACCGTGCGCACCGGCGAATCGACGGTGGCCGTCGAGCTGTCCTCGCTGCGCAAGCGGCGCGTGACCTGGAAGATCGAGAGCGGCGAGGTCGCGCCCCCACCGACGGGCACGGAGTTGGTCGTGCGCCCTCAATATGCGCGCCGACCATCGAGCACGAGCCGACCGCCTCTTCCGACGCGTGTTCGAGTCGAAGACGGAACGATCGTCGCGAACGACGTGTGCGATCACCTGTACGGCATGCTGGCGACGGCGCCGGATGGCAGCATCGCGAGGCTGTGGGTCGAGGACGGCGAGGAACGCGGCGTGCCGACCTCGTTCCGACGACCACGTCGCGTCGACGTCACCGTGCGCGACACCCAAGGCGTTCCGGTTTCCGGTGTCGCGGTCTCGGTGCGTGACCAAGGCAACAGCCCACTCGCGGACGATCACGTCACCGACACAGCGGGGCGTGCGACCTTCGAGGGACTCTGGGGACGACTGGCCGACGTCTACGGGGACGAGACCCGGCTCGGGACGGTCGACCTCGAGACGGGCGACGGTCGCGTCGACGGGATCTTGCCGTCACGAGCGTCGGTCACCCTGCAGTTCTTCGTCGACGGCAAGCCCGGGTTGCCCTCCACCTATCGCGTCTATCCCGGTTGGACGATCTCCGAGGATCCCGCGTCGGGGCGGGTGCGCACGCGGATCACGATTCCGAGCGACGGCAGCGCGTCGTCGCTGCGAGTGTCGGCGGCCGAACACCTCGACACGACCGTGAGCGTCGATCCTCGCGTCGTCGACGACGAGCATCCGGTCGCTGTCGTCCTTCAGCGTCCCGGCTCGCTCGTCGCGCGCGTGACTCCCCCGCGCGAAGGCAAGGTGCGCCTGCGCGCCGAGCCTTGGAACGCGACGTCGCGATCGTGGTCGACGGACACGTCGGGGCGCGTGACCAACGAACTACGTTCGCCGAATGCACCGGACGGTGTCTATCGATTCGACGGTCTCGCGCCCGGCCGCTACCGCGTCCGCGAGGTCGCGTCGGGTGCGGCGAGCGAGAGCGTGGAGGTCTCCGCCGGCGTTGCTGCCTCGGAGGTCGTGCTCGATCTCTCGACGATCGTCCGCGTTCGAGGGCGCGTCTCGCTTCCCGTGGGAGTTTCCCCCTGGTACTCGCGTGTCGTCGTGGACGATCCGCACGTCGCGGTCCACGAAACCAAGTGGTTTCGCGGCAGCGAGAATCCGGACGGTCAGTACGTCGACGGGGACGGCGCGTTCGACATCCTGGTGCCGGTCGCGGGTTCGGTGACGCTCCGCGTCGCTCACCCGTTCTTGTCTCCCGATCCCGAACAGGGATCCGTCGTCGTTCACGGTCCCGCCGACGACATCGTCTTGAAGCTCGTCGCGGGCGACGAAGTGCGCATCCCCACCGGCCTCATGGACGGCGCGCGGAAGCGCGAATTCCTGCGAGTCTACGCCTATGCCGACGAGCCCGTCGGGGAGCCCGCTCGGTGGTTCCGTGCTCTGGTCGAGGATGGCGTGGCGCGGTTCACCGGGCTGCCTCGCGGTACATGGACGTTGTGGATCGACCCGGCGGACTCATGGGCGCCGATCGTGATCCGCGGCGTCGCGGTCGGCGAGGGCGTCACGACGGTCGAGCCGCGACCTTCCAAGGGGAGCGCCCTGCGCGTCCGTGTCCGGCACGCGGCGGGCACGAATGCGCCGCGCCTCTACGTGTCCGCGATGCGGGATCACGAGCCGATGCTGCTGCGCAGCCTCAACTCCAGCGGCGAGGACACCGTGGTCCTGACCGGCCTGGACGAGGGAAGGTACGACGTGAATGTCTCGACGATCGCAGGTGAAGTCTTGCGCGAGCAGAGGATCGAGTTCGACGGCGTCCACGACGTCGAGATCGACGTGGATGCCATCGGCGGAACGCGCCGGTGACCCTTCACCGTTCCGGCGTGCTCGGTTCTTCAGGTCGGTCGCGTCGGCGGGATCGCGCGGGCGCGCACGTTGGCGGCACGTTCCTCGAGCACCTGCACGGCGATCCGTGTTTCGCGCACGAGCGTGCTCGCGCCGTGCACCAGCGCCGCCAACGCGACGAGGCCGGCCACGATGCCGACGATCTCGACGACCTGAGCGATCGTCGAGGTGCCGGCGGTCGCGAGCACCGAGCCCAACAGCGAAAACAACGCGGCGCACGCGAAGCCGCCCAGCGCGATGTAGATGCTCCGCAGCGCGGACAACAGCATGCGGCTGCGGTCCTCGGTCGACGTCAACTCCTTCAAGCGCCGCACGGCCTGCGGCGACGCCATGTCGGTCGCTTCCTCGAGCTGTCGCGACAGCTCGCGTGCACGATCGACCGCGCGCGCCAGGCGATTCGTCGTGCTCATCGCCAACACGGACGAGGCGTTCGTCAGCACCGCGGGAGCGACGATCAACGACAACACGGCGAGCGGATTCGACTGGGCGTCCATGCCGAGTGGCTTAGGCGCGCTCGCGTCGGACTTCAAGCTCCGCTCCCCGGGCATGCGCGCGACCCGGGCTCGATGGCGTGATCGAGGGCCCATCGGCGAGCTTCCGCACGGTCTTTCGAGCCGGCGCCCGATTCACCCCCGGGATCGCGTGAACGCGCGCGGGGTTCCGCGTACTCTCCTCGGCATGCTGCAAGGTCCTGCCTATCGCCTCGTCACCGGGCGTTTGATGCTCCGCTCGGTCGAACCCGCCGACGCCGAGGAATTGTGCGCGCTGATGGGATCGAACCAGCATCACCTGCGCCCGTGGATCGACTGGGCGCGCGACATGCCGCGCACCCTCGACGCGACCTTGGACGTGGTCCGACGCATGCGCGGACGCTTCGACACGGGCGAGTCGTTCTCGTACGTCGTGATCCACAAGGACACGAACACGATGATCGGCGGCACGATGTTGGCGCCCGTCGTGGCCGACGCGTCCGCGACCTTGGGCTATTGGTTGGCGGAGGCCAGCACGCACCAGGGATACGCGACCGAGGCCGTGGGCGCGCTCCTGACCGCGGCGTTCGAGGTCGAGCACCTCGAGCTGGTCGAGATCCACTGCGCGGTGCAGAACGAACGCAGTGCGCGCGTCGCGACGCGCGCGGGATTCGTCTTCGACGGAACGCAACGCGCCCGATTGCGCTCGGAAGAGGGCACGCGCACGGACCGCATGACGTGGTCCATGCTGCGCAAGGAGTACGAGAGCACGCGCGCCACCCGCACGGACGTGTGGGCGTTCGACGCGCTGGGCCGCACGCTGGTCGAACCCGCGGCCGTGTCGCGTCGCGGTTCGCCGTTCCGCTGAACGCGCGCGCGCCGCGCTCAGGCGTCGCCGGTGCCCACCGCCGCGAACAGGGCGCGCACCTCGGTCGGCGTCAGCGGGCGGACCTTGCCGCTCGCGAGCGAGCCGAGCTCCAGCGGTCCGATCGAGACGCGCGTGAGCTTCTCCACCTTCGCGCCGACTTCCTTCACCATGCGCCGCACCTGACGATTGCGTCCTTCGCTGATCGTGATCGTGAACACGGTCGCGGGACCGCGGTCGCCGAGCTTCTCGACCCGCGCCGGACGCGTGGGCCCGTCGGACAGCGTCACGCCGCGTCGTAGGCGCTCGAGTGCCGCGTCGTCGAGCCGCGGTTTGCACTCGACCTTGTACGTCTTCTCCACGTGCGAGGCCGGGCTCGTGATCGCGTCGGCGAATTGCGTGTCGTTCGTGAACAAGAGGAGCCCGCTCGTGTCGAGGTCGAGCCGCCCCACCGGCACGACCCACGCGCCGATCTCGCCCAAGAGCGCGTAGACGGTCAGGCGCTCGCCCGGATCCGTGCGCGTGGTCAGGTACCCGCGCGGTTTGTTCAACGCGTAGTAGCGCTTCTCGGCCGACGACACCGGGCGTCCGTCGAGGCGGAACTCGTCGCGGTCGGGATCGAACCACGCGTCCGGGTCGAGGATCACGACGCCGTTCACGCGCACGCGCCCCTCGCGCACGAACTCGCGCGCTTGCGTGCGCGAGCACACGCCCAGCTTCGACAGGATCCGGTCCAACCCGCGACGGACCGCGGAACCGCGCGCGCCGCCGTCGCGCGGTCCAGGAGCAGCGTCGCGAGTCTTGTCGCGAGCACCGTCGTGGGCCCGATGACGAGCCCCGGGGCGAGTTCCGTGGCGATCACCCGGTCGAGGACCGCGGCCTGGACCCTGGCCGGCACGATCGCGTGCACGTCCGCCCTGCCCGTCGCGCGATCCGCCGTCTCGACGCGCGCTCACGGACGCCGCCGCGGCCCGCCCAGCCAGCCCTTGCGACGGAAGTACACGAGCATCGCGAGAGCGCTGACGAGCATCAACGCGAGACACCCCACGTAGCCGTAGCGCCACGTCAGCTCCGGCATGCTCCACGGTCCCGCGTCCGGATGGAAGTTCATGCCGTACACGCCCGCGATGAACGTCAAGGGCATGAAGATCGTCGAGATGATCGTGAGCACCTTCATGATCTCGTTCATGCGGTTGCTCATCGACGACAAGTACACGTCCATCAGGCCCGAGGCCATTTCGCGGTGGTTCTCGACCAGGTCCATGATCTGAACCGTGTGGTCGTAGCAGTCGTTGAGGTAGGGCTTGGTCTCGGGCGTGAACGCGTCGCTCGACTCGCGCAGCATCACGTTCAACGCCTCGCGCAAGGGCCAGATCGCGCGCCGCAGCGTCAACAGGTCGCGCTTGAGCGTGTGGATCTCGGGGAGTCGGTGCGCCGTGGGTGATTGGACGAGCAGGTCCTCGAGCCCCTCGAGGCACTCGCCGTAGTGCTCCAGGATCGGGAAGTACGCGTCGATCGTCGCGTCGAGCAGCGCGTAGGCCAAGTAGCCCGATCCACCGGTGCGGATCATGCCCTGACCGCCGCGGATGCGCTCGCGCACGCGGTCGAAGCTGTCGCCGGGACGCTCCTGGAACGTGATGACGAACTTCTTGCCGAGGAACATCGAGAGCTGTTCGGTCTCGAGTTGCAGCGGCTCCGACGGCGCGTGCGCGTCGCGGTGCGCGGGCTCGTTCAAGCCGGCCGCGTTCACGGGCGGCGTCGTCGCGATGCCCTCCGCGCGCGTCAAGGCGACCATCACCGCGACGATGTAGTGGTGCGTGCCGAAACGGTCGACCTTGGCGCGCTTGCGCACGTCGAGCACGTCTTCCAGCGCCAGGCGGTGCAACCCGAACGCGGTGCCGATGCGGCGGATCACGTCGACGTCTCCCAGGCCGTCCACGTCGAGCCACACGACGTCGTGGCTCTCGAGCAGCGGACACACGTCGTGCGGATCGCTGATCGTCTTCTCGACGAGGCCGCTCGGTCCGTACGCGATCACCGACAGACGCGGCGGTGCCGCGTGCGGGTCGACGATCAACGTCCCCGGCGAGGTGCCCGGCGGTTTGTGCGGTCGCGTCCGACGGAGCTTCTTCTTGCGTTCGCTCAACGGTGGCCCTCGTTCCCGAATGCCGATCCCACGTCCGCGCGTGACGGCGCACAGACCGGCGACGCGCGACCTCGACGCGGGCTCATCGCGGCGCCTCGCGCGGCGCGGACGGCCGTGTCGGGGCTCCGTTCGCCTCCGTGTCGCGCCGGGGCGCGAACTCGCCCCACGCCGCGCGCAACACGGCCTGCATCGCGGGCGCCTTGGCCAGGAAGTTCTCGCCCGCGCCGCTGCCCACGAACCACTTCCACACGAACACGCCGCGCAACCACTCCGAGCGACGCGAGACCTCGTCGAGCGCCACGCGCAGGCACAAGGTCTGGAGCGCCTCGGCGCGCGCACGGTCGGGTTTCTTCGCTTCGGCGTAGGCCCAAGGCGTGCGTGCCGCGTCGAGCGAGCAGTTGTATCCGATCTCGGTGAACACGACCGGCTTGCCCGTGCGGCGGTGCAAGGTCTCGAGCTTCTCGAGCACGCCCGCCCATCCGGCGCGCAACGTCGCCTCGGTCGGCTCCGCCGCGTCGCACAACGGGAAGTAGGCGTCGACGCCGATCGCGTCGAGCGCGTCCCAGAACGGCACGCGCTCGTACGCCGACCAGTCGGCCGCGTAGGTCAGCTTCGCGTTCGTGCGCGAGCGCAGCGTGGCGATGATCGAACGCCATTCGGTCTCGTGCACGACGAGCTTGTCGAGTTCGTTGCCGATCGAGAACGCGTCGACGCCCGGCGCGCACGCGACGACGTCCGTGAGGAAACGCGAGTACGTCTCGAAGAACCGCGCGCGCGCCTGGGGGTCCTGGAACTCGATGTCGCCGCGCCAGCGCCAGGGGCTGCCCCAGTACGCGATGTGCGGGATCACGAGGATCGAGAACCCGCGCGCGTGCGCTTCGCGGATCGGCCGCGTGATCCACTCGGGCGGAGCCGCGGGATCCAGTCGACGCGCCGCCACCGTGCCGTCGGCGCGGATCGAGGCGTAGGGATGGATCGCGACCCAGTTGACGCCCAGCCCCGAGAGTTCGTCGAGCGCGCGGACGAAACCGTCGCTGCCCCACTCGCGCCCCGAGGTCTCGGTCGAGATCGTCATGCCGCGCACGAGGCGCGCCTCGCGCGGTTCGACGCGCCCCGCGCCGGCGGGAGCGGAGGTCGTCGGCTCGCCGTGCGACGCGACGAGCGCCGCGCCGACGCACAGGAGGACTTGGGTTGGGTTCACGCGCGCGTCACGGGCCCGGGTCGGAGATCCATCCGTCGGATGGAGATGGCGGGGCCCGTGGGTCGATAGGATACCGACCGAGCCCGGCGGGTTCGCCCCATGGAACTGAACAAGGACATTCTGCGCTGGGTGCTCCTGATCGGCGCGACGCCGATCTGGTGGCCGTTCCTGCGCGCCTTGTGGCGGGACTTCAACAACGCGCTGCGCGAGGAAGGCGGCCTGATCGGACAACCTCCGTCGCCGCGCGAGCTCGAGGCGATGCGCCAGGAGCGCCGCACGGAGTTCGATCCGTTGACGAGCGAACCGTGGGTGCAACCGGGCGAGCGGCGCACGACGCGACTGCGCACGCCCGGTCCGCGCGCGGGCGGATCGAATCCGGCCCGCGGGTCGGGCACCTCGCCCACGTCACCGAGCCGTGGCGGCGCGCAACCTTCCCGCCGCGGCTTCGGCCCGCGTGGGCGACGGTGAGCGCGGTGCGCGTCGGCTTCGACTACCACCCGGCCGTCACGCACCCTCCCGGCGTCGGACGCTACGTCCGGGAACTCGTCCGCGCGCTGGTCCAGCTGGAGGACCGACCGGCGATCGCGTTGCTCGACGTGGGACGCGGCGCGCGCGGCTTCCGCCCCGACGAGCTCGGATTCGCGATCGGCGATCCGCGGGTCGAGCGCACGACCACCGATGCGTCGCAGCGAATGGCGCGCGCGTTCGACCGACTCCGTCGCCGCGGCGCGGACGATCGACTGGGCGGCGTCGACGTGTTCCACCACGCGCGCCCCTTCACGTGGAACGTGCGCCGTGCGCGACAGTCCATCGCGGTCGCGGAGCTCCCCGAGCCGGGCAGCGACGCCGATCGAGAGCTGGCCGCGCGACTCTTGGCGATGGACCTCGTGTTCGTGTTCTGCGCGGCGTACCGCTCGCGCCTCGTGTCGCAGCATCGGCTCGATCCGGCGCGCGTCGTGCAGGTCCCGGTGGGTTGCGAGCACTGGCGACGTGCGCTCTCGCGCCTCGAGGCGCGCGATCGTCCCGCGCGCGTGGTCGTCCTGGGCGCGATCCGTTCGCAACGTCGACCGCTCGCGATCTGGAAGGCGTTCGAGATCCTGCTGGAGCGCGGGCACGACCTGGTGCTCGACTACGTCGCGCCGCCGGCGAGTCCCGCGCACGCGCGCGCACGATCGTCGGCGCCCGATCCGAGCTGGACCGCGCTGACGAGCGCGGTCGGTCGGTCCAAGCACGCGTCCCGCGTCCGCTGGAACGCGCCGCCGCCGGCGGGAGTGCCCGCGAGCCCGCGCGATCCGTTCGAGACCGAGCGGGAGTTGCCCGCGCGCGTGGCGCGGGCTTCGTTGCTCGTCCACCTCTCCTCGGACGAGGGCACGCCGGTCACGCCACTCGAGGCGTTGGCCGCCGGCGTTCCGGTCGTCGCGAGCCGCATCCCCGCGTTCGAGGAGGCGCTGGGCGACGCCGCGGTCCTGGTCGGCGACGACGAGGTCGTGCGCGAGCCCAGCGCGCTGGCCGACGCCATGGAGCGTGGCCTCGAGAGCCTCCACGACCCGATCGCGCGCGCGCGGGCCGAGTTCGTGGCGCGCGAGTTCACGTGGCAGCGCTGCGCGCAGGCGACGCTCGCCGCCTGGCGGCGACTGGGCTGACACGGAGGCCGCGGGCCGTTCCGGAGGGGCCGACGAGCCCACCGGAACCGGACGCCCGTACCCCTCGCGCGGGTGAATCACCGGTCGGTCCACCTGGGGTCGGCGTCAGGAGTCCGAAGACTCCTCGGAAACGGTTCTCCGATTCCGGCCCGTACGGCCGATAAGTTCTTGCATCCCCCCCTCCCCTCGGGCGAAGTTACGGCGCTTGTATCCGCGCCCTGACGAAGGCGCGAGAACCGCCCGGAAACACCGAGCGGACTCGGCCACGACACCGGCCGGGACGGGCACACGAGACGAGCCGGCCGGAACGGGCCGGGCAGGACAAGCGATGGCCAGCCAGATGACGGGCGAGAAGACCCAAGACACGGTGGAGATCAGCTTCGAGGGCAAGCGCGTGAGCATGCCCGTGATCCGCGGCACGGAGGACGAAAGTGCCGTCGACATCAGCAAGCTGCGCACGGCCACGAACCTGATCACGCTCGATCCGGGTTACGGCAACACGGGCGCGTGCAAGAGCGCCATCACCTTCATCGACGGTGAGCAGGGCATCCTGCGCTACCGCGGCTACCCCATCGAGGAGCTGGCCGAGCACAGCACGTTCCTCGAGGTCGCGTGGTTGCTGATCAAGGGCGAGCTGCCGACGCGCGCCGACCTGGCCGGGTTCTCGCGCGAGATCACGCGGCACACGATGCTGCACGAGGACTTCCGCGCGTTCTTCGGATCGCTGCCCAAGGACGCGCACCCGATGCCGGTGTGCGTGGCCACGGTGGGCGCGCTGGCGACGTTCTATCAGGAGCCCGAGAGCGAGCGTCAGATCCAGAACACGGTCATCCGCCTCCTGGCGAAGATGCCCACGATCGCGGCCTGTTCCTACAAGCACTCGATCGGTCAGCCGTTCGTCTACCCGCGCAACGACCTCGATTACTGCGCGAACTTCCTGCACATGATGTTCGCGACACCGTGCGAGGAGTACGTGGTCGATCCGGTCATCAGCAAGGCGATCGACCTGCTCTTGATCCTGCACGCCGATCACGAGCAGAACTGCTCCACGTCGACGGTGCGCCTCGTCGGCAGCTCGCAAGCGAACTTGTTCGCAGGCATCTCGGCCGGCATCGGCGCCTTGTGGGGTCCGCTGCACGGCGGCGCCAACCAGAAAGTGATCGAGATGCTGGAACAGATCGCGCGCGAGGAAGGCAGCGCCGAGAAGTTCCTGGCCCGCGCCAAGGACAAGAACGACACGACGCGCCTGATGGGCTTCGGTCACCGCATCTACAAGAACTACGACCCGCGCGCGGCGGTGCTGAAGCGCACGTGCACGCAGGTCATCAACAAGCTGGGCACGTCCAGCCGCCTGCTCGAGATCGCGATGAAGCTCGAGGAGATCGCGCTGAAGGACGACTACTTCGTGTCGCGCAAGCTGTACCCGAACGTCGACTTCTACTCGGGCGTCATCTACAAGGCGCTCGGCATCCCCACGAACATGTTCACGGTGATGTTCGCGATGGGACGACTCCCGGGTTGGATCGCGCACTTCCTCGAGATGCGCAACGACCCCGACTTCCGCATCGGTCGCCCGCGCCAGGTCTACACCGGCTCGACGCAACGCCCGTACGTGGCGATGGACCGTCGCGGGTAGTCGTCTGCGCCTGCGGGTGCTGCGCGTGCGGTGCCCGGCACGTTTCCTCACAGTTGGGGCGCGCGGTGGAGACTCCACCGCGCGCCCCAACTGTGAGGAAACGTGCCGGGCACCGCACGCGCAGCACCGTACGCCGACACCGTGCATTCGTCGCCCACCGCACGTTGGTATGCTGACGTCATGGAGTACGCGCTCGCCGCTCTCGCGCTGATCGCCGGGGTCTTGCTCGGCTGGTTGCTGGCGCACGCGCGCGGCACGCGCGCGCAAGCGCAGCTCGCCGCGCGGCACGAGGAGACCACCGCGCGCCTCACGGCGCAGCTGTCCGAGGCGGAACAGGCGCGCGCCCGCGTCGAGGCGCAGTCCGTCGAGCGCGCGCGCGCGTTCGAGGAGCAGAAGGCCTTCCTGGAACAGTCGCGCGTGCAGGTGCAGGACGCGTTCGCGCGGCTCTCGCAGGAAGCGCTGGCCAAGAACAGCCAAGTGCTCCTCGACGCGACCAGCGAACGACTCGCGCCGGTGCGCCAGGCGCTCGAGAAGCTCGAGACGAAGACGCTGGAGATCGAGAAGAGCCGCGCGCAGGCCTACGGCAGCCTCGAGAAGCACCTCTCGGACCTGTCGAAGGCCACGACGACGCTGCGCACGTCCAACGAAGTGTTGGTGACCGCCTTCAAGGGCAGCATGACGGCCCGCGGTCGCTTCGGAGAGATCCAACTCCGCAACCTGGTCGACGCGGCCGGAATGATCCCGCACTGCGACTTCGTCGAGCAGGAAGCCGTCGAGGGCGGCGTGCGGCCCGACATGATCATCCGCTTGCCCGAGGGCGACGGCATCCCGGTCGACGCCAAGCTCCCGCTGTCGGCCTACTGGGCCGCGGCCGAGGCCACCGACCCCGAGGTTCGGCGGCGCGCGTTGCGCGACCACGCCGACCTCCTGCGCCGCGCGGTGCGCACGCTGTCGAAGCGCGACTACTCGCAGTTCGTCCAAGGGCGCATCGACTACGTCGTGCTGTTCCTGCCGGCCGATCCGATCCTGTCGGCCGCGTACGAAGTCGCGCCCGAAGTGCTCGACGAAGCGGTCCGCAGCCGCGTGTTGATCGCGACGCCGGTGACGTTCCTGGCCCTCTTGTCGACGTCGAAGATCCTGTGGAACCAACGCGCGCTGGCCGAGAACGCGCTCGAGATCCAGAAGCAGGCGACGGAGCTCTACCGACGCGTGGTCGTGTACCAAGGGCACGTCGCCGGCATCGGCGACGCGTTGGGTCGCGCGACGAACGCCTTCAATCAAGCGGCGCGCAGCTACCAGTCGCGGGTGTTGCCGGCCGGACGGCGGATCGAGGAACTCGGCGGCGCCAGCGACGCGCGCGAGCGTCTCGAGGAGGTTTCCGAGATCGAATTGTTGCCCGCGCAGCCGCCGCGCGAGCCCGTGCGCGAGGTTCCGCCGCCCGCGCGCACTCCCGAATCGGTCGAAGGCGCGTGATCGCGCGCGTCGTCCCCGCATGAGCGCTCCCCGCCAACCCTTCCACCTCGCGTTCCCCGTTCGCGACCTCGAATCGACGCGCGCGTTCTACGGCGGTCTCCTGGGTCTCGAGGAGGGTCGATCCGCGCCGCTGTGGATCGACTACGACTTCCACGGGCACCAGATCTCGGCGCACGTGAAGCCCGAGGCGTGTCTTCCGATCGGCACGAACGACGTCGACGGCGACGACGTGCCCGTGCGTCACTTCGGTCTCGTCCTCGAATGGAACGCTTGGCACGCGCTGGCTGATCGGCTGCGCGCGCGCGGCGCGACGTTCCGCATCGAACCGCACGTGCGGTTCCGCGGGGAGATCGGCGAGCAAGCCACGTTCTTCGTGGACGATCCCTCCGGCAATGCGCTGGAGTTCAAGAGCTTCGCCGACCCGGCGCGCCTCTTCGCGCACTGACGCCGCGAGGGTCGTCACGACACGTCGGGTCGATCGTTCGCGACGCCGTCGCCGACGAGCCCGCCCACGAACTCCCCGCCAACTCCTCGAGAGTCCGTCGCGAGGTCGTCGACGGAGGACGGACGAACGCGTCGACGGGTCCGTCACCGAAAACGTCGAGGCCGACCGGTGTCGCCGATCGGCCTCGCACGAACGACTCACGGATCTCGCCGACTTTCGTCGACCGATCCCGTTCGAGTCACGGGATCCACGTGACCGCGATGCCGTTCGTCAGGTTGAAGAAGGAGGCGCTGCAGAACGCGGCGCTGTCGCGGTACCACAGTTGGTAGTTCAAGGTCGACGCGGGCGTCGCGACGAGACCCTTGACCGAGACCGACGCGTCACCGACGCCCGGATAGCTCGAGGCGCCCGCGCTGGCGGTCTTCGGACCGAGGCGGATCACGATGCCGCCCGCGCAACGCAGACCGTCACCGAACACCGCGCCCGCGCCGCCGCCGAGTTGCGTCGAGCCTTGGAAGTACAAGCCGGTGGCCGTCGCCGGCATCCCCGAACCCTGCAGCACGAGCGTGTCCGCCGTCAGGACGGGCGCGCCCGTCGTGGTCAGTCGTCCGCCGACGCCCGTCGAGTTCAAGCAACCGCGACCGCCACCGGCGGGCGAGTTGTTCGCGCACGGGCACGCGGTGCCGGTACCGTCGCCGACGCAGAACGTCTGCACCAAGTTGAAGTTCGCGACGAGCGTGCCGACCAGCGAAATCGTGCCCGAGGCACCGCTCGTCGGATCCGAGAACGCGAACGTCGAGTTGATCGGGCCGTTCAGCGTGAAGACGTTGGCGGACGAGGTCAGCGTGCCGTTCACGACGGTCGGCGCCGACGCGGCGCCGGTCAAGTCCGTCGTCGTGGCGGAACCGGCGAGGGGCGTCACCACGAGTTGTCCGCCGAGCGCCGTGAGCGTGATCGACGCCGACATCGCGCCTCCCGCGCCGACCGTGAACGTGGGCGAGCTGGCCGTCAGCGCCAAGTTGTTGACGTCGATCGTCGCGAGCGGCGGCAGGAACGGGATCGGGTTGTTGATCTTGCCGTGCAACGCGGTGCTGGTCGTGACGACGCCGCTGGTGAACGCGCCGGACACGAACGGCTGCGCGCCCGTCTGCAGCACGAGGTCGATGTTCTGGGTGCCGAGCAGTTGGAACGTGTTCGACGGGTTGCCGACGATCGCGCCCAGGGTCGACGTCCCGGTCCAGGTGAAGTTGCTCGAGGCCTGGTTGACGCGGAACGGGAACGAGGTCTGGGCCTCGGCGGCCAGGGAGAAGAGCGGCAAGGCCAAGGCGATCGCGAGCGAGCGGACGACGGATTGCATGGGGTTCTCCAGGTGCGTTCGGGGGCGGGGAGCGGGCGGCGCCGACTCCAGGGAAAAGCCTACCCGATCGGGAGCCCCCGAAAAGACGTCGAGTGGGCTCCACTCGCGACTTCGCTCCGTCCGACATAGGCCGTGGACGCACGCACGGCCGGGGGCCGGCTTGCCCCCCTTCCCGGGATGTCCCGCCACCTCGACACGATCCTGGCCGAGCTGAAGAGCCTCGAGCCGCTGCCGCACGTCGCCCTCCGGGTGATGGAGATCGGCGCTCGCGACGAGGTCGTGCCGCTCGACCTCGTGACGGTGATCGAGACCGACGTGGCGATGACGGCCAAGGTCTTGAAGCTCTCGAACTCGGCCTACTACGGCTTCCGCCGCGAGATCGGGTCGTTGACGGAGGCCGGGAACCTGCTCGGGGTCTCGGCGCTGGTGAACTTGGTGCTGACCGGTTGCGCCGAGCGCTATTTCCGTCGTCACGCGCGCATGGACGAGCGTTTGCAGCACCGCCTGTGGGAGGAATCGGTGTCGAACGCGATCGCGGCCGCGCTGTTGGCGCGTCTCTCGGGCACCGTCGATCGCAATCGCGCGTACACCGCGGGCTTGTTGCAGAACATCGGACGGCTCGTGCTCGAGAGCCACATGCAGCGGGAAGAGGCGGAGATCGAGCGCGCCGTGTTGCAGGGCGTGCCGCGCATCGAGGCCGAACGCTTGATCTTGGGCGTCGACCACGCCGAGGTCGGCGCGCGCTTGTGTCAGCGCTGGAACTTCCCCGAGACGTTGGTCGACACCGTGCGGCATCACCACGAGCCCGAGAAGGCCGAGCGCGACCCGATCCTGTGCTACTACGTGCACCTGGGCGAGCAAGTCACGTTGCGCATGGCGCAAGAGAAGGAAGCGAACTGCCCCGAATACGGCCTCGCGCCCGGCACGCTCGAGCGACTCCAACTCGAGGACGGCGT
>Ga0075163_10001399_pt1 | contig 32486 bp, 26 predicted proteins | sample JI1023141ADNA_FD_71478 | JGI IMG/M metagenome (GOLD analysis project Ga0075163, IMG submission 71478) | Wastewater effluent complex algal communities from Wisconsin, to seasonally profile nutrient transformation and Carbon sequestration -... | ecosystem: Engineered > WWTP > Effluent > Algae...
TCGCCGAGATTTCCCGTCAGGTTGACGGTGATGGTCTGGGTGCTCTTGATGTTTATGAGCTTGCGGCCTTCCCACTGCCCGCTCGCGTTCTGCTGCCGACCCTGGCACTGTCCCTGCGGACACAGGATGATTTGATTGTCCACGCCGCTGGCCGTCAGCGGACCGCCCGCTTCGATCTGCGTCCACATGAGAAGCTCTGGATCAAAGGGCGGCGCAGTGGCCACCGGATCTTCAAAGCCCACGATGTAGGGGAAATAGACCTGCATGACGCGCCAGCTGCGGCCGCGGTAGTAGACCTCTTTGACCTTGGAGCCGCCGCCGGTGGCGTTGGGCAGATACAGATAGCTGAAGCCGCCCGCTACGCCGGGATCCCCCGCGATGGGCGCAACACCCTTGTAATAGTTCGTGGAGGGTGCGGCCGAGTTCCAGGTGCCGAGATCTCCCAGCCGCTTGCGGGTCTCGGTGTAAGGGCCGAGAAACGAAATCTGCCCGCCGCACGCGCTGTTTCCGGAGTCGCAGACGCGACCATACACGGGCTGGTTTCCATAGTCGGCTTGATCGGCTGCGCCGAAGACGCCGAAGCGCTCCATGTTCCACCACGTGCCGCCCGCTGCGCCCAGGTTGTTGCAGCTGCTCGGCGAGCCAGCCTGACCGAGCGCGCAGTTTGCGGTGGCGCTGCCGGCGCTATAGGGAAGCGTGGTGGTGTCCGTGTCGGTGTGCGGCTGCTTCCACAGGTTGCCAAAGTACCAGGCCACTGCTTTGCGATGGCTGATGTACTCGTTTGCGGTGTATGCGGTGCCCGACTCCAGGCTGCGCAGGCTGAGTGGGAAGTGCCGTCCGGTGACGTTTACGCGCGCGAGCAGACACGCGGACACGAGCTCCATCTCGTCTTCTGGAACCGTCGCGCCACCGTTGCTGCCGCACCAGGTCGGCGCCAGCCCCAGGCCTCCGTAGAGCGTTGTTGCATAGCGCCCATGGGTATCAGAAAACGGGATCTCAACATTGCTTGGGCAGGCGCAGCTCGTCCAGTACTCAAGCGCCTGCACACGCGCCATCATCTCATCACCGCCATTTAGATAATACGAACTATAAGTCTGTCCTGTGCCTTGTTTATTCGTGGGACCGCACTTGTTGATGCGCGATGCGCTCGGGGATCCATCGCCGTTCACATCCGAGTGATTGATCCAGTTGTGCAGGGTCGTAAATATCGGTGAGTCCTGACCGGTAACGCCATTCCACGCCGCGCCATTCCACGCCGCACCATTCCACGCCGCACCATTCCATGCCGCGCCATTCCACGCCGCTCCATTCCAACCGATTCCATTCCACGCCGCGCCGTTCCAACCGATTCCATTCCACGCCGCACCGTTCCAACCGATTCCATTCCACGCCGCTCCATTCCAGGTCAGGCCGTTCCACGCCGCTCCATTCCAGCCCAGACCATTGTCCGCTCGCGCTTCCTGCCGAGCGGCGCCCAGCGCCTCCTCATCCAGGGGATCTCCGCTTGAGCAGCCGACCACGGCCAGGATCGCGCCGAGAGCCAGACTTTCCACCGGCATCCGCCATCGCGGCGGCGCCGCCTTCATGGATCCCACACTCCAACAAAACCATCCGGACAGTCGCATCTATTGCCTCCTAAAAAATGACAGGACATCCCCATCAGTTTTCCGATCATACGCAGGTTGTTCCTGGGCAGTGACGGCGTGTGAAGGAAAATAGGAAGCCTAGAAATTATCCGCAGTTGGACAGGAGTTGGGAACGTCCGAGGTCGGCGGCCAGCCCCGCGCGCTCGCGCAGACACCAAAATGCGGCGGGCAATTTTGCAGCAGTTGCAGCTTTGCTGCTTGTTTCGCCCGGTGCTGCCTGCCCTTCGTGCGATTCCGATTTCTGTTGCGTAGAAATCTTGCGCGCACAGAGGCTCCCATGTGGACGCCCTGAGCACTCATTCCAGGTGCCTGTTTACGCTGGGCGATTCCGCTAGCTCGACCGGCTCTGCCGATCAGGAGCTCGGGGCCGCGACCCGGTCATGAATAATCCGCTGCGGCTGCGGTCCAAGCTACCAAGAAGGGAGTTCTGACCATGACACGCTCCATCCTCTCGGTTCTTGGTGGTCTTGGTACTCTGGCTCTTTCCGCTCTCGGTGGCTGCTACGCAGATGTCGGCCCCTACACAGCGGGCCCGGTCTATGCGCCGGCACCGGTCTACGCGACCTCGTATGTTGCGCCGCCGGTCTACACCACGGCGTACGCAGCTCCGCGGTACCGTCCGGCGCGCTACTACGCACCCGCCGCGCCCTACCGCACGGTCGTGGTCGCGCCGCGCCACCGCCGCTACTGGTAGCGCAGGCGCACTCCGCTCCTAAATCACAAACTCGGCCGCCGGCGGCCGCAGGTTGTAATGGGAGCTCATCGCGCGGCCATACGCACCCGCGGTGGCAATGAGGAGGATGTCGCCCTCCTCGGTCTTGGGCAGCAGGCGGTCGTGACCCAGCTGGTCTCCGCTCTCGCAGATCGGACCGACGACATTGACGGTCTGGGTCGCTGGCTCGCCGAGTCGCGTCAGGTTGATGATCTCGTGATACGCACCGTAAAGTGCGGGCCGGATGAGCGAGTTCATGCCGGTGGCAACCCCGACATACTGCACGCTGCCTTTTCCTTTGATCTGCGTCACCTGCGCCAGCAGCACACCCGCCTGCGCGACCAGATATCGACCCGGCTCCAGCCACAGCTTGAGCTCACCCAGCTGCGGCCGGAGCTTGGTGAGCGCGGCATCGAGTGCACCCAGATCGAACTCGCGCTGTCCCAGCCGCTCGGGAACGCCGATGCCGCCGCCCAGATCGAGCACGCGCAGATCGGCAAAGCGCCGCGCCAGCACCCCGAACAGCGTGGCGGTCTCGACCCAGTTGTCGAGGTTGAAGATGCCGCTTCCGGTGTGCGCGTGCAGTCCGACAATTCTGGTGTCATTTTCGCCTGCCAGCCGGATGAGCTCATCCATCTCGAAAAGCGGAATGCCAAACTTCGAGTGCGTTCCCGCGGTGCGCACATGCTCGTGATGACCGCGCCCGATTCCGGGATCGATGCGCACGAACACCTCGCGTCCGCGCAAGAGCTCACCCCAGTTTTGCAGCGGATGCAGGTTGTCGAGCGTGATCGCGAAGCCCTGCGCCAGCGCCTGCGCGTACTCCTCGCGCGGAGCAAAGTTCGGCGTAAACAGCAGCCGCTCGCGCCCGATGCCGGGCAGCGACGCCTGAACGTGCTCCAGCTCCCCGCGCGAGACGCACTCGAAGTTGATTCCCTGCGCCGCCATCAGGCGCAACAGGTCGCTGTTCGGGTTGGCCTTGACCGCATAAAAAATCTCATCGACCCCGCGCAGCTGCTTCATCTCGCGCGCGATGTTGGTGACGGTCTCGCCATCGTAGACATACGCGCAGCCGTGACTGCGCCCCAGCCGCTCCAGCTCCTCGCGGCGACGCTCCCACCAGGGCAGAAGGTGCGCGCCGTGCTTGCTCTGGCGACCGCCGCCTGCACTGTTCAGCTGCTCCCAGGTGGGCCCCATCGCCTGATCATCGGGGCCCGGACGAATCAGCAGATCGTGCAGCTGATTGACCAGCCGATCGCCCTGATCCTCGTCGATCACCAGGGTGAAGTTGAGGTCGTTGGCGGCCTGGCTCACCAGGTAGATCTTCTGCTCTTCGAACAGCTCGAACGCGCCGCCCAGCTCGTGCAGGATCGCGCGGATGTTGCGCCCGACCAGACTCAGCGATGCGCACGGACCAATGGCCTGCGCCCGGCAGAGCGAGCCCAGATCCGCCACCAGCCGCTCGATGATGTCGGCATCCAGCGTGTTGGCCGCAGGATCCAGCGACACCGTGACGTTGGTCTCTGAAGTCGAGATCTGATCGACGGAGAGTCCGTGGTTTTTGAAGATCTGAAACGCATCGGCCAGGAAGCCCACCTGATGCCACATGCCGGGGCTGTCCATGCTGATCAGCGTGATTCCTTTTTTCACGCAGATCGCCTTCACCTGCGCCGCACCGGCCGCCGAAGTGGCAGAGATGACCGTGCCCTGCTGCTCGGGCGTCTGCGTCGCGTAGACGCACAGCGGAATTCCGTGCTGGCGCACCGGCAGGATGCAGCGCGGATGCAGCACCTTGGCGCCGCTGGTCGCGATCTCCTGCGCCTCGTCGTAGTGCAGCGACCACAAGAGCCGCGCCGTGGGCGTCGAGCGCGGGTTCGCCGAAAACATGCCCGGCACATCGGTCCAGATCTCAAGCCGCCGCGCCTGTAGCTTCGCCGCGATGTAGGCGCCCGACGTATCAGAGCCACCGCGGCCCAGCAGCACGGTGTTGCCATCCTCATCGCTGGCGATGAAGCCCTGCGTCAGGATCACCTTGCCCAGCGCAGCCAGCCGCTCTTGCAGCGCCGGATCGGGATCGAAGCGGCAGGTCGCCGAGAGCACGCTCGCCTTGGCGCTCGCACCTCTGCGAACCTCTGCGCGCAGGATCGTTCGCGCATCCACCCAGGTCGCATCCAGACCTCGCGTGCGCAGATACGCGGCGCCCAGCTCGGTCGCCATGAGCTCGCCGCTGGCCATCACGCGCGCTCTTATGCGATCGCTGACCTCGCCCACCAGCGCCACGCCCGCGGCGATCTGCCCGAGCTCGCGCAGGTGCTTTTCCACGGGCTGCGGCAGCTCGATGCCCAGATCGTGCGCAAGCTGGCGGTGGCGCTGCGCGATCTGCTCCAGCGCCGGAGCAAACTGGCCGCCGAGCGCCCCGTTCAAGAGCGCCTCCAGCCGATCGGTGATCCCCGACAGCGCAGAGTGGACGATGACCAGCCCCACCCCGTCCGCGAGCCGGGCCAGCACCACCTTGGCGATGTTCTGCCAGTTGGCGACGCTGGAGACGCTGGTCCCGCCAAACTTGAGGACCACCCACGGTCCGGGGGAAGCGCTGGATTGAGAGTCGGTGCTGGTGTTGATGCTGGAGCTGGCGAAAACGGTGGTGCTCATCTGTTTTACGAGATGCGCATTTTAGCGGACAGTGCCCGCAGATCGCTACGTGAAGGCTACTTGCGCAGGATCGTTCCGCTGGTGCCCACGACCCACAGCTTGTTCTGGCTGCTTACCACCGCAGTCAGATCCGAGGCCGCGCCCGTGTCCACGGGCGTCCAGCTGATGCCGTTGAAGCGGAGCAGGGTGCCGGCGGAGCCAGTGGCGTACAGATCCGTGCCGCTGGTGCCCCACAGGCCGCGCAGCCCGCTCACCGCTGGCGACGGCGTGGACTGCGACCACGAGCCGGCCTGATAGCGGAACAGCGAGGTGTCGGCCGTGACCCAGAAGTCCCCGGAGTTGCTGCCAAAGATGCCGCCGATCGACGCTGTGGTCGCCGGCCCCGGGGTCACGCTGGAGAACGCGCCGCCGGTGCTGTGCAGGACATTGCCCATGTCGCCGGCCGCCCAGATGTCGGTGGCGCTGGTGGCCCAGACCGCCCGCAGGTTCGGCGTGGGGCTCACCGCCATCGGGGTCCAGCTGGTGCCGTCGTAGGCCACCACCGTGCCGTTGTCGCCGACGGCCCAGATGCGGCTCGCCGACACTCCGTAGATCGCGCGCAGCGTCTGACCGCTCGAAATGACGGTGGTCTTCCAGCTGGTGCCGTCGTAGTGCAGGATGTTGCCGCCGATGCCCACTGCCCAGACATCGCCCGCACTGGCTGCCCAGACCCCGTACAGGATGCCGCTCGCGCCCGCGCTGACCGACGAGAAATAGCTGCCGTTGTAGCGCATCACGGTGCCGCCGCCGCCCACCGCCCAGACGTTCTGCGCATCGACCGCCCAGACGCCGTAGAGCGGTGCGGTGGTGCCGGTCGAGCGCGGCTGCCACGGCGTGCCGGTGGTCTGCCAGATCGCGCCCGAGTCGCCCACCGCGAACTGATCACCGGTGTTGTTGGCCGCGATGCTGCGGAAGCCATCGTTGGCCGTCACATCCTTGACCCAGCTTGAGCCGTCGTAGTGCATCACCATGCCGCCGTTGTTGCTGCCAGCGACGTAGGGAGTGGTGCCGATGAGCGTCAGCCCCCACAGGTCATCGGTTGCGTTGGTGCGGACCTTGGTCCAGCCGGCGTTGTACAGGTAGATGCCGCCCTGCGAGTCGATGGCGTAGATGGTGCCGGTGTTGCCGGCGATGGCGCGCACCGTCAGGCCGGCGAAGACCCCCTCGGTCTTGGGGGTCCACGAGCTGCCGTCGAAGCGCACGGTGGTGCCGCCGACGCCGACGGCCCAGATATCCGTGAGGCTGCTCCCGTACACCCCGCGCAGCTCGGCCGTGCTGGTGTTGGTGTCCTTGCTCCACGTGCCGCTGCGGCGCAGGATGACGCCGCCCGCACCGACGGCAATCACGGTGCTGCCGCTGCCCCAGACATCGTTTAGCGCGGTGGTCACGCCGGCAGCGCTCTCGGGGCTGAAGCTGCCGCCGACGCCGTGGAGGATCGTGCCCCCGTCGCCGACCACGTACAGATCGCCGCTGCTGCCCCAGATGCCGTTCAGGTTCTTGGTGGTGCCGCTGGCGACCAGCGTGTTGGTGGTGCCGACGCTGTGCACGATGGTTCCACCGTTGCCGACCGCCCACATCTCCCGGGGACCGACCATGATCGAGTCGTTCATGCGGTTGCCGGTGGGTTTGGGATTTTCCCAGCAGAAGCCCGAGGCATTGCACTGCGCAGCCGGCGGCGGCGTGCCCGCCAGCGAGAAGTTGACGAGCACGCGAACCGGCTCGGTATCCGCCGGCGTGAGCTCGCAGGTGTTGCTTGCGCTGAGGCAGCCGATGGAAAAGCTCGCCACCTGCGAGCCCAGGGCCGGCGCTGCGGTGAGCGTGGTCTTGGCCCCGACCTGGATCATGCCCTCACACGTGCTGCCGCAGTCGATGGCCGCCGGCGTGGAGGTGATGGTGCCGCTGCCGTCGCCCGTCTTGATGATGGTGAGCGTCGTATATTTCGGCTTGAGCACGCACAGACCATCGCTGATCCGGCACATCTGCCCATCGGGGCAGTTGGTGTCGTCCTGGCAGACCGACACCGGCTTGGTGCTGCCCGAGCAGCCCAGCTGGGCCGCCAGAAGGCCCGCGCCTGCCGCCAAAAAAAGCACGCTCCGTCGGAATAGTCGCATTACTTAGGCTCCTTTTTTATGAAGTGAGCTTACAAGGTGAGTCTACGCAGTGCCACCTGGGGTCCGGTGTTGCCGCGGTGCGTGTAGACCAGCAGCACACCTCCGCCGTCTTCCGACGACACCGCGACCAACTCGTGGTCGGCTCGGGCCTCTTTATTTGGACCCAGTCCACCGCCCAACCGCAGGCGCAGCTGCGTCCGGGCCCGCTGCTTGCCCAGAGAGAGCGAGGTCGCGAAGAGCTCCTCGCCGGCGGCGGTCGACTCGGCGGTGACGACGTCCAGCCGCTCGGGCGCACCCAGCGCCGCGCGCAGGCGGGTCACGGCGCCGCCGGTGGCAAAGTTTTTCTCGAAGCGGCGCTCCAGCGTGCGGGCATCGAGCGCCATCAGCCGGCCGCCGGAGCCGTCGGCGATCAGCAGCAGCGCGCCAGCAGGCACAAGCTCGCCGGTCTCCTCGCTGATTCGCGCAGGCAGGAGGGCGCTCGCCTGCCCCTGCGGCTCGACCCGCAGCACCTGCCGGCCGGTCGCCACGTAGTCAGCGTCGGGCTGATGCAGATACAGCTCGGCCCACGCCTCGTCCTGGTGCGGCACGTCGCGGGCCGCCAGCAGCCGCGCCTCGTCGTCGAGCGTCAGCAGCACCGAGTGGCCGGCGCAGCGGACCAGCGCATGCAGCCTGTCGCCGTCGCCCTGGAGCAGCGGCAAGCGCTCCCGGCTCTGCGGGCAGGCCGCGGGCAGCGTCACCGACACCGGAGTGCCGACCTTGCCGTCGCGATCGTAGACCAGGAAGCGCGCCGCCAGCGGGTCGGTCGGGGCTGAGGTTGGCCAGGGCGCTGCCTCGACCACATGCCCCGCAACCCACGCCAGCGAGCCGGCGCGCGCGATCGCCCCCACGGGGGGCCGCTGGGTGGTCACGCCCAGCGGGCGAAAAACAGCAGTCAGCTCGGGACGCTCGGTGGCCAGGATGAGGTAGCCCTGCTGCGGCGGTGACGACCCGGGCGCTGTGGACGACGCGGGAAAGACGCGCAGCTGCCGCGGTCCGTAGTTGACCACCACCTTCTCGGGACCCGCCTCTTTTTCCGTGGGCAGCCGCGCCGGCGCAGACCGCGTCGAGCAGCTGGCTCCGGCCAGCAGCGCCACGGTCGCACCCAGAGCCAGAGCCGCCGGTCTCAGTGGAGCACTCCGGGACGGCCGGCGCCACCAGCGGTGCTGCTGCTTGCCAGGGAGCGCACGGCTGACTCCAGCACCCGGATGCGCTCTTCGGCGAGGCGCTGGCGCGGGCTGTCGCCTCTGCGCATGTAGATGTTGCGCAGGTTGTGCAGCATGCGCAGCAGGATCGCGTGCTTGCTGGCCGGCTGGAGCTCGTCGGGGCGCGGCGGTCGACGCTGGCCGTAGACCCGCCCGAGCAGTTCGGACAGCTCCGCGGTGCCCATGGGCTGCCCCGTAAAAGGGTCCAGCAGCAGCGGCTGCGGACCGGCGGTGTCGACGAGAAAGTGGCCGGGGAAGGAGACCCCGCGCATCGCGATGCCCAGCCGCTGCGCGACCTCCAGGATCACCAGCGACAGCGTGATGGGAATGCCCAGGCGGCGCTCCAGCACCTCGTTGAGGAAGCTGTTGCGCGGGTCGTCGTATTCGTCGAGGTTGCCGCTGAATCCCTGATCTTCCAGGAGGAACTGCACCAGGGCCACGGCGCGCCCCGAGTTATCGGTCACGCCGTCAAGACGCGGGCGCGCGAGGGCGGCCAGCTCGTCGAGGTCGCGCAGGTATGCGGCGATGTCGAGCTCGGGATACTCGGGCTCGGCGATGAGCAGCGCCGTCTGGGCGAGATCGAGCTCGTCCTCGGGCCGCGAGACAAGATGGGCAAACAGCGCGACATCGAGAGTGCGCTGCGACTGGGCAGGCACGTTCAGCGGGGCTTTGCCGAAGGCCCTTCCGTCAAGCGGTAGTTGGTCATCACCGACGGAACGAGCACCATCTCGCGATGGCGCTCAACGACCTCGCCGGCGTCGTTGCTGATCTCGACGCGGGACAGGGCCATGGTTATGACATCTCCCTGAGGCGGGCGCACGGTGGCGACGTAGCCGGTCAGGTGGTAGCCGTTCTCAAAGTCGAAGGTGACCCGGTGGCTGACCAGGTCGCGCAGGCTTTGGCTGGTGGACACAGACATTTCGCCCTTATATCACGCGCACCGCCCGGAGCCAACGCAGCACCGCGGGTCGTGGCGGAACAGCGCGTAACCTCGCGTGCGCCAACGGATCTCTAGGAGGTTGAGGTGGCGGCCAGATCGCTGCCCAGCTGCTCCCACTCGGCCAGCAGGGCGCGCAGCTTGGCGTCGGCCTTCTGCTCGTCGCTGACAAGCTGGTTCAGGCGCTGCCAGTCACCGCCGTGCGCGACGGCGAGCTGCTCGCGCAGGAGCTTGAGCGAGGTCTCGCAGGCAGCGATCTCCTGCTCGATCTGCTCGAAGCGGCGCTGCTTGCGCTGGAGCTCGCGGTCGCGATCCTTGCGCTCCTCGCGGGCGGCCAGACGCTGCTGCTTGTTGTCGGGCTCGCTCTTGGCGGGCGCGGCCGGCACAGGGGCGCGGCGGGCAGCCGGACTCTCGGCCGGCTTGGCGGCAGTGCGCGTCGCTGGGGCCGGCGGCGGCGGCGGCGGTGCACTCAGCCGCTGCTTGAAGTCGCTGTAGTTGCCGATGTGCGAGTCGATGAGCTGGGTCGCGGGATCCAGGTGCAGGATCTTGTTGGCGACGCGATCGAGGAAGAAGCGATCGTGGCTGACGATGACCACGCTGCCGTCGAAGTCGGCCAGCGCCTCCTCAAGCGTCTCGCGGGCGGCGATGTCCAGGTGGTTGGTCGGCTCGTCCATGGCCAGCAGGTTATAGGGGCGCAGCATCAGCTTGGCCATCTGGAGGCGGTTGCGCTCACCGCCGCTCAGCCCCTTGACCTTTTTGAAGGCGTCGTCGCCGGTAAAGCGGAAGCGGCCGAGGTAGCCGCGCACCACATCCTGGTTCCAGTCGCCGCGCACGGTGCGGATCTCGTCGATGAGCGAGTTGTCTTCGCTGAGATCCTCGAGCTTCTGGTCGAAGTAGCCGATGCGGACCTCGTGTCCGAGCGTGATGTAGCCGCGGCGCGGCGCGATGCGGCCGATGATGGCCTTGAGCAGCGTGGTCTTGCCGGCGCCGTTGGGGCCGACGATGCCGACGCGCTCGCCGCGGTACAGCGTCAGGTTGAGGTCGCGAACCAGCGCCGGACCGTTGCCGTAGCCAAGCTCCACACCGTCGGCGCGCACCACCTCCTTGCCGCCGCGATGGGCCGCGACGGTGAAGCGCAGCCCGATGTCGCCGGCCTCGGACCAGGTGTCGCGATGGCGCTCGACGCGGGTCAGCTTTTCCAGCTGCTTGCGCCGCGACTGCGCCTGCTTGGTCTTCTGCCCGGCGATGTTGCGACGGATGAAGTCCTCGGTGCGAGCGATCTCGGCCTGCTGGCGCTCGTACTCGGCAAGCAGGCGCTCGTGCCGCTCGGCGCGGGCCGGCAGGTATTTCTGGTAGCTGCCCGGATAGCGCACCACCTCGCCGTCTTCGACGTCGACGATCTCGTTGCACACAGCCTGTAGGAAGTAGCGGTCGTGGCTGACGACGATGAAGCCGCGCGTCTCGGGCCAGACGCGCAGGCGCTCCTCCAGGTGCTCGACCGCCTCCACGTCCAGGTGGTTGGTGGGCTCGTCGAGCAGCAGCAGATCCGGCTGATCGAGCAGGACCTTGGCCAGCTCCACGCGCCCGCGCTCGCCGCCCGAGAGGCTGCCCACGGGGCGCTGCAGATCCTCATCGGTAAAGCCGAGATCGTGAGCCAGCGCGCGCGCCCGCACTTCGAGCGTGTAGCCCTCGCGGTGGGCGTATTCGTGTTCGAGCTCGCCGTAGCGGCGGAGCAGCGTCGCGTGCACCGAGTCCTCGGCCGGCAGCGACAGCTGCGTCTGGAGCTCGGCGAGCTCCGCGCGGATGCGCAAGAGGTCGGCAAACGGCAAGAGCAGCGTCTCCCACAGCGTGCCGGCGCCGCTGAACTCCTGCGACTGATGCATGTACGCGAACCGCTTGCCGCGCGCGCGCACGACCTGGCCGGTATCGGGCTGGAGCTCGCCGGCAAACAGCCGCAGCAGCGTCGACTTGCCGGCGCCGTTGGGACCGACGAGGCCGATGCGCTGGCCGGGGTTGACCTGAAAAGAGAGGCTCTCGAATATCTCGACGCCGGGATAGCCGAAGTGGACGTCGGCAAGCTGAGCAAGCATGGCGGATGCCTATGCTAGTCAGCTTGCGCCCAGAAGGAAGGGGGCGCGCAGGAAATTTACCGCCAGTGGCCGGGGATGTAGCGCCAGCGCCAGCCGTGCTTGGCCCAGTGCGCCGGGACCCAGCTCATGCCGGCGCGGCGGAACTCGTGGTGGCCGGGCATCCAGACCCACTGCCCGCGCCAGGTCCAGTGACCGGGAATCCAGACGTGCTGCGCCGACGGCGCCATCGGGATGATCTCTTGCTGAGGCGGCGGCGGGGCCTGCTCAACCACGACCTCCTGCTGCGGCGGCTCGGCGTAGACGGGCTGCGCGGGCTGCGCATACACAGGCTGCGCGGGCTGCGCATACACAGGCTGCGCGGGCTGCGCATACACAGGCTGCGCGGGCTGCGCATACACAGGCGCGGGCTGCGCGTAGACGGGCTGCACGGGCTGCGCGTAGACGGGCTGCGGCTGGACAATGACGCCGCCGCCACGGCCCCAGTGGCCGGGCTGGTACTCCCACATGCCACCGATGTTCACCCAGCGAGCCGGCACCCAGTGATGGCCGGGGCCTGGAGCCAGCTGGTACTGACCGGGGAACCAGACGTGGCGGGCGCCGTTCCACTGCCAGTGACCTGCGGTCCAGACGTGGCGGGGCGAAGGAGCAACTGGAATCACCTCGACCCGGGGAGCAGGGGGGGCGACGGCAATGCGAACAGCAACTTGGGCCTGCGCCTGGGGAATGGCGAAGGGCGCAGCGCTCAGAAGAAATGCAAACAACGAACCTGTGAGTAGCTTTCTCATTTGTTGTCCTCTGACCCTACAGAGAGGTTTGTCTATCTTAACCAACCTGACGCACGGCTTATCGCCCTTATTCAAGGGTCCAAAGCCGGCGCAGCTGCGGGGAGGCGATCGGCGATTACGCCGAGGGAGGCGGGTCGGCCGGAGCGCTCTGCTCGGCCTTTTTGGCGGCGATGTTTTTGAGGGACTTGCGCACCACCTCGGCGATGTCGAGGACCTGCATCTTCTCCTCGGCATTGGCGTCCTTGACGCCGTCGGTGATCATGATGGTGCAGAACGGGCAGGCGACGGCCGCAACCTCGGCGCCGCTGTCGAGGATCTCCTGGGTGCGGTTGCGGTTGACGCGCGGGCCCTTCTCTTCCTGCCACATGCGTCCGCCGCCGGCGCCGCAGCAGAAGCCGCGCTCTTTGCGACGCGGCAGCTCGACGATATCGCCATTTGCCACGGCGCCCAGCACGGCGCGCGGCGCGTCGTAGACACCGTTCCAGCGGCCCAGGTAGCAGCTGTCGTGAAAGGTGACCTTCGAGTTGATCTTCTGGTCGATCTCGAGCTTTTTCTCGTCGAGAAGTTTGGCCAGCAGCTGCGAGTGGTGGACCACCTCGTAGGTGCCGCCGAACTGCGGGTACTCGTTTTTGATCGTGTGGAAGCAGTGCGGGCAGCTGGTGACGACCTTGCGCACCTTGGCCTCGTTCATGGCCTCGACGTTGGCCTGCGCCTGCTCCTGGAAGATCATCTCGTTGCCGGCGCGACGGGCGGGATCGCCCGAGCAGCTCTCTTTTTCGCCGAGCACCGCGAAGCTGACCTTGGCCGCGTGCAGCACCTCGACGAGGGCGCGCATCGATTTTTTGATGCGGTCATCGAAGGCGGCAGCGCAGCCGACGAAGAGCAGGTACTCCGGCTCGGGGTTGTCTTCGACGGAGGGGACCTTGAACTCGAGGTTCTCGGCCCAGCCCATGCGCTCATCGGCAGCGCCCCACGGGTTGCCGCGGCGCTCCAGGTTCTGGAAGGTGCGCTGGAGCTCGACGGGCATGCGCGACTCGCTCAGCACCAGGTGCGTCTTCATCTGCTGGATCTTCAGCGGGTGATTGATGAAGACCGGGCAGACCTCCTGACAGGCGCCGCACGTCGTGCAGGCCCAGAGCGTCTCGTCCTTGATGCGCCCACCGACGAGCGGCGGCATCTCATCGAGCTTCGTTTTGACCTCGCCGATCTGCTTGCGCAGCTCCTCCGGCGCTTTCTCCAGCGCGCTCGTCTGCTCGTCGCCCTTCTTGTCAGCGACGCCGGCTTTTTTGTACAGGCCGGTGAGCTGCACGTTCAGCGCCCCGCGCTCCATCATCTCGTGCTTGAGATCGTGGATGAGGTGCATGGGCGACAGCGGCTTCTCGGTATTGAAGGCCGGGCAGAAGTTGCTGCAGCGCGCGCACTCGGTGCAGGCGTACTGGTCAAGCAGCGACTTGAAGGAAAACTGCTCGATCTTGCCCACGCCCCAGTCGTTGTCGTCGTCCAGGTTGAGCTTGGGCATGACGCCCTTCTGCCCGAGCTCGCGGAAGTAGATGTTCGGCAGCGATCCAAGGATGTGGATGTGCTTGGAAAACGGCAGGTAGTTGAGGAAAAACAGCAGGATGAACGCGTGGGTCCAGTACGAGACCTCACCGACGATGCTCAGCACCTGCGGATTGCCGCCCCGCAGCGCCCCGCCCAGCAGATCCGAGATGGGTCCGTAGGACTCCTCGGGATGCAGCGCGACGTGGGCGCTGTGCATGCCGAAGTGGCTGATCATGAGCAGGCCGATCTGAAGCAGGATGAGGCCCGCATCGACGCTCATCGGGATCAGCCGCGGCTTGAAGACGACGCGTCGGACCAGCGCGTAGACCAGCATCAGGATGACGAGCAGGTTGAAGATATCCATGCTCCAGTAGAGCCCCGTCGCCACCGGCCCGAGAAAGCGCAGGCTGAAGGCGGGGATCATCCCGTTGATCATGAACTCGACGGTGCCGATGGTGATGATCAGGAAGCCCCAGAAGATGAACAGGTGGTGCTTGCTGGTGATGCCGGGCGGTGTCGCGTAGGAGACGGGCTCGCCGACCTTCTTTTGTCCGAAGAAGTAGATCAGCACCGAGAGGATGCGAGTGCCGAGGTTGTCGAGCGGTTTGAGGTCGTTTTTGTTCCCCCGCATGACATAGCGGGCAAGGCGCACGACGCTGCTTAAAAACACAGCCGTCGCGACGACGAGGAGGAGCGAGAAGATAACGGGCTTGATCATCTAGGAGGCCTCTAGTAGTTGCTGACCGTCGCTGAATCGCTGCCCGGCCCCGGACGCACGGCACCGCAGACCTTGCAGATGCCCTGGGCGTCGAGCACGCCGATGCAGCCGTCGTCGGGACAGAGCTCGCGCTCGCCCAGGTCATCGCTGGAGCCGCCGTCGGCAGCCAGGGTCAGAGCCACGAGGTCGTCGGACAGTGCGGGCTCCGACACAGGCTCTTCCGTGGAATCTGCGACGGCAAGCGACGAGTCACCGGCGCGGCCGCAGACCGCGCAGCGGCCATCCGCGCCCAGCACTCCGATGCAGCTTTCGTCGGGGCAGAGCGACCGCGACTCCCATTCACCGGGTGTTGATTCAGGCTCGGCGAGGTTCATTTTAGGTTCTTGAACAGGTTGGCCAGCTTCTGTTTGGCCAGCTCGGCTGTCTTGTCCTCTTTCCACGCTTCGGCGTTGCGGAACGCGAAGTGCGGGCAGAAGTTCGACTCGGCGCGGTCGCGGATGAAGGCGGCTTCGGGCTCGCGGCACTGGTTGTGCACGCTGGGGTCGAAGTGCTGGCAGTTTTTGCAGACGTGAAGGTCCGCGCCGCAGTGAGGGCAAGTGTCGCGACGGCCGACTTTGACACCGACCTTGACCTCGAAGATTTGTTCGTTTCCACAGGAGTGGCAGAAGTACGCCATGGCTCCGCGATTCTATGCTCGTCTTCCGCGACGCGCAACCGTCGGAAGGTAACGATTTTTTCGCCGGGTCGCGTCGATTTTGCTAAGAAGCGGCCGATGCTGCTGCCGATTACCGACGAAGCGTTGGCCCAGGCGACAGCGCTCCTGCGCGGCGATCAGGTGGTGGCCTTTCCGACTGAGACGGTCTACGGGCTGGGCGCCAACGCGCTCTCAGAGGCGGCCGTCGAGCGCATCTACCGGCTGAAGGGGCGGCCGCGGCACAATCCCCTCATCGTGCATGTGCCCGACCAGCGCGCGGCGATGCAGCTGTCGTCGGTGTGGCCAGCCGTGGCAACCAGGCTGGCCGAGCGCTTCTGGCCCGGGCCGCTGACGCTGGTGGTGCCGCGGGGCAGCCTCATCCCGGCCCTGGTCAGCGCCGGTCGGCCGACGGTGGCGCTGCGGGTGCCCGCCCATCCGGCGGCGCTGCGGCTGCTGCGCGCGTGCGGGCTGCCGCTGGCGGCGCCCAGCGCCAATCGCTCCGAGCAGGTCTCGCCGACCACGGCCGAGCACGTGCGGCGGGGGCTGCCCGATGTGCCGCTCATCCTCGATGGCGGGCCCTGCCGGCTGGGCATCGAGTCAACGGTCGTGGACGTCACCACCAGCCCGCCGCGGCTGCTGCGGCCCGGCGCCCTGGGGCTACAGGCGCTGCGCGAGGTGCTGCCGGACCTGGCCACGCTGCCGGCTGCACGAGCCGAGGATGGTGAGGCCCTGGAAAGCCCTGGTATGATGGCCCGACACTATGCACCGAGGGCCAGGCTCATCTTGTTGCAGCCCTCGAAGCTCGGTCAGCTGGGCGCGCTGCCGGCGCCCTGGGGGCTGCTCAGCTACGGAGAGGGGCCGCCGCAGTCGCAGCTTGGGCCGGACGGCACCGTTCTGGAGCGGCTGCCTGCGGATCCCGAGGGCTATGCAGCGGATTTTTATGCCGCGCTACACCGCCTGGATGACGCCGGCGTGGCCACCATTGGCGTCGTGGAGCCCCCCGCGGGAGACGAAGACGGCTGGCACGCCATCCGCGACCGCCTGCGCCGCGCCGCCGCCCCGCCACCTCAAGGAAGCGAGCCGCCATGACCCTGCCCCCACTCACCCAAGGCCCCTGTCGGATCGTCAACGAGGTCGTCGAGAGCAGCGCCTTGGCCGGCAACCGCTTCGGCGACCCCACGGCTCGCCTGACGCCTGTGATCCTGCCGCCGAGCTACGATCGCGACCCGAAGCGCTCCTATCCGGTGATCTACCTGCTGGCCGCCTTCGCTGGGACCGGCTGGCAGATGCTGGCGCGGTCCCCGTTTGCCGAAGCGCTCGACGAGCGGCTGGCGCGGCTCTACCAGTCGGAGCCGGCGATGGACGAGTGCATCGTGGTGCTGCCCGACTGCTGCACGGCGCTCGGAGGCAGCCAGTACGTAAACTCGCCGGCGCTTGGCAACTACGAGGACCACGTGGTCAATGAGGTGGTCCCGTGGATCGACCGGCGGTACCGCACGCTGGACGCGCCAGCGCACCGGGCGGTGGTGGGCAGGTCGTCAGGAGGGCTCGGCGCGGTCTGGCTGGCCATGAACCATCCCGAGCTCTTCGGGGCGGTGGTCAGCCACGCTGGCGACGGCTACTTTCGAGCGACGTTGATGCCCGAGCTGCTGCGCTTCTGCCGGCGGGTGCGGCGATACGGGGGGCCCGAAGGCGTGCTGTCACACTGGCTGAGTCTGGGCAAGGGTCAGCGCAATCCAGAGCTGTTCGACGTCATGACGATCCTGACCAGCGGGGCCGCGTACAGTCCGGCTCCGGGCACACCGCTCGGATTTCGCCTGCCTGTGGACTGGCAAACGGTCACGTTCGATGAGTCGGTGATTGCCAGCTGGCTGCGCTTCGACCCGGTGGAGGTCTGTCACGAGGAGCGCTACCAGCGAGCGCTGGCGGGCCAGCGGCTCGTCTACCTGGACGGCGGGACTCGAGACGAGTACTTCCTGGATCTGGCGGCGCGACGGCTGGCCGATCGGCTGCGCGAGCTGGGCATTGCCGTCACGCACGAAGAGTTCGACGACGGACACCGCAGTACCACCTACCGCTTTGACCGCAGCCTGCCGCTGGTCGCGCGCGCAATCGCGCCCTAGCGGAGGGGCACAGGTACGCTGAGTCTGAAACGGCTGGAGCGGCTGGAGCGGCGCCAGCTTGGACGCGCTCCAAATAAGACACAGGCGGCCTGTAGCCGCCTGCGAGGTGACCGGAAAACTGCAACCGGCGAAGGGCTAGATGCCTTCGACGGACTTCAGCATCTCGGGGATGAAGTTCTCACGGATCTTGATCAGCGACGAGTGCTTCGCATTCTTGCGGCTGTCGACGAACTCGCCGTCGGGACGGACCAGATCGCCTTCGACCGTATCATCGTCGAAGTCGTAAACCGTCTTCTGCTTATAGGTCACACCGTTGCCACCAGCAGGGCCTGCGCCCGCGGCAGCCGCGGCCGCTCCTGCTGGGGGGGGAGCGGCGCCACCGCCGGCAGCCGGTTCTTGCGCCAGCGCAGCACCGACGCCAAAAACCGTCAGCGCCACAAACGCGAGAGTAAACTTCTTCATGACACCCTCCTGACCGCTTTGCGGATATAGCTTCAATCTTACCATCAAGGACCCGGCCCGCTATGCGGGCCTTGGCCCTTACTTCTTGCCGTCGGCGGGCGCCGGAGCCGGAGCACCACCCGCAGGAGCCGCCGGGGCTGCACCGCCGGCCGGAGCCGCGCCTGCACCACCCTGCTGCTCCTGGAACTTCTTCATCTGCTCCTCTTGCTGCTTCTGCATCTTCTCCATCTCGGCCTGCTGCTTCTTCAGCTCCTCTTCGAGCTTCTTCTGCTCTTCGAGGGCCTTGAAGGTGTCGTCGATGTCCTTGATGCGGCGCTTGGCGTCGTCGAGGTGATCCTTGTCGCCACGCTCACAGCTGATGAACTTGTTGAAGAAGTCCTTGCCCTTGTTCATGTCGTCGGTGCCGCCCGACTTGTAGTCCTGGTAGAGCAGGCCCAGGTTGTAGAGCACGCCGCAGTTCTTCGCGTCGAGCGCAATGGCCTTCTTGTACCAGTTCTCGGCTTCGTCGATCTTGCGCTGGCCGCGCATCGCGACGCCCATGCCCATGGTGGCGTCAAGATTGTTCGGCTGCTTCTTGAGGACGGCCTGGAAGGCGTCCTCCGCCTGCTTGTAGCTACGAGCCGAGAGGCTGATGGCGGCAATGTTGAGCTGCGCCTCGGCCAGCAGAGGGTCGAGCGTCGCGGCCTTGCGGAACTCGGTCAGAGCGCCGGTGACGTCCTTGCTGCGCAGCTTGATGAGTCCGAGGGTGTTGTAGATCGGCGCGTAGTTCTCGTCGATCTTCTTGGCCTCGTCGCAGACGAGCTGAGCGAGCTTGAGCTTCGAGCGATCCGACTCGGCAGTCTGGAAGTAGATCTGGGCCAGCAGCTGATACGCGGCCATTGACTCGGCGTCGAGGGCGAGGGCGCGGCGAACCGAGCCGATTGCCTCGTCGAAGCCAGCCTTGTTGTTGCTCTGCTTGGCGCGATCGAACAGCAGGGCGGCGCGGTTGTTGTAGGCCTGGACCGCCTGCGGGCTGCTCGGGTTGACCTTGATCACCGCCTCAAACTGCTGCATGGCGGCCTGCGCCTGCCCCGACTTCTGGAGCATGACGCCAAGGTTGTTCATGGCTGGCTGGTACTTCGGATTCTTGGCCAGCGCCTGCTTGTAGAAGCCCTCGGCGTCCTTTTCCAGGCCGCACTGGTCGTACACGACGCCGGCGTTGAAGATGCCGTCGACTTCCTTGCCCTTGTCCTTCTCGCCCGCCTTGACGAAGTCCTTGGCAAACGACTTGCAGTCGTCGGGGCTCAGCACCACGAGCCCCGGCTGGTCCTTCTTGGGGGCGCGGGCCTTCTTGTAGCTCTCGATGACGTCGTCGAGCGGGCCCTTCTTGGTGCTCTTGGGCTCGGGCTTGGCTTCGGCCTTCTTGGCCTCTTCGAGGGCCTTTTCCTTGTCCTTGGCCTCTTCTTTTTTCTGCTTCGCATCGTCGCCCTTGGCCGCCGCCGGGGACGAGGTCCCCAGCAGTGCCAGACAGAGCGACGACGCGCCGATGGCGCCAACAGCCCAGCGCCGGTGCGTTCTTTTACGGGTCATCTTAAAAACCTGTCCCAGGGTCTCGCGCATGGGCGTTTACTTCTCCGTACCGACGGTGAGGACGGGGGCAACGTCCATTGTGATGCTGGAGAAGTTGCCGGGCTGGACGCGGATTTCCGACGCCAGAGGATACTCCGACGGCTTGATCTGGTTCAGCTCCGTCTCACACAGCTTCGACCACTCGTTAAACCAGTTCAGCTCGGTCGACTTGTTGAGACACGTGGACAGACCCTCGACGGCCTTGTTGTCCAGCGGCTCCGCAGTGTCGGTCATCTGGTCACAGTACGCATCGCGGAACATCTGACCCCACTCGTCGCGCTCCAGCCCTGGCGGGGCATCGGGCGGCGTCGGAACTTCAGCGGTATAGAGGCCGTTGGCGAAGTCCTGGAACAGCTGCCCGATGCGAGCGGCAGCGGCGATGGCCCAGTGCGCGTTCTTGAACTGGATGACGTTCTGGAACAGCTTCTGGGTATCCGCGAGCTTCTTGCTCTTGCCCTCGATCCAGGTCTTGAACTTCTTGACCGCGGCCTCGTTCTCCTTCTTGCGCTTCGGATCGAAGGTCAGACCCGTGGGGATCTTCATGTTCAGCAGCACTTCGTACTGCTGATCGCCCTTCGACATGAGCGCCTCGGCGGCGTGATAGGTCATGACGCCGATGCGTCCCTCGCGCTGAGCGTCCTCGATGGTCTTCGGCATCGCCTTGACAGCGTCGCCGTTCTTCCACAGCTGGAGCGCCTTGTCGAAGTGGGTCATCGCTTCCTTGACCACCGCAGGACGGCGGTCGTAGACGGTGATCTTCGACTTGGTCGCCGGGCCGCACTGACCGAGCTTGATCGGGCCCTTCTGCTTGACCTTCTTGCCCTTCTGGGCCGCAGCAGCCTTGGCGGCAAGTGCCGTAGCGGCGGTGGCGCGCTCACGCTTGATCTCGATGCAGGCGCCGTTGACGCCGCCGTTCGGAGCCGGACACGAGTCGCGCCAGGCGATCTCACCGAGTTTCACTTCGGCCAGGATCTGACGGTCGATGCCGCCCTTGGTTGCCCAGCCCTTCAGGTACTCGCCCAGGTGCTGCTTCAGCTTCTGGTAGTCCTTGCGCTGCTCGTAGATCTGGCCGATGTCGAAGAAGACGCCGGCTGCCTGATCGAAGTACTCCTTGCGACCGCCATAGTTCTTGATGAACAGGTTGGCGTCTTCGATCGACTTGTCGGGCTGACCAAGACCGCGACGGAAGAAGGTCGCCGTGTAGAGCGCCGTCGGAGCGTCGATCTTCTTCGACGGATCCTTCTCGTCGGGCTTGGCGATCTCGCCGGGGAACTTGTTGGCGAACGACTCGTACTTCTCAGCGGCCACTTCATACGCGGCGATGAACTGGAAGTTCTGTCCGAGCCGGTAGATGGCCTTCTTGGCCAGGGGATCATCCGGCTTGGTGCTGATCAGCTTGTCACGGGCCTGAATGGCGAGACCAATCAGCCGCGACTTCTCGAAGTTGACCGCGGCGTTGTAGTAGAGCTCGGCGATCTTGGGATCGTCGGGATACCGCTCAGCGAGCTGCAGGTAGAGCTTACCGGCAGTCCGGTAGTCGCCATTGCGCTCGGTCACTTCCACGCGCTTGCGCAGCAGGCTGGCCTTGATCTTCTTCATCTGATCGTCGAACTCTTTGTCCTTGACCAGATCGGGCATGCCCTGGAACTTGTCGACCTGCGCTTCCATCATCTTGATGTAGTCGTCGGCCTTCTCTTTATCGAAGTTGATCTTGATCGCGATGCAATCAAGCAGAAGGTTCGCCGAGTAGAGCGCGAGCTCGCTCTTGGGATAGTTCTCAGCCAGATCCTTGAAGAGCGGGATCGCCTGCTCGATGTGGTTGTATTCGTAGTAGACGCGAGCGCGCCGATACTTGATGGTCGGCAGTTCGGGCGCGTCGGGCACGTACTGAATGTACGTATCGAACGCTTCGAGCATCTTCTGCTGCTTCTCGGGAATCGGCTTCTCGGTAAGCTGCTCGTCGTCCTTGCCCTTGTCCTGCTGCGCCTGCGCCTTCTTGCGCTCCTCGCGCTTCTTCTTGAGCTGCTCTTTGACTTCCTGCTGCGCGTCCTGACCTTCGTCAGCCACGTCGAGGCAGTTCTTCCACGAGATGACTGCTGCGTACGCGGCATCCTTGAGCTTGGGGCCCTTGGGATCGATCTTGACCACGTCGGTATAGATCGGGGCAGCGTCGCAGTACCAGTGGCTGGCAGCGGTGTTGTCGAGCGAGCCGAGCTTGAACAGCAGCTCGGCGTACCAGAAGTGCATCAGGTAGCTGTCCTTCTCTTTCGGGAAGCGCCGGATGTACTCCTTGTAGAGGTCAGAAGCGTTGGCGTAGGTGTCCATGACACCGGTCTTCTGCGCCTCTTTGTGCCAGACGGTCGCAAGCTCGCGCAGCATGCCGGCGGTGTTGTCGCGGCACTCGTCGATGGACTCCTTCTTGACGTCCTTGCGATCCGAGAACTGCTCGTACACGGCCGACAGACGCTGGAGCTCTTTGACCGTCTCGGGAACGGCTCGCGAGCCGGTCATGCTCAGCGTGTTCTTGAGAATTTCCGTCTGCCAGTTGCAGAGCTTGCCCTTCTCTTCGAACGCCTTCTTCTTGACCGCGAGGTCGATCAGCTGGCGATAGGCCGCGATGCTGTCGGCAAACTTGCCCTGGGCGTTATACAGATCGGCAAGCTGCTCCATCATCGTCGGAGCGTAGTCCTTGCCGTACTTCTGGAAGAAGGGCCATGCCTTGTCCGGCGTGCCGATCTGCGCATAGGTGCGAACGAGGTCCTTCTTGGCCTCCTTCGCCAGCTGCGCATCGCCCTTCTTGTCCTTCTTCTTCGGGTTGGTGGCGAAGTTGATGACGTCGATGAACGTCGCCAGCGCCTGCTTGAAGTCGGTCAGGTTGAAGTAGACCCAGCCCTTCTTGTACAGCGCGTAGCCATACACGGGGCTATCGGTGTACTGGAGGACCTTCTCGTAGAACTTGAGCGCGTTTTCAAGATCGCGGTTCTCGAAGAAGTACTCACCGAAGCTCAGGTAGGCGTGGGGAAGGAACGGCGACTGCGGGTAGTCCTTGATCAGGCGCTTAAAGAACACGCGCGCCTGGTCTTCCTTCTTCACCTGCGTCAGCAGATAGGCCAGGTAGAACAGAACCTGGTCCATCTTCGAGTAGTTCTGATACTTGGGTCCGTTGGCGACCTCGATGTACTTCTTGACTGCTTCGAGGAGCCACTGCTTCTCGCGCTTCTCGAAATCCTTCTGCTGGGCTTCGAACTGCTGCGCTTTGGCGGCGTTGTTCTTGTCCTTGGCCTCGAAGACCTTCTCGTCGAGCTCGCGCGCGCGGAAGTTGTAGTAGCGGGTCTGCTCGGCATATAGCTCAGCCATACGGAACAGCAGATCCGGCTTCTCGGGATCGCTCTCGTTGGTGATGTCGATCAGGCGCTGGAGAACCTTGATCTGGCTGTCGGTGACAGCCTTCAGCTGCTCTCCTTGGCCTGAGAACACGTCCGCCGCCGTCAGATCCGGCTTCTTCTTGTCGCGATCTGACTTCTGTACCGGTTTGGTTAGTGCCGTCTGAGTCGCGACGACGGCATCTTCCTTTTTGGTAAATTTACCGACGGCGTGCACAGGAGCTGTGCTGCCGAGGACCAGGGAGACCGCAAGGACCCCCCCAAGGAAGCCTGTCTTGGGTGTTCTGAACATATCGCCTAGCACTCGCTCAAAGAGGTGTTTCACTAGGGGGTAGCGCTGCCGCCCTTTTGCTGCTCGCACCGGTTGACGTTTCGGAATCGGTAGTATCCGAGCTCATCTTTCCAGTACTCACCATTGAACCGCCAGTACAGGTGCTCGTCATCCGACGAGAGATTGACCACCTTCTTGGCCGTCCCGCTCACCGCGACCTGCTCGCCACGGATGCTCGCTTCGAGGGCACCCTTCTGGCCTTGCAGCGTCTCGTACTCAACCTTGATCGCCTGCTTGATGAGCTCCTGAATCTCACCGGCCAGACGCTCCAGACGCTTGCGCGCCAGGTTGCCGGCCTCGTTCTCCGCGATGGAGCGCTGGAGGGTCAGATCCTGGAGAACCGTGCCGGCGACTGCCGTCGACTTCCAGCTCGGATCGGCCTTATCGACCTGACGCAGCTCGCGATCGAGCTCGGTGACATAGTCGAGGGTCTTGGCCAGCGTGCGATCCTGCAGAGCGCCTTCGGCGGCCCGCTGCACGCGCTCCGACAGACCGGCCTCGCCGCTGCGGATCTTGAGGACGTATTTATAGAACTCGGCGTTATCCGGGTACTTCTTGATAACGGCGAGGATCTCTTCGCGCAGCTGCGGGTAGGTCTGGTTGAACTCGACGACCGCTTCCATGGCGCGCTCGTAGTTGCAGCGCTGGAAGTAGATCACGGCGCGCAGAATCACCGACTCCGGGTAGAACTCGTTCTCGAAGAACGGCGCGTTGAGGGTGTGGATGTTGCCGAGCGCCTTCGAGTCGCCATCGATCTGGTAGTGCGCCCAGGCCGACTCGAACAGCGACGGCAGCCACTCGGGGGACTCCGACGGGATCTTGTCGAAGAACTTGATCGAGCTCGGGAACTGCTTGGTCGCGTAGAAGACGCGAGCCAGGGACAGGTTGGCAAGGTCCTCGAACTCCAGGGTCGCCTTGTCGCCCGTCTCCTTGCCCTTGCGCAGGATCTGCCGGAACGCCTCGGCAGCTTCCTTGCCATGGTTGTCGCGGACGTAGACGATACCCTCGAGGAACTTGGCGCGGGCAAAGAACTCGCTGGTGTCGGGCACCAGGGTAAAGAGCTCGATGGCCTCTTTAAAGTTGCCCTTGTTGTAGTGGAAGCGCCCGAGCAGGTAGTAGAGCTCGTTGCGCACCGGCTCGAGGGCCGGCTGCTCGAGATCCTGCCGGTTGTACTTGCCGATCTTCTCAAGGACGCCCGCAGACTCTGGCAAGAAGCGCGACAGCGACGCGAGCCACTGGAGCGTCTTCTGGTAGTAGCGGTGGGCCGGGCCCTTGTCGACGATCTTGGTGAAGTAGCCGAGAGACGCCGAGTAGAACTTCAGGTTGAACAGCGTCTTGCCCATGAAGAACTCGGCACGCTGCATGTTACCTTCGTCGTCGCCGGACTGCCCCTCAACGACCTTGTTCAGCTCGATCGAGGACGTGTAGAAGTCCTCGCTGTCGTAGAGCTTGAGCGCGCGCTCGAGCGTCTTCGAAGGCGGAGCACTCGACTCGACCGTTGGTGCGGCGTTCTGTGCGCCTGGAGCAGCCGTGGCGGCAGCGGGAGCGCTGGCGGGCGGTTCCTGTGGCTCCTTGGGCTTTTTCTTCGCAACTGCCGGGCCGGCGAGGGCCAGCCCCATGCAAGTTGCGACAGTCGCGACGGTGTTCCTCAGGTGACGGTTCATGCGCTAACCCCTGTCTCCAAAAAAACCGCTTCAGCACATGCGGGTTATGTTCCCAGCCCAACCAAGACGGCGTTCTCGTCGAGATTTTATGCTGGTGTGTTCGAATTCGGCCGATGTTTATGGCACGGGTTTCATGCCCGTAGCCAAGCGTCGCGATTATACGAATCGGTCAGCCGTGGTGTCAAGGCATCTAACCTGTCCTCTCTGGAGGGGTGGGCCGCCTGGCCGTATCGGCAGCCCCCCCTTGCGGACCCACTTGGACCAGCTGACCGCCCCGGATGCTGGACTACTATGGAGAACATTGCAAAAAAGGTCTCCGCCGCTGTGCCGCGCCGACAGTAATTGCTGGGTCCGAGGGGCTTGACTTGGTTTATCGACCATGTACCATAGCCAAGTCTTGCAACTTCGGCCAGGTCGGAGGACCTATTAGTGATGATGCGCCGTTCAACAGCGTGGTATTCGCTCTTCTCGCTCCTTGGAGGCCTCGCGCTTAGCCTGGGGGGCTGTGCAGACAACCAAATTGGTCGGCTCTGCCTGAACCCAAGTGCGATGGTTAATAACGGAGTCACGTTCGTTAACCCCGCTCCGGACTGCCCGTCGCGACTCTGCATGATCACGCCGAAGTCGGCGGCAGCGCCTTCTGATTCGCCCCACAAGAGCTCCGAGCTCGCCATCTGCACTGCTGAGTGCAACACCGACGACGACTGCGCGAGCGAGTACACCGATAACTCGCGCTGCTCGCGGTTTGTGTGCGCCGTTCCCTCGGTTGTGCCCGGCGAAGAGAACTTCTGCTGCAAGAAGCTCTGCATCTGCGAGACCGATCTGGAAGCAGGCTTCAACAAGGACGGCAACGGTCCCAAGCTGTGCCGCGACCCGAACGGCGTGCCGATTCCGAAGTACTGCCTCCCGCCGGAGAAGGGCGGCCCTACCTCGACGTCTGGCCTGCCGCGCAACTGCCCGATCATCCAGCCCGATCCTTCCAGCTGCTAACCCTGTCCAGCATCAAAGGCACCGCGCCACCACTCGATGATGGGCGGCTCGGTGCCTTGGACTGTCACAACGTCAAACCGGCAAGCAGTGGGTCTCCCCGCCCAACGATAGGCCAGGAAGTGTTCGGCCGTCTTGATTAGACGCCGCCGCTTGACCGTGCCCACCGTTTCAATGGCATAGCCAAATCTGCTCTGGCGCCTGAAGCGAACCTCGACGAAGCACAACGCCTCGGCTTCTCTGACGATCAGGTCTATCTCTCCGAACTTACATCGATAGTTACTGCAAAGGACTTGCACACCGCGCTCGACGAGAAACTGCGCAGCAAGCTGCTCCGCATGCATGCCCTTTGCAGAAGACATTTCTATTGCTGACGTCTGGCGAGCGCCAGGAAGAAAGAAGGGCGAGGCGAGGGTGGCCACAAACCACCCTCGGACAGAAGAGGGGTACTAGGCCTTCTGCGCGACAGCCGGCTCGGTGGCCTTGGTCTGGCTCTGAGCACGCTCTTTGATGCGCGCAGCCTTGCCCGACAGCTGACGAAGGTAGTAGAGGCGTGCCCGACGAACTTCGCCACGGCTCACGACTTCGACTTTGTCGATGCGCGGGGAGTGGTTCGGGAAGATGCGCTCCACACCGACGCCGTAGCTGATCTTGCGCACGGTGAAGGATGCCCGGGGCCCGTGGTGGTGACGCTTGATCACCACCCCTTCGAAGGCCTGGGAGCGCTCCTTGTCACCTTCCTTGATCAGCACCCACACGCGCACCGTATCGCCCACACGGAACTGCGGCAGGGGGTTCTTGCGCAGCTGCGCCTCTTCTAGCTTCTGAATGGCAGGGACGACATCGCTCATACGCTGTGTTCTCCGAAGTTGGGCTCAGGCTCCGCAAAGAGCCGGTCAAGAAAGATGCCTGCAGCGGTTCGCACCGACAGGTGGTTGTAGTCCGTGGTGCCGCGAATCGGGGACAGCAAGCGATCCGCGCGTTCTAGCCAGTCCTTCACCAGACCCCATCCCGTGCCGAAAAGCAGCAGGAGCGGTCGGCGATCAAGTTCATCATCGTGCAGCAAGTCATGCGGGGAGACAGCTCGGTGCGGGGAGCGAGCTGTGGTTCCGACGAGCAGCGGTGCCGCCTGCCGCTCTTGAGTGATCTGTGCGATTGCTTCCTCGATGGAAGAGACGACGTGCACCAACTCAAGCGCCGCGCTCCTCGATTCATTCTGCTGACGTCCGCGTGGATCTTGCCAGTGTCCGACGATACGATTGGCCAGCTCACGCTGGGCAGCGACGGGATGCACAAGAAAGTAACCGGCAAGTCCATAGGTCTTACAGGACCTAGCAATATCATGAATATCTAGATTTGTGATCGAAGTTGCGACTACATGTTCGTGCTTGTCGTACACAGGATGGTGTACCAGCGCAACATAGGATCGCCGCGCCAGGCTCGCTGGACTCATGACGCTCCTCCAGATGCCGCCGGGGAGGCGTCATATTCTGCGAGCAGCCGATGATCTTCGCTCGTAAGAGCGATCCCACCAAACAAATCGGGCCGACGCTGCCGTGTGCGCGCTAGGGCCTGCTGCCGACGCCAGCGCCGGATCTGTTCGTGATTTCCCGAGAGAAGTACAGCTGGGACGGTCTGTCCCTTAAAGACCGCTGGGCGAGTGTACTGAGGGTACTCAAGAACATCCTGCTCGAAAGACTCTTCGACCGTAGACTGCTCATTGTGTAGCACCCCTGGGCAGAGCCGCCCTATGGCGTCAATGAGCACCAGCGCCGGAAGCTCGCCACCCGCCAAGACGAAGTCTCCGAGCGACACTTCTTCATCGATATAGCTGGTAATCCGCTCATCGACGCCCTCATAGCGCCCGCAGAGCAGGACCAGGTGGGAGCGCTCTGCGAGCTGCCGAACGAGGGGCTGTCGCAGAGGCTTGCCGGCCGGTGTCAGAAGGACTCTATGGCCTCGCCCGCGAGCAGACTCGATTGCAGACAGGGCTCGCAGCAGCGGCTCGACGAGCATCACCATCCCGGAGCCCCCCCCGTATGGAGTATCGTCGGTGCTCCGATGCTTATCCGTCGTATGCTCGCGCAGATCGTTGATGTGTACGTCCAGCGCTCCACGTGCAATGGCGCGACCGGTCATCCCGACGCGCAGCACAGGCGCGAACATCTCGGGAAAGATCGTAACGACATCCACGATCACACCCATCAGAGCGCCTCGGCCGCGTCGCCTACAGCGGCGCTCGAATCGCTCGGGCTTCCAGGGCTCATATCGAGCTCCAGCAGTCCCTCAGGCGGCGCAATTTGGACAATCCGGCTGTGCAGATCGACACTGCGCAGGATCTCAGGAACGAGCGGGATTAGAGCATCCTGGCGTCCCGGACGCTTCACGACCAGCAACGAGCTTGCAGCGACGTCCAGAACCTCGCTCGCCGTGCCCACTTCGCGATTGTCCAGATCCACAACCCGACAACCCACGAGATCTGCCAAGTAGACCTCATCGTCTTCAAGGCGAGGCAGATCATCCCGGTGCGCATACAGGTGGTGTGCCCGCAGACTCTCGGCGCCAGTCCGATCGGTCACTCCATTCAAAAAGAGCAGCCAATAGCCATCGTCGAGAGGCCGCACCGTATCGACCCGCCACTCGCGGAGCCCTCGTTCTACAGAGTCAGCATCGGCTCCATCCAAGCCAAGCCACAGGCGCTTGAGCCCTGCGAGCGCATCTGAGGCTGGATCGTGCAGCCGCACGCGGAGCTCACCACGCAAGCCGTGCGGTTTGCAGACGGATCCTATTTGCAGCAGTTCAGACAGCATGAGCGAGGCCGTGATTAGACGCCTGGTTTGAGCCTTATGTCGCTAAATGACCTAATTGAAGGCAGGGTTAGCACAAAGTGCTAATGCCTAAACATGAGGAATGGATCTTAGTGCTTGAGGGATTTTCGAGCGGCGGGGATGTATTGCGCTTTCGGACTAGCGCTTAAAGTGCTTATTCGATTATCTCCAGCAAAGCTCGCTTGCGCAGCTTTGTGGAGGCCGCCGACAAAATAATCCGCATTGCACGGGCAGTGCGCCCCTGCTTCCCGATAACCTTGCCCAGATCTCCCTTGGCCACCTTAAGCTCAATGACCGAGGTCTGCTCACCCTCTACTTCACGAACTTGAACCTCTTCCGGCTTGTCCGCGAGCGCTTGAGCGATATGTATGATGAGATCCCGCATCATGCCAGGGTTGCTGCTCATTTTCAGTCTCCATGTGCCGGTTAATCAGCATGCAGCCTGTGAATTCGCGGGGCCCTGGCGAGCGGAAAGGGCGCACTGCGCCGATTATTTCGGTGCTTGCGCCGCTTTCTCCGCTCCTGGTTTTTGAGCTGATTCCTTGCGCAGTCTGTTGAGAAGCTGCGCTACGGTCTCCGACGGCTGCGCGCCATTGCTCAGCCAATAATCCACGCGGTCCATTTTGAAGCGAACCTCTGCTGGACTGCGCGTGGGGTCATAGACACCGACGTGCTCAATAAACCGTCCATCACGTGCGCTGCGGGAATTTGCTACCACGACCCGATAAAAGGGAGCCTTCTTCGCTCCAGCCCGAGCCAGTCGCATTCGTACCGACATGTCTTTTGGTCCCTATCTTGATGTGCCTGTCTACGCTCCCGCAAGCGACACATGGGTAGGCCCCTGCGGGAATATTGTAATCTGCGTCGCGAAGAAAAAGGAAGGACTTTGTCTTTTGTGAATCCTTCCAAATCCTTTACGGCGAAGGCGTCTCGCGAGTCGGCAAGCCTACTCGGCACGTACGCGGCTTGTCAAGCACCTCAAGTATGGGATTTCCAGGACAAATCAGGCAGCCTGGGCAAGCTCCTCGGGTTCGTCCTCTGCGCCCCCGCCTGAGTCCTGACCAGCAGCCGCAGCGGCAGTGCCCAGACTCTCCAGGACTTTTGCTCGCAGCTGCTCAGCCTGCTCAGAGTGCTCGGTGAGCCAGGCGCAGCTCTTATCCCGGCCCTGTCCGATGCGTTCGCCATCCAGCGAATACCATGCACCGCTCTTTTCAACCAGTCCGCGCTCGCTGGCAAGGTCGAGTAACTCGCCCATGCGGTTGATTCCGACGCCGTAGAGGATCTCGAACTCAGCCTCCCGGAAGGGCGGCGCCAGCTTGTTTTTGACCACCTTCACCCGGGTGCGTGAGCCGACCACGGCATCTCCCTGCTTGATCTGCCCCGTGCGGCGGATATCCAAACGCACAGATGCATAAAACTTGAGAGCGTTGCCACCAGTCGTGGTCTCTGGGTTGCCGAAGACGACGCCGATCTTCTGGCGAAGCTGATTTATGAAGATGACCGCGCAGTTCTGCTTGGCAGCAACCGCCGTCAGCTTGCGCAGCGCCTGAGACATCAGCCGCGCCTGTAGACCCATGTGTGCGTCCCCCATCTCTCCGTCAATCTCGGCCTTGGGGGTCAGGGCGGCCACTGAGTCGATGATCACCAGATCGATGGCGCCCGAGCGCACCAGGATGTCGGCTATTTCGAGCGCCTGCTCACCGCAGTCTGGCTGGGAGACCAGCAGCTCGTCGAGCTTCACGCCCAGCCGCTGGGCGTAGCTGGCGTCGAGCGCATGCTCGGCATCGATGAAGGCGCAGACTCCCCCCTGACGCTGGACCTCTGCGATGGCATGCAGCGTCAGCGTGGTCTTGCCCGACGACTCAGGTCCGTAGACCTCGATCACGCGCCCTCGCGGCAGCCCGTGCACCCCGAGCGCAGCGTCGAGGCCGAGCGACCCTGACGAAATTACAGCCACTTCGGCCACCTGCTTGCCGTCGAGAGGCATGATTGCTCCCTTGCCGAACTGCTTCTCGATGCTGCTGACGGCGTTGGTGATCGCTTTCAGCTTTTCCTTCAGCACTTTAGACACGCTCATATGGTTCTCCTTGTCCTTCCACTTGGGTCAGTTGGTAGTTTTTGAGGTCACGCAGCCTTGCGGATCCCAAAGGTCGAATGATCGAGCACTCGAAGAGACAGAGCCTCAGCGACATGTGCGGACTGCACGGACCCCGCACGAGCAAGGTCGGCAATGGTGCGCGCAACGCGCAGTACCCGATGAATGGCGCGACTCGATAGCAGATGCCGGTTCGCGTAGGCCAAAAGGACACGCTCCCCTGCCCCATCCGGCTTGGCCACCTGGAGCACCTGATCGGGGAGCATGCTGGCGTTGTGGCCGAACAGGAGGCCGCGCTGCTGCGCCCGCTCGCTCTGCATGCGTCTGGCCTCCACAACCCGGTCGCGCACCCGCATGGAAGAATCACCGGTGCGATCGACGCTGAGCAGGGCCTGGTAGTCGACGTGAGGGACCTCGACATGCAGGTCGAAGCGATCGAGCAGAGGCCCACTGAGCTTCGACATGTATCGCAGCAGCTGGCCGGTATCGCAGATGCAGCTGCGCACCGAAGAGCCGCGATAGCCGCATGGGCAGGGGTTGAGCGCTCCGACGAGCGAAAAAGAGGCTGGGTAGGTCACTGCACAGCGGGCGCGGACGATGGTGATCCGGCGATCTTCAAGCGGCTGTCGCAGCGATTCGAGCGCCATGCGCGGAAATTCGAGCAGCTCATCCAGAAAGAGCACCCCGTGGTGGGCCAGGCTGATCTCACCGGGTCGGGGAATCGAGCCGCCCCCGACCAGACCAACTACGGAGATGTCGTGGTGCGGGGAGCGAAAAGGGCGCTGGTCAAGGAGCGAGGCTCCCCCAAGCAGGTTGGCGGCCGAGTAGATCGCGGTTGTCTCGATGGCCTCTGCCTCGGACATAGGCGGGAGGATGCCGGGGAGCCGACGCGCGAGCATGCTCTTGCCGGTGCCCGGCGGACCAATGAACAGGAGGTTGTGTCCCCCGGCGGCGGCCAGCTCCAAAGCTCGCTTGGCCTGCTCGCTTCCTCGCACATCCTGAAGATCGACCCGCTGGTCGCTCGACAAAATCGGCAGCGGGCGGCTGCGGTCCACCATCGGCAGCGGTTTGTCGCCGCGCAGTGCCTCCACGATCTCTGCGAGCGTTCGCACGCTGTAGAGGGGGAGGTCTCGCACAGCGGCGGCCTCTGCGGCGCAGTCGGCCGGCAGCACGAGCCCGCGATAGCCGGCCCGAAGAGCCAGCAGCGCCACGGGCAGGCTCCCTGCGACGCGCCTGACTCCGCCGTCGAGACCCAGCTCACCGAGCCACATGAAGCCGTCGAGCACGTGGGCCGGCAAGATCTCCAGCGCGACGAGCAGTGCCAAGGCGATCGGCAGGTCGAACGCCGCTCCATCCTTGCGCACGTCGGCAGGAGCCAGGTTGATCGTGACCCGGCGAGGCGGGAGATCGAAGCCCGAGTTCTCAAGAGCTGCCCTTACCCGCACAGCTCCTTCTTTGACAGCGCTGTCGGGAAGGCCAACGAGGTTGTACTGCGGCAGGCCGAGCCCGACATCGACCTCGATGTGAACCGGGTAGGCCTCGACTCCAAGTACCCCTGCCGAGTCTGCTTTTGCGAGCACAGGCCGGGACAAAGCAGCTCCCATGCCAGCTCACAGTTTTCTACTCTTCCGTCGCCGTCGCTGAAAATAAGTGGGCAGTGGTGTCCGGATTTCGGATGGTGTCCGAACTTCGGACGGACAGCCGGCTACGCGTGGCCCGTGGGGTTGAGCGCAGCGCGCACATATTCAATGATGGACTCGGCCGGCGCGATCTGGCTGGGATCGCCCTTTGGACCGAGGGTGACGAGCTCCTGGTTCATGGGCAGTTTGACCAGCCGG
>Ga0075163_10001400_pt1 | contig 32485 bp, 26 predicted proteins | sample JI1023141ADNA_FD_71478 | JGI IMG/M metagenome (GOLD analysis project Ga0075163, IMG submission 71478) | Wastewater effluent complex algal communities from Wisconsin, to seasonally profile nutrient transformation and Carbon sequestration -... | ecosystem: Engineered > WWTP > Effluent > Algae...
GTCGAGCTTGGCGAGCGCGCCGTCAAGCAGCTCGAAGCCATCGTGGATGCAATCGCGCAAAACAGCCGCAAGATCAACCAGATCACCCAGGTCATCGCCCAGATCGCGAACCGCACGCACATCCTCTCCCTGAACGCCGCCATCGAGGCTGCGCGCGCCGGCGAGCACGGTCGCGGCTTCGTCGTCGTCGCGCAGGAAGTCGGCAAGCTCGCTGAGAGCTCGGCGCAGAACGCCAAGCAGATCACCGACATTGTCGAGCAGGCATCGATAGATGCGCAGCAGGGCAAGGCGGCAACGGTCACGGTCAGCGATTCGATCCGCTCGATCGCCGCGGGCACGCAGGATACCACCGAGCGGGTGCGCTCGATTGCAGTGGCAATGGACGAGCAGCAGGCGACCATCAGCCAGATCGAAGGAACGATCGGCCGCCTCAAGAACATCGCGCTCACCAACTCCAGCTCCGCCGAGGAGATCACCGCCACGATGGTCCAGCTGTCGAAGGTGTCAAACGACATGCGACAGCAGCTCTCCGCCTTCAAGACGGAGTAAGGAAGCGCGCAGGAATGACCAATTTGCGGTCTCTTACAGACCAGCTGACCGCCGTGGCGACCGAGCGCCTGGGGTTCAAGACGGAGCTCTCGACCCCCAAGATCGAGGCGCTGCTGCGGGCCATGCCCGAGTCGGCCCGCGAGGACTACTGCCGCAGTGTGCTCGGCGCCGAGCTGGAGTCGAAAACCTTTCGCGCCTTCGCCGAAGCGCTGCTCGTACACGAAACTTATTTCTTTCGCCACCCGCATCAGATGCGGCTCCTGGCCAGTGAGATCCTGCCGCGCCTCCTGCGCACGCGCCTCGCCCTGGACAACCGCGACTTCTCGGTGTGGTGCGCGGGCTGCTCATCGGGTGAAGAGGTCTACACCATCGCGCTGCTTGTGGCGACGGCGCTCGCCGCCACGCCAGAGTCGCGCCACCAGCGCGCAACGGTGCTTGGTACCGACCTGAGCGTGGATGCACTGACCCAGGCCAGACGCGGTGAATACGCGCTGGTCCCGGGGCTCAACAGCTTCCGCGATGTGCCGGACTTTGCCCGGCATTACTTTCAAAATATCTTTTCTGAAATCTCGACCACCTGGTCGCCAGGTCCCGAGGTGCGGCGACTGACCCGCTTTCAGCAGCACAACCTGGTAAACGATCCGCCGCCGCAAACGGACTTCGATCTGATCCTCTGCCGCAATACGCTCATCTATTTTGATGATCCCGGCACGCAGCGAGCCCTGCGCTCGCTGGAGTCGGCGCTCCGCCCAGGCGGGGTGCTCATGCTCGGTCCGGCAGAGAGCCCGCGAGAAGACTCGCGTCTGAGCACGACCTGTGTTGGACAGGTCATGTTCTGGACCAAACCGATGGGTGGCCCGCCATGAGCCTTCGCGTAACCATCTCCACCAGCTCGGGATTTTTGGCCATCGTCGTACGTCAGGCGCTCGGCAAGCTCCGACATCTGGAGATCCTCAAAGACAACCGCGATGCTGCGGGAGCGCTGCGCTCCTTGAGCGAGCCCGGCATGTCGATCGTCGATGCCGAGCTGCTGCGCGATGCAGCCCACGGCGCGGCGCTGACCAAGTGCATCGCGTCACGGCGCGAGCCCACGCTGGTCATCGATGCGCGCGGCTCGGGCTTGACCGCGGAGTTTAGCGCCTCATCCACGGTCGTGGTCCTGCGCGGTCAGCGGCAGGGCGAGCTGGATCTGGGCTTCATCGAGACCGGGCTCGCAGAGGCGGTGGCAAGCTCGCGCCGCCGCACCGACAGTGCCGGGCTCAGCGAAGTGCGCGAGCTGCCTCAGTCAGAGACCCGCGCCGAGCCGCGCGACGGTCCGCTGGAGCTCATCGTCCTGGGCGTCTCCACCGGAGGGCCGACGCTGCTGCTCCAGCTGCTGCCAGCGCTCAATCCGCCGACCGTGCCGATGCTTGTGGTCCAGCACATGGCCGAGGGCGAGACCAAGGGCTTTGCAGCGCGACTCACCGAAGAGAGCAAGCATCGCGTGATCGAGGTCTCTGCGGGTCCGCTCGCGGCCGACGGCTCGATCGGCATCGTGCGCGGGGGCGGCGATGTGCGGGTGTCGCGGCGTCCCAACGGCGGCATCGCGCTGCGCGGCTTCTCGGTGTCGGACAGTCCATTTCATCCCAATATCGATGAGGTGCTGCTGAGCGCGGTGGCCGCAGACGTCACACTCGGGGCCGCCATCCTCACCGGCATGGGACAGGACGGCGCGCAGGGCGCGATCGCCATGGCGAAAAAGGGTCTGCCCGTGATTGCGCAGCGTCCCGATACCTGCGCGGTCGCCGGCATGCCGCAGGCCGTGATCGATGCGGGCGCGGCGCGCTGGGTGCAGTCGCCCGACACCATGGCGCGGACCCTCAACCGCTGGTTTGCCGACGCAGCTGCGGCCAGCGCCCGGCTGTCGAGGGATGGCTGATGCGGCCCGCGACGCTGGTTCTCGCCACCCGCGACTCTGTCTTCACGGCGCTGTGCGAGCACCTGCTCAAAGATGGCGAGGTCTTCGATCTGATCGTCTCCACTTCGACCGTGGAGCTGCTCGATGTTGCGCGCCAGCACCAGCCCGCCGCCGTGCTGCTCGACATCGATGGTCAGGATGTCGCCACGATCAAGACGCTGGCCTCCAAGCTGGCGCTGCTCAGCGAGGCGCGCATCATCCTGGCTTCGGGATATCTGACGCCCGGCTCCGCAGGGCTCGGCTCGCTGCTACAGGTGGTTGCCGGAGCAGCGGTTCTCAAGCCGCAGGGCTCATCCAGCCTCAGCCTCGCCCGAGATGACGGCCAGCAGTTCGTCGCGGCGATGCGGCGCGCGTTTGATGCCCAGGATCGCGGAGGGCGGATGTGAGCGAGTTCGATCAGTCGCTGCTCCAGGAATTTTCGATCGAGATCGTCGAGCACGTCGAGGCGTGCGAGCGCGTGCTCGTGCGGGCCAGCGCCGACGGCGTCTCCGAAGAGGATGTGAACCTCCTGTTTCGCAGCGTCCACTCTGTAAAGGGTCTGGCGCGCGTCCTTGCGGCTTCGGGCCTGGAAAAGCTCGCGCACGTCGCTGAGTCGCTGCTCTCCGGGGTGCGCGATGGCAAGATCGAGCTCGATTCGCACAGTCAGGATCTGCTGCTCCAGACCGTAGATGGGTTCAAGCAGGCGCGCACCTGCCTGCTCAGCGGCACCGAGTTTCGCGCCGATGAAGCGCTGCTCGTGGGTCTTGAGGCGGCTTCGACGCGCCAGCGCCCTGCCAGCAGCGTCAAGGGCGGCGCCGAGGTGCTGCAAGACGCCGCCGCCGGCGATCTCTACTTCGATCGCGAGACGCTGGTCGCGCTGGCCGAGCTCTTCGAGGAGCTGCTGCCTTCGCTGGCAGAGGCGGTCGCAGCCGGCGAAGCGGGGCCCAGCGCCAATGAGGATCTTGAGGTGCTGACGTTCGCAGCGCGCAAGGTGGGTCTGAACGCGCTCGCCACAGCCATTCCCGCGCTCATCAACCGGCGCGATCCGGCCGGCTACGCGCGCTGCCTCTATCTTGCCGAGCGGCTGTCGCAGCTCCTGGACTGCGAGTGTGGAGTGGCCGCGGCGGTGCGGGCGGCGCGCCCCTGGCTTGCGCCAGCGCTGAAGGCCATGATCGAAGGCGGACGCTGGAGTGATGCCAGCTACCTCCTGCGCATGCTGCTGCCGCAGAGCGCCTTTGTGGGCCTGCTGCCGCAGCTCATCTCGGCCGAGATGTCCGATGAGGCGCGCCGCGCCGCACGCGATCTGCTGCTCGAAACGCTGCGCGTCGAGCTGGTCATGACCTCGGGACCTGACCTGGGTGCGCTGGCGGCCGAGAAGCTCCGCAACATGCTCCTCGGGCCGCATCAGGTTCCAGCCGAGGTGCTGAAGGTCATCGAAGCGCAGCGGCTCAACCTGGACCGCTTTCGCACCCTGCCGGTCGCGCTGATCGCGCAGCTCCAGACCATCACGCAGAACGCCCAGATGTTCTTCTGCGAGATCATCCTTGAACAGCCCCAGGACAAGGCCGCTGTGGTCGAGCTGGCGGGGCAGATCTGCGACGTGCTGAGTCCCCTACTCACCGAGAGCATCATCGAAGGGCGCGTGCGCTCCATCGCCTGCCTGCTGGCCACCACCGAGAGCGATGACCAGCTGCGCGCGCGCGTCATCGAGGTCTCGGGCGCAGCGGGTCTGCGGGCGATCCGCAGGCTCGATCGGCAGACCGGCGCCACCCACTTCGGCGTCAAGGTTCGCAGCGCGGTGGAGGCGCCGCCCAGCGGCCTTCAGGTGCGCGTCCCGGTGGCGCTGCTCGACTCGATGTTCGGGCGCATCGGCCAGTTCTTCGGTGTCACCACGCGCTTCAACGCGCTGGTCTTTGACTCGGGAGTGCAGGACGTGCTCTCCGAGCTCTCGGACTACAGCGTGCTGCACGCGCCGCAGCTCTTGCCCAAGGTCGAGCTGCTCATCCGCCAGCAGAACGAATACGCGACGCTGGAGGCTGAAGCGCACCGCCTGATCAGCGTCATCCATGAAGTGACCCTGGGTCTGCGCGTCATTCCCATCGACACGCTGCTCTCGCGCCTGCCGCGCATGGCGCGCGACCTTGCGCAAAAGCAGGGCAAGATCATCCGCTTTGACACGCGCTCAAACGGCATCCGTGTGGACAATGGCATGCTGGAGCTCCTGGCCGATCCGCTGATCCACATGGTGCGCAACTGCGTCGATCACGGCATCGAGCCCGCGACCGAGCGGCAGAAGATCGGCAAGCCCCGCACCGCCATCCTGTTTGTTCGCGCCGAGCAGCGCGGCAACCACATCGTCATTGAAGTGGGAGACGACGGCCGCGGCATCGCGCTCGACCGCGTGCTGGCCAAGGCCATCGCCAAGGATCTGATCGATGCCGAGCGCGCTGCGACTCTCACCGATGAACAGATCGCGCGCTTCATCTTCTCACCCGGCTTTTCCACCGCGGAAAAGGTCAGCGACACCTCGGGACGCGGCGTCGGCATGGATGTGGCGCTGGTCAACGTCACCAAGCTCGGCGGCGTGATCGACATCGTCACCAATCGCGGTCAGGGCACCACCTTCCGCATCGATATTCCGCTCTCCAAAGCGATCCAGTCGATGCTGCTGGCCGAGACCGGCGTGCAGACGGTGGCGTTCCCGGATCGCATGGTCACAGAGTGCATCATCGCGCAGGCCTCGGATGTGCAGCTCGTAAACGGACAGCGCGCCATCCTCCTGCACGATCGCTTCCTTCCGATCTTCCGTCTGGTCGAGCTCTTGCGGCTGCCGGCGCCGCCGGAGAGAGAGGGAGATCTGTCGATCGTGGTCTGCGATCTCGATGGCCGCAGGATCGGTGTCGAGGTTCGTCGCATCCGCCGCCGCACCGACCTGCTTATCCAAGAGGTCCATCCCCGCATTGCCAAGTTTCCTGGCATCGGCGGAATCTCGACGCTCGGCACCGATAAGATTGTCGTCGTCGTGGACCCTGAAGGGCTGTTCGCGCTCGCACGCCGCCACGCCGTCTTTGGGCTGCGCACGCACGCGACCCGCGTTGCCGAGGGGGCATTCTGATGCAGGAGCACGTCTGCGCCCGCTGTGGAGCGTACATACTTCTCTTCCCTGTGGAGAACGTCGGCTTCATCGAGCCGGTGCCCGCCCAGGCAAGATTCACCGCGCGCCAGCGCGACCATAAAGCGCTGGAGCTGGTCATCGATCTGCGCCGCCTGCTCGGCATCGCCGCGCCCGCACCCATCGAGCGCTGCGCGATGCTCAAGTGGCGCTCCACCGACGGGACGCGGCAGGCGACGCTGCTCATCGATGCGGTCGAAGAGATCGTCAACTGCCAGTCGGGCGATCTGGTCGAGATTCCCTTCTTCCCCGCGCGCCTGCGGCCGCTGTGCGATAAGGTCATGCGTGATCCGCGCGGTGGTCTGCGGCTGCGCGTAAGGCCCGACGCGATCCTGAACATGATCCTGCCCGAGGATCGCCGCCTTTTGGCTGGAGCGCTGCTCACCCGTGAGTCTGCGCCAGCCGGAGAGGTCGTGCCGTGAAGCCCCCCGGTGTGTCCTCGCAAAAGACAGTGCTGGTGGTCGATGACAGCGTGGTGATGCGCCGCATCCTCTCTGAGATCGTCGCTGCCGATCCCGACTTCCGCGTCGTCGATGTCGCCGAAAATGGGCGCGTGGCGCTGCGCAAGGTCCGCGAGCACAAGCCCGACTGCGTGCTGCTCGACATCGAGATGCCCGAGCTCTCGGGACTCGATACGCTGCGCCGCCTCGGGCTGCGCAGCCGCTCCAAGGTCGTGATCGTCTCGCACCTGGGCTACGAAGGCTCGGCCGAGCGCGCAGAGGCCTTCCGGCTGGGCGCCGCCGACGTGATCGACAAGCCCTCGGGCTCGGTGAGCATGGATCTCGCGAGCGCCCGCGGCACCCTCATTAACCAGACCCTGCGCCGCGTGCTCGGCCTGCCCGTGCATCTGACGGCCACGTCCACCGAGGCGCCGCCGCCCGAGCCAACCGTCGAGCCCACCACGCTGGTGCACGTGATCGATGCCATCGACACCGGCGTGCTGGTGTTCGATCGCCGGGCGCGGCTCACCTACGCCAACACCGCCGCCGATCGCGTGCTGGCCAGCAGCAGCCGCGAGCGCTCGTTCCTAGGCGTCGACGATGTCTTCGCCGATGAGCACCGCTCGCTGGCCAACGATGTGCGCGATGTGATCGCCACCGGCCGACCCAAGCACCCGACCCTGGCCGTGCATCCCAATGCGCCCGAAGGTGCGGTGCCGCTGGTCTCGATCCTGCCGCTGCCCGCTGCGGATGGCGAGGCGAACGGCGCCTTCATGCTCCTCCGTGTGCCGGCCAAGGGCTCGCACCGAGGCGGGACATGACCCAGCGAACCCTGCTCGGCTGCAAGCTCGCAGGTGAGAGCGTCGCGGTTCCGCTCGAACGCGTAATCGGTGTGGTCGAGTGCGGCGTTGTGACTCCCCTGCCCTACAGCGCGGCCGCGTTCGAGGGTCTGGTCGAGGCATTCGGACAGATCATGCCGCAGGTGAGCCTGGCCTCGCTGCTCAGCTTGCGTTCGTCGGAGGGCGGCATTCTGGTGGTGGTCTCGGATCGCGGCGGCTCGCTGGCGCTGCGCGTGCTTCAGGTGACGGGCGTCATCCAGGTTGAAGCCGAGTCGATCCCGCCCACCGCATCCTGGGCGCGCAGCCGCAACCCACTCTACATCGGCGAGATCAACCACCAGGGCGAGTCGATCTATGTGCTCGATCTGGATCTGCTCTCAACCAACGATGCGCTGGAGCTCGACGCGGTCGAGGGCGCTGTGATCATTCCCGAGTCAGCGCCCATCGAGCTCGATGTGGCGCCGCAGGAGGAGCTGCTGCCGCTCCTGCTACTCGAAATCGCCGGCGACCGCTATGCGATTCCCAACGAATCGATCGTCGAGCTCGCGGTGCCCGGTGAGATCCGCCCCATGCCCGGCGCTCCCGATTGGATCCTGGGGCTCATCGATATTCGCGGCACGCCCATGGTGGCCATCTCGGCCGCAGCGCTGCTCGGCAGGCCAGCCGGCCATCCCGAGGTCTGCCTGATTGCCGAGCTCAAAGATGGCTTTCCGGTGGCGCTGTTCGTCGATCACGCGGTGGGGCTGGAGCGGGTCTCGCCCGGCCTCATCCACGCGATGCCGCAGGCCATGGCCGGCATTCGCGGCTATATCGTGCTCGGTGAAAATCAGATCGTCGGCGTCATCGATCCGATGCAGCTGGTCTCGCAGGTGGAGGCCACCCTCCGCGAGACCATCCCGCGCCGCTCCAACGAGCCGAGCCAGATCATCGCCGGCAAGACCGGCGGCAACCAGCAGCTGCTCGCGGTGCGCGTGGGTCGCGAGCTCTATGGCATGGATCTGGGCCGCATCGAGCGCATCCAGGCCTGGGTGCATCTGACGCCGCTGCCCGACACCATCCAGCACTTCGACGGCATGGCCGATATCGGCGACGCCGTGGTGCCGGTGATCGATCTGCGGCGCAAGCACGGCCCCGCGGCGGCGGGCTCGGACAGCACCGACAAGCCGCCGTGCATCCTGACCACGCTCGAAGGCGCCCACACCGGCATCATCGTCGATCAGGTGCTGAGCATCCTCGACATTCCGCCGGATCGATTCGAGCTGGTCAAGGACGCCTCGCGCCTGCCCATCTCGCATGTGGTAGCATTTGAAGATCGGCTGATCTCGGTGCTGATCCTCGACCGCCTGCTGCCTTCGGTTTGACACTGGGAGCCCTTGGACATGGTAATGCGCATAGCCATCGCGGCCCTGGCAAGCGCGCTCGGCGCAGCGCTCGCGGGCTTCATCGCGGCGCTGCTGGCGCTGTGGTCCAAGCAGCTGCGCAACTCCTGGCTGGTGGCACACGGCCGCATTGCCTACAAGGACTGCGTGCTGCCGCTGAGCTTTGTCACCTTGAGCCTGATTGTCAGCACGCCCCTGGGCGCGCTCCTCGGCGCATTCATGCCGCCGCTGCGAGCCGTGCTGATCGCGGCGCTCGTGCCCGCGGCGCTGCTCACATTTCTATCGGTGGGCGGCTCGATCTCGCAGGCGCTCTCCGACTAGCTCGCCAGCGCCATGGGCCGCCTGCAAGCTGGCGAAGAGTCCGCCCTGCTGCATGAGCTCTGCACGGCGGCCCTGCTGAACGACGCGCCCCTCTTCCAACACCACGATGTGATCGGCCTCCTCGATCGTGGAGAGCCGGTGCGCGATGGCCAGCACCGTGCACTGCCCGCGCAGCGAGCGGATGGTCTCGTAGACATACGACTCTGAGAGCCCATCGAGCTGATTGGTCGCCTCATCCAGGATCAGCAGCTCGGCCCCGGTCAGGATCGCGCGGGCAATGGCGAGCCGCTGCCGCTGGCCGCCGCTGAGCCGGACGCCGCGATCTCCGATGAGCGTGTCGTAGCCCTGGGGCAGCTCGCAGATGAACTCATCGGCATGGGCCTGGCGCGCCGCGTCCCCGATCTGCTGCTCGCTGGCGTCGGGGCGGCCGTACGCGATGTTCTCGCGAACGGTGGCGTGAAAAAGGAACGGATCCTGGCTGACCACCGCAATGCGCCGCCGCCAGGAGTCCAGCTCCAGCGTGCTCAGCGGCGCGCCGTCCACCAGGATCTCGCCGGAGGTGACGTCGAAAAAGCGGCTGAGCAGGTGGATGATCGTCGACTTGCCCGCACCGCTTGGCCCCACCAGGGCCGTCATGCGCCCCTTGGCAATGAAGATCGAGACCTCGCTGAGCGCAGGTGCGCTGCGGGTTGCATATTGAAACCCCGCCGCGCGCAGCTCGATCCCCTGCTTCAGCCCGGAAAACAGGGTCTCGCCCGCGCGCACGAAGCTCTTGCCCCGGGGCTCCAGGAACTCCAGCACCTCTTCGGCGCCGACGCTGTTGGCCACCAGCTGCACGCGGTTGCGCTCGAAGCTTTTGGTCTGCGGCTGAAGGCGATAGAGCATGAACACGAAGCTCACCAGGATCGCGACCGGCATCTGCGCCGCGATCGCGCCCACCATCAGCACCACCAGCAGCGCCGCGGCCAGCCCCTCGTTTACCGGATCCACCAGCACCGATGCGCGCTGTAGCGCATAGGACGCTCCGTGCAGCCGCCACGCCGCGTCCCGGTGGCGGCGCTCCTCCAGCGCTTCGCTGCCAAAGGTGCGGATCGTCGCCAGTCCAGAGATGCTCTCGACCATGCGCGCCTTGAGCTCCACGGAGCGGCTGCGCTTTTCCCTGCTCAGCGCATCCACCCGCCGGGTCAAGAGGCGACTCAACCGGGAGATCGCCACCATCGACCCAGCGACCAGCAGCGTCAGCCGCCACGACAGCAGCATGAGCATGGTCGCAAAGATCGCGATCTTGCACAGGTCGATCAGGAGCCAGGCGAAGTACGAGACCGCGAAGCCGGCCAGCTGCGTCGCTGAAAACAGCAGCTCCAGCACCTGCGCAGCGGGACGCTGGTCCAGATAGGCGGGCCCCAGCCGCAAGAGCTGCGCGAACGCCTGGCAGCGCGCCCGATAGACGATGGACTCGCGCAGCCAGTAGTTGGTGCGGCCATGGCCATACGCAACCACCGCTTTGAGCAGGATGGCCCCGAGGATGAACAGCGCGATGAGCAGCGTGCGCTGGCTCGCCGGAAGCCCCGCAAACGGCTGCATGAGCAGACGGTAGACCGCCCCGAGCTGCCATGTTTGCGAAGCCTGCGAAGCCGGCGAGACCTGCGAGGCGCTCTGGAGCAGCGGAATCATCAGCGCGATGCCCAGCCACTCCAGAAGCGAGCTCAGGATTCCCAGCCCAACCAGCAGCGGCAGCGCCCACGGATAGAGCCGCAGCAGCGGCCAGATGCGCCGCAGCGCCTGAAGCTCGCTGAGGCCCAGAATGTGCTGCCGCCACCCACCTGACTTCATGGCCGCGAGTATCTACGCGAACCGCCGCAAATCCCAGCCGTTTGTCGGCCAAAAAGCGCGCTTTTTCGACGGTGAGTGCGGTGTAGGACGAGGTGGGACAGTCTCGTGCGAGCGGGGCCAAGAGGGGATTCAAATCTGGGCCGGGCAGATCGTGATACGCTGTGGTCCCATGCAAGCTGTAAATCGATTCCTACGAAGCCTCCCAGTGCTCCGGCAGATCCAGGGGTTCGGTCTGCAAGCGGAGCCCATCGTCATCAAGACTCCGGGCAATGTGCAGGCGCCGCGAGATCGCGAGTATGACTTCGGGCCGTACCCGAACGGCTGGATCCAGATCGCCTGGAGCTGGGAGCTGCCGCCGGGGCAGGTGCGCCCCCTGCGCTGCCTGGGGCAAGAGCTCGTGCTGTTTCGCGGCCACGATGGCAAGGCGCATGTGCTGGATGCCTACTGCCCGCACCTCGGCGCGCACCTGGGCGTCGGCGGAACCGTGGTTGGAAACGACATCCGCTGCCCCTTTCACGGCTGGCAGTTCAGCGGCGAAGGGGCCTGCACGCAGGTGCCGTTTGCGCGCAAGATTCCGCCCAAGGCGCAGGTTGCGTGCTGGACCGTGCGCGAGCAGAACGGCTTCATCTTTCTGTGGCACGATGCCGAAAAGCGCGCGCCCTGGTTCGAGATGCCCGAGGTTCCCGAGTACGGCGCCGCCGACTTTACCGAGCCGCTGCACCGCACCTATCGCATCCGCACCCGCTGGCGCGAGCTGGTCGAAAACGGCCTGGATCGCGCGCACTTTCCCGCGCTGCACGGCTATCCAGAGCCGCCGGCCGTGGAGTTCGAGGCGCTGGGACCGCACTTCAAGATCCGCAGCAAGGTGCCGTGGCGCCGCTTCGGTCGCGACATCGAGGTGATCCTGAACTTCGACGGTCACGGTCCGGGAATGGCCGTGGCGCGCGGCGTTGGCGAGGCGCCGTTTACGGTGATCGGCTGTCCGATGCCGATCGATGAAAACACCGTGCTGCATCGCATGACCTTCATGGTGTCCAAGAAGGTGCCGCTGCCGATCCGCGGGCTGGTGGCGCGCTTCCTCATCTACAGCGCGCGCAGCGAGTTCGAGCGCGACATCCCGATCTGGGAGACCAAGGTGCACCGCTCGCGCCCCGTGCTCTCCGACGTCGATGGCCCCATCGGCCGCTACCGCCAGTGGGCCCGCCAGTTCTACTCTGCGCCGGCCGCCACCGCCCCCGTCAAGCTCAGCACCGCAGACGCCTCGTAGCAATTCCCACCACTTGCGCGCCGCCCGGCGGTTGCCACGCCGCACAGGGTCTGCGATGCTGCCGGCGTGCTGCTGCAGCGGCTGCCGGCCATCTTTCATTTTGGTGCTTTCTTTGCGCTCCTGGCCTTGGAGACCTGGCGCCCGCGCCAGCCGATTCCCGTCGGCAGGCTGCGCCACATCGGCCGCCACCTGTCGCTCGATGCACTGAACCTGCCGATCTACGCGCTGCTCGGCCTCCTGGCCGAGCGCATCGATGTCCTGTGTCAACAGCACCGCATCGGCCTTCTTTATCAGCTGCCGCTTCCGTTCTGGGCGCAGCTGACCCTGGGGCTTGTGCTGCTCGATCTCTGCGACTACTGGTTCCATCGCCTGGAGCACCTGCTGCCCTGGCTGTGGCGCTTTCATCGCGTGCATCACACCGACCGCTCGCCCGACGCCACCACCAGCCTGCGCACGCATCCGGTGGCGCTCGTGTGTCTGTCGCTGTTCATGGAGGGCGGCTCGATCCTCATCGGCACGCCGCTCAGCGTGCTGCTGCTCTATTCGGGAATCGCCGCAGCGGTGTCGCACTGGCAGCACGCCAACGTGGAGCTCCACAGCCCGCGCACCGAGCGCGTTTTGTCGCTGCTGGTAAACCCGCCGCGCGTGCATCGCCGCCATCACTCGCGCGAGCCGGGCGATGCCCACAGCAACTTTTCCGACGTGCTGTCGATCTGGGATCGCCTGTTTGGCACCTATCGCGGCCCGAGCTCCGCGCCCGTGCAGTTCGGGGTCAGCGGTCACGATGATCCGCCCGCGCAGACGCTGCTGGGCATGCTGCGCAGTCCCCTGTCGCGCTCGCCGTGATATAAGCAGAGAAGATGCGTTCTCCGAATGCAGCGCGCCGCTTGGAGCTGGGGATTTTGCTAGCTCTGCTGAGCAGCCTGCTTGCCACCAGCGCCCACGCGCTCGACAAGCAGGGCAGCGCCCACGGCGGCGCAGTGGAGCAGGATGACAGCGGACTGCACCTGGGCGGATATCACTTCTTTGCGATCTCGCCGTACAACCCGAGCTATGCCGCCCGGCCCGATAATACGGGGCTCGCGCTCTTGCGGTATGGCACGCACATGGATCTCGACTTCATCGGTCGCAAGCTGTCGGTGCCCGTGGATCTGAACTTCTTTACCGACCGCACGCAGCCGGACATCGCCAAGCTCGGACCCACAGAGTTTGACATCATCGCGGGCGTGACCACGACGTGGAGTGTGGGCCACGCAGCGATCGAAGGCGGCGCGCGCATCGAGCACGATCGCGCCGTGGATCGCGGCGACTACACGCAGACCTATGTGGATCTGCGCGTGCGTCTGCTCTACTCGCTGGCCTCGGTGTGGCCGCGGCTGGGCAAGGCGCTTGCGGATGGCGGCATCTCGGGCGCGGTGACGCTGGGCGGCTTTGCCTGGAACCCAACGTACGCCGCGCGGCCGGACAATACCGGCCTTGCGCTCTTGCGCTACGCAGCGCACACCGAGATCTCGTTCTGGCACGATCACTTCGCGATCGGCGCCGATGCGAACCTGTTTACCGACCGCCATGCCAGCGGCGCTGCGGTGCTGCGGCCCACCGAGCTGGACGTGACGGGCGAGCTCATTGGCCGCTACCGCAACATGGAGCTTCACGTGGCCTGGGAGAGCGATCTGCCCGTGGATCAGGCGGGCCTGGTGCAGTCCTTTTTGTACGTGAGCTTTGTGTGGACCTTCGACATCAAGATCAATCGCGCCACGTCGAGCTAGCCAGCCGCTCCAGACCCTCGCCGCCCGCGACAGCGATCTCCTTTCTTGAAAAAAAATCTGCTAGGGTCGCGCCACCGTGCGCGTTGAACTTCACTGCCACTCGACCTGTTCAGATGGAACCATGGCGCCCGACTCCGTCGGTGCGCAGGCGCGCGAGCGCAGCGTCGAGATCTTCAGCCTGACCGATCACGACACCTGCGCGGGACATGCCGCGGCCGCCCAGAGCTTCGGGCAGAGGGCGGTGCGCGGGGTCGAGCTCTCGTGCGATGACAGCGGCCAGACCGTTCACGTGCTGACCTTTGACACCGGCGGCGCCTGGCACGAGCTCGAAGCCAACCTGGCCGAGCGGGCCGAGCGGCGGCGGGATCGCCTGCGCACCATCGGCGCGCAGCTGGCGCGGCGCGGCGTTCACATCGATGTGGAAGCGATCCTGGCGGCGGCCGGAGCGCGTGCCGTGGGCCGTCCGGATCTGGCTCGCGCGCTCGTCGCCCAGGGCCTGGTCGCTTCCACCCGCGAGGCCTTTACGCGCTACCTGTACGATGGCGGACCGGGGGATGCCGGCGGCCATCGGCTGTCGCTGCGCGAGGGTCTGGCGCTGGGTCGCGCCGTCGGTGCGCGCATGTCGCTGGCGCATCCGCACCTGATCCCGGATCGCGCCGCGCGCCTCCTGCGCACCCACAAAGACGACGGCCTCGACGCGGTTGAGGCCTACTACGCGACCTACGACGCGACGGAGCGCGGCCGCTGGACGCGGCTGGCCGATGAGATCGGCCTGGTCTGCACCGGCGGCAGCGACCGCCACACGCCCAGCGATCCCGAGCTGGGCGTCGAGCTGCCCGAGCCGCGCGCCGAGCAGCTGCGCACCTGGCTCCGCATGTCGTGAACTGTCAGACCCATCGCTTATAAAGGCTGCTCTTTCAGCTAAGTGTTCGCAAACGAGCGCTTGGCAAAGCCCAAAGAAAGGTAGCCATGACCAACTCAACATCTATTGTGAAGTCTTTCGGTTGTCTGCGGGGAGCGGCGCTGCTGTGCACTTTCGCGGTGCTGAACTGCGGCCAGCCGGCCGCACCCGGTGCGTCCCTGGACAAGGCAGGTGAGGCGCCTGCGCAGCTCGCGCTCTCGCCCTCCAATCCGCAGATCGCGCAGGGCACCGGCCAGCAGTTTTCGCTGCGCGGCTTCTACAGCGATGGCCGCACCCGCGAGTTCACGCAGGAGGTCGACTGGCGCGTGACCGATGCCAGCGGCCGGATGCTGGCGGCCGCGACGGATGGGCTGCTCCAGGTCGAGGAGCCGGGCCGCTATCTGGTCACGGCCCGCTATGGCGACAGGACGCTGACCACGCCCATGGTCGTGACTGCGGCCACCGTCACCTCGGTGGCCATCAGCCCGACCTCGCCGCGCGTGGCCAAGGGGTTGACGCAGGCCTTCACCGCAACTGCGACGTTTTCGGATGCGACCACGCAGGATGTGACCAAGCTGGCGACCTGGGCGGTCAAGGATGTCGTCGGCACTGGGGTCGCAACCATCGATACGACCGGTGTGCTGCTGGCCAAAAATATTGGCAAGGCGACCATCACCGCGCGCTACAAATCGCACAGCCGCTCCACCACCGCAGAGGTTGTCGCAGCGACGCTGAACAAGCTGCTCGTGACCCCCGCGGATCCCACCATCGCCAAAGGCACGAGCGTGCACTTCAGCGCCACTGGCCTCTACTCCGACGGCTCCAGCGTGGATGTCACAGCGTCTGCGACCTGGGCGGTGACGGATGTGGTGGGCGCAGGCGTGGCCGCGATCGATGGCACGGGCACGGCAAACGGAAAAGCTGAAGGCCAGGCAGAGGTCAGCGCGGACTTCGGCGGCCTGACGGCCGAGACCTCGCTCAACGTGAGTCCGGCAACTGCGGTCTCGATCGCGATCTCGCCGGTCAGCACCTCGATCGCAAAGGGCACCAGCCAGCGCTTCCTGGCCCTGGCCACGCTGACCGATGGCAGCACCCAGGATGTGTCGGCCGCGACGGCCTGGACCAGCAGCGATCGCACGGGCAGCGGCGTCGCAGCGATCGACAGCAGCGGCCTGGCCAAGGGCAATGCCGTGGGCAGCGCGACCATCACCGGCGCCTACAAGGGCAACACCGCCACCGCCACGCTGGAGGTGACGCCGGCGGTGCTGACGTCGCTGGCCGTGAGCCCGGCAGCGCTCACCATCTTCAAGGGTCAGTATGCGAGCCTGGCCGCGATCGGCACCTATTCGGATGGCAGCACGCAGGATCTGTCGGCCACCGCGATCTGGACCGAGAGCGATGTCACGGGCACGGATGTGGCGTCGGTGGCAGCCGGTGGGCGGGTGTTCGGAAAGAGCGTTGGCAAGGCGAAGATCGCAGCGGCGGTGGGCGCGATCGCAAGCAGCGCCGCCATCGAGGTGACGCCGCCGGTCTACACCGGCCTGTCGATCAGCCCGTCGAGCAATGTCACCTTCCGCGGATTTCCGGTGCAGTTCAACGCGATCGCAGCGCTGCCCGATGGCAGCACGCAGGATGTGACTGCGACCGCGACCTGGAGCGAGACCGACTATATCGGCACCGGCGTTGCCACGGTGAACAGCCGCGGCCTGGTCACCCCGCTCGCGTCGGGCATCGCCAACATCAACGCCAGCTTCAGCGGCTTCACCGTCTCCGCCCAGCTCTTCGTCTTTTAGCGCTCGCTAAAAAAAGACCTCCCCGGCAATCGTCGGGGAGGTCTTTCGCTTTTGCGCTCGGCTCCTGGGATGCGCTACCAGCTCATGCTGGCTTTGGCGGGTGCGGCGGCGGGTGCGGCATTGACCGGCTGCTCCAGCTGCGAAAAGCCGTCCTTGCGAACGCGCACCTTGTACTGCCCTTTATCGATGGTCTTGAAGCGGTAGTTGCCCTGATCCGTGGTGCGCGTGCTCTGCACGGTGCGGCCTTTTTCGTCGACCAGCTCCACCAGCGTGTTGGCAGAGCCGGCGCCGCCGCGCAGCGAGATCTGCCCCTCGACCTCGCCAAAGTTTTGCCGCTGCACGCTCTCCGAGTCGTGGAAAAACAGCGCGCTGTCGCTCTGCCGCACCTTGCCGGCCGCGTCGCGGAAGTTGAGCTTGGCCACATAGCGGCCGCGCGCCAGCGCCTTGCCATCGCTGCCCTTGCCATTCCAGACAAATGACAGACCGCCGACCTCGCCGCGCTTGCTGGTGGTGAAGACCTTGTCCTTGGGCTTGGCGTCGCTGCCGTCGTGCACGCTGTAGAGCTCCAGCTCGACGGTGCCCGCCTGCTCGCTCTGCGGCGCGATGTTGCGCAGCGAGACCACCGCAGTCTGGCTGCTCTCGTCAAAGCGCGCGCCGACATCGGTCAAGAAGATATCGCCGGCATAGACCTCAAAGCGGCGGCGGCTCTGCTGACCTTTGGCGTTGGTCGCAACGAAGTCGACGATGTGCTTGCCGCTCTGCATCTTGCGCGTGTCCAGCTGATGGCTGAGCTTTGTTCCACACTCGCTGCGCACCAGCAGATCGTCGATCAGAAGATCCACCTGCTTGATGCCGCCGCCCTGATTGTCGGTGGCCACCACAGCCAGGTTCATGTTCGGCTCGACGTGCTGGCCGTCGAGGATTCCCTGCACCGCCAGGCTGGTGACATCCACCGTGACCAGGCCCAGCACAGCCCACATGGTCTCTGCTTTTTCCGCGCCGCCCTGGTTGCTGTGGTAGGTGCTCCACGCGCCGTTATGCGCCTGCTTCGAGACCAGGAAGCGGATGCCGCGCGCAACCGCGCTATCTTCGTCGGAAAAGCCGGCCATCTTCAGCGAATAGACGGTCTGCCCGGTGGCAAAAGCGTCGCTCTTGCCCGCATCCAGACCCCAGCCGCCGTCCTGATTCTGCTGGCTGAGCAGCTGCTTGACCAGGCCCTGCGCGCTCGCTTCGGTGCGCGTCACGCCCGAGGCCAGGAGCCCCAGCAGCACAAAATTTATGTCCTGGATGTACACCGGTCCGCTGCTCTTGTTCCAGCTCTTGCTCTGGCTGTTCAGATACGCTTCGGCGCGGCGCAGCGGCGGCAGCCACTTGTCATCGGCCGTGCGCGCGTACGCCTGGCGCCACGTCTGCGCAGCCTGGAAGGTCGTCTCCAAGGTGCCGCCCGTGACCGGCAGCCGGCGATCGTCATCGTTGATCGCACCGCTCTGCGCCTGCACGGCCAAAAGCTCCTTGGCATAGCGCAGGAGCTCGGCCGTCTCGTTGTTGCCGACCCACTGATCGTAGCGAGCCCACGCCGAGCCCTCAAACGCGATGCCAGTGTTGTGGCCGCCCGCAGTCACGCCCAGCTTGAGCGCCTTGACCATGGCCCCCAGGTTGCTCGGATCAATCAGGTACTGGTGCTTTTTGCCGACGGACATGGCCTCCAGCGTCACCGCCTGGACGTGGCAGCCGAAGCAGTTGTGCTGCTTGGTCCAGGCCAGGCTCGACTGCGCCAGGTAGTTGAGGCCGCGGCTTGCGACCGAGCGAACGTGCGCATCGGTTCGCACCGTCTTTTCAGCAGGGGAGCCGCTGACACCGCAGACCTTTTTTTCGGCACTTGGCGGCGCCGTGGCCAGCGCCGGCGCGGCAGCAGAGGTCGCAACACAGAACAGGGCAATGGCAGACTGACGCGTGGGCCGCATGAAACCTCCCGACTTGGGTTTCAGGCTTCAACGCGCCGCGCAAAAGATGGATCTACAGGATCTAAAGCGATCTAAGCGGGCTGCTGAAAACCGCCGCGGCGCAGCGTGATCACCAGCGTGTCGCGAAACGCGGGACGCAGCGCTTCGGCAGGCTGGATCGGGGTGCTCTCGTGGATCACGCGCTCGTCATCCAGGAGCAGGGCGCTCCAGGGCTCGGCCAGGGTGAAGCGCAGACCCTGCGGACCGCGAATATCGAACACCCGCGTCTCGCCGCCCTTCACGTTGCTGCGCGCCACCAGCATCACTGCAACCAGATCCACGCCGTCGCGATGCGCGCCCTCTGGGGTCGGACGGCCGATGCCATCGGTGGTGTCGATGCGGAACTGATGCGCCTCCGCGTACCAGGGCTGCGCCATTCGCAGCTCGCTGGCCACGCGGCCCAGACCGGCCAGCAGCCGGCTCCACGCCGGATCCTGCACCAGCACCTCGGGCAGCGGCGCGAACCAGCGCTCGATGCCGCCGTGCAGCGCGTTGTAGTCGAGCGGCTGCCAGTGCGCCCGGTGCGGCACCTGCTGGACCTGCGCTTCATTGATGATGAAGCAGCTGTGGCGGCGGCGCCGATAGCGGCCGCCATCGCGCAGGTACTCGTCGGCCGGCAGCTCGTGCCACAGCGGCGCCCAGCGCTGCAAGGTCTCAACGGTCACGCCCGCCAGCTGGGCCACGGCGGCGGCCTCCAGCACGGCAAAGCCAGCGCTCGCGAGCTGCGCGCCGAGATGGTCATAAGCGGTGAGCGGAGGTGGCGGTGTGAGGATCATGGTGGATTGCGGCTGTGCGCTGCGAGCCAGCGGTCGCGAAGCGCTCGCTGCTTGCCTGTCTATTGATTGCAGGCCGCGCGGCCGTAGTCTGCGGGAATGACCAGGGGGTTGTTGGGCACGCAGCGATCGTAGTCGTAGTAGCTCAGGCCGTGGTAGCCGCGGCAGACCTCTTTGGAGCCGGGCGCCGTGGCGCTGCACGGGCAGCTGAGCACCAGCCGATTCTGCGGATAGTCGATCACCGTGTGCAGGCGCCGCAGCAGCGACACACCGATGACACCGTCGACCTGCGCGGTGGCGTTGCGCAGATCGATGTTGGCCGATTGCAGGATGCGCGCGGTATCCGGCACAACCAGCACATCGATCAGATCATCGGCGACCGTGGGATCGTCGGGCGGACCGCCCAGCTCGACCAGCGAGGTCACGGGCGCCCGATGGTCATCGCACGCCTCCTGGACCTGCATGCCCGAGTAGCCGCAGCGGTCCGCGGTCAGGTTGCTCTGGCGCGTCAGGTTTTCCAGACACGCCTCGCGCAGACAGTCGCTGCTGCCGCGATCCGCATCGGGAAGCTGCGGCGAGGCAAAGCGCTGGCGGCGGCTGCGGGCCAGCTCTGCACACGGCGACAGATGCAGCTGGCGGGCCACAAGCGCCAGCGCTGCGCGCCCGGCGCCGCCCAGCTTGAGGCGGCAGCCGCGCTCGACATAGCTCGTATTATCGGGCTGCGGCCCGTCGAGACCGGGCAGGCGCAGCTCGACCGAGTCGGCATCGGCGCAGTGGCAGCGATCGGTGCCGGCGGCAGCGCCCAGCCAACCGCACGCGGTCTCGGACATGATCAGGTCCGGCACCGCGGTGCTGAGCAGGAAGCGCATGTTGACGCCGGTCGATTGATAGGGCAAACGGCGCAGGCTCTGCGCCTCCACGACATCGCCCAGCTGCGTCAGATCCGTGATCATGTCGCACTTCGGCCCGGTGAGTCCGGCCACGACCTGCTTGGAGATGTTGAGCCGCGACAGCATCTCGGCATCCGGCTGCACCTTGGCGCTCTCTTCGCTGATCTGGCGGTCGATATCCAGCTTGGCCTGGTTCAGCCGATCGCGATCGATGCACGACTGAACCTGCGGAATTCCGGTCATCGGCGCTGGCCGCTGCACCAGCGGATCCGCAACCGGCTCGACGCACGCTGCGACGGTGATGCGCGTCGGCGAGTAGTTCAGGATCGAGTCGCCGACCTGCACCAGGAGGTCGCCGCCCACCGGCTGAAACGGAATCGCGGCGCGATCAATCAGGCACCCGGGCGTGATGTCGCTGCGCTGAAGCGTCAGCTGCGCCGACGCCGCGCCCACATCCAGGCTCATCGCATAGCGGCCGAACAGATCGCCGCCGAGCACAGCCCCCAGCGGCCCCGTGGTCACGGCCGCGGCGCCAAACTCCTTGCGATCCAGCCGGAACTCGCCGAGCGCCTGGTTGCCGCGCACCAGCGGCATGTCGCAGAGCACGAAGCGCGCCGCTCCCATCTGGCCATCGGGCTGCGTGGCATTGATCTGCACCTGACCATGGCGAAACGGCTGCGGCGAGCGGCCGGCGGCATCGCTCATCACCGAAAGCGGCGTCGCGGCATCGACCAGCACCCGCATCGAGCCGGGCCGCTCCGGCCGCGCGTCCCCGGGGTCGACATTGCAGCGCTCGTCCATGGTCGGCAGCGCCTCGCCATACGCATACAACAGCCCATCCTGATACGTGATGGGAATGGGGACGCTGAGAAAGCGCTCGACCTGATCGTTGCAGCCCGCGGCCGGCAGCGCCATCGCCAGCGCGATCGTCAGCATTGGCAGGGGCAGCGCTGGGCGCGACAGCGCCGCAACGCGACGGGCCCGGCCGGTCTGCTTGCTACGCGGGATGAGCATCGACGGAAAAGTAATGAATCTCTATCCATACTGCCAACGGGGGGAGATTACAAGGCTTGGTATCGACGCCGAGTAGGCTAGGCTCCCCTGCATGCGCACGAGCTCCCGAATGAGAAGCCGCTTCAGCTGGCTGGCCTGGGTTGGGCTGGCCGCCGGGCTGCTGGCAACGACGGTCGCCCCTGCGGAAAAGCCCGCCTCTGCCGCAGGGCGGGGTCCCAAGGCCGCTGCGAAAGCGGCGCCGCTCAGCTTCATTCGCTCGGGCAAGGGACCGGCGGTGGTGTTCCTGCATGGACTCGGCGGCGACAGCTCGGTCTGGATCAATGTGATGCAGCAGCTCGAAGCCACGCACACGGTGCTCCTGGTCGATCTGCCGGGCCACGGTCTGTCGCCGCCCGCCCCTCAGAACCTGGAGCTGCCGGCCGTGGCGCGCCAGGTCGCAGCGCTCATCCGCGCGCAGCACCTGGCGCCGGCCGTGCTCGTCGGGCACTCCCTCGGTGGAACGCTGGCGGGCTATGTTGCGCTGGCCGATCCGCAGGCCCTGCGCGGGCTGGTCGTGGTCGACTCGATGTTTGCGCCCTATCCCCTTGCGCAGGTCGAGCGCGACAAGCTCCGCTTCCTGCTGGGCCGCGACGAGGCGCGGGCCCTGCGCGAGCTCTTTGGGCCCCTGTCCCACGATGCCGCGCAGCTCGACAAGATCGTCGCCAGCGCTCGGCGCGTGAGTGGCAACACATTGATCAACTATCTTGATTTCGCCAGCGAGCGCGACGATCTGCGCACCCATGTGCGCGAGATCTCGGTGCCGGTGCACATCATGGTGACGCCGCTCTTGACCGAGGGTCAGAGCGAGCCGGCGCGCATCCAGCTGTCGCTCTCGCACGTCGGCTTCGAAGGGCTGGCGAACCTGACCTACGAGTACTTTCCCAGCGCCCGCCACTGGATCTTCTGGGACGATCCGCCGGGCTTTCAGGCCAGCCTGGAGAAGTTCCTGCGCCGCGTCGAGCCGCCGCTTCAGACGCCCGCTCCGACGCTGAAGCCGGCGCGGTCGGGCGCCCTTGCCAAGCCCGGCGCGGGCCAGCGGGCCAAGTCGTTCGCCCGGTCGGGCGCGACCTCAGCGAACTAGCTCGCGGCTGCAACATTGATCAAGTCCAGGCCCATTCCCAAGCCGCTTCAGGCGCTGCACGCTCGCCTGCCCGGGATCGCCTTGGCGGTGGCCATCTCGGCGCTCGCAATCGGGCTGCAAGCGCTGGAGATCCGCTGGCTCGGGCAGCCGATCCTGGAGTCGCTGGTGATGGCGATCCTGCTCGGCATGCTCTGGCGCAATGTGCCGTGGCCCTGGCCCTTGCTGCATACCGGACCGCGGCTCAAGCCGGGTCTCGATTTTTGCGCCAAGCCGGTGCTGGAGCTGGCGGTGCTGCTGCTGGGCGGCACCATGAACCTGGGCGCGATCCTGGCCGCGGGACCGCGGCTGCTCATCGCCGTGGTGCTGGCGGTGACGCTGGCGCTGGCGGTGAGCACCTTGCTGGCGCGGCGGCTGTTTGGTCTGCCGCGAAATCCGGCCACGCTCATCGCGGTCGGCAACGCGATCTGCGGCAACTCTGCGATCGCGGCGGTGGCGCCGCTGATCGGCGCCAGCCCGGCCGAGGTGGCCGGCGCAGTGGCCTTCACCGCGGTGCTGGGCGTCGGGCTGGTGATTGCGCTGCCGCTCTGCATCCTGCCGCTCTTGCACTTCACGCACGGGCAGTACGGCGTGCTGGTGGGGCTGACGGTCTACGCCGTGCCGCAGGTGCTGGCGGCCAGCTTTCCCGTCAGTGATCTGGCGGGACAGACCGCAACGCTGGTCAAGCTGACGCGGGTGCTGATGCTGGCGCCGGTGGCGCTCTTCTACAGCCTGACCGGACAGAAGAGCAGCGGGCGCGCGCCCACGCTGAAGCAGCTGATTCCGTGGTTTGTCGCGGGCTTTTTGCTCATGGCCGCGCTGCGCACCTTCGGCGTGATTCCGACCAGCGCAGCGACGGTGTTAAAAGAGGTCTCGCGGCTGCTGACGGTGGCGGCGATGGCGGCGATGGGTCTCTCGGTGGATGTGCGGGCGCTGCGCGCGGCCGGGGCTCGCACCACGGGGGCGGTGTCGGTGTCGCTCCTATTTTTGCTGGTGCTGAGCGTCCTTTTGATCCGGCTCTTGCACCTGGGCTAAGCCCTGGCGCCTTTTTGGCCCTGTAGAGCCGCGCAGCTCCACGGGATTCGGAGGCGGCTTCCCGAGGCTCTGGTCGCGATGCAGGGCAGCGCGGTATAGTAACGCTAGCGCTGTCCTGACTTGTGTCAGGACGGCTGTCTGCGCTTTGCGATTGGTCAGTTCAGAACCAGGTGTGAGCATGGCTAGAAAGAGCTTCTTCTTAATTAATTCAGCGATGATGCGTTCAGTGGGACTGTGCATGGGGCTGCTGGCCGCGTGCAACGGCAGCGGCACCAGCGGTACCAACCCCGACGGCGGCGGCAGCGGTGACGGCGGCGGCGGCGGCGGCGACGGCGGCGGCGGCGGCGACGGCGGCGCCAACGGTCCGCCGATCGCAGTCACGGTCATGCGCACCGGCACCGGCACCGGCACCGTGACCAGCCAGCCCGCGGGCATCGACTGCGGCGGCGCCGGCAGCTGCACGGCCATGTTTCCATCGGGCAATGTCCTCACCTTGACTGCCAAGGGCAGCGGCTCGTCGTTCTCGGGCTGGACCGGCGCCTGCGCCGGCCAGAGCGCGGTCTGTCAGATCACGCCCTCGGGCGACATCACGACCACGGCCAGCTTCGATCCGCTGACCTGCACCACGGACTTCATCTGCTGGGAGGCGCCGCTGCCGTTCGGCATGGATCTGGTGGATGTCTCGGCCTCTGCGGCCAACGATGTGTGGGCCGTGGGCACGCAGGGCAGCGTGGTGCACTACGACGGCACAGTGTGGAAGCTCGTCAGCAGCGGCACGCTTCAGGATCTGACCGGCGTGTCGGCCAGCTCCAGCAGCAACATCTGGATCTCGGGCGGCGACAACGGCCTGGTGCTCAAGGGCAACGGCTCGACGTTCACCTCGGTGAACACCGGCTCGTCGCTGCGCACCACTGGCATCTACGCCAACAGCCCCAACCTGGTCTTTGTCGCGATCGACTCACCCAACGTGCTTCGCTATAACGGAGTCTGGAACACCGACGACGTGGGCGCGCGCAGCGTGGCCCGCATGAGCGGCATCTCGGGCAACTCCTCCAGCAACGTCTGGGTCTACGGCGCGGACAGCGCGGTGTCGCACTACACCGGCAGCGGCTGGACGGTCTCGAACCGCAACTTTGCCCCGACGGGAGTCTTCGCGACCAACGCCAGCGACGGCTACATCCTGAACTCCGACTACCTGATGTACAAAAACGCGGGGACCAACTTCACGCTCGTGTCGGGTCCGGCGGGCACCCCGATCACCGCCGGCATCTGGGGCACGGGCTCGACCAACATCTTCACCAGCGGCCCGACGGGCGTCCTGTATCGCTACAACGGCACCCAGTGGAGCACGATCCAGACCGCGGCCAAAGAGGTCTACGCCTACGCCAAGGGCTCGGGCGTGGCCGCCAACGATGTCTGGGCGGTCGGCCAGCGCGGCGTCATCGCCCGCTGGGACGGCACCACCGCCACCAGCCGCCGCGCCAACGTCTTTAGCGGCGATGTCGCCAGCGTGTGGGGCAGCAGCACCAGCGACGTGTGGTTCTCGACCAAGAACAAGACCGTCGTGCACTACAACGGCACCGCTTATACCGAGTCCGCGCCGCTGGTCACCGGCGCCGGCGCCAACGTCTACGGCATCGGCGGCTCGGGCCCCAACGACATCTGGCTCGGCGCTTCGGAAAATGGCCTCGCGGTGCTGCTGCACTACAACGGCTCCACCTGGAGCCGCGCCACCCTGCCGCAGCTCTACATCGACGGCAAGGACACTGCGATCAGCCTGGTGTGGGCGGCCAGCCCGACCTCGGCGTGGGCGCTCGGCGCGACCTTCCCCTACCCGCTGCACTGGGACGGCAGCTCGTGGCAGGTGGACCTGACGGCCGGCATCTCCGGCGCTCCCACGGGTCTTTGGGGCAGCAGCGCGGCGGACCTGTGGATGGCCTCCAACACCACCGACTCGCTGTATCACTACACCGGCGGGGCCTGGGCGCAGAACACCATGCTCAAGGTGCCGCTCTACTCGCTCAGCGGCCGCAGCGCCAGCGATGTCTGGGCCGGCGGCGACAAGGTCGTCTACCACTGGAACGGCAGCAGCTGGAGCGGCGCCATGGCCGTGACCGGCGCGCAGGGCACGATCGTCGGCATCGCCGCGACCGCGGCCAACGATGTCTGGTTCACCGACAGCACCGGCCTGGTCTTCCGCTACACCGGCACCTTCAAGACCATCAACACCACGCTCGGCAGCATCAAGACCCCGATGTACACCTGGTCCGCCGATGCCAACAACGTCTGGTTCGGCGGCCGCGGCATCCTCAGCTACCGCCGCTAGCACCTCCCAAATCTCCTCGATAAATTCCCCCTCCGAATCCCTCTCCCCCTCGGGGAGGTCAGGTGAGGGGTGCGACGCGGCTGCCCTCACCCGGCCTCGCCCGGGGGGAGGGGGGATCGAGGGGGGACGGAGAGGGGCGGAGGGGAATCAGGCAGAGGCGATGGGGGTCAGCAGCCGCACTTCACGCTGCGGGAAGGCCAGCTCCACGCCGCCTTCGCGCAGCGCTTCGAGCAGCGCCTTGTTCAGCTCTCCGATCGCGACGACATAGTCGGCGACCGGCACCCAGGGACAGACCGAGATGTTGACCGTGGACTCGCCAAGCGCGGTCACAGCGACGACCGGGGCCGGATCCTTGAGCACGCGCGGGCTGCGCGCCAGCATCTGATCGATGACGCGCAGCGCCCGGTTCAGGTCCGTTGCATAGGCCACGCCGACCGAGAGGTTCAGCTGCCGCAGCTTGCCGTAGTTGTGCAGGATCTCGCCGACGATCTTGCGGTTGGGGATGACGATGCGCGACCTGTCCGAGTGGGTGAGCGTGGTGGACAGGAGCTCGATCGCATCGACCTGCCCTTCGACCCCGACCAGCGCCACATACTCGCCGATGCGAAACGGCCGGGTGAAGATGATCGTCAGCCCGGCGGCCAGGTTGCTCAGCACGCCCTGCGTCGCCAGCCCGATGCCCACGCCGGCCACGCCCAGGCTGGCCAGCAGCGGCAACAGCTCCACGCCCAGGTTCTGAAGCGACATCATGAAGAACAGCAGCAGCACGAGCAGGCTCGCGAACTGCACGATGATCTTGCGCATCGGCGGCTCAAGCTCGCGCTTGTCCAGCCAGCGCTGCGCCGCGCGCCCGACGCGCCGGGCCACGACCACGCCCAGGATCAGGATCAGCAGCGCGGTCAGCACGCGCGGACCGTAGTGAATGGCCAGATCGATCAGCGTGCGCCGGACCTGCTCCACGGCTTCAAGATTGGGTGGGTTCATCGCCCTCAGTTTATCGAACCACGGCAGCGGCGGGAATTGCCAAGCGAGCGGGTTACAGCGCCCTACAGCGTGAGCGTGAAGGTCGTACCCTGGCTGCTGGTCTGGAAGTGGATGGAGCCGCCCTGGCGCTCGGCGACCGCGCGCACGATCACCAGGCCAAGCCCGGTGCCACCGTCGTCGCGCTCGGTGGTGAAGAAGCGCTGAAACAGGCGCTGCTGGTTGGCGGGACTCACACCCGGACCGCGATCTTCGACCTCGATGCGCAGGCGGCCGCGCTCGCTCCTGGCGCGCAGGATCACCGGCTTGCCGGCGCCGTGGCGCAGCGCGTTTTCGACCAGGTTGACCACGGCCGAGCGCAGATGATCAACATTGATCAATATATTGACGGGCGGCTCCTGAAGCTCCAGGGTTAGGCCCGGATAGCGGCTGGCCAGCGCCTGCAAGAAGTCGGCGACCGGCACGCTCTCCGTCGGATCCGGGGCATTTTCGATCTGCGCCAGCTGGAGCAGCCGCCCCACCAGCCGCTGCATGCGCGCGGCATCGGCATCGATGTTGTCGGCAAAGCGGCGGCGCTGCTCGGCATCCATGCCCTCCCACTGATCGCGCAAGAGCTCGGCGGCGCCGCGGATGGCGGTGATCGGCGTCTTGAGCTCATGGCTGACATTGGCGGCCAGCTCGGCGACGTAATCGGCGCGCTCGCGCAGCTTGCGCGTCATGATCTCCAGCGCCTCGCCGAGCAGGCGGATCTCCTGCGGCGCCCAGCCCGTGGGCAGCGGCGGCGCCCGGTTCGAGGTGCCCTGCGCGATCGCCTGCGCCGCGCCGGTGATCGCCTGCACCGGCCGCGCGATCAGCGCCGCAAACATCAGGCTCACCAGCACCGCCGCCAGCACGGTCGCGCCGGTCGCCAGCAGCAGGCCGCGGCGGTTGTGCCAGAGCGAAGTGCGCGCATCCAGGCTCGTGCGCGAGCCGCGCACCACACCGATCACGCGCCCTTCGGAAAAGATCGGCAAGGCGGTAAAGAGCCGCACCGAGCCGCGGCTGCGCACCTCGCTCAGCGGCGGCAGCGGCTCGTCGCTCAGCCGCTCGCGGACCACGGCGGTGTAGCGGCCGCCGAGTGCGCTTGCGACCTCGGGCAGCGCCTCCATGCACAGGCCGTCTTCGCCGCGCGTGGTCGCCACCACGCAGCCCTGCGCATCCAGGATGCGCACTGCGCTCAAGTTGAAGACCTGCATGCGCTGAAGCAGCGGCTCCAGCCGCCTTCCGGCCCGCCGCTCGGGCGTGTCACCCTCGGGCGCAGCGCGCAGCTCGCCGGGCTGCGGCGGCAGGATGCCATGGCTGAGCGAGCTCACGGGCTCGATCGGAATGAAGGGCTCCGCGGACTTGCCCGGCGGCCGGAAGTCGGGAACTTCACTGGGGTTTGCTGCGCCATTTGCCGGGGCACTTGCTGTGCGCTCGGCCAGCCACTCGCTGCGCCACATCTCGGCGATCGAGACCGACTGCGCGATGAGCTGCCGCTCGGTCTGGCGGATGAGGTAGTTGTCGTAGAGCCGCAGCGCGAACACCGCAAGCAGCGGCACCATCAGCACGAACGCGTTGGCGCCCAGCAGCAGGTAGTGGATGCGCAGGCCGCCGCGCATCACAGCGCCTCGCGCAGGCGGTAGCCGAGGCCATAGACGGTCTCCACGGGATCGGCCCCGAGCGCGGCGAGCTTCTGGCGGATGCGGCGCACGTGGCTGTCGACCGTGCGCTCGGTGATGACGTGCTCGTGGCCGTACGCGCGATCGACCAGCTCGGCGCGGCTGTAGACGCGACCCGGCGTGGCCAGCAGGGTCTGAAGCAGCGAGAACTCGGTGACGGTCAGCACCACCTCCTGACCTGCCCACGTGCAGCGGTGGCGACCCAGGTCCATCTCCAGCGGTCCGCGCCGCTTGACCACCGGCGCCTCCGACGCGGAAGGGGGCTCCTGCTGGAGCCGGCGCAGCACCGCCTTGACGCGCGCCAAGAGCTCGCGCGGGCTGAAGGGCTTGACCAGATAGTCGTCGGCGCCGAGCTCCAGACCGAGCACGCGATCCAGCTCCTCATCACGGCTGGAGACAAAGATGATCGGCACCCGGCTCTTGCTGCGGATGCGCCGGCAGACCTCCAGCCCATCGGCCTCCGGCATGATGATGTCGAGCACGACCAGATCGAAGCTGCCCGCCTCGAACGCCCGCCACGCCTCGGCGCCGTCCTTTGCCTCGACCACCTGATATCCGCCCTGCTGCAAGGTGAAGCGCACCACCTCGCGGATATGTCCATCGTCATCGACCACCAAAATCCGGCTCATACCAACACCTTACTCTGTCCGGCCCGACTTCGGATCGGAGCTTATGACCGCCGTGGGCGCGACCAGCATGCCCGTCGCTGGCGATGAGCTTCCCGCCGCTCCGCCGCGGTAGTAGCTGCCCGACAGATCCACGGTGTAGGCGATCCGCGCCGAGGCTCCGGTCGACAAGAGCTGCTGGTGCAGGTGGATGCGCTTGCCCGGCGTGGGAATGCGCTGCGTGAACTCGACCTCGGTGCTCTCGGGCACCGGCGCCAGGCTGCCGGCCTCCCACTGATAGTTGAAGACCTGCGGCAGGCTCAGCGTGACGAACAGATCGTTGACGTTCCACGATGCGGCGGGAAAGGCGTAGTCGAGCCGCCCGCTCAAGGCGTAGCCGCCCTGCGCCTCGACCAGCACCAGCTCCACGCGCGCCGACTCGTCGCCGGCGCGGGCGGGATTTACCGGCAGCGTGACCGTGCGATCGACCATGCGGAAGGGCACGCTGGCGCCGTTCAGAAACACCTTGTCGACGGTCTGATGCGGCGGGATGGTGAAGTCGATGGTGCGGCTGCCTTCAAAGTGGAGCTCGTAGAGCAGGCGGCCGATGCGGCGCCCCTCCAGCGTCGAGACCACCGAGGCGTGCGCCGCCGTGACCACCGGCTCGACGGGCGGACGGCGGGCCGCGGCCTTGCTCACAAGGCGCGCGGCGGCCGTGTGCTCCCACTGCACCGAGAAGCGATTGCCCTGAGGATACACCGTGTAGCCGTCGCCGTCCTCGATGCGCTCGCCGCCGCCGAGCGCAAACAGGTGCTCGTCGAAGCGCACCTTCAGCACCGCCAGCGCGGCATCGGGATAGGCGATCTCGGCCTTGCGCTTGGGACCTGCGGCCTGCGCCGACGTGAGAAAGCCCAGGTCAAAGGCGTAGGCGCCGGGCTTGTCGGTGACAAAGCAGAGGTAGCCGCCCGCGATCGAAAAGACGCCATGCTCGACGGTGGGAAGGCGCGTGATGCGCGTCGCCGCGTCTTTTTGCAAGAGTCGCACCGTCACCCAGCCATCTGCGGCCAGCACCGACAGCTCCACGTGCGCGGTGACATCGATCGCGCCTTCGAGCAGCCGGCCGGCGAGCTCCAGCTTGCCCACCGTGGCCGCGACCGGCGGCCGCACCTCCTTGTCTTGGCTCTTGGCCTGGTTTTCTTTGTACAGGCGCAGCACCTCGGCCAGCGGCAGCGTCGCGGTCTGGCTGCCGGCGGCAGCACCGATTTCAGCGGCGTGGGCCGCCGGGATCGTCACGGGCACTGCCGCTGCGGTCAGCAGGGCCCAGGGCAAAACAGAGTGCAGCAGCTTCGCAGAGTTACGAGACATGGGCGCCTCCTTCCAGAGCGGTCGCAGAGGTTGCGGAAGTGGATGCAGCGGAAGCCAGCGGCTGCGCGACCGGTTGCGTGACCGGTTGAGTCATCTGGTCGATCAACTGGCGCACCGAAGGCCGCGTCGTCAGCACCATCATGGTGGTGATGAGCGCGAGCAGCTCAAAGGTGTAGATAAGGCCGGTGTAGCCCTGCAAAAACACCGCTGCCGTGGGCACAAGCAGCGACGAGATCAAGAGCCCAAGAACATAGCGTCCGGCCGCCGCCGGCAGCACAAAGCGCAGGTAGCCGTAGAGCAGCGCGAAGCAGATCCCGAGCGAGCAGAGCCACGCCGGGTAGAAGCTCAGAAACGCCGCCAGATAGCCAAGGAGGACGAAGAAGAGTCCGTAGCTCGCGGCGATGAGATAGCTCTCGTAGATGCGCAGCTGGCGGCGGTGATAGATGCAGAGCGCCGTCAGCCCGGCAAACAGCAAGAGAAACGGCGCCCAGGCGCGGCGGACCATGGTCGCGATCAGGTGATCATAGGTCTTCTCCGACGGCAGAATCACGCCCACCGGAATGCCGGACTGGAGCGACGCGTAGCTCCAGTCGAGCCACACCTCGTCGCCTTTGGTGCGCGGCGAGCTGGCCGGCACCACGCCATCGGCATAGTCGAAGTTGGCGCCGCCCGAGATGTGCATGGCCAGATGCAGGTTGCGCACCGGCGCGCCGGGATCCAGCGCATAGGTGAACGCATCGAGCCCGCGGCCGTGAAAGGCGACGCGGAATGCGACCTGCGTGCCGGCCTTCAGGCGTCCGGTCCACACCAGCTTGTCGGCACCGTCGGCCAGCTCGGCCTTGGAGGGCTCGTTGTTGATGGTGAAGATCAGGTTGCTGAGCAGGACCTTGTTCTTTTCCAGGTTGATTGGAAACACGAACGCTATGTCGATATCGCGCCCCTGATCGTTTTCAACGACATAGTCGCCGCGAAAGGTGAAGTCAAAGCCACTGAAGTAGACCAGGCCGCGCTTGCGATAGTTCATCGCCGCATCGACCGCGACCTCCTGCGAGCGCAGCGGCAAGGCGGCCAGGCTGTTGAACACCGCGCCGCTCGGCACAAAGCGCACCGACGGTGCCGGCTGCACGATCGGCGCGCCCCAGCGCTCCATGACATCGTGATGGAGCTCGCTGTCGGCGAAGTTGTGGCGGTCGGTCATCTGGCTCGAAATCGTCGAGCCAACCAGAAGCACGATCGCCAGGCTTCCAAAAAAGTGATAGCGAGAGGGCAGAGTCAGCAGCGCAACCAGGCGGTTCATGAGGCTCTCCTTGTTCGATTCCCGCCGGCAGCGCGGGCTCAAGAACAAAGCTAGCGGGCGACGATGCAGCCCCTGCTGCGAGGCCAAGGAAAGGTCGTGGAGAGATTGTGCAGAACTTGTGGATTCGGATGTGGGAGGCGGTAGTATAGGCCCATGCAGAAGCTGCCGCCCAAGCACGTGCTTCGGGACGAAATCGTGCAAATGCTCCTCGAAACCCTGACGGTTCTGGAGAAGGCCCAGCAGGCCGCCATGGAGGCGGCCACCCACGAAGAGGCCAAGCCGGAAAACGATAAGGACACGCGCGGGCTGGAGCAGTCGTATCTGGCGCGCGGGCAGGCCAAGCGCGTCGAAGAGCTGCGCACGAGCCTGCTGGAGCTGCACTCGATGCCGCTGCGCGCATTCGCCGAAGATCAGCCCATCGAGCTTGGCGCGCTGGTCTTTGCCGAGGAAAACGACGAGGAGCGGGTCTTCTTCATCGCTCCGTACGGCGGCGGCACGACGCTGGCGAAGGGCGCGGTGCAGGTGGTCACGCCGCGCTCGCCGCTGGGGGACGCGCTGCTCGAAAAGTCGGCAGGCGACGACTGCGAAGTGGTGCTGGGCGGACGCACGCGCGAGTTCAGCATCACCCGCGTCATATAGAGGCACACATGCAAACGGGTCCAAGCGCAGGCAGCTGCACCGAGCGCGAGCTTGTCACCAAAGCGCCGGGCGAGACCATCGACCTCTGCACGCCGGATGGGCGCCTGAATCGCGCGGCGGTGGGCTGGTCGCGACGGCCGCTGCATCGCTGCAATCTGACGGGGCGCTGGGGTCGCAAGAAGCGCTGGGACTACTGGTGCGTGACCACCGATGAGCACCTGTTCTCGCTGACCTTTGCCGACCTGGACTATCTGGGTCTTTATGTTCCGCAGTTTCTGGAATACCGCACCGGACGCCTGATCGAGCTGCCGCTGGCGCTGCCCTTTGCGCCGGGTCTGCATCAGCCCGAGACCGTCGCTGGACACAGCATCCGATTCGACAGCCTGGCCCGGCTGGGCATGCACGCGGCGATCCTGGAGGAGCCGGGCGGAACGCGCCTTATCGCCGGGTGCAGGACGCTGGGCGGCGTCTCGATTCGCGCCGATATTTTTGTCGCGATGCC
>Ga0075163_10001401_pt1 | contig 32481 bp, 27 predicted proteins | sample JI1023141ADNA_FD_71478 | JGI IMG/M metagenome (GOLD analysis project Ga0075163, IMG submission 71478) | Wastewater effluent complex algal communities from Wisconsin, to seasonally profile nutrient transformation and Carbon sequestration -... | ecosystem: Engineered > WWTP > Effluent > Algae...
GGGTGAGATCTCGATCGATTTCGAGCCCGACGGCACGCTCACGGGCGAAATCTGTCTCGATGACGGTGATGAATCTAAATTCCGCGCCGTGCCCTGGGATTGTTCAACAGCCTGCTAGATGTTTCGTGGCGACTTCCTCGCTTCCGCAAGGGCGCCTCGCGCAGTCGTCAATGGCGCCTGACACAGGCCTGAGCTAGCGTCGGCGAAGCTCTTAATCGTCGAAGGCTCGATGCCGCACGGGAAACCACCAGACGCAACCGGCGCGTTTGCCGAGTGGCGCAGGGGTTGGAGATCGCTGGGGGCCGCCGCAATCGGCTCCGCGACCGGGCTGATCCTGTTTTCCTACATCGTCAGCATCTTCGTGCGCCCGCAGACCGAAGATCTTGGCTGGACGCGCGGCGAAGCTTCGCTCTCCAGTTTTGCAACGTTGTTTGCAGGTCTTCTGGCCCCGATGGTCGGCAAGCTGTCGGACCGGTGGGGTGTGCGTCCGATGATCCTGCTCGGCGGCATCGGTTATGGCGCGGCGGCTGTGGGCTTGAGCCTGCAGAATGGAAACCTCTGGCTCTACTACGGCCTGATGTTCCTGCTCGTGTTTTTCGGCCTTGGCACGAGCAGCATCACCTGGGCGCGCGTCGTGTCGACCGAGTTTCGCCGCACGCGCGGTCTGGCGCTCAGCGTCGCGCTGTCCTCGGTGACGTTGACAGCCGCCCTGATGCCAATCGCCATCGCTTTGGTGATGGAAAGCATGGGTTGGCGCGGCGCATGGCTGCTGATCGGCGCGGTCGGTTGCGGCGGCTCGCTCATCGCGCTGATCGCGCTGCCGAAGAAAGTCTGCCGGGCGCCAGCCAATCCTGTCGAACCTGCTCCCCTGGCTGAGCCCCAGCAAAGCAGCAAACTCGGCGCGGCGCTGCGCAAGCCAGCCTTCTGGTGTCTCGTGCTGGGCATGGGGATCATCAACATCCCCTCCGGCGGCATCATGAGTTCGATGGCCGCGCTCGTGGCCGACAAGGGCTTCGGCGGCCAGAGTGTGGCGCAGGTGCTCTCCGCATTCGCGATATCTGTCTTTATCGGCCGCGTGATCTCTGGTGTTTGCCTTGATCGCTTCTCGCCACCTGTGGTCGCGTTCATCGCCATGGGCATTCCGGCCATTGGCTGCGCGATGCTTGCAGGCGAATCCGCGGCGGTGATGGTGGTGCTCGTCGGAATTGTCCTGGCGGGGATGAGCCAGGGCGCGGAAAGCGATGTCGGCCCATTCCTCGTGGGACGCTATTTCGGGCTGGGCTCGTTCGGCGCGATCATGGGCGCGGTGAACGCCGCCGTGGTGGGCGGCACAGGCGTCGGCGGCATCGTCTTCGGCCAGTTGTTTGACCGTTATCAGTCCTACGACGTGGCGCTGTGGGTCGGGGCAGGGTGCTTCCTGTTCGGCGCCTGCCTGTTCCTTGGGGTCGGACTGTCGCCGCCTTTGAGGGACAGTGCGCCCGACGGTTCAGGCGCAGCCAACCAGATCGGCGTCTAGAAGTCTTCGTCTTCCGGCTTCCCCGGGCTAACCAGCGCTTCGTCCGCATTTTTCGGCTCAGCGCGATTGGGTGCGTCGCGGTCTGCGACAGGCGTGGCTTCATCTTCGCGAGTCTCAGTCTCTTTGTCGGGACCGTCTTCATCGAAGGCAGGGTGGGGCATGAGGTCTCCTCAATTGCTGTGGCTGGTCAGCGCCCGCTCGATATCGCGCGCCGGGATATTGGTGAGCGTCTTGGCGATCTCGCCGACAAGCTTGTCAGACACTTCGATGTGCATCTGCTTGCGCAGGTCGCCAATGGTCTGCGGCGGGGCGACAACGATCAGTTTCGAATAGAGCCCCTGGTGCGCCGCCGTGTAGAGCGCATCGGCGATCTCCTTGGCGAAGAGGTGCTTTTCGAACTGGTGCCAGTTTGTCTCGTCCAGAGCGCTGCGCCGCGCGCCGAGCGAGCTGTGGGTGCGTCCCGGCCGGTCGGCGCCCTGGTCATGGGTGGACGGATTGGCGTGGTTCAGCACCTCGATCAGTTCGAGGTTCAGATCGGCGGCGTCGCCCTCATTGCGGAAGAACAGCGCTTTTTCGCCATCCCCGACCATTACCCACGCATCATGCTCGATGGAAATGCCAGACATAATAAGGTCTCCAGGGCTTGATTTGGGGCAGGGTCCGGAAGACAAACCCGGCGCGGCGCGGGCGGTTCCCCGACTTGACTTATCGGCTGCCGAGTCGCGATGTTGCGCCGCACATAAATAGACAAGAGGACACGACCCCATGAGCGCTTCGGATCCCGTCGTCATCGTAGGCATGGCCCGCACGCCGATGGGCGCGATGCTGGGCGAACTGGCCAGCTTTTCGGCCAACGAACTGGGCGCCCACGCCATCAAGGGCGCGATGGCCGAAGCCGGCGTGAAGGGCGAAGACGTCGAGCTGGTCTACATGGGCAACTGCCTGCCCGCCGGTCAGGGCCAGGCCCCGGCCCGTCAGGCCGGCATCAAGTCGGGCCTGCCCAAAGGCGCCGAAGCCACCACCGTCAACAAGATGTGCGGCTCGGGCATGCAGGCCGCCGTCATGGGCCGCAACGCCATCCTCGCGGGCGAAGCCACCGTCGTCGTCGCCGGCGGCATGGAAAGCATGACCAACGCGCCTCACCTCGTCGATCTCCGCAAGGGCCACAAATACGGCGCGGCCAGCTTGCGCGACCACATGGCCACCGATGGCCTCGAAGACGCCTACGGCGGCGGCGCGATGGGCAACTTCGCCGACATGATCGCCAAGGAATACCAGTTCACTCGCGAACAGCAGGACGCCTACGCGCTGGAGACGCTGACGCGCGCACAGAACGCCACGAAAGAAGGCCGCTTCAAGCGCGAGATTTCGCCGGTCACCGTGAAGGGCCGCAAGGGCGACGTCGTCATCGACACCGACGAACTGCCGCGCATCGCCATGCCGGAAAAAATCCCGACGCTGAAACCCGCCTTCTCGAAAGACGGCACCGTCACCGCCGCCAACGCCTCCGGTATTTCAGATGGCGCAGCCGCCCTCGTGCTCATGCGCGCTTCGGAAGCCAAGAAGCGCGGCCTCAAACCGCTCGCCACCATCGTCGCCTCGGGCGCCCACAGCCATGAACCCGCTTATTTCACCACGGCTCCCGTGCCAGCGATGAAGAAGGCGCTCGAGAAAGCCGGCTGGAAAGCCTCCGACGTCGATCTCTGGGAAATCAACGAAGCCTTCGCCGTGGTCCCGATGATCGCGATGAAGGAACTCGGCGTCAGCCACGACAAGGTCAACGTCAATGGCGGCGCCTGCGCCCTCGGTCACCCCATCGGCGCCTCCGGCGCCCGCGTGCTGGTGACGCTGATCAACGCGATGGAACAGAAAAACGTGAAGCGCGGCATGGCGGCTCTCTGCATCGGCGGCGGCGAAGGCATCGCCATGGCGATCGAGCGGGCCTGATATCCATGACGCAGAAAGTTGTGAAAGTCCCCAGCGGCTCCAAGCTGGGGCTCGGGTTCTCTCGCGCGGTGCGCGTGGGCGATATGGTGTTCGTCTCTGGCTGCGCGCCGATCGCGGCTGATGGCTCGGTCGCCGCCCCCGGCGACATGAAGGGCCAGACGAAACGCTGCTTCGAGATCATCGAAGCCGCGCTGAAGGAAGCCGGCGCCGACCTGAAGCACGTCGTGCGCACGCGCATCTTCCTCACCGACATGTCGCGCTGGAAGGAGGCGGGCGAGGTCCACGGCGAACTCTTCGCCGGCGCCATCGAACCGGCGACGTCTTTCCTCGGCACCAACGCCCTGATCAATCCGGGATGGATGGTCGAAGTCGAAGCCGACGCTGTGATCGTCTAGGCCGCAAGTCTGCCGGATGCAGGCGCCCCTTCCGCAACGTGGCATCCGTCCTGTTTGTGGACGCCTGCTTCCATCCCCGATAGGTTCTCCCCAACCAGAAGTCGGGAGACGACCCCATGCTCAGCTATGATGTCTGCGAATGCGGCGCGCCGCTGCAACGCATGGAGCGCGAGACGCCAACGCCCAAGGGGGCCGAGATCGTCCTCAAGGTCATCGCGGCCGGCGTCTGCCACTCCGATCTGCACATCTGGGATGGCTATTACGATATCGGCGGCGGCCAGAAGCTGAAGCTGCTTGATCGCGGCATCAAGCTGCCGCTCACCATGGGCCACGAGAATGTCGGCGAGGTCATCGTTGTTGGTCCGGACGCCAGAGGCGTGAAGGTCGGCGATGTGCGTCTGATCCATCCGTGGATGGGTTGCGGCGAATGCGGCGTGTGCAAGCGGGGAGAGGAGAATCTCTGCCTCAAGCCCTGCAGCGTCGGCATCCATCGCGGCGGCGGCTTCGCCACGCACGTGCTCGTGCCGCATCCGCGCTACCTGTTCGACATTGGCGTCATCCCGCCCGAACGCGCAGCGCCTTTGGCCTGCTCGGGCGTCACGGCCTATTCCGCGTTGAAGAAAATCGGGCCGGAGATGCTGGCTGGCGAGCCGGTGGTGATGATCGGCGCGGGCGGCGTCGGCCTCATGGCGATCGCCCTGCACAAGGCGATGGGCGGCAAAAGCGCCATCGTCGTCGATATCGATCCCGCCAAGCGCGACGCCGCGCTGAAAGCGGGCGCATCGGTCGTCATCGATGGCAAGGCGGCCGATGTCGTCGATCAGGTGAAGGCCGCTACCGGCGGCGGCGCCTGGTCGGTGATCGATTTCGTCGGCGCGGGCGCCACTGTGAAGCTCGGTGTCGATGCAACCACCAAAGGCGGCAAGGTGATCGTCGTCGGTCTGTTCGGCGGCGATGTTTCTGTGCCAACCCCCTTCTTCCCGATCAAGGCGCTCACCATCCAGGGCTCCTATGTCGGCAGCCTGACCGATATCGCCGAGCTGCTCGACCTTGTGAAACGCACCGGCGCACCCGATGTCCCGATTGCGACCCGGCCGCTCGATCAGGTCAACGCCGCGCTGAACGACCTGCGCGACGGACACGTGGTGGGCCGCGTGGTGATCACGCCGTAGGAATTGCCGATGACGACGATCCTGGAAGAGTTCCGCCTGCAGGCGCGCTTCTGTCTCGATTTCGGATCTCCCTTCACCTCGCAGCTTCTGGATCGCGCCGCTGATGATATCGCGGCGGACGGCATCGTTGCGCAGCTCACCGCCAACTGGCCCGGCCACCCGCGCGCCGACGCTGTCTCGCTGCGTTTTGCCGGCGCGCTGCACGCAGCGGTGCTGACAGGTCGCGATCCCGATCTCGCGGCGCACTATCCCGGTACGGTCAATGACTGGTCGATGGATGCTGTTTGGCCATTGGCCGAAGTCTTCCTGAAACGTGATGCGGCGTGGGTCCGCCAGTTCATGGCGTCGCCGCCGCAGACCAACGAAACCGGGCGCGCCACAGGTCTCGCTGCGGGCTTCATGTTCCTGGCCGAAAGCGCGCCGGGGCCGTTCCACCTGCTGGAGCTGGGCGCCAGCGCGGGTCTCAATCTCAACTGGGATCAGTTCCGCTACGCCTATGAATCATGGGGCCGCAGCAAGGGCGCCGGCCCGCTGATCCCCACCGTGGTCACGGGCGAGCTTCCGCCATGGCGCGATGTCGCTATCGCCTCACGCGCCGCCTGTGACCAGAACCCGATCGATCCCGCGACCGCCGAAGGCGCGCTGCGACTTCGCGCCTATGTCTGGGCCGATCAGGCCGCGCGCCTGGATCGCCTCAACGCCGCCATTGATCTGGCCATCACATCAGGCCTGAAAGTCGAGAAGGCCGACGCCGCGGCGTGGACGCGCGTGAAACTGGCGGGCGACCTGCCGCGCGGCGTCACGGTGATCTATCACTCGGTCTTCTACCAGTATCCGCCCCGCGATGTGCGCATCGCAATCTCCGACGCGGTCGAGGAAGCAGGCCGCCGCGCCAGTGCGGACAGACAACTTGCGTGGGTCCGCTTCGAACCCGAAAGCATTCTGGGGGCGGCGACCGGCAGTGCGCGTTACGTGCTGAACATCGTCCGCTGGGATGGCGCCGGCCAGCACGAGCAGACGCTCGCGGATGTCGATCCGCACGGGCGTTTCATGTCGTGGGTCCTATAGGATCTAGCGGATCGTCCCGTTCGCCAGCGACGCGACAAGCGCGCCGGTGATCAGCCGGATCGTGTCGTCAGTCTTTGGCGAAGCACTGTTCGACGCGGTGAGAACACTCGCGCCAAGAGATGGGACCACCACGATCTGCGCCAGCCACATCGTGTTCGATCCCGCGTGCGTGAAGATCCGTCCCGCCGTCTTGTGCTCTGCAACGGCCCAGCCCAGCGCATAGTCCGCGCCCGCAGGCGGCGTGGTCAGGTGCGCGACGTTTTCGGGCGCGAGGAATGTCTGGTCCTTGTCCCAGAACACGGCGCCGAATTTCGCCCAGTCCTCGAACGTCAGGTTGACCGTACCAGCCGGCCCCAGGGCCATCGGATTGTCCGAAACCGGCCCCTTGCCGCGCGGCGTGAACGCGCCCGTCAGATTGGCGGCGTGCCCTTCCGGCGCCGGCGCAACCGGCGGCCCGAACGCCGCCGTGCTCATGCCCAGCGGTGTGAACACATGCTCCGCAATCGCTTCTTCCCACGGCTTCTTCGTGATGCGCTCAATCGCTGCGCCCACGATGAGATAGTTGAGATTGGCGTAGGCATACTCTCCCGGCTTGCCCCCGGGCGGCAGGCCAAGCGCGGCGCGCGTCGTCTCCATGCGCTGTTCCACCAGCGGCCGCTTGTCCATCCGCCGCGCGATCACCCACGGCCCGCCGATATCGATCAGACCGGCGCGATGTGACATCAGCTGTTCGACAGTCGTCGCGTTGAAGGCCGGATCAATCTGCCCGGCAAGGTTTGGCAACAGTTCCGGAATCGTCGCGCCCCACCGCGCCTTGCCCTGTTCGACCAGCCGCGCATACAGCGCCGCCGTCATCGCCTTTGTGCAGGAGCCGATATGCCAGTGGTCTTCCGTTGTGACCGTATCCGCATCCCCCATCCGCCGCACGCCGGCGGCTGCGTTGAGGATCAATCCCTCGCGCGCGCCCACAGCAGCGGCGAGAGCGGGGAGGCCGGACGCCGCCAGCTGTGCATCGAGCAGCGCCTTGAGAGAGAGCACATCCGTGATGACGGGCGGCGGCGCAGGGTCCCCCGCAGCACGCGGCGCCGGAGCAGGCGCCGCTTCAGTCTCCGGCTCGGATTTGCCGCATGCGGCGAGCAGCGCTGCGAGACCAAGCGAAACGGCGCGGCGATCCGGGAGGATAGGGCTCATTCGTCTTTTGCCTCTCGGTCGAGTTCAACCATCTTCCAGCCGCCACCATAATCGCGGATTGTACGGAAGTTGAAGACGCCGTCATCGCGTTCGCTGCGGTCGTAGAAATAGGCCCAGAAGCCGTCGCCATAGCCGGACATCGGAAACAGCACCCGGTCGCCATTCTCGAAAACCCGGATCACGTTGCCGCAGCAGGCCAGACGCGGAAATGTCTTCGTGGGTGTGAACTGCCCGCCGGGACTTTCCTGTTTCTGGATGTCCCGGATCGCAGCTTCACGGGCCGGGCGCACCAGGCCGAACCAGATATCCTTGAACGTATCCATCGCAGGCGCTGCGGCGACCTGAATGGCCAGCACGATGATCACGCCTTTGACTACCAGCGTCGGCACTGCGCCGGGCAGGTGTCGCCGCCATGCGATGATGGCTGCAACCAGTGGCGCGATGAAGCCGACGACCAGGAAGGCGAGGAAGCCAAGCGCCACACCGCCGATGGAAAGACCGATCGCCACCTGCAGGCGCATGGCGGGCATGCCGATCGCATCACGCAGCAACAACCCGTCAATGACAAAGGCGCGGGGGATCAGGATGAAGGCAATGAAAAGAACCAGCGCCGAGGCGGGCACGGAAAAGCGCCACTTGTAACCCAGCAGGGCGGCCCCAACCGTCAGGGCGCTGACGACGATCGCGACAAGGCCAACCGGCAGTGCGGGCGCGCCCGTACCTGCGGCAAGCAGAAACCAGAGGAGGGCGGCCAGCGCAACGAAACTGGCGCCAAGCAGAGCGAAAACCAGCTTGTCGAATTCGAGGTAGCGGCTTGTGGGCCGCGCCCAGCTCCAGCCGCCTGACCTCATGAACGGCCTCCCGCGCCGTTACCGGTCCTGGGTCGGGATGAACGGGCTGATCAGACCAAGCGGCGCCGCCGTGGTGCGCTTCGAGACGTTGACGATGATGCGGGACTGGATGTCCGACACGAGGCCAAGCGCCAGGATCTTGTCGCGCAGGAAGTTGTCGTAGGCGTGCATGTCGGTCGTCACGATGCGCATGACGTAGTCAACAGCGCCGGTCACCGTCATGCATTCGATGCACTCGGGCCACTTCTTCACGGCCATCTCGAACTTTTCGAGATTCTCGCGGCTGGGGAGCTGGAGCTTCACGTTGGCCACAACTTCGAAATTGAGTCCCAGTTTGTCGTAGTTGAGAAGCGTGACACGTTTGGAGATGATGCCCTGTTCCTCCATCCGCTTGATGCGGCGCCAGCAGGGGCTGGAGGACAGGCCGACTTTCTCGGCGATTTCGGCCACCGAGAGAGCGGCGTCGCGTTGAATGAGGTCGAGAATCTTGGCGTCGATCGCGTCGAGGTCGGTGGCCATAAATTTCTGTCCAGTGTCGTGTTTGTAGATGAATATTGCCGCAACAGTGCCATGGCGCGCATGAAATGGCAACTAATTCCTACGTAGTTGGGTAATAAATTCGACGACGCCATTTGCCTTATGAAAGGCGACCCATCCAGATGTCCACCGAAGCAAAGTCCGGCGCTGTTTCCCTGGACGACAAGTACCTCCGGGAGGAGGGCCGGGCGTTCATGACCGGCATTCAGGCGCTTGTCCGTCTACCATTGGACCGGAAAAGACTCGACCGCAAATTGGGCCTCAATACGGCGGGATTCATTTCCGGGTACAGAGGGTCGCCGCTGGGGGGATACGACCAGCAGCTGGCCGCCGCCAAGAAGCTCCTCGACGCCCATGACGTCCATGTCTGGGAGGGGCTGAACGAGGACCTTGGCGCCACGGCCGTCTGGGGATCCCAGCAGGCGCAGGCGTTCCCGGGCGCGAAATTCGATGGCGTGTTCGGCATCTGGTACGGCAAGGCCCCCGGCGTTGATCGGACGGGCGATGTCTTCAAGCACGCCAACATGGCCGGCACCGATCCGCATGGCGGCGTGCTGGCGCTTTGCGGCGACGATCCGAACTCCAAATCCTCGACGCTGGCCTCGCAATCCGAATTCGCCCTGATCGACGCCGAGATGCCGGTGCTGGCGCCGTCCTCGATCCAGGATGTGCTGGACTATGGCCAGTATGGCTGGGAGCTGAGCCGCTATTCGGGCCTCTGGGTCGGCATGATCGCGCTGGCCGACACAATGGATTCCGGCGCCGTCGTGGAAGTGGGCGCGGGCCGCCTGTCCATCGTGAAGCCGACGGATTTCCTGTTGCCCGATGGCGGGGTCGGTCTTCGCATCGGCGATACGCCGCTGGCCAAGGAACAGCGCCTGCGTCAGGTGAAGCTGCCCGCCGCGCAAGCCTTCGTGCGTGCGAATGGTCTGGACCGCCGAATTCTGTCCTCGAAGACGCCGCGTCTTGGCATCGTTGTTGCCGGGCAGGCCGCGCGCGACGTGTTTGAAGCGCTGGCCGCCATCGGCCTCGACGAGAAGGCCGCCAGCGAACTCGGCGTCACCATCTTCAAGGTGGCCATGACCTGGCCGCTGGAGCCGTCCGCCATCACCAGTTTCTGCCGCGGGCTGGAGCGCGTGCTCGTGGTCGAGCACAAGCGCGGCCTGGTCGAGCCGCAGCTGAAAGAGCTGCTCTATCATCTGCCGGATTCGCAGCGCCCGGTGATCGAAGGCAAGCGCGACCGCGATGGCAAGCCGCTGCTGTCGGATATCGCCAGCCTGTCGACGGCCGATATTGCTGCTGCCCTGGTCAGCCGCCTGCCGGATGGTCCGCACCGAAGAGCCGCCGACGCCTACTTCGTGAAAGTGCGTGGCGCGCAATCGGCCGTCGCCGGCATGAACCAGATCAACACGCGCAAGCCGCACTTCTGCTCGGGCTGCCCGCACAACACGTCCACCACGCTGCCGGATGGCTCGCGCGCGCTGGCCGGCATTGGCTGCCACTACATGGCGACGTTCACGCCGGAGCGCCGCACCGACATGCACACGCAGATGGGCGGAGAGGGCACGCCGTGGATCGGTCAGACGCCATTCACGACCGAAAAGCATGTGTTCGTGAACCTCGGCGACGGCACCTACAGCCACTCCGGCTCGCTGGCGATCCGCGCCGCCATCTCGGGCAAGGTCAACGCAACCTACAAGATCCTCTACAACGACGCGGTCGCGATGACCGGCGGCCAGCAGGTTGAATCCGGCCAGACCGTGCCGCAGATCGCGCGTCAGGTTGAAGCAGAAGGCGTCAAGACCATCGTGATCGTGGCGGACGATCCGACGCGCTATGCATCTGTCAGCGACCTGCCCGAAAACACCCGTATCTTCGACCGCAAGAAACTGGACGACGTACAGAAGGAACTGCGCGAGACGCCGGGCGTCTCGGTGCTGATTTACGATCAGGTCTGCGCCACCGAGAAACGCCGCCGCATCAAGCGCGGCAAGATGGAAGCGCCGACCAAGCGCGCCTTCATCAACACGGCGGTCTGCGAAGGCTGCGGCGACTGCTCTGTGAAGTCGAACTGCCTCTCCGTCGAGCCTGTCGAAACAGAATACGGCCGCAAGCGCCAGATCAACCAGTCGACCTGCAACACCGACTATTCCTGTCTTGAAGGCTTCTGCCCGTCCTTCGTGACGGTCACTGGCGGCGATCGCAAGACAGACGCTGAACGCCAAACGCCCGCGTTTGATCTGTCGACCCTCGCGCGCCCGACGCTGCCTGCACTCAACGATGTCTGGAACGTGGTTTTCACCGGCGTCGGCGGTACGGGGGTCACGACCGTTGCGGCAGTCCTCGCGATGGCCGCCCACGTCGATGGCAAGGCCTCGCAGACGCTGGACATGACCGGCCTTGCCCAGAAGGGCGGACCCGTTCTCAGCCATGTCCGCTTCGCGAAGAAGCCGGACGACATCAAGGCAGGCAAGACGCCTCCAGCCTCATGTGACGTCGTCATCGCGTGCGATCTCGTGGTCGCGAGTTCGGGCGATGCGCTGGTGATGTTCGACAAGGCGCGCACGCATGTGGTCGCGAACCATGACGTGACGCCCACGAAGGAGTTCATCGACGACCGCAACGCACGCTTTGATCCGGACATGCTGACGGCGCGCGTCCGGTCGCGGGCGCATGACTTTGCCGCTATCAGCGCCGAAGCCCTGGCCGAGCACTATTTCGGCGACGCAATTTATACCAACATGATCATGCTGGGCATGGCCTGGCAGCGCGGGCTGATCCCCGTGTCGGACACGGCGATCTACCAAGCCAACCGGCTCAATCGCGTGAAGGTGAAGGAGAATGCGGCCGCCTTCGATCTCGGCCGCCTCGCATCGGCCAGGCCGGACGCCGTGCAGGCGCTTGCGCCCAAGCGGCCCGAACAGGAAATCCTGTCGCTGGATGCGCTGATCGCGCGCCGCTCCGAAATGCTGAAGGTCTACCAGAACGCGGCCTACGCCGATCTCTACGAAGCGCGCGTGGCCCGCGTCCGTGCGGCCGAAAGCAATCTCGGGCTCGGCGAACAGCTGACGCGCGCGGCGGCGACGCACCTCTCGAAACTCATGGCCTACAAGGACGAATACGAGGTCGCCCGCATGTATGCCGACCCCGCTTACAGGAAGTCGATCGAGGACACGTTCGGCAAGGGCGCGAAGCTTACCTTCCTGCTGGCGCCGCCGCTGCTTTCGAAGAAGAACAACAAGGGCGAACTGATCAAGCAGCCTTTCGGCGGCTGGATGATGCCGGCGTTCAAGGTGCTCAGGAAGTTCAAGTTCCTGCGCGGCACGAAGTTCGACTTCATCGGCTGGACGGAAGAGCGGAAGATGGAGCGCCGGCTGCGCGAGGAGTATCTCGCGCGGCTTGAGTTGCTCGCTTCTGGCCTGACGGCGGAAAACCACGCGCTGGCCGTCGAGATCGCCAACCTGCCGGACGAGATCCGCGGCTATGGCCATGTGAAGGAGAAATCCGTTCACGCCGCCGAAGCGAAGCTGGCTGGCCTGATGGCGCGCTGGGCCACGCCCGTGCGTCCGACGCCCGCCAGGGCAGCGGCGGAGTAGGCCGGACTTGCTGCCATCCTTGTGTCAGCAGTCGCCGATCGGTCCTCTGGCAAGTCCGACGCAATCGGCTGATCCTCTGCTCCTCAGAGGAGGCGAGCATGCTGACAGGCGGATGTCATTGCGGAGCCGTGCGTTACGAAGCCTCGCCCGCGCCCCAGCGCCATTCCATCTGCCATTGCATTGATTGTCGCCGCAGCGCTGGCGCCCCAATGGTCGCCTGGGCCGTCTATGCGCAGGGCGATGTGAGAATCACGCACGGGGCTCCAAAGAAGCGCGCCTCATCGGAGCACGGCAGGCGGTATTTCTGCGCCGACTGCGGCACGGGGCTGTTCTACACCAGCGATGCCTACTTGCCTGGCCTCATCGATGTGCAGACCGCTACGCTGGACGAGCCAGACCAGATCATGGCGCCGCAAGCCCTGGTGCAGGTCGGCGAACGCATCGGCTGGATGGAAAACCTGCACGGTCTGCCCGCCTTCGCGCGATATCCGGGGCAGGGTTAGGGACCCATTCCGCTGCCGCCATATCTGACCTAGACATGGCGCATGGAAACGTTCGATGCAGATGCTGTGGTCATTGGGGCCGGCGCCGTGGGCCTCGCAACCGCGCGCGCTTTGGCGCTCAAGGGCCGCGAAGTGCTGGTGCTGGAAGCAGCCTCCGCCATCGCCACTGAAACGTCCTCACGCAATTCCGAAGTCATCCATGCGGGAATTTACTATGCGACCGGTTCGTTGAAGGCCGGACTGTGCGTGCAAGGTCGGCGGGCTCTCTATCAGTACTGCAAGTCGCACGGTGTGGAAGCGCACCGTTGCGGCAAGCTGGTGGTGGCTGTTGATGATGCGGAGGCCTCCGCAACTCCGGCGCTTTTGCAGCGGGCGCTGGCCAACGGCGTGGAAGATACGCGGCTGATCGATGGGGCAGAGGCGAGGCGGCTTGAGCCTGCGCTAAATCCGGACATACGCGTCGCCATCCATGCGGAAGTGTCGGGGCTGTTCGACAGCCACGCCTACTTTCTCGCACTGCAGGGAGAGTTCGAGGATCGCGGCGGCGCCATCGCGTTCGATTCCCCAGCGGTGCGTGGAGCGGTGCGCAGGGACGGCATCGAGATCGAAACTGGCGGCGCATCGCCGGCGCGCATTCGGGCGCGAACAGTCGTGAACTCCGCAGGCCATCATGCGCTTCCGCTGGCGCGGGCGATCGAGGGCGGGCCGGATTATCCAGGCATGGCCATGCGCTGGGTGAAAGGATCCTACTTCGTCGCCAGCGGGCGTGCAGCATTCGCCCGTTTGATCTACCCGATGCACTCCCAGGCCAGTCAGGGGCTGCATCTCGCCATCGATCTTGGCGGGCGGACCCGGCTTGGGCCCGACGCGGAATGGCTGCCGGAAGGCACGACGGCGCCATTCGACTATGTGGTGGATGAGCGGCGGGCGGAGATGTTCTATGCGGCCGTCCGCCGTTACTGGCCTGGCTTGAAGGATGGGGCGCTTTCGCCGGACTATTCTGGCGTGCGGCCGAAGATCGTCGGGCAGGGCGAGGCGTCGGGTGATTTCGTCATAGACGGGCCCGAACGGCATGGCGTTGCGGGACTTGTGAACCTGATCGGGATCGAGAGCCCGGGGTTGACCTCGTCCCTGGCCATCGGAGAGCGGGTCGCCGGTCTGGTTTGAGGCTGAATTTGCCGCGTTCCGGCCCGCCTTGCGCATCCGGGAACCCCCGCGTATACACCGCCCCCTCTAGACTTTTTGGTGGGTTAGCTCAGCTGGTTAGAGCGCAGGACTCATAATCCTGAGGTCCCCGGTTCGATCCCGGGACTCACTACCAGTCTTCCGCCATGCACGAGCATTGGCATGGCAAAACAAAACGGCCCGGATTTGCATCCGGGCCGTTTGCTTGTCTGGCGATCGGCAGACTATTTCGCGAGATAACGGTCGCGCTTGTGGCCCTTGGCTTCCAGGGCCTTGAGCCAGCCGGGAGTGGGGCCGCGCCCGGTGTAGGTTTCACCGTTGGGACCAACGAATTTCGCTTTCAGTTTCACGCCCTTGTCCGAACGTTGGCGGCGGCCGCCATTGCCGCGACCGACCAGCTCGTCGAAGCTGAAGCCTTCAGCGCTGGCGAGCGCTTTGAGCTTCGACAGCGTTTCGGCTTTCGCCTCATCCTTCTTGGCGGCGATCAGTCGCTCGGCGCGATCGATCAGTTCTTTAAGGTCGGGCAGGGAAAGGTTGTCGATATTGGGAATTGATTTCGATGCCATTGTCAGCCTTCTCAATCGACTGATGTCGATCCGTGATTCCAGCCCAACCTGAGATCGCGATATATCTTTTCGCAAGGCGTGTCTAAATAAATATATCTCTCAGATATCAGGGGGGGGCTATTTGTCACTTTCAGGCGAGCTGGCGAGCATGCCAGGCCAGATGCTCGCCTATGAAAGTTGCGATAAAGAAGTAGGAATGGTCATAGCCCGCATGACGGCGCAGCGACAGTTTGCGCAGCGCCCCGGCGCAGGCCTCTTCCAGCAGTTCGGGTTTCAATTGCTCAATGACGAAGGGGTCGGCCAGACCCTGGTCGACGAGGATGTCGTTGAAGTGGCCAGCCGCCGCGCTCGCGGCGATAAGGCGCGTCGCGTCGTGGTTGTCCCAGAGCGTCTTGTCAGGACCGATGTAGGCCGTGAACGCCTTCTCGCCCCACGGGCAGCGTGTTGGCGAGACGATGGGCGAGAACGCCGACACGGAGCGGAAGAGAGCCGGATGGCGTAGCGCCAGTGTCAGCGCGCCATGGCCGCCCATCGAATGGCCAGAGATGCCAACCCGGTTCATGTCGGCGGGGAAATTCTGCGCGATTACCGCAAGCAGGTCGCGCGTGACGTAGGTCTCCATCTGGAAGTGCGGCGCCCATGGCGCCTCAATGGCGTCGAGATAAAAACCCGCGCCCTGTCCAAGATCGTAGGCCGGATCATCCGCCACGCCTTCACCTCGCGGCGAGGTGTCAGGCGCGACGATCATCAGGCCGTGTTGAGCTGCGGCAGGATAGGCGCCGGCCTTGGTGGTGAAATTGTCCTCGGTGCAGGTAAGGCCGGACAGCCAGACAAGAACCGGGAAGGGGCCGGGACCTTCGGGCGTGAACACGCTGAACGTCATTGGCGTACTGGTCGCCGCACTGGCATGACGGCAGTAACGCAGCATGCCGCCCGAGATACGGTGGGTCTTCAGGATTTCAACAACAGACATGCAATACTCCGGCGGTGGATCGCTGACCCTTGCCGCCGGACACCAGCAAGGGCAAGTCCCGGATCAGGCCGCCCTGGCTTCCTCGCGCATGGCTTGGGCGCGAATCTTCCAGAAGCGCAGCGCGCGCTGCGCGGTGGCGACCGGGACGCGCTCATAGAGCTGGCCATAGCGCTGGGCCTTCTGGACGCCGCCGCCGCCGCCGATGATCAGCATGCACAGTGAAATGAACTGTGTGCTTTCGAAGCCGGAAGCGCGACACAGCATGGCTATGGCGTCGAGATCCTTTTCTTCAATCAGGCGGCTTGTCAGTTCGAAGTCGATGCCGACGACGCGTGAGAAGCCGATCAGGAACGATGTCTTCTTGTTGTCGCGCAGCATGACTTCCAGGGAGGAGGGTTGCAGCGCCCCGCGCGCCGCCAGTTCATCGACAAACTCCTTGGCCAGCGCGTAGTCCCTTGGCAGGGCGCCATAGGCGGTCGCAAGCTGCTCGCGGGTGGCCTCAAGCGCGGCATCAAGTTCTTCGGTCGAAGCACCCTGGAACTTGGTCATGATCTCGCGTCGAAGGTCGCCAGAGACCTTCATGTAAACCGCGTTCAGAAGGTCGAGCGGAACCTGCTTGCGATGCACCAGCGGGGCGTGCAGATCCATTTCATTCTGAGCCCGGTCCACAACCCGTTCATATGTCTCGCGACTGATTTTGGCGGTCTGGTTCTTCAACAGAGAAGCGACGACGTAGGTTTCGCCGTTGGCGACGAGCGCGCTGGAAACCTTTTCGCCGATATCGGCCCTCTGGGTCACGGCCATCATGTGATCCTGCGAGGTCTTCTGTATGACATCAAGCAGGTCGCCCTGCGTCAGGGCGACGGAGCCCTCGATCACGGGGCGCGCGACCTCGATCACATCGAATGCAAGGCGGCGCGCAGTCCTGCGGATCGACATCCGGCTGGTTGCGACCTTGCGCGCCAACTCGGCGCGCACCTGTGTCTCAAGGTCTGCTGCAACTGCGCCAACGATTTCGTCGAACAGCTCTGATTCACGTTCCGACGGATTGGTGGGAGAGGCGAGGAATGCATCGGTTACCTGGCGCAGCAGTTCACGACGCTTCTCGCTGGAGTTCTCTTTCGCCAGTTCGATCAGGAGAGCAAAGGACCCATCGTTGTCCGCCATCGAAATTCTCCCTGCCTGGTGGAGACCATAGGGGCTCAAGGTTAAGGAGGATTTCCAAACAGGTCGGAAGGGTCGGATTGACGCATCGTGCGCGAGGGAATGTCCACCCAGAACGGGTTGAGCCGCTCGAGCGAATTTGGTTCAGAAGCGTTCCGCCGCCTTTTCACCCCGATGGACAATCACGAAGCGCTGGTCGGGCGTGGGCGCCCAAACGGCGGCGTCTTCTCCGCTGGTGTCGAAAAGGCCGAGCCCATGGGCCCGTGCGATCTTCATCGCCCTGTCGTGAGCGGCGCGCGAGACGTCCCACTGGAAACTTGCGACGATGACGTTTGGACCAAACCGGTATTCGGCAAGGCGCTCATCATGCGACGTTTCAAAGCGGCCGGCATCGGGGCCGCTGGTTGGCGGATAGGTGCGCATGATGTCGCGATACCAGCCTTGAAGGCGTGCGGAAGCAGCATACGGATCGCTGGAAAGATGGCCCTCGCTCAAGCGCAAGACGCCGGCGAACCAGGCAAGGAAACCAACGCGGTCGCCGGGCGGAACAGCCGGCTCGAAGATCATCAGGTCATAGCTCACGTGAACAGCCTCAGTCAGCGTTGCGCTGGCGAACGTTGATCTCAAAGACTTAAGATTCCGGCGCCATGTGTTAGCAATCCCGGCCGGGCGGCGCTGTGCCGCGGGCGCCGCCGCATGGAGGCTTCAGGCTTCGATGGCGATCTTTTCGCCGCGGTGGCTGATGACGAAGCGGTCATCGCTCGTCGGCGTCCAGACTGCCGCGTTGTCGCCGCTGGCGTCGAAGAAACCCAGACCGTGAAAATGGGCAAGCTTCATCGCCTTGCGGTAAGCCTTGCGCGACACCTCCCATCCGAAGCGCGCGAAGATGGCGCTTTCGGCAAAGCGGTAATCGGTGTTTCGCTCGTCATCGCCCGCAAAATCGGCCGGCACATCCGGCCCGCTGACCGGCGAGTAAACGGTTTTCATGTCGCGATACCACGCCCTCAGCGCGGAAGAGGCGATTGACGGGTCGGTGGTGAGGTGACCGTCCTGCAGCCGCACGGTCCGGAAGAACCACGTCAGGAACCCGTCCCTGTCGGAGGGCGGGGCGCCGGGTTCGAAGACCATGAGATCGTAGCTCACCGTGGCAGACCTGATGTTTGGCGCGAGTTTACCAAATGCGCCGGGAGCACTTAAGATTCCGCTACGATGACCGGGAAAATCCGCCGGGAACGGACGGGTTTGCCCGTCCCTCCGGTGGGGTCACCTAGAAGACGACGACCGACCGGATGCTTGTCCCCGCATGCATCAGCTCGAAGCCCTTGTTGATCTCTTCGAGCTTCAGCACGTGGGTGATCATGGGATCGATCTCGATCTTTCCGTCCATGTACCAGTCGACGATCTTCGGCACGTCGGTGCGGCCGCGCGCGCCGCCGAAGGCCGAGCCCTTCCAGACACGGCCGGTGACGAGCTGGAAGGGGCGGGTGGCGATTTCCTTGCCGGATTCTGCAACACCGATGACGACCGATGTTCCCCAGCCGCGATGGCAGCTCTCCAGCGCCTGGCGCATGACGGTGGTGTTTCCCGTGCAATCGAATGTGTAGTCGGCCCCCCCATCCGTCAGTGCAACCAGATGTGCGACGATGTCGCCGGTGACGTCCCTGGGATTCACAAAGTGCGTCATGCCGAAACGCTCTCCCCATTCCTTCTTGGCGGGGTTGATGTCGACGCCGATGATCTTGTCGGCGCCAACCATGCGCAGGCCCTGGATCACGTTGAGGCCGATGCCGCCGAGGCCGAAGACGATGCAATTCGTGCCCGGCTCGACCTTCGCGGTCTTCACCACGGCGCCAACGCCGGTGGTGACGCCGCAACCGATATAGCAGGCCTTTTCGAACGGTGCGTCAGTGCGGATCTTGGCCACCGCGATCTCGGGCAGCACGGTGAAGTTCGAAAACGTGGAGCAACCCATGTAGTGGAAGACCTGTTGCCCCTTGTACGAGAAGCGCGAGGTGCCGTCCGGCATCAGACCCTTGCCCTGCGTGGCGCGGATCGAGGTGCAGAGGTTGGTCTTCTGGCTGAGGCAGCTTTTGCACTGCCGGCATTCGGGCGTGTAGAGCGGTATGACATGGTCGCCTGGCTTCACCGAGGTCACGCCCGGACCGATCTCGCGCACGATGCCGGCGCCTTCATGGCCCAGGATGGACGGGAAAATACCCTCCGAATCGAAACCATCCAGCGTGTAGGCGTCGGTGTGGCAGATGCCCGTGGCCATGATCTCGACCAGCACTTCGCCGGCTTTGGGGCCTTCCAGGTCCAACTCGACGATTTCGAGCGGTCTTTTGGCCTCGAAGGCGACTGCAGCACGGGTTTTCATGAGGCTTCCTTAGGGTGAGTTCAGGGGTCGATATCGCGTTTTCGCGAGGGCGCCAGCTTCTGTTTGTCAGGTCAAGCGGAGAGGTCTATCGAAACCGGCACGGAGCCACGGGTGAATGCCCGGATGGAGATAATGCGCATGAGACGTATCGAAGGTTTTGTCGCCGGCAAGGCGATGGCCCTGACCAGCGGGCGGGGCGGGGATGTCTACAATCCCAACACCGGCGAAATCCAGGCGCGGGTCGCCTTTTCTTCGGTCGAGGATGTCGATGCGGCGGTGCAGGCGGCTCTCAAGGCGCACGTCACGTGGAGCGCCACGAACCCGCAGCGCCGGGCGCGCGTGATGTTCGAGTTCAAGCGCCTCGTTGAAGCCAACATGCAGCAACTGGCCGAAATGCTGTCCAGCGAGCACGGCAAGGTGGTGGCCGACTCGAAGGGCGACATCCAGCGCGGTCTGGAAGTGATCGAATTTGCATGCGGAATTCCGCATGCACTGAAAGGTGAATACACAGAAGGCGCAGGCCCCGGCATCGACGTCTATTCGATGCGCCAGTCGCTGGGCGTCGTCGCGGGCATCACGCCGTTCAACTTCCCGGCGATGATCCCGATGTGGATGTTCGGCGTCGCCATTGCGGTGGGCAACACCTTCATCCTCAAGCCATCCGAAAAAGATCCCAGCGTGCCGGTGTGGCTGGCCGAGCTGTTCATGGAAGCGGGCAAGGCCGCCGGCATGGACGTGACCGGCGTGCTGAACGTTGTGCACGGCGACAAGGTCGCGGTGGACGCCATCCTGCATCACCCGGACATCAAGGCCGTCAGCTTCGTCGGCTCGTCCGACATCGCGCATTACATCTACCAGACCGGCGCTGCGAACGGGAAACGCGTCCAGGCCATGGGCGGCGCCAAGAACCACGGCATCGTCCTGCCCGACGCGGACATGGATCAGGTCGTGAAGGATCTCTCGGGCGCCGCGTTCGGCTCGGCGGGCGAGCGCTGCATGGCGCTGCCGGTTGTGGTTCCCGTCGGCAAGAAGACGGCCGATGAACTGCGCGAGCGGATGATCGCCGAGATCGAGACCATGAAGGTCGGCGTCTCCAGCGACGCGCAGGCGCAATACGGGCCTGTGGTGTCGGCGGCGCATCGCCAGAAGATCGCGGACTACATCCAGATCGGCCAGGACGAAGGCGCCGAGCTGGTCGTCGATGGCCGAGGGTTCAAGCTGCAGGGCTTCGAGAAAGGTTTCTTCATCGGGCCGTCGCTGTTCGACAACGTGAAGCCCGGCATGAAGACCTATCACGAGGAAATCTTCGGGCCCGTGCTGCAGATCGTGCGCGCCGAAACGCTGGAAGAGGCAATCGAGCTGCCCAGCAAGCACCAGTATGGCAATGGCGTCGCCATCTTCACACGCAACGGCAAGGCGGCGCGCGATTTCGCCAGCCGCGTCAATGTCGGCATGGTTGGCATCAACGTGCCGATCCCGGTGCCGGTGGCCTATCACACCTTCGGCGGCTGGAAGCGCTCGGCCTTTGGCGACACCAACCAGCACGGCATGGAAGGCCTGAAGTTCTGGACGAAGGTCAAAACCGTCACCGCCCGCTGGCCCGAGGGCGACCAGACGGATTCCAGCTTTGTCATTCCCACGATGAGGTAACGGCCATGACCCGCATCGCTTTCATCGGTCTCGGCAATATGGGTGGCGGCATGGCCGCGCGGCAGGTTGTTGGCGGGCGCGAGGTGCAGGCGTTTGATCTGTCGGCTGACGCCGTGAAGAAGGCGGTTGCTGCCGGCGCGCACGGCGCATCCAGCGTCGCGAAGGCGGTCGAGGGCGCCGACGCGATCATCACCATGCTGCCGGCCGGGCCGCATGTGCGGAAAGTCTATGACGAACACATCCTGCCGCATGCACCCAAGAGTGCGCTGCTGGTCGATTGCTCGACCATCGACGTGGACAGTGCGCGGGCCGTGGCGAAGCAGGCGAAGGAGGCAGGCTTCCGCTTTGCCGATGCGCCGGTCTCGGGCGGGACAGCAGCGGCGGACGCCGGCACGCTGGCCTTCATGGCCGGGTGCGACGAGGCAGATTTCGCAGATGTGGAAGAGACGCTGAAGCCGATGAGCCGGGCGACCATCCGGGCAGGGGATCATGGCGCGGGGCAGGCGGCCAAGATCTGCAACAACATGCTGCTGGGCATCTCGATGATCGGGACCTGCGAGGCGTTTGCCCTGGCCGAGCGTCTGGGGCTGGCCCCCGACCGCTTTGCCGAGATCGCCGGCAAGTCGTCCGGCCAATGCTGGTCGCTCTCCACCTACGCCCCCTGGCCGGGCGTCGGGCCGGTGACGGCGTCCGACCGGAACTACGAAGGCGGGTTTGCAACGGCCATGATGCTGAAGGATCTCAAGCTGGCGCAGGAAGCCGCAGCCAGGGCCGGAGCCGCCACCCCGCTGGGTGCGCAGGCCGAGGCGACCTACGCGCTGTTCGATCGGCTGGGTTTCGGGGCCAAGGATTTCTCCGGAATTCTCCAGATGCTGCGGGGCAATTTGAAGGGTCTCTAGCCCCTCCGGCGACCGCCCTGAATTTTTATCCAGAATTGTTGGCCCGTTTTCCGTCCGCAATCCGCTTCTTGGGTTGGGGACGGCATGTTCAGGCCAATCTAGGCTGACCGCCGACCCCCAGGAAACGGGGAGTTGGCAATGCTGGATGGTGCGCCTGAGACGTGGGTTCCGCCCGAGTGGCTTGATTATCTGCTGTGGGCGACGGTCGCGATCACCGCGATCTGGGTGATCAGCTCGCTGTTCATCTACATGCGCCGGAAGGCGAGCAACCTGACGCCGGTCAACGCCGCCAACGCAAAAAAAAGCGCGGCCCCGGATTTCCTGAAAGTCGACCACAAGGCCCGCGAGGCGGCCATCGCCCGCGGCGAAGCCTATGACGAGCAGCTGGCGGCGCGCGAGCGTGCCGAAGCCGAAGCTGCAGGCGAGATCGAGAAACAGCCTGTCGGCATCCTGGCGCGCCTCTCGGGCATCGCCGCCTTCCTGTTCTCGCTGTTCTCGCTGGCGGGCGGCCTGTTCGGCGCCATCTGGCAGATGGACCGCATGACCGACACGCTCGGCAGCACCGACAAGCTGCAGCTGATCATCGCGAAATACCCGATTCCGGTCGCAATCGTCGCCTTCGTCATCCTCTACCAGATCGTGACCTTCATCACCGAGCGCAAATGGGAACCGAAGAAGGCCTGACCGCTTTCGCCTGTCGCCGCGCGTCCGCATTCCTCCTCATGGAGCCTGACCAATGAAGACCACCCAACTGACCCTCAGCGATCCCGCCCTCGTCGCGGAATTCGTCCGTCAGGAAGAATTCAAGGGCTTCTTCGAGAAGCGCCTCGAAGTTCCGCCCGACCACATGGGCCTGCTGATGCGCAACGGCCAGTTCGTGCAGGCCTACAAGGGCGCACACTTCTCGGTCGGCGGTCTGATGAACCAGCTGAAGGGCGTCATCGGCGGCTCGCAATCCATCAGCCTGCTGCTGGCCGAACTGAAAACCTTCCAGGGCCAGTACGACTTCAACGCCGTCACCAAGGACAAGCTCGACATCAAGGGCACGGTGACGATCGAGATGCAGCTGAACCCGGAAAAGCCGCAGAACATCCTCGGCATGATGGCGGCTCGCAAATCGCTCGCCAAGGCCGACGTCGCCGCCCGCCTCAAGCCGCTGATCTCCGACCGCGTCTTTGAAGCGGCCGTCAGCCGTCACGCCGCCAACGAAGTGCGCGGCAATACCGGCCTGCAGGACATGATCCAGGCTGCCGTGATGACCGAGGTCGAGCGCGTCGCAGGCGACCTCGGCATTCTCGTCCGCAACGTGTCGGTCGAATGGGCGATCAACGACGTCGAGAAGAAGGAAATGCAGCGCGCCGCGGCCTTGCGCGACGCCGAGCAGGTCGAGTTCGAATTCAAGACCCTCAAGCGCGCCATGGAGCGCGAAAACGAAACCACAGAACTGAAGATCGCCAGCAAGCTCAACGCCGAAAAGCTGAACCTTCAATCGGGCGCCGACCTCGAACGGCTGGTGATGGACCAGGAAATCGAGTTCGTCGATGCGCGCGAAGACGCCAAGCGCATGCAGGAGATGAAAGTCCTGCAGCATGAGATCAACATGCTGAAGGGCGAAACACTCTTCAAGTTCGAGCAGGACATCCAGAAAGCGACGCACGACGGCGTCGACATGAAGGTGATCCACGAGCGCAAGCGCAAGATCGAGCGCGAGACCGAATATCTCGACACCGAACACAAGGTGAAGGTCAGGGAGTTCGAGGACGACGCCGCCATCCGCGCCGAGAAGAAGCGCATGGCGCTCCAGCAGGAGAAGGACGTCATCGGCCGCCAAGGCAGGCTGGACGAAACCAAGGTCTGGTCGGTGGAAACCGAGACGAAGCTCGCAGCGCAGATCGCGGCCGACGAGGCCGCCATCGAGAAGCTCAAGGGCCTGCGCGGCATCGAGGCGGAAACCGAGCGCACGCGCCTTGAAAACCAGCTCAAGTCGAACGAGTCCGCTCACAAGAACCTGATGGCCGAGAAGCAACTCGCAGCCGAGCAGGAGATCAATCGTCTCAAGCTGGCCGCAAATCTCACCGCCGAGCAGATCATGGCGACAAATGCCGGCCTCAACGCCGACGTCGCCAAGGTTCTGGCCGAGCGGGCAAAGGCCGAAGGCGCCAACAACACGCAGGCGATGGATCTGATGCGGCAGATGGTCGAGATGGCCAACCGCAACAACGTCCAGAACGCCGAGCAGGCCAAGGCCATGTTCAACACCGCCATTCAGGGCACGGTCGGTGCGGCTGCTGCTGCTGCGGGCAAAGCCGTGCCGGCGAGCGTCGCCGGGCTGGTTGGCGGCGGCGAAGAGGCCAAGGTCGATTGTCCGAAATGCGGTCGCGAGAACACCGCCAAGGCGCGCTTCTGCGTCGGCTGCGGCGAGCAACTCCGCAAGTAGGACGACACGTCCATGCAATTCGGTGAAGGCAATCTCGGGGCGGTTTCCACCTGCTGCTACAAGACGGCGCTGCAGCCGGATTCCGTGTTCTGCGGAGAGTGCGGCAAGCCGATCCTGCGGTGCATGGCGTATGCGGAGTGTGGCGGCCTGCTGGGCGAGGATGGCCGGTGTTCGGTCTGCGTCGCGCCGCAACTCTATCTCGACAAGGGCGCGGTGAAGGAAGTCAAGGCTGGCGGCGCGCTTGTGCTGCCGCTGATCTTCGCCAACGCCTCCCCGATCAAGCGGCCGCTGTTCATCACGAACGTGTGGGCGCGTGAAGGCGGCGGCCAGCGCGTTCCGCAGGAATTGGCCTGGGAGCGGCTGGATGCAGGCGCGTCCAATCCGTTGTGGGTGCAGACTGGTGCGATGGAGCGGCAGGGGCGGCAGAAGCTCGAAGTGAGCTTCACCATCGCTACCCGCTATCGCTGGCGCGAGGAGCAGTTTGCGTTTCTCAGCAATCTTGAACTTGAGGTGGACCAGGGCGGCAGCCCCGTGATCCACCAGACGATCAATGCAACGGGGGGCGGGCAGGGCGCGGTCGGCGGGCATACGATCTATGCGCCGACGACCGTGACGACCGGCGCCGGCGGCAAGGTGGAGGCGACAACGTTTGCCGCGCCGCTGGTGCTGACGCGTGGCGATCAGCTGGAGAAAGCACTGGGCGTGCGCGGCTATGGCGCAACGGGTCCGCTGGCTGCATCGACCGTTTCGCGCGCGGCGCGCATTGTCTGGAAGGGGTTTGGCAAGGGCGATGCGCCACCGGCCGGCCCGATTGTAACGTCGGACAGCATCCTCTCGCTCGGCCGCGCCAACCTGAAGACCCAGGGCGGCGACAGCGATGTGCGGTTGCTGGTCCAGGATGCGAAAGGCGCGCTGGACGAGACGCTGTCGCGCGCCATCTCGCGTCGGCATATCGAGCTGTTCATCCAGAGCGGCCGGCTCTACCTGCACGCTGCGGGTGAGGCGGGTGTGTCCATTGGCGACCGGCGTGTGCAGCGAGACGGCATCGAAGCGCTGTCGCACGACGATGTCATTCATGTGCTGCCGAAATATGCCGAGGCGCTGGCGCTGCACGTGCGCATGCGCGCCCACCACGGAACGATTGAAGAAATCACCATCACCCGCATTCCCGCCTTACCGGAAGGTGCTTGATGAAGTGTTCGCAGTGCAATGCTGAGCTGGCGGCCGACGCGCGCTTTTGCAGCGAGTGTGGCGCGAAGATCGTTGCCGCGCCTGCGCAGGCGGCGAGCATGCCGGACTTCGGCAACATGCAGACCGAGCAAGGCGAGCAGGAGACGATCACGCCATCGGCAAGCGAACAGCGGGTGATGCAACCGGGCGAGGTCTTCGCCCAGCGCTTCGAGATCGTATCCCTGATCGGCGTTGGCGGTATGGGCGTTGTCTATCGGGCGACCGACAAGGTGACATCCAAGGACGTGGCGCTGAAGCTTATCCGGACGGACCGGCTGGCCGGAAAGTCATCGGCCGAAGCCGTACAGCGTCTGATCCGCGAAGGCGTCGTTTCGCGAGATATCCGGCATGAGAATGTCATCGCCGTGTACGATGTGGGTGAAGCCAATGGCCAGCCTTACATGTCGATGGAGTTCCTCGCGGGCCAGAGCTTGCGGAGCTGGAACCAGAAGCGGATGAACGCGAACGGCGATTGCCCGATGAAGGTCGCCGCCGCGATCATCGGTGAAATCCTCGCCGGCCTCGCCGCCGCCCACAAGGCGGGTGTGGTTCACCGTGATCTCAAGCCCGACAATGTGATGCTGCTGGGTGAACCCACGGAAAACGGCGTGCGTCTGAAGATCCTGGACTTTGGCGTCGCCCGCGCGCCGGGCTCGACCGACACGACAAGCACCGCATTGGGCACGCGCGGCTACATGGCGCCGGAGCAGCTGACGGCGCCAGATTCCGCGCAGCCCTCGGCCGACCTCTACTCGGTGTCGGTCATGTTTTACGAGCTGCTGGTCGGCGTCTTGCCGCTGGGCCACTGGCAGCCGCCCAGCAATGGCCGCAGCGACGTGCCGAAGGCGATCGACGCCCTCATCGAAAAAGGACTCAGCAATCCGCGTGGCCGCCACCAGAGCGTCGGCGAGTACCTGAAGGCGCTGATCGACGCGATGCAGGACGGTGGGAAACCCGTTGCCGCGAGCGATCTCCCGGACTGGCTCAAGCGCATCCGCGACAACAAGGACATGAAGTGGGTCATCGACGTGTTCGGCCCCACGCCGCCGCCAGCGCCGCCACCGCCGAACGATGTGGTTGTCGGGCCGCCCGGACCGAAGCCGCCCGCCGGCATGACGCTGTGGAAGGGCTTCACCTACGCGCTCAAGCGGTACGCAGACGGCAAGGGGCGGGCGAGCCTGAAGGAATACTGGGGCTTCTCGCTCTATGGGTCGATCTTCGGCGGCCTGCTGATCGCCGTGGATTACGTCAACGCATCGACAGGCGAGTATCCGGCCGGACTGGGCACCCTTGCGGCTATCATCCTGCTGGGGCCGCCGTCGATCGCAATCACCGCGCGACGCATGCATGACCTTGGGCAAAAAGCCAGTTGGGGCGGCGCCTTCTTCAATCGCTCGCTGGCGCGCCAGCGCGGCACGGTCGGTCCGAACGCCTATGGTCCTGATCCGCTCGCACCCGATACGGGAGGCGCGTGATGAAGTGCCAGACTTGCCAGACCCAGAATGTCGCTGATGCGCGCTTCTGTGCGCAATGCGGCCACGCCCTTGTCACCACGCCGCCGGCGCCCAAGGCTGCGCCAGCCGATTTCTCGTCCATGTACACGCTGGATTCCAGTCAGGAGTCAGCGCCGGCCGCGACCCCCGACCAGCTGCAGCCCGGCACAGTGTTCGCGGACCGGTATGTGATTTCGGTCAGGCTGGGCGAGGGCGGATCGGCTCAGGTCTATCGCGCGCAGGATCGTGCAACCGGAAAGGACGTGGCGCTCAAGGTCTTCCGTTCGCGCTTCGCCGGACAACCGGGAGCGGCAGCGCGCATCGTAAATGCTGGCGCCGCGGCGCGCGACATCCGCCACCCGAATGTGGTTGCGATCTACGATGTCGGGCAGGTGCAGGGCTCGCCCTATCTGGCGATGGAACTGCTTGATGGCGTCTCACTGCGGTCGTGGAACAACCGCCGGCTGGGATCGGGCGCCGATCTCCAGATCGGCTTCGTGGTCAATATCATCCGGGCCATTCTCGATGCGCTGATGTCGATCCACATTCAGAAGCTGGTCACGGATCTCAAGATGTCCAGCGTGATGCTGCTGTCGGACCCGGAACAGCCCAGTGTAAAGTTGAAGGTCGTCGATCTTGGTTTCCTGGCCGCTGCTTTGCCTGACACCAATTCTACTGGCAATCTGGCGATCAACACGATGGCGCCCGAGGCGTTGACTGCGCCGGAGTCATTGAAGCCCTCGGCGGATATCTACTCGCTGTCGGTAATGTTCTACGAACTGCTCACCGGCGTGCTGCCCGGCAGTCATTGGGAGCCGCCCAGCGTTGGGCGTGACGATGTACCGGCGGGAATCGACGACCTGATCCGCCGGGGCCTATCCAACAATCCGCGCCAGCGGCCCCAGGGCCCGGCCGAGTTTCGCGAACAGCTGGACAAGGCGCTGGGTGACGACCCCAAACCTGTTCCAGCGCCGCCGCCCAGACCCGTGCCGCCGCCCAAGCCGGCGCCGGATGAGGAAACGACGCTGTGGAAGATCCCGAAGTTCCTCGTGCCTGTGGCGAAGTGGCTGAACATGCCGTTCGCCCAGGTGATGCTGATCCTGCAGCAGATGCTGAACTGGTTCCAGGTGCTCTCGATGAGCACGGCGTTCGGCAGGAAGAAGCGCGCGGGTGATGGCGGCGCGGATCCGGTTATCGAACCCGTCGTCAGAAAGAAGAAGATGGGCCTGGGGTTGCGTATCGTCCTTGGCCTGGCCGGGATCGCCGCGATCATATCAGGCCTTGCCCAGATGGGTGTGCTGAACTTCGACGATTTTGGCGCTGACCCGGTCGGCGATGCTGCCCGCCGCGTCGCGGAGAATGACGCCAACGACCCGAAGCCGAAACCCGACACTCCCGATCGCGATCCCGAACCCGTGCCTGTCCCGCCACCGCCGCCTGAGCCGCCACGCAACCAGTTCGCCGAACTCAATGGCCGCTGGATGGACGATTTTGGCGACACCTGGCGGATGACGTTCAACCCGGACGGCAGCTTCAAGGGGGAAGCCACGGGCGGGCAGTTCGCTGGTCTCGGCATGCTCGGCAATTTCGATGGGCGGACGTTCAACTTCGCGGTCGGTAGCGGCAACCAGACGCTTGGCGCAGCTTCCGGCGTCTTCGACGGCCAGTGTCACATCAACTACCAGACGCTCGATCCGGCGGGGTCGGGCCTTCTGATCAACGCGCAGCTGCACATGAAGCACCAGGCGGGAGCGGACTGTCCATGAGCAACACAGCATTTGGCGATATGTACTGCCCGACCTGCGGTCGCGTTTATCCTGACGGCACGAAGAAATGCCCGAAGTGCATAGCGGCCAGAGGCGCAGCGAGCCTCGGGTCTGACTGGTACTGTCCCCGATGCGGTCGCGATACCGGCGGCCCTGGCCCTTGCCCCTCCTGCAACAGCGGACGTGCAGAATATGCCTCGCGCGGGCGCGGCTACAGAGGACCGGCAATACCTCTCTCCGAAATGTCGCTGCAGGGCTGCATTTTCGAAACCCGCTCGGCGGCCGCGCCGCTTCTGCGCAGCACGATGGGGAGTCTTCCGGACAAGGTTGATCTGCGCCAGTGGTGCTCACCTGTCGAACACCAGGGCAGAACCAATTCCTGCACGGCCAACGCCATCGTTGCGGCGCTGGAATACCACCAGCGCAGATCGGGACAGGCGCAGGTCGATCTGTCGCGCCTGTTCGTCTACTACAATGCGCGGAAGATGGCCGGCACGGAAGGTGACGATCACGGCAGCCAGATTCATCATGTGATGGCTTCAGTCCTCGCGCACGGCGCCTGTGAGGAAGCGATCTGGCCGTTCGAGCCGGACAACATCCCGGTCGCACCGCCCGGCAACGCCTACCAGAACGGATCCGTCCACGAGGCCGTTTCCTATGCGCGCGCGCCGCTCGGCGTGTCAGCGATGCAGGCGCTGGCGGCGGGACTGCCAGTGGTGTTCGGCACGTTCGTGCCAGGGCATTTCTATCAGGTTGCGGAGACGACCGGTCTGATGCCGATGCCGGAGGAGAAGTCCGAACAGCCCGCCATGGGCCACGCCATGCTCATCGTTGGTTACGACAACACCGAGAAGACATGGCTGGTGCGCAACTCCTACGGGGAAGCATTCGGCGACAAGGGGTACATGCGAATTCCGTTTGCGACCCTGCAGGCCTATTCGCCGCCGGAAGCGTTCTGGGTCGTTGGCGCAATCGAAGCCGCGCCAGGTCTCTCTGTCGTCGGCGCGTCTGTGAAGGACGCCGTTCGCGAAACCCGCGCTGAAGCCCGTGAGGACATGCGCGCCGCCATGGCCAGGATGGCGGTGCAGCGAAACACGACACCCAAATCCGGACCAAGAGATCACAGGAGCACCAGCATGCAGACGGCCGCTCGACCGATGTTCGGATGCCTGTTCGAGCCGCGGCCCGCGGCTGCGCCTTTGCTGAGGGCGGCGATCGGCAGCGTCCCCGACAAGGTGGATCTGCGGCAGTGGTGTTCGCCCATTGAAGATCAAGGCAACACCAATTCATGCACAGCGAATGCGATCGTTGGAGCGCTGGAGTATCACCAGAAACGTTCGGGGAAGGGTGGCCCTGATCTGTCGCGCATGTTCGTCTACTACAATGCGCGCCAGCTGGCGGGAAAGCAGGACGAAGATTCCGGCAGCCTGATCCACCATGTGATGGCGGCGGTTCTGGCGCATGGCGCCTGCGACGAGGCGATCTGGCCGTTCGACAAGGCGGCGACGTTCCGCAAACCGTCGGATCCGGCATACCGGGACGCCGAGAAGCATGGCGGGGTGAGCTATGCACGCGCACCGCTCGGCGCGTCGGCCATACAGGCTGTCTCGATGGGGCTTCCCGTCGTGTTCGGCACGTACATTCCGCAGGAATATTACAAGGCCGCCGATGGCAACAAGGGCGTGATGCCGGCGCCGCAAGGCCAGATCACCAATCCGGGCGGCGGTCACGCCATGCTGATCGTCGGGTACGACCTGCCGCAGAAGATGTGGATCGTGCGCAACTCGTGGGGAACGGGTTTTGGCGACCAGGGCTATTACTACATCCCATTCGCGATGCTCGAGGCGTGTTCGCCGCCAGACGCCTTCTGGGTCATCGGAGCGATCCAGCAGGCGCAAGGCGCCCAACTGCTTGGCGCGTCGGTGGGCGATGCGCTCAAGGAGACGCAGAACAACGCACGCGCTGAAATGGACGAGGCGATGCGGAAGCTGCAAGCCTCAGGCAAGAACGGGCCGTATGGCGAGAAGAAGTGCTTCAGGTGCGGCGCGATCTATCTTGACGATTCACTCGTTGATTGTCCCGCCTGCAAGACCTGGATGAACGTGGCGCCGGACCAGAGAAACAGGGGCAAGGACACCACCACCTACTACTACAAGTGTCTCGCATGCTACGAAGTGCAGATGTTCGAGCAGGAGGGCGCGGGACCGCCGAACATCGATCACTGCCGCAAGTGCGGCAGCCGAAACTTTGAGGTGATCGCGGTTGTTGGCCCTGGACCCGGAGCCAGAAGCGCTGCGTCCGGTGATGAACAAATCGCCACCTATCAGTGCCTGAAGTGCTTCAAGGAGTTCAAATACAAGCCTTCCGAGAAGCCGACACTCTGTCCCGATGATTCCGGTGTTCTGAAGTACATCGGGGTCGAGGCGTCGCAATCGTCAGGCGATGAAAAGATATCCACATACCAATGCAACAAGTGCTTCAGGGAATTCAGGTTCAGACCATCCGAGAAGCCGTACCTATGTCCTGAAGGCGATTGGGGCAAGTTGACCTGGATCGGCGGCGCGTCAGTTCCCGCCGCTGCGCGCGGCTATTCGGGCGCACCGCTGCCGACCAGTGCGCGCCGCCTTGATGGCTGCCTGCTGGAAAAACGCGCAGCGTCGTCGCCAGTCTTGCGCGCGCCAATGGGGTCAACGCCTGAAAAGGTGGACCTGCGCCAATGGTGTTCACCCGTCGAAGATCAGGGGCAGACAAGCTCGTGCACGGCGAACGCCACAGTCGGCGCCATGGAGTATCACCAGCGCAAGGCGGGCGGCGCCGTCATCGATATCTCGCGCCTGTTCGTCTACTACAACGCGCGCAAGATGGCGGATGCGCAGGCCGAAGACTGCGGCAGCTTCATCCACCACGCGATGGCGGCCGTGCTGGCGTATGGCGCGTGCGAGGAAGACATCTGGCCGTTCGACCTCGGCCAGGTGCTCGCGATGCCTTCACAGCAGGCTTACCAGAACGCGCAATCGCATGAAGCCGTGCAGTATGCCAGAAGCCCGCTCGGCCAGTCAGCCCTGCAGGCTGTCGCCGCCGGCCTTCCGGTTGTGTTCGGCGCCTACATCCCTTCGCGCTTCTTCGACGAGGCGGCGAAAACCGGACTGATGCCGGCGCCAGCGGAGAAGCAGGAGCCGCCGGCCAGCGGGCACGCCATGCTGATCGTAGGCTATGACCTGCCGTCGAGAACCTGGCTGGTGCGCAACTCATGGGGCGCCAACTGGGGGGACAAGGGCTATATGCGCGTGCCGTTCGCGACGCTGGAGGCCTATTCCTCGCCAGACCACTTCTGGGCCATCGGCGCCATCGAAAGTACGCAGGGCATGTCGCTGTCCGGTCCTTCGCCGGCGCAAGCGGCGGCAGCGACGCGCGCGTCAGCGGTTGCTGAAATGAAGGACGCGCTGGCGAGTCTCCGCGGCGATCTGCGCAGTGATTTCCAGGCTGAGCTCGAAAAGCAGAAAAAGGATATCCGGGATCGCCTCCGCGGCCCCGGCAAATAGACAGGACATCCACTATGTTCGCTTCGTCGAGACAACGCTGGAACGGCTACAAATGGGGGGCGCTGCGCGCGGCCAACGCGGTGGTCGCCCCGCAGATTGCGTTCAAGACACGCGGGCGCCAGCCCAGTGTCGATTTGCGTGCAGGCTGCTCCGAGATCGAGGATCAAGGCAAGCTGGGATCGTGCAACGCTTGTTCGGTCACGGGTGCGCTGGAGTTTCAGCTTCGCAAGAATGGTGAGAAGAACGAGCTCTCGATCCTGTTCCACTACTACAACTCGCGCCGGCTAAGCCGGATGGAGAACGAGGACAGCGGTCTGATGTCGACGCACGCGATTGCGGGCGCGCTGGCGTTCGGCATTTGCGAGGACAAGCTGTTTCCGTACGACATCACCAGGTTCAAGGATGAACCTTCTCAGGACTGCT
>Ga0075163_10001402_pt1 | contig 32477 bp, 26 predicted proteins | sample JI1023141ADNA_FD_71478 | JGI IMG/M metagenome (GOLD analysis project Ga0075163, IMG submission 71478) | Wastewater effluent complex algal communities from Wisconsin, to seasonally profile nutrient transformation and Carbon sequestration -... | ecosystem: Engineered > WWTP > Effluent > Algae...
GTATTATCCACACAGCCAGGAGCTGATGTAGTCATTCCTGGTTTTTCCTCCGATACAACTACCGAGTGCGCTGTGAGCGGTTCATTGACATTTACCTCACAAAATTGGGATACTCCGCAAATCGTAACTGTTACGGGTGTGAATGATTTTCTACTTGATGGTGCCCAGAATTGTTTGATTTCAAGCTCTCCTTCTACAAGTAATGATCTAGTCTATGTTAATAAAACTATGCCTGTAGTCACGGTTGTTAACGTCGACAACGATACCGCTGGTTTAACATACATACCAATTACAGCTGCTACCACGACAGAAAGTGGAGGACAAGCGCAATTTTCCGTTGTAATGAATACAATTCCCACAGGGACAGTTAGTGTTACTGGAATCACAACTAGTGATCTAACCGAAGGAACCATCTCTCCTGCAAATATTTCTTTTACAGCGAGTGATTGGAATATCCCGCAGGTAATGACCATAACAGGGCAGGATGATTTAATGAATGATGGAGATATTTCCTTTATGGTAATTTTTCCAAATTCAGTCGCTTTAGATCCAATGGATACTGCTTATAATAATTTAGCAATTGCTTCCCATGGTTCTTTTACAAATCAAGATGATGATGCACGAGGATTTAATATAACTGCACTCGCACCGACAACTTCAATAACTCCGATCACAGTTACGGAAGGTGGAGTTTCACAAACTTTTCAAGTGAGCCTAACGTCTGTTCCCTGTGATACTCCAAGCACGCCTAATACTTGTAATCCAAGCTCTGTTACTATAACTTTATCAAATAATAATCCAACTGAGTATACTATTAGCCCCTCCACTTTAACTTTCACACCTGGAAATTGGAATGTGAATCAAACAGTAACTGTAACCGCTGTAGACGATTTTATTGATAACGCAAATTCAAATTATACTTTAGTTTTGAATCCAATTGTGAGTACGACAGATTATTCAGGACTTGATCCAAATGATATTGCAATTCAAGTTTTAAATAATGATGTAGCAGGATTTACAATTAATCCCGCCGGCGGTGTAACAGTAAATGAAAATGATCCCGGTGGAGTTGGTTTAGAAGCAACAATCACAGTAGTCTTAAATTCAGAACCAACTAGTAATGTTACTCTAGGACCGATCATTAGTGATGGTATATTAGAAGTAACCGTTGCTCCTACAATTGGTGGTGGGAATGCTTCGATTACAAATCGCACCCTGGTTTTTACCCCTACAACAGGTCAGGCAATTGTTAATTCGGATGCAAATTTAGATGGTAATAATGATACAAGCACCGGAGGTTGGAATGTCCCGCAAACGATACGCGTAAGAGCTGTCGTGGATGGAACATTTGATGGAACGCAAGTAAAAAATATACAATTTACTTCTAGATCAACTTTAGATGCGAAATATGCAAATACGACTCTTACTCCAACTCCTGATGTTCCAGCAACAAATATCGATAGTGGAAGTCCAAATATACTTTTACAGTCCATCTCTGCAGTAAGTTTTAATGAAGATGGAACTTCTACTATCACAGCACAAGTAGTTCTAGCAACACTTCCAACGGCAAATGTTACCATTTCTAGTATTGTTTCCTCTGACACATCGGAAGGGGTTGTTCTTCCCAATGGTGGGGGTGCTCCTATTACAAATAGAACGTTAGTGTTTACAACAACAACCAATGCTGCCGTGACAGGAACAAATACCACCACTGGCGGTTGGAATATGCCGCAGACTATAACGATTCGAAGTGTTGCGGATAGTTTTGATGATGGAAATCTTGTTTTCAAAATTACATTTCCGGGTGCGACAGGCGGAACCACATACGATGGACTCATGCCCACTTCTTCAAATCCAGCATACAATGGGGCTACGGGAGAACTCAGTCTTACGAATATCGATGATGATACACGCGGGTTTACGATTACAGCAGCTAATCCTGTAACTGTTACGGAAGGAGGGGCTAACGCTACATTTACCGTTCGATTAAATTCAGATCCATGCACAACTCCTGGCACACCTGCAACTTGTGCTTCGACCGGTATTACTCTTAATCTTACTAATAGCAACACAACTCAGTATACGATTAGTCCATCTTCTTTGACTTTTGCCTCTGGAACATGGAATACTGCTCAAACCGTTACTGTTACTCCGATAAATGATAGCTATGATGAAAGCACTAATATGGATTTTGTGTTATCACTGGATACAATTTCTAGCACGAGCGACTACGGTGGATTAAACCCTAATGATGTAAATGTGAGAGTCGTTGACAATGATACCAGGGCAATCAATCTCACACTGACAGCCGGATACTCAACCGTAACCTCTAGCGGAGGTGGATATACAGAATATAATATGAGTCTTGGCTCTTCGCCTGCCCCGGGAAATACTGTTACCGTTACACTGACTGTTCCGACTGGCGCACCGCAAGAAGGAAAAATTCTTGCGGCTGATAATATTACTCAACTGGACACGCGTGTATTTACTTTTACAAGTGCAAATTGGTCTACAACGCAAGTATTTAGAGTAATAGGACTTGCCGGTTCTGGAACGGGGAATACCAATTTTACTTTAACGGCAACGGCTGCGGAAACGGGGACTTTGCCGCCGGCTGGCTTTACTGCATTAACCTATAATAACTACAATGCGTTAACCGCGACACAGACCATTACCAACTATCATATTGGAGCTGGAAAGAAAATTCGATTAGCGGGGGCAACTACAACTATTACAGAAGCAGCACCTACTGCTACTTACTTCTGGGTCTTATTAAATCAACAACCTACTGCAAATGTGACAATTAATTTTGGAATAGATGCTACTTTCCCTTGCACACTTCCTGTGGCAGTTGGAAGCACAGGGCAATTTACAGTGAATACGGCATCTCTAGTTTTAACATCCGCAAACTGGAACCAGATAACCAATACAAATCGAGTGCAAATTACAAGCGTCGATGATCTCGTCGATGATGGGGATGCAACTTGTCCACTTAGAATTACTTCTGTTACAAGTGCTGATCCCTATTACTCCGGTTTGACGACTGCTGATTATAACGAGCCAACAATTACAGTTACGGACAATGATAGTAGAGGTATTCTAAAACAAAATCAAAATCCTTACATCGCAACTCGACTTATAACTTCAAGATCCGGTGCGAGTGCTACTTTGCAATATAGTTTAAACAGTAGACCAATGGCAAATGTAACACTTTCATTTGTTGCAGCAGGGGCTTATGCAAGTTTTTCTCCTGCAACTTTGACATTTACTCCTGCAAATTATTCAGCATGGCAGACATTGACTGTCACCGGGAATGGAACTTCTCCCGCGGCTGATACGAATTATGTTATCACTGCGACCGGTAGCTCTGCTGAGACTGCAACGGGTTTTGCAAATGGGTCGATTTACAATACCTATACTGATACGCAAAATGCGACTAATCGAAATTTGCTTTACGATTTAGTTCCGTGCACAGGTTCTACAGTTGGAACCTGCTCGGCAGTAAATGCGACAGGCGGGACAGTGGCTGGAACTTATACAACAACTGAAGCAGGTGGACAGAGATTTTTTGCGATTGCTCTTCGTGCAAGACCTACAACAAATGTAAGCATTGGTATTACAAGTTCAAATACATTGGAAGGAACTGTGTCTCCCGCGAGTCTTACGTTTACACCGGCTAATTTTAATACTCTGCAAGTGGTAACTATCACAGGGGTAAATGATTTAGTAGCGGATGGAAGTATCGCTTATAATATAAACTTTGGAGCAATGACAGGAAATGCAGCATTTACAACGACAATCCCTTCCTTGAGTGCTACAAATACCGACAATGATACTGTGGGATTTATACTTACAAATGCAACTGATACAGGAATATTGGAGGCTACGCTTGGACATAGTTTTACAGTCCGATTGAACAGTCAGCCAACGGCTAACGTGAGTATACCTCTATCTGTAAGTGCCGCTACACTACCTGATACAGGATTGACTATTACATCAACAAATCCAATTGTATTTACACCGGCTAATTGGAATACTCCGCAGACTGTATCCTTCACCTGGACTGGAGATGGAGTAAGTCTACCCGCAACAAGAAATCATACTGTAATTCTGGGAACGGCAACGAGTGCTGATCCGAGCTATGCTATTAATCCTCCTGATTACACAATCTCAATTGTAAATTCAGGATTATAATTTTTTATGAGACGATGAAAATAGAAAAAATATATACTTCCACTCTGACACTGCTAATCGCTCATCAAATTGATGCTGCGTATTGGAAAGAGTGGGAAATGTTTTTATTACCGGGGGGAATTCAATTTTTTGATTTATTTAATCTTGGAATTGTTCCAGCATTAATTTGGGGACTGCGCAGTGTAATTCTTTTGGAAAAAAAAGGATTCATTTATTCCCTATTTACATCTTTACTTGGGGTTTTAACTTTCTTAATTCACTTAGGATTTTTTATTTTTGGATTTAAACAATTTAATCTTCCTATTTCGATTGCAATTATCGTATTATGCATGTTATCCGCTACAATTCAATTGCTTTATACTTTGAAGCAAAAAGAGATTTTTAAGAACTAAAAACCTGCTTGCAAAGAGAGTTGTTTTAAAAAAAATCGTAAGGGTATCCTCTCAAAATTAAGGTAGGAGAATCATATGAGCCAACAAACTTCCTCTTCTGGAATGCCAATTCATTTTAATGAAAAAAGAGATCAAATCTTAGAGAATCATTTACTCACAGAAAAACTAGCATACTTTAACCGGGAAAAAATCCCCGAAAGAATAACGCATGCAAAGGGCGCAGGAGCTTATGGAGTTTTTACAGTTACTAGTGATCTAAAGCAATATACAAAGGCAAGAGTCTTTTCTGAAGTAGGGAAGCACACTCCTGTATTCGTGCGCTTCTCAAACTATAGGGGAGAAAAAGGCTCTGCTGATACCATGCGAGATCCTAGAGGCTTCGCAATCAAGTTTTATACGGAAGAGGGTAATTGGGATTTGGCGGGAAATAATATTCCTGTATTTTATATTCGCGATGCATTTAAACTTCCTGATTTAATTCACTCCCAAAAAAGAGATCCACAGACTAATCTAAGCATTGCAACTACGATGTGGGATTTCTGGTCTTTATCCCCCGAGACACTTCACGGTGTAACAATGAATTTTTCCGAAAGAGGAATTCCTAAAAGTTATAGATATATGGATGGATTTTCCTGTCATGCATTTAGTTTTATCAACTCCGAAGATGTAAGGGTATGGGTAAAATTTCATTTCAAATCAGAGCAGGGAATTGAATGTCTTACAAGCGAAGAAGCAACTAAGTTAGCAGGTGAAAATCCAGATTGCTATGTAGAAGATTTATTTCAGTCGATAGAGTCAGGAATTTTTCCTAAATGGAAATTATTTGTTCAAATTCTTACCGACAAAGACTTAGAGAAATTCCCTTTTGATCCTTTTGATGTAACAAAAGTCTGGCCTCATGCTCTAGCTCCTGAAATGGAAGTAGGGATACTTGAACTTAACCGCAATCCTGAAAACTACTTTGTTGAAGTAGAGCAAGCTGCTTTCTCCCCTGCGAATGTCGTTCCGGGAATTGGTTTTTCTCCTGATAAACTTTTACAGGCGCGACTCTTTGCCTATCCAGATGCACAAAGACATAGACTTGGAGTGAATTATCAGTCTTTACCAATTAATCGTCCCCGTTCCTATGTAGAAAATGGATACCGGGATGGGATGATGAGACTAGACTCGAATGGTGGCTCGGGAGTAAATTATATTCCAAACACATTAGAAGAAAAACCTGTCTATTATAAAAATTTAGAGGCAAATTCCATTACTCCGCCTGGTTTAAAATCATTTCCTCTAGATGAATATACACAGGCTGGAAATTTATATCGTCTCATGGCAGAAGAAGAAAAAGACTTACTCGTTGAAAATATCGTAGACAGTATGAAACATATTCCTACTCGAATACAGGTAAGACAATGTGTTCATTTCTATAAAGCAGATCCTGAATACGCCTACGCAGTATGTGATTCACTTGGTCTAGATTTTAATGAAGTCAAAATGCTCTCTACTTTTACCTACGAGGAGCTAATCGCAGAAACCGCTAAAGGGCTTTATGAGAAGATAGAACGGGTGAAGACGGTGAAGTAATTATGAATGCTGAATCAGGAATGTTGAATGAGAAAGGCAAAGGAAGATTCTTTGCCATGGTTTGACTTCGCATACATGGCATTTGTCGCTCAGCACAGGAACCGACACAAAGAGACGAGGATGAGTGATTTCTCTCTGGGCAGGTGTCTGTAAATGTTTTTTTAATGGAAGGAATTTATGACCTTTATTGAATTTTTAATATTGTATTTATCAATATCCATTGCTGGCGGTTATTATGTGGGAACTAATGATAATTTGGCGCAGCCATATAAAAATTCTCAGAATACCTACTTAAAAATTATTATAAAGCGAAATCTGAATAATGAGAGTTTAGAGTCTCGTTTTCATAAAGCAAAGTTCGGATTAAGAAACCGTCCTTCCATTTTTCCAATATTTCCTTTGCCTCCAATCAGTTTTATTAATCCAGTTATTTATCCGATTGGTTTTAATAAGAATGAAGAGAATAAAACTATTCTTGGAGAAATCCCTATTCATATAAAGCAAAGCCCTTCCGAATATTTTCTGGAAGATTGTGAATATGTAACTAAGTTACCCACCTCTACTTTATTTTATTTAAGTTTAGGAAATTATTTATCGTTCCCCTCGGTTTATTTAAAGCCAAATCAAACTTTGCTAGTTCGGATGGAAACTATCAATGGAGATTTGGATACTGAATCAAATGGCAAAGAATGGTCAGAAATTATCGCAACGCCTTCTGATTTAAAGGAAATACAAAAATGTAATTTTGTAAATACGCAAAATGAAAACTAGCCGCTTATACTTTCCTATTATTGTTTTAATTTTAGCCCTACAAAACTTTTTCTGTAGTGCCTACATCCTTTCACCCGGTATCAGATCAGACAATGCGTTGACTAATATTGAAAAGCCGCAGGTTATACGAGATGATAGGATTAGAAATCAGAACCTTTTAGTTTCTGTATTTGTTCCAAAAGAGAAAGATTTAGAAGAAGTATTTTTTGATGAAAATAATTTTTCTGCCGAAAATGAAAATCTTATAAATAGACTCACATCATTATGGGAAAAAGCAAAAGAAACAAAAAACGTTATTCTTGTTCAGACTGAATATATAAAAGGCAAAACAAGTTTAGGGCAAATCAAAAGTATCCTTATGAATCTAAAAGAATGTGAGCCAATCAAATCTGTAAACTATCAATACAATTACATAAAATTTATTCGAGGTAGGTATGGCGTGAGAAGTTCAACTGCCTATCCAAAACATCCAGAATCGGCTTATAAAGAAGAGATGGAACCAGTAGCTGCCAATTTTTCTATGAAAGAAATTCCAACACTGCGATCTATTTTTATTTTGAATAAAGAGTGTAGGATTGATTCAAGGGATATACTAGAAATAAAAATAGAAACAGAAGAAACATTAGTCTTTAAATTTCAGAATGGAACGTAATCTGGATTATTCAGACTACGCTCAATATAATTCTTACCCTGAATTTATTACCTGGATTTCACAATATTAGAGTTAAAAGTAATCAATCCCACTTATTCCTCTGTAGAATTAGCGGGCACTGGTTGTTTACCTTTTTTTTCAGTTGAGCCTTCATTTCCATTTGCGAACATTTTCTCGTTAATGTTTACATAAGCGGGTAATCCATCTTTTCCGATTGGGATGAAGATGATTTTTGAATTTGGACTTTCAAATGCTTTGTAGTGACTTTCAATTGCCTTTAGTTTTAGGTAACTCGGTGTTAGGTGAGCATTTACTAATTTTTGTGCTTTTGAACGGGCAGTTGCGCGGATAATATCAGATTCTGCTTCTGTCTTTACTTTTATTTTTGCTATCTGATCTTCTTTTTCAGCGCGAATGATTTCGACTTCGGATTCAGTCTTAGCTTTCATCTTCGCGATTTCTTCATTTCTTTGCGCAATTTTCATATCATAATGCATAGTTTCTAATTCTTGTTGTCTTGCAATTTTATCTTCGATGGCTTGTAGAATCTTTGGACTTAGATTAATATCATCAATATTGATATCAGAAACTTCCAGGTTTTTGTTCGCAAGTTTTCTTGCTACCAGGTCTTTAATTTCATCTTCAATGGTTTGTGACTTTTTAGAAATCATAATCATCTGATACCCTGTCATCACATTACGAATGGCGGTTCTAAATTCTGCCTTGACAATTTTTTGGTAGTAGTCCTTACCAATATTCAAGTGAACATCTAAGATTTTTTCTCTTATCGGTCTTACGATTATGGAAGCAACTACATCAATATGCAAATCATCCTGGGTAATCACATCCACCTTTTCAACGTGGTTTTCCCAACGAGTGGAATAAATAACTAATTCCTCATTATAACCAACTCGCACTGTTCCTGAATTGACAATCGATGCACTTCCCGGGCTTGATAAAATTCCAACTTCTTCTTTTTTTATTACACTCATGCAACTTGAATATTGTGCAATACACGAAAATAACAGACTAATGTATAGTATCCTCATAAATTTCTCCTTATTGGGATACTTTCTCATAAAAAGTGAGACTTTGCAATAGGGAATAAACGTATATGAGGCAATTACCTATGCAGGCATTTAATTTTAAGGAGAATCACCTATGACTTTATTTTCTTAGTTTTAGTTTTTTGGGATTTTATATTTGCTTGGAGTAAGATTTGCTTTAATCCTGGAGTTGGACTGCACAAAAGCATAATTTGAAATGCAAATAGGTTCGGGTAAAGTCTAGCAAAAAAATCTGCTACTGCACCCAGGAATTTTCCAAACTTACCGGGTAGAACAGTGCCAAAAGGAACTCCAATTGGAATCATCTCATCTACTTTGTAGCCACAATCAACAAGGGATGTGTAGAGGGAAGATTTTGTGAAAAGTCTCTTGTGGGTAATATCTAGTATCCCTCGCTCTGCATAATTAAATCTTCCTAGAAGCAAGTTAATTCTCATGGTAATAAATGCTACATTCGGAGTAGAAAGTAGTAGGCGTGGGAAATGGTTTCCTTCAAAAGTAAGAGAATTTCTCATCATGAGTAAAAATTCTTCCGGATTGGATAGATGTTCAATGATATCAAGCATCATGATTAAATCGAATTGGTTTAAATCAACTGGAAGTTGGTTGGAATCAATATTAGCAGTGAAAAAATGGCTCAGCATTCCGTCTAACGGTTGATTTTGATCGATTCCAGTTACACGTATTCCGTTTTCTTCACACTTTCTTCCAACAAAGCCGGGACCGCAGCCTATATCAAGTAGGGTTTTTGGTTTTAATTCTTTTACTTTTTTTATCGCTACTTGATGAGAAGAGTATTCAATAAATGTCTTGTCTCTATATAATAGAGGTTGGATGTTCTGGTATTTTAAAAGGCAAAACATTCCTATTTCATGTAATTTATAGTGTAGTAAAGTGAAGATAATCTGTCTTTGTCTCTTGAAAGAAAGTAATACTTGCTCGGTAGGTAAAAGTTGAATTCCAATTTTTGCTTTGATATGAATGGATTGTAAGTATAATTCGAGTGCAAATAAAAACCCGTTGGCATTTAATTCAAAGGGAACGGACTTAAGAAGTTTTAAAGAAAAAACACTGAACTCATTTGGATAAAAACAGGAATGAAATGGAATTGTTCTTTTTTTTACACCGATTACAATTTTATGGATTAGAGCATTAAAAAAAGATTGTTCTTTGTTTCGATTATCCGGGTTTCCAATAAGGACATCGAGTTCCTTTTTAGAGATTTCATCGTATATTGAATCAAAGAAATTTTCCTTTTCTAATAATTCTTTTTTGTGTATTAAAATGACATAGTCATAACCCTGATCTACCGTTATGCGACATGCTAATTTTTGAATATTCTTTTTTTCCAGGTTTCGCGAATAGTGCAGCAAATCAATAGTATACTGTGTAGTAGTTTTGATAGTTTCAAATCTAGAAACATCATCAGGGCTTAAAAAATCTCCTGCAATTAGAATCTTGGTTATTTTTTTGGAAGGCATTGATTGACTCACTAGTTGATTTGTATTTTGCTTTTCGCTCTTAAAATGATTTCAGTAGTCTATAGAATCTGTCAAACAAAATTCCTATTTCAAATTCTTTTGGCAGGTAAATACTTGAAAGGTTCCATAGAAAACCAAGTTACGAATTTGATTGAGTTTTGGTATGATTTGATTTGGAAAAATATCAAAAGATGGAGTTTCATATTCTAATTTACAAAATTCCGAAATTTCTTTAGAAATTTCTGGCGTAGCAATTGAATACTTAACGTATAGAATTTGATTTTCTTTCTCCAGTGTTTTTGTTAAGTTTATCGTTTTTTGTGTTTTTAAACCCTGTGGTGTATAAAAATAAAGTGGAATAAATCCTCTCGCCTTAAATGGATCATTTATATTATAAAAAACAGTTTTTATATCTGGAAAATTTTCATTTATAAATTTGATTACCTTCATGTTTCTTTCCGGTGGCATAAAAACAAAGTAAGGAAGAAATAAAAAATTTAAAATTAGTAAGGTCATTACTAGAGATTTTAACATTTCTTTAAAGATGTTATTCGAGATTTTATATATACTTTCAAACATTATATATAAAATCGGAATTGAAATATAAAGAATTGGAAATAGAAATCTTGTTTCTTTATGACCTATATAGAAATGAACCAATAGAAATGGAAGTATACACCAGCTATAAAAATGTTTGTAAAACATAAAACAAAAAATAGAAATAGCGGATAATAAAAATAAACCGGGGAGAGTATAGAATTCCAGGAAAAATAAAGTAAAGTATCCATCCCAGGGAAGGACTCCGAAAAGATCAGCTTTTTTCTCAATTAGGTTTGCATAAAAATAATTATAAGGAGCAAATGTCCATTCGCCGTAACCCCATTTATCAATTAGAATTCCCATACCGGAAATAATAAAAAATCCAAACATTAAGACACTCATTCGAAGTATTTTTACTCTTTCTATAACAAGTGCCCAGAGACAGGCTCCGAAGAGCATAAATGCTATTTGGTAACGAAATTGAAAGGCTAATCCAAATAATATGCCAACGAATAAAAAATTTCCGACAGTTTGTTTCTTTTTTATAGTATAGAGGAGTAGACTTGCACCCGACCAAAAACTAAGAGCTGATAAATTTTCAGAAGAAATTCTAACAATAAACATTGGCATAAAAAAGGTAAGTCCAATGAGCCAAAGGATGACAGGTCTAAATCTTTTTTTACTTAGAGCATAACGGCTATTATACCCGATATAAAGGAGAGTAATTATTCCAAAGAACATAGTCACGAATCGGAACAGAAAGGCTTGCGTAAAGTGAGAATTAACCCCGAATGCTTCTGCAATTTTAGTAATTTGGAAATATAAAAAAGGAGCAAGCCATGGTCTAAGTCTTTCTTTAAATTCCCAGGGAAGACTTTCTTTGGGTATGAGTCCCAATTTATAACTCATAAATTCAATGATTTGAAAATGCTCATCTCCATGATAGTATCCAAGTGAGTAAATAGAAGAAAGAAAGTAAATGGAAAACAAAGTAATAAATAAAAATAGGAATTGAAAAATGTAGGGGCTTCTCGCTGTTAAAGGTAAGCAGGAGTTAACTAAATAACGAAGTCGATTTAATCTTTTTGTGAGACGCAATTGTCTTTCCTAAAATGCAAATTTGAATGCATATCTCCTTTAATCGTTGACAACCTAATTCTATCTTCTTAATCTGACAATAAATTTTTAGAAGGCATTGCAAATCTGCAACCGAACATTTCATGAAAAATATAACTAGCAAATTATTTCAATTCTTATCGAGTAATTCATTTTTATTAATTCTCTATTTTATTTTAGTTTCTTATGTTGCGATGCATCATGAGGTATGGAGAGATGAAGCAGATTCCTGGTTGGTGGCAAGGGATATTTCAGTCTCAGGTTTATTTCAATTTACTCGTAACTCGGGTCATCCTTCTTTATGGTATTGGGTTTTAATTCCATTTGCAAAACTTGGTTTTCCAAATTATACACTTGCCGTCATTCATATTTTCTTTGCAACAGCGACTGTTTACTTGATTTTGTTTCATTCTACTCTTCCCAGGTATATAGTAGTTCTATTGATATTTGGATATTATTTCTTTTTTGAATATGCAGTGGTTTCACGTAATTATGCGCTATCTAATTTTCTATTATTCTCTATTGCTACTATGTATCAAAAAAGATTTGAGAAGCCAATTTTATTTGGGTTTATTTTACTATTATTAGCAAATTGTAATATATATGCAACTATCCTAACGTCTGGAATTGGACTTATTTTTTTTATCGAAATCATAGAACAAAAAAAATATGAGTCCAAAGTATTAACAGGGCTAAGTCTTATTATTCTCGGTGGAATTCTTTGTGTATTGCAAGTTCTACCTTCAGATGATAGACAGGCTTCTCCTACTAATTCCGGAATTTTTCATATGATAAATTCTATGGCTTTACCTCTTTCTATTGTTTATTCTTTTACTCCCGGCATTGTAAGTAAAAGAGCCTTCTTTGGTTTTTTAATTCTTCCCATTGCTTTTATTGCTTTTTATCCCGTTAAAAAAGTCTTTATTTTTTTTGTATGGGTAATATCTATTATCTGCTTATTTTTTACATTGATTTATATGGGTGGTCATAGACATGCAGGATTCCTACTTTTAACACTTATTTTTGCTCTCTGGATAAAACCTTTTTATCAAACAAATTCTATTTCAGAGAAAGTGTATGAATCTTTATCTGATTATAGTCTGTCTTTTTTTAAAGAGCCCGAAAAACTTTTACAAGTAGCTTTGACCATTAGCCTAATTCTTTCAGTTAAGTTCTCCTTACAGGAATCCAAAAAGGAAATCAAATACTCCTTTAGCAATGCAAAGGAAATGTCTCAATATATTTTAGCAAATGGTTATGATGATGAAAAGTATACGATCTCTACTCATAATCCCGATAGAGGCAAAACAATATTATACTTTCTTAAAAACAAAAAGACCCTCTATTATCCGGCGCTTGATTCTTTTGGTTCTCATATGTGGTGGAATAAAAAGATGAGCCAGGCGGGACTTCTAGAAATGGATGATATGGTAGAAAAAACAAGAAAGGAATTTAGTGGAAAAGATAATATACTATTTCTCTCAGATACCTTGTTAAAAGAAGACAATGAAAGATATGAGTTAATCTATGCGACAACTTCTAGAATTGAATTTGTAAAAGATGAAAACTTCTATTTGTATAAGTTAAAGTAAATTGGGCTAATCAACAGTATCCCACCCTTCTTTCCACAAATGATATGGTTTTAAAACTGGATCTTTTATTACTTTCCAGATTCTTTTTGGTCTAGGGTGAAGTTTATTTTTTGTTTTGACTAGGATTTGCATATCATCTTTAAGATAAGCTTGTTTTAAAGATTCATTCCAGCGAATTAAATCAGCATGATCTTTTTTGATATCAATTAGAGAAGTCTTATACGAATACCTACCGAGTGCAAATAATACTAAGATAGAACACAATAGACTTATTATTTTTATTTTTTTAAAATCTTTATCAAGTCCGTTTGCAATGAAGTAAATTAAGATTGGAAATGCAATTGAATAGGTAATTAAATATCTAGATGAGGCTACATCCCCATTTGCTCTTCCGTAAGCTACTGCAAATATTTGAAGCAATACCCAGCCCAGTAATGCTAATATAATAAATTGATATTTTCCAAAATAAAAGTTCTGGATATAGTTAATCCGACTTAGAATTCTTTTGTGAATTAAAAAATAATAGAGAAAAGAACTATAGAGAATAAGATTGATTATCCCATTTGGCCAGTTTAATATTTGTAAATAAGCATTTATTAAATCAGAAATATCTCTAGCTTTTAACATTCCATGCTCTGACACAGACACCCATAGAAGTTTACCTAGGAAAAGTAAAAAGAATTGAAAACCAAAAAGAATTTTCCAATGTATCGAATGTTTTTTCTTAATGAAGATAAAAAAGAAGGTAATTGAAATCGAGACAAGGATTGACAAAATCCCTGAGGCAACTGTAAATAATGTGCAGAAATTTACAAAAGCGATAGCAATGAATTTAAAACTTGTATCGCGTTTGGTGTATAAATAAAAACTGAGTATTCCGAAAAATTGCATCCAGTAAAATTGATTTTGAAAACTCCACAAAATATTTTCTTCGTAATAGGGAAGTCCAAAAACGGCTACGATTGCAATTACAGAAGATATCTTATACAAAAATCCTTTTTTAGTGGGATTTAAAAGTAAAAACAAAATGGAAGCATTTACTGATTGAATGATTGCCTGCGCATACATTCCAAATTTTGGATCCCAACCACCGCGGAGGCTAAATACAAGTAAACTCCAAAGCCTGGTAATTGCAATTCTATGTTCATTGTGAGAAGCAATGAGACTTTCTAGGTCTAGAGAATGATCTAAAAAAGATATATAAAGTTTAGCCTCTGCATCCCATTGATCCCAGAAAGGAACATTTACACCCCAGAGACTTATATAAACACATTGCAGTAGATAGACTGAAATGAAAATTAAAACTGCAAACGTAAAGTTAGGGGATAAAATTCTTTTCATTGATTTACGTTGTTATTTTCTAATGGAGAATATTCTTCTTTTAGAAAATACACTGCACTTACTAAAGACATAGGAACTAGGAAAGGAACAAAGTTACGAACTTCTGCTAGCCAACTAAATACTAAATTAGTAGATACTAATCCTAGAATTAAAAATACGATTAACCTTTTGAGAATAATCGGAGTTTGTCTCCAACCTAAGATTGTAAAGGGAGCCAGTAAAATTATTGTAAAAAAGAATTGACCATACCAGCGAAACCCATCTTTTAAATTACTTAAAATATGATCGGGAGTAACACCGCTTATGTTTTCATACTGTAAATTTGCCTGCGTGATATACCAGCGAACAGATAGAATTACAGCAAAGCTAAGGCCAATGAATAAAATGGACTTCATCCAATGTGCTTTAGTCTTTGGGGATTGAAATAAAAAATAAAAAACAGGCATGATCGCAATTGATTCTTTCGCGAGTATTCCAATGAGGACAGTGAGTAAAAAATAAAAATCTTTCCTTTGGTGCATAAATATAAAGCTGAGTATAAAAGAAAGATGAGAGATTGGATCCATCGGCTGACCCGCATAGTAGCGAATCGTAATTGGATAAATTAAAACATAGAGGAGGACAGTAAAAATAGAAGTTCTATAATTTACATATAATCTCGCCCAATAAAAAATAGAAAGTAAAAGTAAAAATTGAAACACAATTCGATAAAGGATGAGAGCCTTAAAAAAATTTCCTGCCCAAAGAATCAAAAGAGAAATCATCGTCTCGGCTAAAAATCGATACGAGTGTGGAATGATACTCGGATCTTTATTTAATATTTTTTCGTGCACTTCCATTTGCCATACAATGTTTACTTTATCCGGAAAGTAATTTCCCAGCTCGACATTTGTAAAATGTAGATGCACACAAAATCCTGTGAACAAAGACAAGAAGAGAATCGTGATTAGCCTCTCTTTTAGTTCTAGGTCGTCTAATACTTTATATGAAATCCAAAGTGGGATTAAGATAAGTATAAAGGGAGTTGGTTTTAATCTTTTTAAGATTGGACTCGCTGCGGATAAGTTTTCAAACCCGGGAATAAAAAGTGCAGCGAGACAAAGTGTGAGTATAATTAGGATTATACTCACAATAGAAATATCTTTTATAGAAAAATTATTTTTCATCTTCAGGTTTAACAACAGATTTTTCCGCAAGCAAATCATCTAAAATTAAAATTCTCTCAAACCAAATCTTAATGAGTGTTGCCAGGTAACGCCGCCCCATTGCTCTCAGTTTTAAATTGGATTGTCCCCATTTTCTTCCATACCAATGAATAGGAACGGATGCTATTTTATATTGTCTTATCAGTGTAGAAAGTGACATTTCGATTGTAATATTAAAATGCGCTGCTCTTAAGGGAAGGATTGTCTGAACTACATCGTATCTATAACCTTTAAACGCATTGGTTAAATCATTGTGTCCCGTCCAGAAAAGAAGTTGAATCATTTTGTTTACGATGCGGTTAATATAGAGTTTAACGATAGGATAGTCGATGACCTTGGATTCTTTTTGGAACCTAGATCCAAATACACAGTCATAGCCTTCTTTTAATTTATAGTAATACTTGGCTATGTCTTCTGGATCATCAGATAAGTCTGCCATCACGATTACTACGTATTCACCGGAGAAGTTTTCTAGACCTGTGCGGATGGCTCTTCCAAAACCACCGGGTGGTGTTCTATTTACTAGCTTTATTTGCTTGTGGGTAATCTGCATTTTGCGCACAACGTCAGGCGTTTTGTCTTTGCTATTGTCATTGACCACAACTATTTCATGCGGAATTGACTTAGCATTTAGGACAGCGATAATTTCGCTTAAAGTTGGCTCAATATTTTCCTCTTCGTTATAAGCTGGGATTACGATGGATAAAAGATCTTTTACCAAGTTTAAACTCTCTTGCTTAATGCGTCATGAATTTGAGTGAGTATATCATCTAAGTTATATTTATAACTCCAATCTGGAAAGTGATTTTGAAATTTACGAACATCACTGATATACCAGATATGATCTCCAATGCGATTTGCTTCTTCGTATTTGACATTCATTTTTTTGCCGGTGAGTTTTTCACAAATATCAATAGCCTCTGCCATAGAACAATTGCTGTGACGGGAGCCACCGGCATTGTATACTTCGCCCTGTCTTGGTTTCAAATAGAAATGCCAGAACATATTTACTAAATCATAACTATGAATATTATCTCGGACTTGTTTACCCTTGTATCCAAAAATATTGTACTCTTTACCTGTAATCGCACATTTCATTAAGTAGGCAAGAAATCCATGGAGTGCAGTTCCAGAATGTCCCGGACCTGTGAGGCATCCTCCCCGGAAAATTCCTGTTTTCATTCCAAAGTATTTTCCATATTCCTGCACCACAACGTCAGCCGCAACCTTAGACGCTCCAAAGAGGGAATGCTTTGTATTGTCAATACTCATACTTTCATCGATTCCATATTTATAGAATGCATGAGTATCGCTAATCTCCCAGCGTTTTTCTAGTTCGATTAAAGGGAGATAATTTGGAGTATCCCCGTATACTTTGTTTGTGGAGGTAAATATGAATACTGCATTTGGTGAATACTTTCTAGTAGCCTCTAGCATCACTAAAGTCCCATTTGCATTGACTGTGAAATCTTTAAAAGGATCTTTGGCAGCCCAGTCATGAGAAGGTTGAGCAGCTGAATGAACAATTAATTTTATATCGCTTGCGTATTCGTTAAAAATTTTAAAGATTGCGTCTGTATCGCGGATATCGACTGAATAATGCTTGTAATTCGGAATCTGTTCTTCTAGTTGTTTTCTTTGCCAATCTGTAGATGCTTCGTCTCCAAAAAATTCCTTTCGCATATTATTGTCGATTCCAATTACTTTAAATCCTTTTTCTGCAAAAAAACGAACTGCTTCTGCTCCAATTAACCCCGCTGAACCTGTAATGATTGCTATATCCATATTGCCTCTTTGTTAAAAAATATCCTTTAATTGTTCTTTGTTTTTTCCAATCCAATCTGCGATTTCACTTACAATATCCTTGGGACTCATCTTTGGAGTCCAGTTAAATTTTTTACTGACTCGAGAAGAATCACTGATATAATAAGGTATATCAACTGCGGCTGTTTCTGGGTTACTTGTAATTGTAATTTGATTTCCTGTAACCTCCTGGCAAGTTTTAGTATACTCTAATAAACTAACAGAGCCTTTGTGTCCACCACCTACATTGTAGACGGAGCCGTTCCACTCGGATGTGGTTTCTAGTTGTTTGCCGATAAGAGAATAAAGATCTTTAGGATGTAAAATATCTCGAACTTGTTTGCCCTTACCTCCAAAGCCAGTATACGAAAGTGTTTCGTTATAAATATGCCTTGCTACCCAGAGAGTAAACACACCCTGGTCGGTTTTTCCAAATTGACCTTGACCTGCAATGACTCCGCATCGGTTTACAATTGCCTTGTAGCCAAAGTTTTGCGCATATTCTTCTACGAATAATTCAGAGGCTAATTTTGTTGTGCCGTAAAGCGAGCGAAAACCATTGCCAAGAATCGGAAAGGTTTCGGAGATACCTTCACGGCTAATACCCGTTATCTCTTGGTCTGCATCAACTTCGAATCGTGTTTCCATTTCCTGGAGTTTTATTTTTTTTATAGCGGGAATGGAGAAGACTCGACTCGTTGATAAAAATACCATTGCACCTGTTTTTCTTCTCGCAAATTCGAGGCAGTTGAGAGTTCCATTTAAATTTGTATCGAGCAGGTAACGAGGGGATTGCCCACCTGTTCCTGCATGGACACTTGGTTCAGCCGAGGCTTCAATGATGAGATCATACGACTTTGGAATATCATCTAAATCCTGCATATTGCGGATATCACCATGAATAAATCCAATGCCAATTTTTTTAAAAGCGAGAAGATTTATTTCTGAACCTCTTCGTTTTAGATTATCAAACACATCCACTTCGTAAGTTGGATTTTGTTCCTTGTAAAGTTTTGCGAGAGAACTTCCCACAAAACCTGCGCCGCCTGTAATGAGTATTTTCATTTAAGATAATTTCCTGGTTGAATAATCGTAATAAGAGAGAGTGTTTTACTTTTTAAAATAATTTTTAGTAAGCATATTTTATACAAGTAGTTTTCCTTTCAGATTAAAAAAATGCTTTTATTTTCTAGTCACAATGAGGTTTATTTTCAAATTCGAAACCAAAATAAAACTTGGTTTCCTCACCTGTGATCGGGCTTGTAAGAACTGGATGAATTAATACCTTAACTGGATTTGGGCAACCTGATTTCATAGCCTGTGTAGCTGGCTTTGATACTTCAAACCAATCGACTGCTTTATTGTATGGCTTGAGAAGGAAGCGATAACTTGCATTACCAAAGTATAAAAGAAAAAAAATCGTTACTATCCAAAGTCTAAATTTTTCTTTACTTATGTGGTTAATGATAATTACCCAGAAAGCCAATCCCCAGGGTGATAGAATGAAAGAATACCTCGCTTCCCAGACTCCGTAGATATTTATATAACTGAGTAGGGAACCGGGTCTAACAATCCAGGTTAAGATTGGAACTAAAAAAACAGAGAGCATTACCGGGAAAAAAAAGTTTTCAAAATAGTATTTCTTTCGAAATGTCCAGGCTAATAAACCAATACCAAGAATTAATCCGAGATAGCGGTAAATCGTTCTATACCCGTCATAAAATTTTGCTACTTTTTTATCTCCGAGTATGGGTTGAAATACTAAGTATTGATTCCAGGTAAAGTTGGTGGCGATTAAAATTTCTTCCGGTGTAGATGCTTTGCCTGGAGGTTGTCCTTGCCTTTGTGAAAAATTCAATATAGAAAAAGAAATTACAAAAAATAAAATTAGTCCATTGTTAAGAATTGCTTTTTTATTTTTGGATCTGAACGAAAGTAAGAGTCGAAGTCCTAGAACTGGAATTAAAACAATCGGCTCACCCGTGCTTGCACAAATGAGGAAAATGAAGATTAGCTCCAAAGGATTTGATTGATTCGAAATACTGCGAATTGAAATTACGCAGAGATAAAAAAATAAAATCCAATGAAGGTTAGCAAGATTTCCTAAAACTTCATAGAGTCCTGGGACAAGGCATAAGCTTAAAGTTAGTAAAAGGCGTGTTCCAACTGACGCAATTAAATCAGAAAATTCCTCTCCAGCAAATCTAGAAACTGCAAATGCATAAAGTCCAGTGCATATTAGCATAATCACATAAGGATATAGCACCACAGGAAAAAAAAGATAAGTAAAATAAGCAATGAGTCTTGGGATTGTATGAAAATAACCTGCATAGGGTTGAAAAAAACCAGAGGGCCCATACATGATAGCTTCTCTTAAAAATAAAAATCCGTCCTCTGCCCAGAGCCCTGGAAATAAAAATCTTTCCCAAATACGAATTAAAAGTAATAAAAAGGCAAGAAAAAAAGCAAAGGTCTTGGGGCTTCTTTGGTAGAATTGGATTAGAGAGTTTTTCATAAACATTACCAAATTAAAAATTCTAAATCATATGACAAATCAAATACATGGATTCACTCTATTAGTTTTAGAGTTGCAAGCCCCTGAGAGAAAAAAAATATAAAGTATAAATGCAAATTACAAATAGGATTTTTTCAAAATCGTTTTTTACGTTGATACTTTTATTCTCCATTCTATTCATTATAGTTGGATTCCAATTCGGAATATTTCGTAAATGGAAAAATATGCTCTATAATCAAAGGACAGTAGAAGATGTTGTAAAGGAATTGGAAAGTAGAGTTGATTCTGTTTTTATGCCAATCTTTCAAGAGAATAATATCCCTTATCCGCCTGATAATTTAGTTCTAATCGGACTTAAAGAAGAGCAAGTTTTAGAAGTTTGGACTCTTGTAAACGAGAAGCCAGTGCTTCTAAAAGCTTATCCGTTTACTACAAACAGTGGAACAGTAGGACCAAAATTAAAAAGAGGAGACGGACAAATCCCGGAAGGAATTTATAAAGTCGTCGGGTTTAATCCGAATAGTAGTTATCATCTTTCTTTAAAAATAAATTACCCGAATGAGTTTGATCTTAAAAAAGCAAAGGAGGAAAATCGGCTCGATCCCGGGGATAATATTTTTATACATGGAAAAGATAAGTCAATAGGCTGTGTTGCCATCGGTGACGAAAGCATTGAAGAATTATTCGTATTAGCCGCAAAGTCAAATCGCGAGAATATTACTGTATACTTACTTCCTTATGATTTAAGGGTAAAAGCATTTAAGAAATGCGATACTTGTCCTTCCTGGATAAAGGAACTGTATTTGGATTTAAAAATAAAGGTTAATCTCTTTAAATAAATGACTTGAAGGGAAAAAAAAGAAATTTAGTTTTGCTTTATGAAGTTTTCTTTTTTAACTGACTCCGATTTTTTTCAGAGCAAACATTTAAGTGAGCGTATTTATTGGTTCTTTTTATGTTTAGTGCTTTTGTTTGTGGCTCTCGTTCGTTATCGTCTTTTGGATTTTCCACTCGAAAGAGACGAAGGCGAATATGCTTATATGGGTCAGCTTATCCTAGATGGAATTCCTCCTTATAAATATGCATACAATATGAAGCTTCCAGGGACTTATGGGATGTATGCGCTATTCTTAAAAGCATTCGGAGAGACTACGCGCGGGATTCATATTGGTTTTATGACTATGAATCTTCTAACGATTCTAATGCTATTTCAATTTGTAAAAAAGATTTGTAATTCTTTTACCGCACTTATTAGCTCTGCGGCTTATGGAGTGTTTGCCTTAAATCCTTATGTCCTGGGCTTTGCTGCACACGCAACTCATTTTTTATTATTCTGGTCACTACCTGGGGTATACTTACTATTTGCCGCTTGGGAAAGAAAAAGTATTTTCCGATATTTAGCAATAGGTGTTTTCTTTGGAATGGGATTTTTAATGAAGCAACAGGCAATCTTTCTAATCCTGTTTTCCGGTCTTGTTTTACTTTTTTATTCTCTTCTTGAATTTAAAAAAGGAGAGTTTCGATTTAAAGAATTTTTCACTCGAGGGGTATTACTCGTAACCGGAACTCTTTTGCCATTTTTATTAATTGTTACCTGGCTTTATTTTTCTGGCGTATTTCCGAGTTTTTGGTATTGGACTTTTCAGTATGCAAGTAAGTATGCCGCAATGTCCACCCTGGGAGAAGGTTTCAAAAATCTAACAAATGTATTTTGGCTTTTAACATTTGGCTATAAAACTCTCTGGGCTTTGGTTGGGATTGGACTTATTCTATCTTTTTTTATTAAGCAGGAGATTCCTAAGAAAGTCTTTTTATTTTTACTTTTAGTATTTTCTTTTTTAACCACAACACCGGGACTTTATTTTAGAGAGCATTATTTTATAACCTTTCTTCCATTTGCATTCATTTACTTTGGAATTACAATGGAGATGATTCGAAAAATTCTATTAGAAAAATGGAATGTTTTTATAGCAACAGGAATTGTTGTCATAGCCTTTTTATTTATTTTTAAATTTAAAGCGCATAAAGAATATTATTTCAAAGAAAATCCCGTTAAACTTTCTAGAATTATCTATGGAGTAAATCCATTTCCCGAGGCGATAAAAATTTCTGAATACATCAAGGCAAATACTAAAGAAGATGAGCGAATCGTAGTTTTGGGATCTGAGCCTGAGATTTATTTTTATGCGGATAGAAAATCTGCAACAGGGTTTATTTATATGTATCCACTCATGGAGCTTCATCCTTATGCAAAGGAAATGCAGATGAACCTTGTAAAGGATCTCGAGAATAATCCGCACAGTTATTTGGTTTATGTAAATAAGAAATTAAACTACACCTGGAGTATTCTAGAAAAATCAGAAACTTATTTAATTGATTGGCTTGAAAAAAATAAATCAGAAAAATACGAACTTGTAGGTGTCGCTGAAATTATTTCTCTAGATGAAACAGTTTACAAATGGGGCGAAGAGGCTAAAGACTATAAGCCGAAGTCCGATTACTTTATAGAGATATTAAAGAAGAAGTAGGATTTGAACTGTCATTTCGAACATCGCTTGGTGGCTGGATTTGCGACTAAGCAAATGAGTGGATGTGAGAAATCTATCTGGCATAACAACGATAGTTTTAAGCAAGGTAGACCTCTCACGATGAAGCAGTTCGAGGTGACTGTATAAATTACCACTTACCCGGTGGTTTGGTTACTATATCTCCTGATTCTACAAAGCCTGATTCCTGGGGTGTAGCGGTTAATCTAGAGAAACCTTTCTCTAGAGTAGTTCTTTTTTGTAACATAGCAACAGAAGAAATATAGGCACGAAAACTCATCCAGAGCTTTAAGTTTTCGATTGGTTGTAGGTTGTAATGAAACGGGTAGGTGTCTGGAAATTTTTCTCCTTCCGGAAAACCAAACGTTGCCAGTGTTCCAGAAGTCATAGTTCGGATGACCGTGCTCTTGGAATCAGTGGGCAATGAGATTATATTCTTTCTAAAGTTTTCCGGGTAACGAAAGTATTCCTCTGCGTTGGACATGTAAAGTATTCTAATCGAACAATTCATTTTAGAGGCTGCCTGTGCGATAGACGACATAGATTTTGTTCCCATTAAATCTCCGTTTAACGCCTGTAATCTTCCTTCTTGAGCCATTTGTCTGACATAAGCATATTCTTCCGGGTTATTTGAAAAAGTAATTAGACCAAAAGTCTTATTCATATATTCAATTTCATTTAAGCGTTCTGTTACACCTGAGTAATTTTGGTGAGCGGTTTCCCAGGCTTGTTTTATGATTTCAAAATCCGGTTCTTTTTCTAAATGCTTTTTAACAAGTTCAAAGGATTCTTTTTTATTTTTTCTAAGCCAGAGTCTTTTAAATTCAGCATAGTCGGGAGCGATCTGTAAAAATAGAATGTGAATTTTATTTACCCGAACGATTACAGGATCAAAATCCATAAGCCACGCATACTCAGACTTAGCCTTTGCTATAAAACTTAAATTTTGATCAGTGCCGACACCGATATAACATCCACCGATCGAGTCGATATGTTTCATAAATAAATCAATTCTTCGTTCGTTAGAAGTAGGGTAGTGGTCAGCGTATAACCCGCGTTTAACGGGAAGTTCATCGTGCTCTTTGATTATAAAAAATTCTTTTTTAGAAGATTTTGGAATATCTTCTTTGCGATTTTTGTCACAGGAGATTAAAAAAAGGGATAAGAAAATTAATAATAGTTTCAAGTAAATTCCTCGAAAGAGTTTTGTAGTCAGGTTTTCGAATCTAGGCTAAAAGTCATTTCAGATATTTTTATCAAAAAGAAAGAAAATAACATTTTTTTCTTAATGCAACAAAATATCATTTACAATCGTTGACAGAAATTGTATACGTGTAAAATAGATGCAATTTTGTTGCATTAAAGAAATTAGAAACTAATCTAACTTTACCGCAAGAATTATTAGGAGATTTTTATGAGATTACTGAATATTATGATCATTGGTTTGTTGTTAGGTTTTACTAGCTGTAAAGACAATTCTTTAGAGGACTCCTTTAAAAAGGAGCATGAGATATTAGAAGCTGAGCATGCAAATATGGAAAAGGATCATTCAAAACTGGAATCGGAGCATGATAAATTAATAAAGGATCATAATGCTTTAAAAGGAGCAAAGCCAGATAAGGATCATGATGATAAGGAGAAGGCACACGCGAAAATTTTAGAGGACCACAATCAAATCATTATTAACCATAAGAAACTAATACAAGAACATGAATCTTTAGAAAAGAATCATAAACAAGGAATATCTAAAGAAAATATCGAGAAAGATCATGCACGGATATTAAAAGAGCATTCTGAAATGAAAGTCGAGCATGAAAGACTAATGAAAGAGCACGATGCTTTGCTTTCTGAAGACAACAAAATGTTAAAGGAACATAAATAGTTTTTCCCAAAGGTATTAATTTTAAAAAATGAAATTATCATTTAAAAGTTTGCTAAGATATTTTGCATTATATCTATTCTCTTTTTGTTTAATAGCGACTTATTTTATTATACCTTTTCACGTACATGAACTCGGAATTTCGAGTAGTAACACAAGTATAAAAACAAACCATTCTATTTCTCTAGAAGACTGCAAACTTTGTTTGCAGGTTAGAAGTATTTCCAATTCAATCTTAGTAAGCAAATTTTATTATTTAAAAACCAGGATTGAAACTTTTTTATTCGTCATAAATTTTACTTTTGGCTCAGTAAGAGCCGAGCAATTTTTCTCTGCAAGAGCACCCCCTCAAATTTAAAACAATACTATTACTTTGATAAATTCTTTTATAGGAGAGAGTTTACTTGTAAGTAATCTCTTTCTTGTGGTAAATTACTATTACCCGAACTATTAAAACCTTCTGCAGAATATGTAGATGTATAAATTAAATTTAAGGAACTACCTATGAATAATAAATTACCCGTAACTGTACTCTCAGGATTTTTGGGAGCTGGAAAAACAACTCTTCTCAATTATGTATTAAATAACCGAGAAGGTAAAAAAGTTGCCGTTATCGTAAATGATATGAGCGAAGTAAATATAGATGCATCCCTTGTGGCTAACGGAAGTGCTTCTCTTAGTCGAACCGAAGAAAAGTTAGTCGAAATGTCTAACGGTTGTATTTGTTGCACCCTGCGGGAAGATTTACTTGTTGAGATAAAAAAACTTGCTGAGGCGAAACATTTTGATTATCTGCTAATAGAGTCTACTGGGATATCGGAGCCATTACCCGTTGCGGAGACTTTTACATTTGAAGATGAAGATGGAAATAGTTTATCTGACTTTACTAAACTAGACACAATGGTTACAGTTGTAGATTGTTTTAATTTTCTTAGAGATTACGGCTCCCTAAAAAATCTACAAGAACTCAATATGGGAGTTTCAGAGGAAGATGATAGAACACTTGTAGACTTGCTCATCGAGCAGGTGGAGTTTTGTGATGTTATCATTTTAAACAAAACAGACCTGATTTCTCCTTATCAATTAGAAGAATTAAAAAATATGCTTAGGGCAATTAATCCTGAAGCTGAAATAGTCGAGTCAACATTTGGAAGAGTTCCATTGGAAAAAGTTTTAAACACTGGTAAATTCGATTTTGATAAAGCATCGCAGGCTCCTGGATGGCTGAAAGAACTTCGTGGTGAGCATGTGCCTGAGTCAGAAGAGTATGGAATTTCGAGCTTTGTCTACAAAGCCAGAAGACCATTTCATCCTGAAAGATTTTGGAATATTATTCAAATGGAATGGCCCGGCATTATTCGCTCAAAGGGATACTTTTGGTTAGCCACTAGAAATGATTTTGTAGGATTATGGTCACAAGCCGGTGCCGCATGTAGAAATCAAACTGTTGGTCTATGGAGGGATGCAATTGATAGAGGTCAATGGCCTACAGATCCGGAAGAAGTCGAATTTGTAAAAAAGAATTGGCAGGAACCCTATGGAGATAGACGTCAAGAAATTGTTTTGATTGGTCAGAATATGAATAAAGAATCACTGATTAGAATGTTTGACTCATGCCTACTTTCTGACAAAGAAATGGCACTCGGAGAAGAAGAGTGGGAAAACTTTAACGATCCATTTCCTAAGTGGGCGATTAATGGGGAACAAGAAGAAGATGAAGAGTTTTATGATGACGAGGAAGAATTTGAGGAAGAGGAAATAGAAACTCTCATTAGATAATTAAAAGGGCTGGCTTTATGTAAAAACATTTTGAGGTTTCGTATTATTATGCGCTTACTAATTTTCGTTCAAACATATTCCCAATGTCATTAAGATAAGAGCAAGTTTTACAGTCACCTCGAACTGTTTCATCGTGAGAGGTCTATCTTGCAAACGCTGTATAGGATTAACCAATACAATATTAGCAAGATAGATTTCTCACACTTCGCACAAACTGATGTGCTCGGTTCGAAATGACTGTATAATCCTTATCTTAATGACATTGAAACATAATCCCGGTCCCTTTCCTATTAATATTGTATCGATTTATTTTACGAATAAAGGAGTCATTTATGAAGAACATAATTTTTTCCCACAAGAGAAAAGTTTATTTAGGGGAATCAGAAATCCATTTACTTGGTAAAAAGCCAAGAGTAGGAGAACGATTAGAAGCAGAGTTTGAGATTAAACCTGCAAGAAATTCTAAGAAGAGCTTAACAAAAAAAGCATTGACCAAAGGATTAACGATAGTTTCCACACTTCCAAATATTCATACCAATGCATGTCATTATCAAGTTTTAGATTTAGAAAATTTATCTAGAAAAATAATTCCAGAGGCAAAGATATTTCATATTTCTTCGGATGCCATTTCACATTGGAAAGAAGTGGATGAAATTCATCCAGACTTAAAAGCTTATGGTTTTTCTTTGTATGAGTCTGAAATAAAAGATAGGGAATACTTTACAAAAGCATTTGGAGTCGGAGTCGAGGGTAATGCTCGTATTGCGCATGGTTTGTTTGGACTTTACAATGGTATTTTTTGTGCTGCATACATTCCAATTCAACAAATGGGAAATCCAGACATTCATTATTTCTTTAGTCTATTCTTAAAAAATTTAAATAGTTTTCAAAAAAATGAAAGGAATGTTGAGAAATAAAAATGGAATTTGAATCTTGTTTTCTAGCTCTCTCACTTGGAATTTTACATGCGTTTGAACCGGGACATGGAAAGACAGCAATCGCTATGTTTTCAGTTACGCAAAATATTAAAACTAAACATATTCTCTCTCTAGTCTCCGGTATCTTTATTTCTCATTCCTTGATGTTAATTGGATTGGCTGTTCTTTTAAATACGGTTCTAAAAGGAATTGAGGAAAAGTTTGTCTTTAGTTTTATCGCTTTGGTTGGTTCTGGAATTTTATTCTTTATTGGATATAATTTATTCCCAAAGAAAAATGAACATCCCTCCTTATGTAATTGTGGCTTACATACGGAGGAAAGAGCGGCTAATCAGAATAAGACCCATAATTTTGTGAGAGGGAATGCTAATCTTATATCTGTTGAAATTCCAATAGAACCAGACTTTGATCAAGATAAAAAAACAACCAGGCTTGCAGGATGGATTGGAATTTCCGGCGGACTTATTCCCTGCCCTACTGCTATTGCTTCATTTGTGGCATCGGGTGCAAGAGGTGATTTAATTGGTGGAATAATAAATGTTATCCTCTTTAGTCTGGGTATTGTTTTAGCATTACTTGGAATTATTATCTTTTCTAAATTTTGGAGCACCAAATTGATGCATAAATTTGAAATCAAGTCTAGCTATGGGTATCGTCTTCAAATGGGAGCATCGATACTTGTAATTTTGGCTGGTTTTTATTCCTTAATTTCGGTTGTGTCGAAATATTTATTTTCTGAGAACTATCTCATTTTTTTATAAAGCAACACTCCAAAACCAATCAAGCTCATAAATACAACTATTGCACTTGAAGTTGGTAGATAGATAATTTCGTTGTTATAAGAAAATCCTTTTAGAGAGACTAGAAATCCGAATACAGTTGAAAAAACACTAAATACGATTGCGAATAAAAAAAGAAAACGCATACTTCTTGCAAAAAATAATCCAGTGTATACAGGAATGAGTAGATGTGCAATGCTATAAAAGGATCCGAGCAGGTTTACACTTATCGAAATTGCGACGGTCATTATGAAGTAAAAGCTAATCTCTGTTAGCTGTGGAGATAATTTTCTGACAATGAATTCATTTTCATCAAAAGATAAAAATAAAATCCTCCTATACATAATTACAAATAAAAGAATACTACAAGCTAAGATGGAAATCAAAGTGAAATTTAATCTTACCTGCGAAGTAAGAATATCTCCAAAGTAGGCAGCCATTAAATGATTTTTAACATTTCCACCTAGATTAAGTAACAATTGGGAAAAAGCAGTAAAGCTAACAAATACAATCCCCAGAATCGTATCACCGGAAGAATCATTTGTCTTGTAGAGCATGATAAGTGGAATTAAAAACAAACAGGAAAGAAGTAATATAAAAAAGTCGCTGTGAAGTCCTAAAAATAAACTTACTGCAACAGAAGATGACACAACCTGGGAAAGTGTAACTCCAAAGAATGCCATTTTGCGCAAAACAATGATTACTCCCAGGCATGCAATCAGTGCTCCCAATACGGTTCCTAGAAATATTTGCGGTAGAAAGAATTCGAAAGTTTTCCAAATTTCATTCATTTTTTTAGTTCCTTGATATGAATCCCTTCTACTGAAAATTTTCTGTTAAATTCTGAGAGCCAATTTTTTTCAATATGGTGAGTAATGATAAATGCAGTTTTGTTTTTTTCCTTTGTTTCTTTTTTTAAAATTTCAGTAACAATATTTTTTGAATCGGAATCGAGTGCATCTAAGGGCTCATCAAGAAAAATTAAATTTGCATCAGAGAGTAATGATCTCGCAATTAAAACTTTTTGCAATTGTCCACCGCTACATTCTCTGACGAGTAAATTTAATATAGGCTCAATTCCCATTTTTTCTAATAAAATACTTTGTTCGTTTGTGAAATTTTTTTTAGGAAAGATTGTAAATTTTTCCGTTAACAGTAAAACTTCTTTTACTGTTAACGGATATTGAAATTGCATTTTTTTAAATTGAGGAACCATTGATATTTTAATGTCAGGAGCTAATATGAAGTCTCCGCAGCACTTTGGAATTATTCCTGAGATTGTTCTTACAAATGTGCTTTTACCGCTTCCGTTTGATCCAAGTAAACAGGCAAAATCACCTTTGTTTAAGGTAATTTCTATTTCATTTAGAATAGGATAGCGTGAGTCAAATCCAATGCAAAGATTTTTAGTTTGGAAAGCAAAAGACATTTTTTATTTTTTCCCACCGACTGTTTTTGTTTTATCAAGAGCTTCTTTGATTTTTTTTAGTCCCTGGCGAATAGTATCTTCATAAGTTTTTATTTCTGGTAAAGCTCCAACGGAGGTGGGCATTATGACTACTTGACTTCCTGGAACCTGGCTAGAAACATACTCCGCAAACTGTGGATTATTCACAGGAGAAATTAAAATAACTTTTATATTGTTTGCCTTCATGTTTTTTATTACTTGCTCTAAATAGCGACTAGATGGTGGGATTCCAGGTCTCTCTTCGAGCGTTAAATTGGCATTAAACTTAAATCGATTTGCAAGATACATGAATTCATCATGAAATACAGCAACCTTAGAGCCAAAGTAAGGTTGAAATGCCTTCATCTCTTCTTTTGTAAGTTTCACGATTCTTTCTCTAAACTCATCGTAATTTTGTTGATAAAAATCACCATTGTCGGGATCTACTCTTTGTAGTGCAGTCATAATGTTGTTAGCCACTTGAATTGCATTAACAGGATCGGAAATATAATGAGGGTTCCCGAATATATGCATATCTCCCATCGATCTATCGACTTGAACAGTTGGTTTTCCTAGAATATTGATTCCGACTGACGCATCACAAAATCCATTTTGTCCTTTTTGGATTTTTACATTTCTAGATTGTTGCAGTAAAAGTGGAGCCCATGCTATTTCTAAATCCAATCCAACTTGACAAAAAATTTCGGCTTCACTGAGTTTTACTAAAAAATCAGGTCTGGTCATTACAAAATGTGGATCATCAAACCCCCTTATCATTGATTCTACTTTTACTTTGTTTTTCCCAATTTGCTCTGCAAAATATCTTAGGTCTGTCACCGTTGTAATTATATTTGTTTCTGCTAATAGGGAAATAGAGGATAATAATAAATAGGCGTAAATAATACAAAAAAACTTTTTCTTCATAATAGAGTGTCCTTTAATCTAAATTTAATAATGTAAAACTGGTTTATAATTACCATTACTTTTTGCTTAATATACATGTGGAGGATGAGCACCTAGAATAAATACGCATTGAATATAAAATTGATAACTTACAACCGTTGGAGAAGTTTTTTGTTGGTCTTGATTTTCGTAAAAATCTCTTAATTGATCTTGAATTGGCCTGAAATCTATTTTTGTAGTTTCTATTGTAAAATCTTTTGTAAATCGTCTTTCGAAAGAAGCTCGAATATAAGAAAATTCGGATGGCTTATAGGTGATTTGCGGTGTATAGGCAATTTCAGCGTTAGGCGCTTTGTATCCATATTTATCTCGAAGACTTGTGACAGAGAAATAATCATATCGAAAGCCAGCATGCCATTGCTGATGGAATTGATAATCGGCAAATGCATAGTATCCGTATTGTCTATCCATTTCTGGCTTATTGTTTTTTAATTTTTCAAAAGGGAACTCTGTTTCTCTTAGCCAAAACTCTGCCATGAACATAAACGAGCTTAAAAAAGATCGATTCCATTTGAAAACTATATCCATTCCATATTGTTTACGAACTGTTTTTGTATTTTGATCGGGTTCATAACGTATTCCGGTAAATCCAAATTGTGTTCCCCAATTATTTCCAATGTAATAAAAATTTTTTAAATGAGCATAAAACATCGGGTTATTTTTTGGAGGACCTGCACTATGAGAATGTCCCCAAACTCTACCATTCGTTGCACCTAACACCAATTCCTGGTTTATTTTCATCCATGGAAAAAGAATGCTTAGCTCTGCACCTGTATCTTGATTCGATTCTTCTCCCATTAATTTTCTGTGCACAATAGGGGCTTGTGTAAATGGCCTGTCGTGTCTGTGTATTTTATTTAATCTACCTTGATCTAAAAACATTCGTCCAACTGTCGCAGATACATTTTTAAAAAGGAAAGGAAACTGCACTTTAGCCTCATGGATTTCAAAAAAATATTTTCCACTTTCGTTATGTGCGGCTATTAACAATGTGCCGCGCATTACTTGATCAACGGCCGCATTAAATCCAAATTCAGCTTCTCTTATATCAAAACTGTTTGCAGTTGTTTTGGGTTTATTTTTATCCCAGGCACCAACCATATCAACGGCTGCATTGATATCCATCATTAAGTTTTGGGCATTTTGATTGGACGTTTGAGGGTTTAAAGTAGTAGGAGCATTTACATTTCGGGAGTTTTGAAATTTTTTAGATTGAGCTTTTTGTAATTGTAATTCTCTTTCTAGTTGTATTTCCCAATCTTCCGGATTATTAGTATTATCCGTTGTGTTGTTTGAGCCGGATTTATCCTTTTGTCTTTCGCTTGTTTTTTTCTGGGCTTCTAAGTCTTTTTCTAATTGCTCTTCCCAGTCTTCGGGAGAAATTTCTTTTTTTTCATTTGATTTTTCTTTTTCTGCTAATTGAGCTTCTAATTTTATAATTCTATCTAGAAGTTTATTGTATCTCTCATCTTCTTTATCCAAGTTTTCTTTTTGTATTTTTTTATCACTTGTAAATCTATTGAGTGGAATGTTAAACATAGGAAGTCGATTTTTACTTCCGTGCTTTTCATAGCTTGATTCAAATAAATCATCAACTCTTTCTTTATGATTTGATCTTATAGCTACTTCCTGTGGATAAATGGAAGTAGCCAGTAGAGATATGATGAAAAATCCATCGATTGTGGCTACGATGGATTTTTCTACGTTTTTTAATAGTTTTTTAGATTTCAATCGAAACTTAATTTGGAAGTAGAATAGCTGCTACGCCAATTTTTGTTCTAACTGTAAAACTTTGTAACACTGCATTGTTTAAGATGAAGCCTACTCGTTTTCCAGGAAAAGTAGATGCAACAGTCGCTTCTCTTCCAGTGTAGCTATTTCTGTCAGCAGTGGTTACTGCTG